>Ga0210397_10000394_pt1 | contig 29719 bp, 23 predicted proteins | sample IncBWH2OmetaG_FD_160126 | JGI IMG/M metagenome (GOLD analysis project Ga0210397, IMG submission 160126) | Forest soil microbial communities from Barre Woods Harvard Forest LTER site, Petersham, Massachusetts, United States - Inc-BW-H-2-O ...
AATTCTTGAGCCATTCACGCAGCTGCTCGGTAAGACGCGCGTAGGTTCAGATTGCCGCATACGCTCGTACAGCGTAATCAGCGATTCCCAAATTGCAGACAATGTTCTCATCCGGCCCGGGTGCGTAATCGATCAGTCAAGCATAGATTCAGGCGCGCAGCTCGGTCCATACTCGCATATTCGTCCCGGAAGCGAAATTGGCGAGAACGCTCATGTAGGCAATTTCGTAGAAACAAAAAAGACGCGGTTGGGACGGGGTTCAAAAGCCAATCACCTCACCTACCTTGGCGACTCCGAAATTGGCTCTGGAGTGAACGTGGGAGCAGGTACCATCACCTGCAATTACGATGGTGTGCATAAGCATGTAACCTCAATCGAAGACGGCGCCTTCATTGGCAGTGATTCAACGCTAGTTGCGCCCGTTCGGATTGGAAAAGGCGCTTACATTGCCGCGGGATCAACCATTACGGAGCCGGTTCCTGCGGATGCGCTAGCTTTGGGCCGCAGCCGGCAGACCACAAAAGAGGGCTGGGCCAGGCAGCGGCGGGAAGAGTTGGCCCGGGCAAAAGCCGCAAAATCGTAGCCTGGCGGCCGATTTCGGGCGGTGTTAACGATTTTTGTTGCGTACCCTTTTCAGGTTTACGCGTCTATCTATAGACATTCGATAGGAACGCTTGCCCGTGCTTTGATATTCAGGAGGAATGGAATGCGTCGTTTACTCTGTGTCGTTTTCATCGGTCTGTCTTCGTTCGCCCTGGCCCAACAAAAGAATCCGGCAGAAGAGCTGCCGAAGCTCTGGCATCTGAGCGCCGATCAGGTGAATACGCAGGTGGATCCGTGCAACGATTTTTATCAATATGCCTGCAGCAAATTTTTTGCCGCCAATCCCATTCCGTCTGACCAGGCGGGCTGGGGTGTGGCTGGGCCGTTGCTCAAATGGAATGAAACGATCATGCGGCAGGTACTGGAAGCCGCTGCTGCAAAGAAGCAGGACCGTACGCCGGTTGAGCAGAAGATCGGCGACTATTGGTCGAGCTGCATGGACGAAAGCAAGATCGAAGCTGTTTCCATGAAAGCGTTTTCGCCGGAATTGAAGCGCATTGACGATATCAAGCAGAAATCCCAACTGGTGGATGTGATCGCGCACCTTCACTCGTCCATCGGTCAGGCCTGGGTGGTGGATGACAACGCAACGTTTGCGCCACTGTTCGGCTTTAGCGCAATACAGGATTATGACGATGCACAGAAAACCGTCGCGCAGTTCGATCAGGGTGGCTTTGCACTTCCCGGACGCGACTTTTATCTCAATGATGACGCCAAGTCTGTAGAAGTCCGCAAGCAGTATCAGGACCATGTTGCCAACGTGCTTAAGCTGGCCGGTGAATCGCAGAGCCAGGCCACTGCGGATGCGGCTGTTGTCCTGCAAATAGAAACGGATCTGGCGAAGGCCGCGATGGATGTTGTGAAGCGCCGCGATCCCAAGAACATCAACAACCGGATGACCCTGGCGGAGTTCCAGAAGCTAGCGCCATCATTTGACTGGCAGCGTTATCTCACTCTGGTTCATGCTCCTGCACAATCTTCTTATCTGGTAACCTCGCCTGATTTTTTCCGTGGTCTGGAAACGGCCTTACAGAAACATCCGCTGGCCCACTGGAAGACTTATCTCAAATGGCAGGTGGCGCATAACTCGGCGCCTTATCTGAATAAAGCCTTCGTTGCTGAGAATTTCAATTTCTTCAGCCACACGCTTGCTGGTACACCGGAACTTTCTCCGCGCTGGCGGCGCTGCGTCCACTCGGCGGACAATGCTCTGGGAGAAGCCGTAGGCCAGGCCTATGTCGCTCGTGCGTTTCCTCCAGCCAGCAAAGAGCGCGTGCTGCAAATGGTGAAGGCGATTGAAACCGCTCTTGATCAGGACATTACCAGCCTTACCTGGATGACGCCGGAAACCAAGAAGCAGGCTGCTGCCAAGCTCCATTCCATCCTGGATAAAGTTGGCTATCCGGATAAATGGCGCGATTATTCATCGGTCGAAATCAAGCCGGATAATTATCTTGAAAATGTTCACCATGCCACGGCATTTGAGTTCAATCGCTGGGTGCAAAAAGTCGGCAAGCCGATTGATCGCTATGACTGGACGATGACTCCGCCGACCATCAACGCTTACTATGATCCACAATTCAATACCATCAATTTTCCTGCCGGCATTCTGCAGCCGCCTTTCTTCTCAAGTGATGCTGACGACGCCACGAACCTGGGTGCTGAAGGCGCTGTAATCGGCCATGAAATTACCCATGGATTTGACGATCAGGGCCGTAAGTTTGACGATAAAGGAAACCTGCACGATTGGTGGACGGCTGAGGACGCCAAGAATTACGACGAACGGGGCAAGTGCATCTCTGATGAATACACGCAGGAGATTCCTGAAGCAGGCGTAAAACAAAACGGTCTGCTGACGCAGGGTGAAGATACGGCTGATAATGGCGGGATTTATCTGGCCCTGATTGCCCTGGAAAACAGCTTGAAACAACAGGGTAAAACTCTTGAAACCAAGGGTGACGATGGGCTGACGGAAATCCAGCGCTTTTATCTCTCATTTGCAAATAACTGGTGTGAGGAGTTGCGCCCGGAGATCATGCGCACCGTAGTACTCACGAATCCACACTCACTGCCTAAATATCGCGTGAATAATACCGTCGCCAACATGCCAGAGTTTGCCAAGGCATTCGGCTGCGCTAAAGGGAAGCCGCTGGTTCATGAGAACGCCTGCCGCGTCTGGTAGGTACTTAACTTACGAATATTTCCTTCGCGGGTGGTGTCAGCTCTGGATTTTGACGCCACCCGCAATCCTTTTCTGCCATCTCATTTTGAAGCTGAAAGGGACATATGGCAGAGCGCAAAGAGACAAAAGGAAAACGAGCACAGAACCAGACGGCAAAGAAGCATTTATCAGAGGGTAGCCCAAATCCGCACGGTGAGAACAAAGTTATCCAAATGCCCATCAATACTGACCAGCGGAACGCCACTGGCGGCAGAAATATTCCTCAGGTCCCTAACACCGTTGGCGGCAAGATGAACCCATCTGTAGTCCATGAATTTAAGCGGCGCGTATTAACGGAAGACGACGATACCCGGGAGAAAAGTACTCGCAGAAAGAAAGACGCTTAACCCCTGGGTCATTGAAGTGTGCCGATAAGCCTAGTAGCGATGGCAGGTCCTGCTTGCTAGACTATCGCTCATGCCTGCCGCCCAATCTGCAGCAAAAGCTTTTTCCGCGACCCTCGAGCGCATGGAAGGCAACCTCGGCTGGGTGATCATCCGCATACCGTTTGACGCAGCCAAAGTCTGGGGTAAACGCGGACAGATTCGCGTTCTTGGGGAAATCAACGGCTTCAGCTTTACCAGCACTCTCTTTCCCAATGGCCAAGGCGGACACTTTCTGCTGGTCAACAAAAAAATGCAGAAAGGTGGCAAGGCCGTCGCAGGACTGAAGGCTAAATTCCATCTCCAACCGGACAGCACACCGAGGAAAATTACTCCGTCCAAAGAGTTGCTGAGCGAGTTAGGGCAACCCAAACGCTTATTGAAGTTTTTTCAATCCATGAGCCACTCCACTCAGAACTGGATTACCAAATGGGTTGCCGCTCCCAAGAGCTCTGATGCCCGCACACGGCGCGCCCAACAGATTGCTGAACGGCTGATGGAAACATTGGACGCTGAAAAAGAGCTTCCGCCGGCGATTGAGATCGCGTTGCGTCAGAATCCACGTGCCCGTGAGAGATGGGAGCAGTTATCGCCGTCACATCGTCGTGGCCATCTGCTGGCGATTTTTGGTTACCGCACTCCGGAGTCGCGTACGCGACGTCTCAACAAATGCATTGAGGAACTGCTAGGCTCCAAAAAAGACAGTGATGGTGAAGAATTTTATGAAAGCTAGGAGGAAGGACTCTCAGCAACAATCGCGATTCCCGCCTGATCCGCCGACGCAATAATCTTCTCTCCGTCCAGGAACAAACATTTACCCGCGTCGATGGCGAGGCAAGTTGCGCCGGCCTTGGCCATGGTCTCAATGGTTTTAAGCCCGATGACCGGAACATCGAATCGCATGTCCTGATTTGGCTTGGCGACTTTAACCACAGTCAGCTTGCGGCTCAGCACAGAGTCGCCATCCTGCGCCGCACTGTGCATGATTTCCCCAGCGCGAAGAATGGTTACGTCTGTGCCCTCCATGGCCTCCACAGCAACGCAGGCGGCTTCCGCTATCACCACGGTTTGGCCGATGTCGTATTGGGCCAGATGGCGGGCGACTTTGCGGCCATATTCCATGTCTTTCAGCTCTGCTTCGGTTGGCTTGCGCTGTGTGAGCACTCCGGGCTTCGCAAGCAAAGGCTCAAGATAAGAAGTGGAGCTGATGAGATGGATGCCTTCCTCTTCCAGTACCTTTGCCACTGCGCCGATCAGAGAATCGGTATTGCGGGTCCCTAAAGATAAGAGAACTTTAGCCAATTTCCAGTCTGGCCGGATGGCAGAGAAGATCTGCTTATGTTTTACCTGCCCAGCCATGATGGCAGTGCTCACACCTTCGCGCTTGAAGGTATCAATGAGCTTGCTCAACTCACCCAATGACATCCAGTGCACGGCGGCAGCGCCGCGATTTTCGATGAGAGGAGACGTTTCTTCTTTAATAGCTGCCACCACCACGTGAGCCCCCTGTGCGCGTGCAGCATCCAGCAGCAGCAAGGGAAAGCTGCCATTACCGGCAATCAAACCGAGTTTTCTTCCTTCATTCACTTGGACAAGTGTACCAACTTGCTAGTAAGTGCTTAAAAAGCTGTGCATTAGCTCAACCCTTTAGCAGATGTCAGCATCATAACTAACTAGTAAATAAGCGGTGACGGCTTTTTAAGATGACAGAATTACATAGCAAAAATCTTGTACCTTTTAAAAAACGGCGGGGAGCTTATCATATCCCGGGGTTGAGTGCGGTAGATGAGGAACGCCCAGCCCAGGAAGTTGATCGCAGTCTAAGCTCGGAAGAGCAGTCTTTTGTGCGACATTATTTGACCTATGCGGACATGATTCTGAAAAATGACCCTGTTGAGGATTCAACACAGTCAAGCGAAGTTTCTTTCAGTATAGGCAAGAAAGACTCCATCGAGCGGGCGGCCTGATCTGCCCGGCAGAGCATTATTTGATAATGCCGCGTTCTGAATTTTCAATGAACTTCAGAAGCATGTCCACGTCCTCACCCCGGTCATTCTCTGCTTTCAGCTTTTGCAGGGCCTGGGTGGTGTTCAGCTTGGAATTCAAGAGCAAACGAAAAGCATGATGGATCTTTCGAACCCTCTCTTCGCTGAAGCCGCGGCGTGAAAGTCCCACGGAGTTCATGCCAAAGGTCTTTGTATGGCGTGGCGTCACACACTTTGAAAAAGGAAGCACGTCCTTGGTGATCACCGTGCTGCCGCCAATGTAAGAGTGCGCGCCAATCCGCGTGAACTGATGCACGGCGCAGAGCGCGCCCACCACGGCCCATTCTTCCACTGTGACATGTCCTGCAAGCGTGGCAGCATTCACCAGCATGGCGTGGTCGCCAACCGAGGAATCATGTCCTACATGCGCGTAGGCCATGATCAACGTGTGGCTGCCAATCTTTGTGACTCCACCCCCTTTGGCAGTACCACGATTGATCGTTGCATACTCACGGACCACGTTGTGGCTGCCCATTTCCAGGCGGGTGCTTTCGCCTTTGTAGGTCAGGTCCTGCGGCTCACCGCCGATAGCGCAAAAAGAGAAAAAACGATTATGTGAGCCGATTTTTGCAGGCCCGAAAATCGTCACATGAGAGATCAGCTCGCAATACTCGCCTAACTCAACCTCGGCTCCTACAACGCAATATGGGCCAATAGAGCAGGAAGGGTGAATCCGCGCGCTGGGATCAATAATTGCTGTGGGATGAATCATTCCGTTTCAGCCGAAGATTCTGAACCGATTTTTCCGCGACTGATCGACACGAGCTGCGCGCTCACAATGCCGTCACAGACCACCTTGCCGTTGACGAAAGCTTTTCCTCCCATGCGGACCATGATCCGCGACGTAGCCGCTCTCCAGCTCAGCATTTCTACTTCAATCCGGAGCTGGTCGCCGGGAACCACCGGTCTGCGAAAGCGGGCTTTTTCAATGCCAGTGAAGACAATCAGCTTGTCGCTCCGGTCTTCCACTTCTGTGAGCAGCATGGCTCCGCCGGCTTGGGCCATGGCTTCCACGATCAGCACACCGGGCATGATGGGGAAGTTGGGAAAGTGGCCGTTGAAGAACGGCTCATTGATGGTGACGTTTTTGATGGCAATGATCTTCTTCTTGCGCTCAATTTCCAGCACCCGGTCAATCAAAAGAAAAGGGTACCGATGCGGCAGTATTTCCCGGATCTGGTTGATATCCAGAGGCCCGGACTTCGCCGCAGGCTCGGTCGGCTCAACGGTAGTCACATTTGTAGTTTCACTCATGCTAAACCGCGAATTATAAAAGATTTGAGGTCAGCTTGAAACTTACCCCGTAAAAATGCGGGGAAGAGGGTTAGCTATCCAGCTACTCTGGGTAGGAACTTTCATTCCTATGTTTGACTTTTTTTGCAGAGTTTCTGAATGCTCTACGGAATTTCAGAGAGCAGCTACTTGGCTTTTAAATTGCACTCTGGATTAGCAACAAAACATTCCGGGCATCAGAGGGCCCCATTACCACTATGAAGTTGTCGTCCCTGCAAATCAAACCACTCGCCTTAATCATTGTTACTGTTGCTTGCTGCTGGTCATCACAAGCTTTTGCGGCTTGTCCAGAACCAACCAATGGCACCGTAGCCATTTGCCAACCCAGCGCCAATTCAACCGTTTACCAAGTGCCACACATTGAGGTAAATACCAGCCCTATTTCCGGCAGCGTCACCACGATGGATGTTTATCTTGACAACAAATTGATCTTTCAAAATCAGGGTCCATCGCTCGACCTGTTTCAGGGTGGCGTTGCGAATGGAGCGCATCACCTGGTCATCAATAGCAAAGACAACTTTGGTCGCATTTATACAACTCAGGAAAATTTCAGCGTGAACGGCAATCTGGCTTCTTCCTGCCCTCCTACAGCGGTAGGAATTCGTATCTGCTCTCCAGTGCAGAATGATGTCGTTGGCCAGAATCTTGGGTTCTCCGTGGGATTTAAAGGCAACGCGCCAATTAGTTTTGTCCGGGCATATATCGATAACGTCGACTCTTTTGACTTTGCTCCAGCACCCGGCCAGACGCAGATCATCGCTGGCGGCCTGAGCACTACGGCAGGCGCGCACACCTTCACGGTAGTGGCATGGGACACCAAAGGCGTTGTTTATAAAAGCAGCGTTCCTCTGAAAACGTATTACGTGGGCGATTGTCCACCAAAAGGAAACTCCTGCACGCCGGGGATTTATCCCACGACTCCGAACGACGGAGACGATGTGGAGTCTCCTTTCCGGCTCTCAGCGAGCGTACAGAACAACACTGCGTCCATTACTGGCATGAAAGTTTATGTGGATGGTGTGCAGTCAGGCGCATCTTCTGGTCCTGTTTTTGATCAGCCTGTTGCAGCCCAGAAGGGCACGCATGTTGTGATCGTTCAGGCATGGGACACTGCAGGCAAGTTATACCGGCTCACACAAAATGTGAACGTGCAATAAAGAGCTGTCTCCAAAAGCGCCGCTGGGCGCCTCCTTCGTCGGGAAGAAAACGGCAGTCTAACCGGGCTGCCGTTTTCATTTATGATTGCTCATCTAAATGTTCGGCAAAATAAATAGCCAATCTGCAATTGCTCATCTCACCTTCTGTCAGCAGCATCAGGCGGAGATGATGCCGCTTCTTCAGCGCATGGTAGAGATTGAATCCCCCAGTGACAATAAAGTAGCGGTCGATCGCATGGGAGCTTTTCTGGCGCAGGAGTTTGAGCGCCTTGGCGGCAAGGTCACTTTTTATCCGCAGAAGGAAGCCGGCAATCACCTGAAAGCAGAATTCGCCGGTGGCGCAGGCAAGCCCGCCTTGCTACTGGGCCACTTTGATACCGTCTGGTCCATGGGCACGCTGGCCAACATGCCATTTCGCGTAGAGGGCGGACGGGCTTTTGGTCCCGGCATCTATGACATGAAGGCCGGAATCACCATGATGATTTTTGCGCTAAGAGCTTTGCGCTCAGCAGATAGTACTCATCGGCCTGTGACAGTGCTGCTTGATACGGATGAAGAAGTTGGCAGCACTACGGGACGGCCAGTTGTAGAAGAAACTGCCAAAGGCTGTGATGCAGTGCTGGTGCTTGAGCCATCGCAGGGACCAAAGGGACATCTTAAGACTTCACGCAAAGGCGTGGGAGACATCACCATCAAAGTGCGCGGGCGCGCTTCACATTCCGGCGTGGATTTTGAAAAAGGCCGCAGCGCCATTATTGAACTTTCACACCAGATTCTAGAGATTGTAAAATTCACAGACCTCGAGCGAGGAATTACAGTTAATCCCGGCGTGATTCAAGGCGGCACGCGCAGCAACGTAATTGCCTCTGATGCGTGGGCAGAAGTTGATCTTCGCATTGTTCGGGCTGCTGATGCCGCAGCACTCAAGCAAAAATTTGCCGCGCTCAAACCTTTCGACCCCGATTGCTCTATTGAAATCAGCGGTGGCATGAATCGTCCACCCATGGAGCGCACGGATGGTACAGTGCGGCTATTTAAGATTGCCCAGGAAATTGCCAGCGTAATCGGCTTGTCTTTGGACGAATCTTCTACGGGTGGCGGGTCTGACGGAAACTTTACCTCAGCCCTTGGTGTGCCAACCCTTGATGGTCTTGGAGCACTGGGTGAAGGTGCACACGCTGTGAATGAGTCCATCGTAATTGAGCAACTTCCTCTGCGGACGGCTGTGCTGGCCGGTCTACTGCAAACACTTTAGGTGTCTAAGATTTATTAAAGAAATTAACTCTAAAGTCCTCTAAGGCCATTATTTTCAATGGCTTTGAATGTTTCTTTTGACTCCCCAGATCGAATTGGCCTAGAATCAACTTCAGTTCACACACTGAACCCTTAAAATTACCAAGGCGGAACGCTCATTTCAGCTGGTGGTTCCGAAATTGGATTAGCGGAGGAACTCATGTTTGAAGGATTAATGCGTCCCATGCACTTGCTGGTGATTTTGATCATCGCCCTCTTATTCTTTGGTCCGTCTAAATTGGGCGGTCTGGGTAAAGGCCTGGGTGACGCGATCAAGAATTTTAAAGGGGCATTGAAAGAGGATTCAACTGAACCTCCCGCCCAGCCTACTGAGAAGCCCAAGGAATAAAGATTCCAGCGGTCGGTCATCGCGTGAAGTTGTTGGCTAGTAATATCTCTGTCACCACAGACAGAGGCAATCCCACCACATTCGAATATTCCCCCTCGATGCGGTCGGTCCAGAGTGCAGCGCCGCCTTGGATGGCGTACGCTCCGGCTTTATCCATAGGTTCACCGCCAACGACATATTGTTGAATTTCGCTTTCAGCCAACTTGCGAAACCAGACTCGCGTTGTGCTGCTTTGCGTCACGCATGAACGCGTATTCGCGCCTGCATCTGGAACGATCAGGCTCACTGCGGTCGTGACTTCATGATCGCGACCGGAAAGCAACCGCAGCATGCGTGCTGCGTCTTGCTGATCTTTTGGTTTGCCTAGAATCTCCGGACTCCGAAGTGCTTCATTGTTTACAACCACAATGGTGTCTGCACCTAACACATAGTGTTGCGGATAAATTACAGCCACCGCCTGCGCTTTCTCACACGAAAGACGCCGTGCGTATTCGAGCGGCAACTCGCCCGGCAACTGTTTTTCATCGATATTAGCGGCATGGACCTGGAATGGGATTCCCGCTTCGCGCAATAGCTCCTGCCTTCGGGGCGAGGCTGAGGCTAAAATTAATATTGATCGGTTTGTCAGAAGCATCCTCGGGATACTTGCGTACTTCTCAACATACGTGAACAGCCATACTCTTAGCAAAACCGGAGCCAGCCAGCTTGGCGCCAATCTCGTGGGCGATAGCTGTGAGTTCCGCGTGTGGGCCCCGGCGGCAAAGACTGTGACCTTGCGCCTGGTTAACGAGCAAGGAACCAATGACTGGCCCATGCAATATACCGGTGACAATTTTTTTGAGCTGAAAGCTTTTGCCAGCGCCGGTGATCGCTATTTTTATCTCGTCGACCAGAATAAGCCGGTGCCCGATCCGGTTTCACGATTGCTTCCTGAAGGCGTGCACGGACCTACTGAGGTTGTCGATCCGGAAAAATTCAACTGGGCTGATGCCGGCTGGCGCGGCATTCCTCTGCGCGATTACGTAATCTACGAGCTTCATATCGGCACGTTCACTCCGGAAGGCACGTTCGATGCGGCGATCGCCAAACTGCCTTATCTCAAGAATCTTGGTGTAACTGTCATTGAGATCATGCCGGTTGCTGCTTTTCCCGGCACGCGCAATTGGGGATATGACGGCGTATCGCTTTACGCGGTTCACGCGAGTTATGGCGGTCCTGACGGGCTAAAACGATTGGTCAACGCCGCACATGGGATCGGTCTCGGCGTGATCCAAGACGTGGTCTATAACCACCTGGGCAATGAAGGCAACTATCTGCGGTTCTTCGGTCCGTACTTTACTGACAAGCATCAGACACCTTGGGGTGAAGCTATCAATTACGATCAACCAGGATCAGAAGGTGTGCGACGTTACTTTGCGGAAAACGCTTTATTCTGGATCCGTGAATACCATATGGATGGCCTCCGTCTGGATGCAGTGCAGACCATCAAGGACGATTCGCCAAAGCATATTCTTGCTGAGATCGCGGAAGATATTTCTGCGTTAGCGGCCGAGCTTGGCCGCGAAGTATGCGTGATTGCTGAGACCGATGAAAACGATGAAAAGCTGGTGCGTCCGGCCAAGTCCGGCGGCTATGGTCTGAGCGCCATCTGGAGCGACGATTTTCATCACGCAATCCACGCTTTCTTTACCGGTGAACGCAAAGGCTATTATCAGGATTTTGGCCAGCCTGAACAGATTGCTCGCGCGCTGCAAGATGGATTTGTTTTTCAGGGCGAACCCTTCAAGTTCTGGGATGGACGCGCTCGCGGCACTAGCAGCGCTCATATGCCTGCTCCTGCGCATGTGAATTGCATACAGAACCATGATCAGGTCGGTAATCGCGCCCAGGGAGAACGCCTGACTGCAATCATTCCGCGTGGCGCTCGGACCCTGGCGGCAGCTTTGTTATTGCTTGCTCCTGAGACTCCGCTGCTTTTTATGGGACAGGAATATGACGAGCTGAATCCGTTCCTGTTTTTCACCGACTACGGTGACCCTGCATTACAGAAAGCTGTGCGCGAAGGACGGCAGCAGGAATTTAAGGACTTTGATTTCGCCGGAGATTCGGTTCCGGATCCGCAGTCTGTTGAGACGTTCAACCAATCAAAGCTGAATTGGCAGCTCACTGAAGGCGAGAACCAGATGCTGGATTGGTATAAAGCATTGTTAGCGCTGCGCAAAAAATATATCTGCAATTCTGTGCGTACCTGCAAAGCTGAATTTGCTGACGGCATAATTCACATGCAGCTGCCGCGAGAAACACCGGTGCTAAAAATCTTTGCGCGTCTGCAAGGTTCGGCGGAGCTTCCACAAGCAGGCGCTGGCTGGGAAAAGGCTTTATCCTGCGAAGAAGAAGATTGTGCAGTGGCTGTGTGGGTTGAGCGTTTGGATGTGCGGTGATTTAAATCCGCCACCTCAGTGGAGGGAACCCCTATACAGAAAGACTTCCAGGTTCCCTTAGAGTTTCACAGATGATAGGAGGATCCCCTGCTTCGCTCGGGATCATAAGTCTACCGTGCTCCCACCTGTCCTTTTATCGAATCAATCAATTTTTGCGAATCCCAGCCCACACCGTCTTTAAATACCAGCTCCACATTTTCAATGTCGGCGATCTTGGTTGACGGGTCGCCTTTTACCAGCATGATGTCCGCCTGTTTGCCGGCTACCAGAGAACCAATGTGGTCCTGCTCGCCTAAAAATTGCGCACCGTTCAAAGTTGCGATTTTGATTGCTTCTGCCGGCGTAAAGCCGGATTCCACCAGCAACTCGAGTTCGCGCAAATCTCCAAAGCCGGCAATCACGCCGCCAATGCCGGTTGGATCCAGCCCAGCCAGCAGAGTGCCGCCAGCTTTTACGTAGGCCCGCTCAAATTCCATTTCCTTGGGGAACATGGCTGGCCAGGAGCTTTGCTGGTTCTGGGCAATGCGCGCGCGGTTTGCCTGATATGCCTTGCGAGCGTCATCGGTCAGCAGCGCGAGGGCTCTCTGCGGCACGTCAGGCCGTGAGGGCACAAACTGCTCAAACACGGGCAGTGTGGAAGTCAGGGCCACGTGTTTGTCGACCAGTGTTTTGATCGTGGTCTGAATCTGCTCGCCGGCTACATCAAGTTTGACTGCTGCTGCAACCGCCTGGTTGGGATTGGGGCAGACATCTGGCTTTTTGTCGGGATGAAATTCTGTATCGACTGTCAGCCCATGCTCCAGATCATCAATGCCAAGTTCGGCCGCTTCGCGAAAGCCAATCGAGCAAAGATGCCCTGTAACTTTGATTCCGTGTTTGTGCGCTGTATCAATTACAGTTTTCAACTCTGCACGCGTGATGAAGTTATAGACCTTGAAAGAGCGCGCGCCTTCCGCCACCCAATAGTCCACAGTCCTCGCGGCGTCATCCGGTCCTGTGAGCTGATGCAGTTGCAGCAGCGGAATCCCCTCGCCTTCCATATATGGCCCGCTGACATTGATTTTAGGGCCGGGAATTTTGCCCTCATCTACGGCCTTTTTGATTTCAAGATCGGTATAAGGTTCCATGCCGCCCGTGGTGCGTATGGTGGTCACACCCAACGCGAGATAAAGCCGCGGAAAGCTGAAAGGCATGTCATGATAGAGTCCGCCGCTGGCTGGATAAAAAAGGTGGTCATGCATGCCCACGAGTCCCGGAAGGGCTGAATAGCCGGACATATCCATGCGGTTTGCGTCGGGTGGAACCGGCACAACGCCTGTGTTGCCGATGGCTGTGATCTTTCCGCCGGAGATGACAATCGTCTGGTCAGCCTTGGCAGCAGCGCCAGTGCCATCGATTACACGCACATGCTCCAGAGCAACGACCGGAGACTGAACGCGGATGAAATCTTTCACGTTGGGTGCAGATTGGGGTTGGGCTACACCCACCACTGCACAGCAGATAGCAGTCAAAGCAAAAAGAACAGGTCGCATGGATTCCACCCTTAGGGAACTCCGAAGCATACTTGCAGAGACACGCAACGCGCAACCCTGCCGGGGGTATCGCGCGCCAGTAAGATGTTAGAATGAAGTGTTAGCCCATCCTCATGGACCGCACACACATCCGCAATTTTGCCATCATCGCGCATATCGATCATGGCAAATCCACGCTTTCTGACCGGCTCCTGGAGCTGACGGGAGCGCTGTCTCAGCGTGAAATGCAGGCCCAGGTGCTCGACGCCATGGACCTGGAGCGTGAACGCGGCATCACGATCAAAGCCCATGCCGTCCGCATGAAATACACAGCCAAGGATGGCGAAGAATATCAGCTCAACCTGATTGATACACCTGGTCACGTTGATTTTTCTTATGAAGTGTCGCGCTCGCTGGCTTCGTGCGAAGGCGCGTTACTAGTTGTGGACGCCTCACAGGGCGTGGAAGCGCAAACCCTGGCCAACGCCTATCTCGCCATCAATCACGGGCTGGAGATTATTCCGGTCATCAATAAAATCGATCTACCCAGTGCTGACATTCCTCGCGCCAAGGAGATGATAGAGCAGACCGTTGGCCTGGACACAAAAGATGCCGTGCTGGTGAGCGCCAAGAGCGGCCTGGGTGTGCCGGAGTTGCTGGAAGCGATTGTTCATCGTCTACCTCCGCCGAAGGGTGATCCAGAAAATCCTCTACAAGCGCTAATTTTTGATTCGTGGTTTGATCCGTATCGTGGCGTAATCGTTCTGGCGCGGCTTTTTCAGGGCACTCTGCGCAAAGGCATGAAAGTCCGCTTGTGGTGGAATGGAAAGACACTCGACGTTGAAACACTCGGCGTGCTGACGCCCAAACCAGTAGAAATTGATGAACTGGTGGCTGGCGAAGTAGGGTTCATTGTTGCCAACAATAAGACTGTTTCAGATACTAAAATTGGCGACACCATCACGGACGATGCGCGTCCTGCCATTGAGCCTCTCCCCGGTTTTGAAGAGCTCAAACCTATGGTCTTTGCCGGGCTTTACACGGTGGATGCACACGAGCACACGGCGTTGCGGGAAGCGCTGGAAAAATTGCGGCTCAACGATTCTTCTTTCTTCTTTGAGCCGGAAAGCTCGGCCGCGCTGGGCTTCGGATTCCGCTGCGGATTTCTTGGGCTTTTGCATATGGAAATCATTCAGGAGCGGCTGGAGCGCGAATTTGGTCTGGACCTGATCACCACAGCTCCCGGCGTGCGTTATGACGTCACAAAAACCGACGGGGTAAAGGTTGAAGTCGATAATCCATCGCGCTGGCCCAACCAAAGCGAGATTGCCAAGATTGAAGAGCCGATCATCACAGCCACGATCCTGACGAATGAGGAATATGTTGGCGGCATCCTGAAGCTGGTGGAAGAGAAGCGCGGCAAGCAAAAGAATTTTGAATATGTGAGCAACAACCGCGTAATGCTCACCTATGAGCTGCCGTTGAATGAGATCGTTCTGGATTTTTACGACAAGCTCAAAACCATTTCGCGTGGCTACGCTTCACTGGATTATCACCTTGCCGGCAAGTGGGAGTCTCCAATGGTAAAGCTGGATATTCTTGTAGCAGGCGATCCCGTGGACGCGCTTTCCATCATTGTGCATCGCGACTTTGCTTATGACCGTGGTCGTGCTCTTGTTTCGAAGATGCGCGAATTGATTCCGAGACAGATGTTTGAGGTCGCCATCCAGGCTTCAATTGGGGCCAAAATTATTGCCCGGGAAACTGTTGCAGCTATTCGCAAGAACGTTCTGGCCAAGTGTTATGGCGGCGATATCTCTCGCAAGCGCAAGCTTCTGGAGAAACAAAAAGAAGGCAAAAAGCGCATGAAAAGGATCGGGAAAGTCGATATCCCCCAGGAAGCTTTCCTTGCTGTCCTTAAAGTGGGCGAAGCGTGATGCGGAAAACTATTAAAAAGTTTCGGCCCACAATTGTGCAAATCCCTGCCTTCTGGTTTTGAAATCTAACCATTTGTTGTGCAATTCTGCCTGCCAAGTCTGCAATGAATTAACTGTATGAAATCAAAAGAGTTATTTCTTGCTGCAATACTTAGGCAGGCTGGTTAAGTTATTGAAAACCCACTGGTTTTTAGGGATTTGCCCAATAACATTTGCACAGAATTTTCCACAATACGGTTTCCTGGGCGATTAGTCTTTCCTACTGGGAATTCTTTTTAAAGTTCACGGTGATAAAAGTTTCCACCTCTACAATCTCACCATTCAAAACATAAGGACGATAGCGCCATTGGCTAACCGCATCCATAGCGGCCCGTGCTAACAGTGGATGACCGCTGACCAGACTCAAGCTTTTAATTGTCCCATCCCGTGCGATGATGGCATGCAGTTTCACCTGTCCCTGTACACCAGAGACGACAGCTATCCTTGGATAGACCGGCTCCACGCGATTGATCAGTTGTGCTTCTTCCAACTGCGAGATAACCCGCGTAGGGCCTGAGCCAGGTTTTACGTTGACACTCGAACCTGTAGGCAAAAGATTCTCTGGTATGGCTTTGATATTAGCTCCGACATTTGGAGGTGTTGCTATGGCTGGATCCGTTATGATCTGTACTGCCGGACCAATATAAATAGCATTTTTGTTGTTGCTTACCATCACAATCGCAGCTCTTGAAGCTGGAGCCACTGCGCCATTTGCACGAGTCTGCCCTACCGGAATTGGCTTCATTGCTTCAATCGTTACCGGCTTGACTGGTGTATACAAAGGCACGCGTGCTGACATGGGCAGAACGCCTGTTGTCAGTAGCGGAATACTGATGGCAATTCCAGCAACGATCAATTCCACTATCAATGCTGTAGCCATGGACCAGCGTTTGTTTTTGCGTGACGAGGATGAAACCTGTAACAGCGAATCTCCGAACATTTCTTCTCACCTCCGTTGCAGAGATTTGACACCGGAGAGTGGAGGCGATGTTCCGCGTTTACCAAAAAATAAAAAGGCCGCCGGTAAGGGCGGCCTCATACATTTTAGGAACTATTGCTACTTCTTCGGTGTCGCTGCTGGAGTAGCCGGCTTTGCTGCTGGTGTTGTTGCGCGCGTTGCCGGCTTAGGAGAAGGTGCACTGGCAGGGCTCTCCGTGTTATATGCATCCACCAGCTCCTTGGTGATGACCGTGCCCTGTGTGGCGTAGAGCACAGGGGAGGTTTGCGGATTTGAAACATCCAGCACCATGGCATAACCATTGCTGCTTGCATATTTCTCCAGCACTGCAAGCATCTTGGTGCCAATGCGATTGATCACATCCTGCTCCGCCTGCTGAAATTCTGACTGCGCATCTTCATAGCTGCGTTGCAGAGATTTCTGCTTTACATCGATTGCTTTCGCGCGGGAGGTCTTTTCCTCTTCACTGAGTTTGGCTTCCTGCGCCTGATACTGCTTCTTCATATTCTCGACTTCGTCATTCAGGCCTTTGAGTTCGGCTTGTTTGGGGTTGAACTTTTGCTGCAAGGCATCAAGTTCTTTTTTCCCCTCATTGCATTCAGCAATTGCCTGCTGAATGTTGACAACGCCGATCTTATTTGGGGTCGGGCCAGTTGTAGTTGCCGGGGCAGCGGCTGTCTGTGCAAGTGCCGCCGCACTAAAAGCAATACTCAGGCCAAGACCGAGTAATGAAGTCTTGAATTTTGCCATGTTCATGGGTTACGTGCTCCTCAATTCATTTCGGCTCCGCTTAGGACAGCCGGGGTTAGGGTTTTTTGGTTGGTGCTGTGCCAGTTGCCGGCGGATGCACCGCAGCAGCTCCTGACGGCCGCGGCGTTGTTGTCGCCGGTTTTGCGGCAGGCGCGGTCACCGGCGATGCGGCATTGTAGGCTTCAATCAGTTGCTTGGTAATGTTCGTTCCAGGATTAGCATAGAGAACCGGGGTTTGCGGATTGGAAACATCCATGACAACGGAGTAGTTGTTGTCTTTTGCGTATTTCTCCACAACATCCAGCATCTTCTTACCCAGACGGTTCAAAATATCCTGCTCTGCCTGCTGGACGTCATTTTGATAGTCTTCGTAGTCACGCTGCAGTGCTTTCTGCTTTTCTGAGGCAGTCCTGACGCGATTGTTACGTTCTGCTTCACTAAGCTTGTCGCCCTGGGCCTGAAGTTGCTTCTTCAGGTTTTCCACTTCCTCATTTTGTGCCTGCATAGCTGCCTGGCGAGGAGCGAATTTTTGCTGCATTGCTTCCAGCTCTTTCTTGCCCTCATTGGTGTTCGCGATGGCGTCTTGAATGCTGACAATGGCAACTTTATCCTCAGAATTTGCGGAAGATTTGGCTGCCGCAGGCGCCTGCGCGCCAGCGGTAAACGTTCCCAGCGCCAGAGCGGATGTCAGAATTAACAAGTGAATTTTAAAAAATTTTGCCATGAACTATTGGACTCCTTAACGGTTATTACGTAATGATTCGTCGCGATACACGATTTCGTAACCGCTTGTGAATGCGTGAAATCTGCGGAGGGACGGTACTGAAATTATAGGCTGCGCCCTCAAGCAGCGTCAAACAAACTGCTCCCCTCAAAAGGTCGTGCTAATGGTGAAACGAAACGTCTTACGCGGCTCCTGCAGGTGGAAATCAGGTCCCAATGCAGCCAGAGCAGACTGGAAGCTGAAGTCGCCTGCCGCCCCCGCCGGGAACATACTGCGCGTAATCGGACTTGGGGAATGCACAGTGGTATCAAGCGTCAGCGGGTTATACGCGTAATAAATACGGAACGGCTGTTGCACAATGGGCAGCAACACCTGCAACTCAAGACCGGTGGACATACGTGGCACATAATTGGTGCCCGCCACTGGTTTTAAATCCCCATTGAATGTTATCGGCGTTCCGCCGGAGCACTGGAAGCCAACGATCGCAGGACACCCGAAAATAGTGCTGTTAAGTTGGGTGAGAGAATCCCCGCTGATCTTAAGCTGCGAATCCATGGTCACAAAGTCCATTCCGAAATCTGCAAAAGGAGCAAGCGTGATGGGGCCGACAACATGGATACGGTACTCAAGGTTGGCGACAAATTGGGTGTCGCCGCCGGGCAGGGTAATGTTATTGACCGGCAGTGGAATGGTTACGCTGCCGCGACGCGGGTTGCTCGGATCAACCGGCACTGGGCTACCATCCGGATTGCTGAGAGTGAAATTCTGCACCGTGCTCACAAATACATAAGGCGATACGGTGCGCACGTCAAAGCCGCGCAAATCGTTTTCGCCGCCCATATAGAAGCGTTGATAGGGCGGAGCTTCTGTGCCTCCAAAGCCATTAATGAAGCTTGCCTGCAGGCGGATTCCCAGGGTGTTCTGGTGATACAGAGGCTTCCACTGTGTGAAGGCAACGAGCGGGCGATAGAACTTAACATTGCCGCCCAGGCCTGCTACCTCCGTTGAGAGAAAGAAGCTGCGTCCTTTGTGCGGACGGATCGGGCTGTCGATCGTGCTGAAGCTTAGTGAGGGCGTAATGGAGCTTGTAATAATTCCGTTCAGAGCATTAGGACCGGAAATGTTGCGGAAATCCAGCGTCTGAAACAGGTTGCGCGAAGCATCACTAAACGTCTCAATGGAGGTGGAGTCCAGCGTGTACGTAAGTCCAACACGCTTGAAGGAATGTCCCAGCAGGTAGCTTGAAGATGCGGTAAAGCCCGTGCTTGATTGGTTGTAGTTCAACAACTGGTTGAGCACGGACTGTGGCAGATTCAGGTTCTGGCCAACTGCAAGTTCTTCCTGCCGGGCCTGATCAAAATCAAACCTCCGGCTATACACGGTAAACCCGAGCGTCAGAGGGCGGTCAAATGTATAAGGTTCAGTGAAGCCAAACAGCAGGACGCGGGAGAGACTGCCGACGTTTCCCTGCAACTGTAAGGTTTCTCCCAGGCCAAGGAAGTTGTTGGTCTCATAGTTGAGGCCGATAAAAGAGCCTTCCAGACCGCTCACTCCGCCTGTAAGGCCGATGCTGTTCTTGCCTTTTTCCTTGACCTTAACAGTCAGATCTACGGTGCCGTTCTGTGTATCGAGCTTGCGTTCTGTATCGTCTTCTGGTTTTAGCGCGTCAAAGTAGTTGAGCTGATTCAGGCGCAGTACGCTGAGGTCCCAAAGCCGGCTGTTGAACACCTGGCCTTCCTGCACCAGCAATTCACGGCGGATCACACGGTCACGCGTGGTGGTATTTCCCTGAAATTCGATGCGGCGGACAAAATACGGCTTGCCTTCATCCACTTCAACATTGAGCGTGATTTCCTTCTTCTCATCGTCAATGTCCGTTGTGGGAACAGGTGTGAAGTCAATATAGCCATACTCTCCGTAGGCTTTGCGGAGATTATCCAGTCCTTTGGCGACCAATTGCTTGTTAAACGTCTCGCCATCCTTGATGGGGAAGAGGCCGCGCAGAAGCTTGGTATTAAGGATCGCTTTGTTGTTGCTGAAGACGATCGCCTTAAGCTTGTATTTATCACCTTCCTCAATCGGCAGGGTGATGTCCATTACTTTTCCTTCACCCTTTTGGACGAAAGGAACATGGAGTTTGGTCTTTGTGTCGCGCAACTGGGTCTTGGGATCATCCACTACAGCCTTGAAGTAGCCGTATGTCTGCATCGCTTCACGAACGCGCTCGGTATCTTCTTCCAGCTTGGAAGCGTCGAATGTCTTGGCAAAAATGCTTTCCAGGAAGATCGATTTGGGAACACCGATGGGATGAAGGTTCTTCATAGCGGCCTTCAGATCGCGGCTCTTGACGTGCTTGTTGCCCTGAAAGATGATCTTGCCGACCTTGATTTTCGGGCCTTCTTTGACGTTGAATGTGACTGCTACAGATGCCGGCGGGACCTGTTGCACCTGAACACTGATGGTGGCAAATTGGCGGCCATGCTCTCCCAGCAGATCCTTCAGGACATTTTTGGCCTTGATGATCTTGGTTGGGTCATAGGGGCTGTCCACCGTCAGGCCGACTTTAACTTTCTTATAACGGTCAAGAATGTCGCTCTGTGAGACCGAGTTCATTCCATGGTATTCAATGGTGCGAATCGTGGGCTTTTCTCGAACGTAAATATGGACCAGCCAGCCCTTGGCTGATTGCTCACGCTCCATGCGGACATCTTCAAAATAGCCGCTGTTCCATACGGAACGCAGATCGCGCTGCAAAGCGGCTTCGTCATAGACATCGCCTTCACGGGTATAAATACGGGATTTTACAGTTTCAGTCGGAATACGGCGGTTGCCAATGACATCAATGCCTTCAATGATCTGGTTGTTTTGTGCCACGGCCAGTCTTGGAAACAAACCAGACAAAAAAAGGCCAAGGATCAGCATGAAGTACCCGATCCGTGAGGCTTGCTTAGGACTGGTTTCCTGAAAAGACGAAAATATATGACTACCCTCAGAGCAAGGTGGGAAAACCCAGATTATACGGGAGTTATTGCTGAAGCGCCACTTGGACATGCCTCTCACCCTAAAATGCCAGCCCGCAGAAATCCGCAGCGTAAACGATTCGCTTATTTCATCCACATCACAAATTCAGCCGGAGCCTACCGAAGCCCTTCAGAAACTTGTCTGGGCCAATTTAGACGGTCTACTCCCCGGTACTGGAACGAGCCTCAACGGGAAACTTGCGTGCTTTTTTGAGCGTACGTGAAATAAATTTGGGGGGAGGATGATTGCGGCGATTAACGTCTGGCATAGCTAGCCAGTGATGGCTTCTACTTGAACCAGGCAGGAATAAAAGGTCGGCCCGCCGCCAAGATCAGTCAGGATTTCAGAGGTTAAAGCATTGATACTATTGCCGTCTGGAGCAAATCTGGATGCATTGAGCCGAGCTGCTACTACGCCCGGCTGCACTGCGCCGTTTACATGGGCACGCAAACGCACCTGACCGCGACTATTGAAGACCCGAACCCAGTCGCCTTCCCGAATATTGCGGGGGCCGGCGTCTGTGGCGCTGATTTCCAGCAACTCTGGGTGCTCCATCTTCTGCAAAAAGGGGATATTAGTAAACGTGCTGTTCAAAAAGTTATCTGCCTTGCGTGCCAGCAGTTCAAGAGGAAACTGTGTTGCCATCTCCGAGTGGCGTGATTCTTCCGGTGCCACAAATGACACCACGGGGTCCAACCCCAGTGCAGCCAGATTTTCACTGTAAAGCTCCGCTTTGCCGCTGGCGGTAGCGAACCCGCCTTGAGCGAAGGGCAGGAAGGGGCCGTCTCCCACATTCAGCCGGACGTGTCCCTCTCGTTCCAGCTGCTCACGCGTAATTCCTTCCATCCATTTCTCCCAACCGTTCGGGACCTGCTGGTGGGTTGGCGTGGTCATGGTGGCATCAATCATTTCATCAGCAGTCTGCCGGAAGCAGTCTTCGGTAAAGCCCATGCGCTCTGCCAGTTCCCGAAACAGATCCACGTTGGAACGCGACTCTCCCACGGGTTCAATGGCCGGATTGCACATTTGCAGATACATATGGCCATAAGCTTTATTGAAGTCTTTGTGCTCCAGAAATGTGGTGGCCGGCAGAATGATATCGGCGTAACTGGCGGTGTCAGTAAAGAACTGCTCGTGGACTACCGTAAATAGATCTTCGCGCAAAAAACCACGAACTACATCGTGATGGTTGGGGGCTACGACCACAGGATTCGAGTTGTAGACAAAAACCGCTTTTACCGGCGGATCATTCAGATCATTCAGCGCCTTGCCCAGCTCAGACATGTTGACGATGCGGGCAGTCCGACCCAAAGGGCTTTTCTGCATGAGGTCAGGACGCTCAAGTGCATGCATGTTCAGATAAAATGCGCCGCTGGTGGAGAGCTGCAATCCCCCACCAACTTCCGCCCATGATCCTGTAATGCAGGGCAGCATGGCGACAGCACGAATGGCCGAGCCGCCATTTTGGGAGCGCTGCACGCCATAATTCACGCGAATCACAGATGGACGAACCGTAGCGTATTCTCGCGCCAGCGTGCGGATATCTTCTGCGCTGATTCCCGTCCAGACGGCAACACGTTCAGGCGTATATTCCTGTACTTTCTGCCGCAGTTGCTCAAAGCCCAGAGTGTATTTGCTGACATAATCCGCGTCGTACAAATTCTCTGTGATGATTACGTGCATCATTCCAAGCGCGAGGGCAACATCGGTTCCCGGATTGATGGGCAGATACCAGTCAGCACAACGCGCCGTGCGCGTTTTATAGGGATCGATGACTACAAGCTTGGCGCCGTTGCGGCGGGCCTCTTCAATGAATGGCCACAGATGGACGTTATTCCCATGAATGTTTGCGCCCCAGGCAATAATGTATTTGGAATTGCGGAACTGCTGCGGCTCGGTTCCAATGCTGCGCCCAATGACTGTCTGCAAACCCGCCGCCCCGGCAGATGCACAGATGGTGCGATCCAGCTGCGATGCGCCCAGCCGGTAAAAAAATCGGTGCGCCATTCCGGAATAGCTGAGTATGCCCATGTTGCCGGCGTAGGAGTAAGGAAGAATTGCCTCAGGGCCAAATTCATCTGATATTTTCTGGAGGCGTTTTGCTATCTCATCCAGCGCTTCATCCCAGGAAATGCGGACAAAGTCACTTGCATCTCCCTTGCCCTGACCTTTGGGCGCGGTTCGCCGCATGGGATAAAGCACACGATCAGGTGAATAAACACGATCAAGATACTTGGTTACTTTGGCGCAGAGAAAACCCTGCGTCACCGGATGACTAGGATCACCCTGCACGCGCGTCGCGCGACCGTCTTGTACTGTAACCAGTATGCCGCACGCATCTGGGCAATCGTGCGAGCAAACGGCATGAACAACCTTCTTCATAAAATGTAATTGGCATTCATTATACGGGGTAGGCAAGTGACCTGTATTTCCATTAGTCTATGGTCATATCAATATGACCATGGTATGATTGTTGTTACCATGAAGAAAATACCAGCAGGGGAATTTAAGGCGCGTTGTCTTGCAGTAATGGATTCCGTGCAGAAGACGAAAGAATCTGTGTTGATCACCAAGCGGGGCCAGCCAGTGGCTAAGTTGGTTCCCGCTGAAGAAGAAGCCAGTGAGTTTTTAGGGCGCTTGGAAGGTGTAGTGAGAATCACGGGTGATATTGAATCTCCTATTGATCCAATTGACGCCTGGGAAGCTTTGCGGTGATTCTGCTCGATACCCATGTACTGGTTTGGGCCGTCGCTGAAACGAAGCGCCTCTCGAAGCCCGCGTTAGCTGCAATTCGCAAAGGATCGGCAGAGGGTGGGCTGGCAATAGCTGCTATTTCTTTGTGGGAACTGGCCATGCTTCTGTCGCGTGGACGAATACAAGCTTACGGAACCATTGACGCATCCATAAGCTTGCTAACCGAACGGACCATTATTAAACCGATCACACCGGAAATTGCGGCAATTGCCACTCAGTTCCCCGTAGATTTTCCTCAGGACCCTGCTGATCGATTGATAGCTGCCACAGCCAAATCGGAAGGGCTCACCTTGATCACGCGCGATGAGAAGATCCGAATGAGCCCGCTTCTTCATACCATCTGGTAAATCGGGAAACAGATTTATTGAACCAGTTGTCCCGCCAACTCTGCTGCCTTGGTCTTGAGTGCTCGCAAATCTAATTTTCCGCTTCCGAGATAAGGCAAAGCCTCCACATGGAAAAACTGGTCTTTCCTGGGTTTCCAGAGTGAAGGCAGATCAGATTCAGCCAGACGCTCCAGAATCGGGGGCAGGTCTTCGTCTTTCAACGTATGTAGAACAACAATGCGTTCGCCTTTTTTCTCGTCGGGCACGGCGGAAACAGAAAAGCTTTGTTCGGTTGTGCCTGCCAGTTCGTTGAGTTTTTCTTCAATCTTGATGTGCGGCACCATCTCTCCGCCGATCTTGCTGAAGCGGCTCAGGCGATCCGTGATTTTAAGAAAGCCATCTTCCTCCATCGTCGCGATGTCACCGGTGGTGTACCAGCCATCTTTAAGAACTTCAGCGGTCTTTTCCGGACGCCCCAGATAGCCCTTCATCACGTTGGGACCTTTTACCAGGAGCATGCCCGGCTTGCCGAGTGGCAGAATTTCCAGAGTCTCAGGATCGACAATCCGCACGCTCACACCTGGTAATGGATGTCCAATGGTTCCGCGGCGTGCCGCAACCTGGCGAAAACCGGGAGCGCGGTAATCCCTTCCGTTCACGGCTACAACTGGAGCGCACTCCGTGCAGCCATAGCCTTCCAGTGGACGAATGCCAAAAGTATCTTCAAATGCCAGCGCTGTTCGCTCCGGTAATTTCTCTGCACCAACCAAAACGTATCGCAGGCTGCCAAAATGTTCCGGCGAGCAGCGGCGCATATAGGACTGCAGGAAGGTTGGCGTAGCAATCAGAAAGGTAACTTTGTATCGCGAAACCAGTTCGCTGATGGATGTGGCATCAAGCGGGTTGGGATGAAACACCACTCCAATGCCATGCACCGCCGGAAGCCAAAGCCCTACGGTAAATCCGAAGGAATGAAAAAAGGGCAGAATGCCAAGGACCTTGTCGCCTCCACCCAACATGAAAACCTGCGTGACCTGCCGGATATTGGCGATGATGTTGTGGTGCGTGAGCATCACTCCCTTGGGATCGCCTGTGCTGCCACTGGAAAAGATCACGGTGGCCAGATCGTCATCCGTGCGCTTGCTTGCTCCAATCGCAGCTTTCAGGAGACGGTACGGCAGCAACCACGCGATAAGTAACGCCGCCAGCTTTTCCGTTATTTTGGGCTTCTCCAGCACATCTTCCAGGAGCAACATGCGTCCAGGAATTTCAATTTTGGGGAAGCGCTCCAGAAAAGCTTTTGAGGTGACGGTTGTCTGCAAATTGCATTGCCGTCCGCAAGAGGCAATCACTTCATTATTGGCTGTGTAATTCAGGTTGACAGGGATGCGCCCCAGCAACGTCGCTGCGTAGTTCACTAGCGCGCCACCAACAGATGGCGGCAACAGTATGCCAACCATTTCCTGGTCTTGCCACAGTGTCTTCATGCGTCGAGCCATAAAAATAGATTTCACCAGCGCACTGCCAAAGCTCAAGTTAGGCACGCGCCCATCGGCCATGGCAAAGCGCCAGAAGTAACGCCGCGCAGAGCGCATAAAGGCCCGATCAAGTGTGAGCCTGGGATTGCGGTCCGCGGCAAAAGCCACGCTCTGCAATTCCTGCACGGCCTGGCGTACCTCTTCCGGAGCGGCGGTCGAAGGCAAGCCTTTGCCAAAGCTCACAGTCACGGGATAAGGAATGCGGCGCGGAACTTTCCAGAGAAAACGGTTGCGCTCATAGCTGAAGATGCTGCCCCACACGCCATGAAGGCTGATAGGCACAATCGGCGCGTCAATGCCCTTGATGATGCGCTCCATGCCGCGGCGGAATGGCAGCAACTGGCCGGTGCGCGTGATCTGCCCTTCAGCAAAGATGCAGACAATCTCGCCGTCACGAATGGCATCACTCGCAATACGCAGAGATTTAATCATGTCCCGTGGGCGCAGTTCAGAGGAGATGGGAATTGCCTTCATCATCCGGGCGAATGGTTTCACGAACGGCTGGTCATAGATTCCCTGAAACATCACAAAGCGGATAGGACGGTCCGTGGACGCCATGAGCAGAAGCACGTCCACGAATGACATGTGGTTTGAGACAAAGAGCGCGCCGCTTTTTTCCGGAACGTTATCGCGGCCAATGACCTTGATGCGGTAGATGGTATGCGTGAGGAAAAAGAGGAACAGGCGGAGGAACCAGTCCGGCAGCAGATAAAGCACGTAGATCGTGCCAGCCAAGGTGAAGAGAGCGCCGGCCAGAAAAACGCCACGTGGATTTAACCGTCCAAAATGCGTCAGCAAAAAATACACGCCGGAAGCCGCTGCGCCGGCAATAAACGAAAGAAGATTGGCAGCAGCAATCACTCCACCCTTCTTGTCTGCGGGCGGCCGATGCTGGATCAGCGCATTCACGGGCACGGCAAAGAAGCCGCCGAAAATGCCCAACGCGGCAAGCGTCACTACCACCGAAATGAATGTATGCGGGACCACACCGACCAGTGCGGCCATCACCGTCATGCCGAATGCGCCAAGCGGAATAAGGCCGTATTCAATCTTGTTGCCCGAAAGATAACCAGCCAACAAACTGCCCACGCCAATGCCAAGAGCTAATGCAGCATCGAGCAAGGCAATGCGCGACGAGTTCAGGTGCAGGATCTGATTGCCGTATGAGAGCACGGTCTGAAGAAAGAGCGTTCCAAGAAACCAGAAATATGTATTGCCGATGACTGCAAGCCAGAGTGGACGGTCCGGCTGCATGAGCCTGATCTCTTGCCAGAGACTGGCAGCAAAGTTTGCGCGAAATTTCTTTTGCGGATCAGCCGCAGGAATTTTGGCGATGGCAAGGCTGCTGAAGAGTCCGAGCACAGAAAAAATTGCCAGAAGAATGCCGACCTGCCATTCGCGTCCTTTAAATATCTGGGCAAGCCAGCCGGCGGCCATGGCGCCAGAGATGATGGCCAGAAATGTTCCGAGCTCAATAACACCGTTGCCCCAGGAGAGCCATTTCTCAGGCAGCAACTCCGGCAACAATCCGTATTTCGATGGGCCAAACAAAGCAGCCTGCGTCGCTGCAAAGAAAAGAACAATCAGCGGAAGTGGCGTATGAGTAAACAATAACTGCGGGTGATGCCAGAGATCGGCCATCGCACCCAGGTTTTGCTGCTGCCTGGCGGACAAAGCAAAGATCGCGATGATCATTGCTGCAATTTCAATGAGCTTGGTAGCAACGGTGACCTGGCGCTTGCTGAAGCGGTCCGCAAGAAAACCACCCGCCATGCTGAATAAAATCAGCGGGACAAAGAAGAGAAATGTAATCAGCGATGTCAGCGTATCCGTTTGCGCGGTAGATAATGCAGTGCCCATCACCATGAAGGTGAGCAGGTAGCGCAGAACATTGAGACTGAATGCACCCTGGAATTGCGTTACGATTAGCGCCCAGAAGCTGCGCCGCCAGTTTTTGTCCATAAAGGATGAACGTTCAGTGCTGGTGAGAGTTGCAGGATTTGCAGGAGTGTCTTGTGCAGGTGTGCCAGCAGATTCAACCATAAGTTAAGAATGTTTTTGATCGGGCGGGGACATTCTGGCATTACCCGCTTGCAATGTAAATTACAAATAAAAGCCCGCCGGAAAAGGCGGGCTGATCATTCACCATCAGGCACTTACATCGTTGTCAGCCTTGATTTTCAGTGCACGCAGAAAACTTAGATCGTGGGCACTGAATTCCATTTCCACCGGTTCATCGGAGGAATTTGGCTTGCCTGCTTTTTCAGGCAGCAAGGCCCGGGTAGAGGTCGCACGTACCTGGGCATAGGCGGAAAGATCCAGGCTCATGAGCACTTTGCATCCGGCATCCTCAATCTCTGTGGCAATCACATCAAAATCATTATTCGCGGCCACAGCTTCACTCACAATCTCATTGAGCTCCTGGCAATGGCGGCTGTGCTGAATCACCGTATTCGCTGCGCTCTTGAGTTCCTGAGTCAATTGATCAACGCGTTCAACAGCAAGTGATCCCGGCATTTCAATGGACTTGGCCAGGGTGAAGACACCTTGTTCGGTCCGGATGCGAACTTTAATTCGGGGAACGAATGAGTTAAAGACGCTGTGTCCTGCGGCCTGCAAATTGAGAATGGCTGTCTGAACGGCTGGATCACTGTCAATTTCCCATTTAAGAGCATGCAGAGCTTCATAAAAAGCCGCATCATGCTGCAAAACACTTTCAGCGATTCGCTCCATATTTTTCAGATGCGAACGCATTAACTTCTTGTCCATCATAACTTTGTCCTCTTCAGAAAAAAAGGCCCGAGGCTGATCCAGCCTATGAGGTCCCACGCATTGTGAAGGTTATAACCTTAGAGCATTCAGAGAGGTAGGTTACTTTCGGATAAGTGTCACCAAAATCAATCACTTAGGGTGTTGGACTTCCGGGTTCATTTAATAGATTCGATGAGGCAGGAACCAGGGCTGGTTGGCCAGAGATCAAGGCAATCGAAAAAGCTCAGCATCAATCGCTGGAAATAAGAATTTACTAAATTTCAAGCCCTCAAACGCCACCGAGGCTGGAGACAAAAGGGAGTTGAACCGTACCTAAAATCGGTGACTATCGATAGCGCCAGGGTGGAACCTACAATGTGCAATCTGGACTGCAAGCCGCGTGGGAATTTGTGTGCGCTTTGCGAAACGGATCAACTATCTAGCGAGGGAAAGCGATGGCAACTCACACGAGAGATGAAGCGCATACCAGACTGGACGATCCTGCGCTCCGAACCAGCTTTCTTCCCCATCCCTTGCCTAAGAATAAATTCCCCAGACAAGAAACAGATCCTTCGGCTGCGTATCAATTAGTTCATGACGAACTGCTTTTGGATGGAAACTCCCGCCAGAACCTCGCCACTTTTTGCCAGACCTGGGTTGAGCCTGAAGTGCGCAAGTTGATGGATGAATGCATCGACAAAAACATGATTGACCGTGACGAGTATCCGCAGACAGCAGAGATTGAATCGCGCTGCGTTCGTATGCTGGCTGATCTTTGGAACTCTCCGGAAGCGGCAACCACGCACGGTTGTTCTACGACGGGCTCAAGTGAAGCGGCGATCCTGGGTGGTCTGGCTTTGAAAACGCGCTGGCGCAAAAAACGTAATCGTACCGGCAAGCCAAATTTGATCTGCGGGCCGGTGCAAATTTGCTGGCACAAATTCTGCCGCTATTTTGATGTTGAGCTTCGCCAGATTCCCTGCCAGGGGCAACGGTTATACATGTCACCTGAAGAAGTGCTCCGGCGCTGCGATGAGAACACAATCGGAGTAGTGGCAACACTCGGCGTTACGCATACGCTCCAGTACGAGCCGGTGCATGAAATATCACTTGCTCTTGACGACCTTGAAGAAGAGCGCGGGCTGGATATACCGATTCACATTGACGCTGCAAGCGGCGGATTTATTGCGCCATTCATTCATCCATCGATTGTCTGGGACTTTCGTTTGCTGCGCGTCAAATCAATCAATGCTTCAGGACACAAATTCGGCCTTGCTCCGCTGGGATGTGGCTGGGCCATTTGGCGGGAGGCAAAAGACCTTCCAGAAGAATTGATTTTTCGCGTGAAATATCTTGGCGGAAACATGCCGACACTGGGATTGAATTTTTCGCGTCCGGGTGGACCAGTCATAGCGCAGTATTACAACTTTGTGCGGCTGGGCCGTGAAGGCTACACAAAGATCCTGCAGGGATGTGCAGATGTGGCCACATGGTTTGCGAACGAAATAAAAAAGCTGGGTATATTCGAGCTGATTTATGACGGACGCGGCGGAATCCCAGGTTGCACTTGGACACTCAAAAAAGGCGAGCACGCATTTAACTTGTATGATCTTGCCGATCGCCTG
>Ga0210397_10000396_pt1 | contig 29682 bp, 32 predicted proteins | sample IncBWH2OmetaG_FD_160126 | JGI IMG/M metagenome (GOLD analysis project Ga0210397, IMG submission 160126) | Forest soil microbial communities from Barre Woods Harvard Forest LTER site, Petersham, Massachusetts, United States - Inc-BW-H-2-O ...
GCAAGGAATACAAGCTCGATTGCCTGATCTACGGCACCGGCTTCGAGGTCGGCACTTCCTATGCCCGCCGCGCCGGCTATGAGCTCTACGGCCGCGGCGGCCAGACGCTGACGGACAAGTGGAAGGACGGCGTCTCGACCCTGCACGGCATGCATGCCCGCGGCTTCCCCAACGTCTTCATCATGAGCAACAGCCAGTCGGGCTTCACCGCCAATTTTCCGCACATGCTGGAGGCGCAGGCGACGCATCTCGCGCACATCGTTCAGGAATGCGCCAGGCGCCAGGTCCGCGTGGTCGAGGCGTCGCAGGCGGCGGAAGACGCCTGGGTGCAGACGATCGTCGCCTCGGCGTTGCAGCGCCAGCGCTTCCAGGAGGAATGCACGCCCGGCTACTACAACAACGAAGGCAAGCCCTCGGAACTGGCGGCGCGCAACGGCCCTTATGGCGCCGGCTCGATCGCCTTCATCAAGCTGATGGAAGACTGGCGCGGCGACGGCGAATTGAAGGGGTTGGAGCTGAACTCCTAGATCGCCATGCCGACCTGGATGATGAACATGCCGAGTGCGAAGCTCCAATAGCCGGAGATCGCGGCGGCCAGCCAGAAGGCGAAGCTGGAGCAGTCCTTGGCGCGGAACGACTTGGAGGCGTTCTCGAACAACACGTTGGGGCCGGCGACGACCATCACCGCGACATAGCCGACGCGGCCGGCCAGCGTCTCGGGCTTGGTCGCGATCATGCGGTAGAGGTTGGCGAGAATGCCCGACGCGGCGAAGCCCGCCAGCGTCGAGAACGCGACCAAGACCATGTCCTTGTACAAACCCGACCCCCGACAAACCGTGTGCTCGGGGTGGTCAATGCAGGCCGTGTGCCTCGATTTGCCGTCCGATCGGGCCGCTTTTGTGCCGTTTCGATGCGCCCGATTATGGAACATTGGGCCGCGTGCCGTTTCGAAAGCGCTGCCGTAGCGGCATCCGCGCCACGCTCGGAAACAATCTGGCCGTCCGGCCAGCATGCCGCGACCGATCGCTGCGCCGGCTATGTTAACACTTGTTAGCGAGACTCGCCGAGTCGCGCTTGGGCAAGGCAATGACGTATTCCGATACCGACGGCACGATCCGCAAGCGCTCCGGCTGGCTGATCCCGCTTGGCGTCTTCCTGGTGACGGCGGCGCTCTCGGCGCTGGTGCTGCTTTACTACCTCGCGCCGACCGCGCCGAATTTCCTCGAGGAACAGGTCTCGCCGACCTCGCGCGGCGACATCGTCGCCTTGCGCGTCCATGGGCTCAAGCTGTGGATTCCCGCCAACTACCTGCAATACGAAAGCGCCCGGCAGGGTGGCGCCCGCAAGGATCTCGCGCTGTTCGCCATCCTGCCCGACATGGCCGGCTGGTCGAACTGGGAAGCCTCGACCTTCACCGGCAACACGCCGGACTCGCCCGTCGTCTACATGCTGATCCGCGAGGAAAGCCTCAATCTCACCGAGGCCGACCGGCTGGCGCGGATCTATCTGTCCTACGTCACCGATCCGCGCGGCAGCCCCGGTCCGTTCGGCCTGACGCAATACACCTTCCGCGAGGATTCCGGTTATCGCAACGAGGACCTGTTCGTCGGGCAGATGCCGACCGGTCCGGTGGTGCTGCGTTGCGTACGCTTCTCGCCCGACGTGCCGAGCCCCAGCTGCCTGCGCGACCTGCCCATCGCCCATTCGGTGGCGCTGTCCTATCGCTTCAAGCGCAATCACCTGGTGCGCTGGCGCGAGATCGGCGACGGCATGAGCCGACTGATCGAGACCTTCAAGAAGGCCCCCAGGCCCCAAGCCGCGGCCGAACCTCAGCCGCGCCCGTAAAGCTGGTTCAGCGAGCGCCGCCGCGGCACCAGCGCCCCCAGCGCCGTCGCGATGGCCGGCATGCCGAGCCCCGCCGCCAGGCCCGCCAGCAGAAACAGGATCGCCAGCGGCGCCAGCGAGCCGTGCAGGATGAGCCACGGCGCGATCGCCGCCGCCGCGCCGGCCGCGCCGAAGTAAGGCGCCAGTCCGAGCTCCTCGAGGGCACGCCGCCGCGCCACCGCCGGCGCGTCGCCGGCCCGGCGATACGATCGGCTGCGGGCCAGCAACAGCAGCATGGCCAGCAGCGCCGCACCGCTCGCCACAGCGATCTCGACGAAGGCGACGTCGCGCAGGTGCCCGATGGCCCTGCCCCACAGCCACAAGCTCATCAGCGCCAGTTCGGCGAGCGTCAGCGTTGCCGCCACGGCCTCGCGCCAATCGCGTCCGATCGTGTGCGCCGACAACAGTGCTGCCAGCAACGCCGCCGCGGCCATCGCGGCTTGCGCCGGCGAAACGCCGCGCGCCAGCAACGGCCAGGCCCCGAACCAGCCCAGCACCGCAAGCACCAGCGCGCTGCCCGCGAGGCTCAGCCCCCAGCGCGGCTCGACGACCTCCGCCAGCAGGCGCAGCAGCCGCTCGCGCCTCTCACGCGCCCGGTTCGCGCGCACGAAAAACGTCTCGCCATATGGAACAACCGCCGCGCCGAACGGCACGAAGAGCAGGATGGAAACCGTCGCCGCCGCGAGTTCGCCGGCAGCGCTCGCGCCTGTCGTCGCGGCAGTCTTGAACAGCAGGCCCGCGAGCAGCGCCGCCGGGGTCAGCACGCCGAGTGCCAGCGGCAGCAGCGCGCGGGCCAGCGCCAGCCGCGCCGCATCGGCCGGTGCGCGCTCCTTCAGCACCAGACCGACCAGGTCGCCGGCAAGACAGGCCGCCGCGACGGTGGCGAAGCCATAAAGCGAAAGGATTTCCGAATAGCTGAGGCCGGTCGCCGGCAGGCTCGCCGCGATCATCCCGGGCAAGGGCGACAAGGCCGCGATGAGCGCGAGGCCGGCATGGCGCAGATGGGCGAAAGCGAGGCAGACGCCGAGCGCAACAGAGAGCGCCGATAGAAACAGCGCACCGACCGGAACCGCATGGCCACGGAACGCGAACCAGGCCGCGGCGGCCGTGCCCAGCGCCAGGATCGCCAGGACATATATCCGTGCACGGAACAAAGCCGCCAGGATCGCCACGGCCGCGCTGCCGTGCCTTAGGTCCGGCTGGCGGGCGGCTCTGGCAGGTCCATCTCCAGGATCGCCATGTTGAAGGCGTAGGAGGTCTCGCCGTCCTCTTCGTCCTTGAAGATCACGCCGATGAACTCGCCGGCCACCTGGACCTCGACCGAATCCGCCTGCTTGGACCGCTCCACGACGGTGATGGTGTCCAGCCGGAACAGGTTGCGCAGGTATTTTTCGAGGCGCCAGATTTCGCTGCGGGTCAACGTCGCTTCTCCTGCAAAGACGGGCTCAACTCGCATGCGGCAGGAAGCCGGTCAAGGCCGGACTTGGCCCTGCCGCGCCTGCACGATCGCGCGCAGGCAGGTCGCCCTGGCGGCAGCGAGCTTGGGATCGTGCACGCCGCTTATGGCGCGCTCAGCCTTGGCGAGCGCGGCGTTCCATTCGGCATCGGTCGGCTCGATCAGGCCGGGATAGCACCAGTCCGCAAACGCGTCGGGATACTGCCTGGCATAACCCAGCATCAACGCCGGATTGTTGCTCATCGCCCAGCCCAGTTCGATGGCCATGACCTCGCCGTAGCAGGCATCGACCACCGGCAGCACGGCGAGCGCGATCTTGACCGCGCGCGGATCGCCGGTCTCCACCAGCTTCCAGCCGATGCCGTTATCGCAGTCGAAATATCTTTTGAGCGTTGCCGCGGGACCGGCCTGCCTGAGACTGGCTTCGATGCGCGCCATCTGGGCCGCCGGTGACGCAGCCTCGGCCGCTGTCGCCAGGCACAGAAGCACGGCGGCGGCGATGCAGAGCCGGCCGCTCAGCCGGATCTGTCCTGCTCGACGTCGATGAACTGGTTCATCTCCTGCGATGGGCGGTCGGCGCCGGCGCAATGGGTCAGCCGTGCCGGCACACCCACGGCGGTGCAGCCCGGCGGCACATCCTTCAGCACCACGCTGCCGGCGCCGACGCGGCTGTACTCGCCGATCTCGATATTGCCGATCGCGTTGGCGCCCATCGACAGCAGCACGCCGCGGCGCACCTTGGGGTGGCGATCGCCGGTTTCCTTGCCCGTGCCGCCCAGAGTGACGCCGTGCAGCATCGAGACATCATCCTCGACCACGGCGGTCTCGCCGATCACCACGCCGGTCGCGTGGTCGATCATGATGCCCTTGCCCAGCTTAGCCGCCGGGTGGATGTCGACGTCGAACAATTCGGAGATGCGCCCCTGGAAGAACAGCGCCATCGAGCGGCGGTCGGTGGTCCACAGCCAGTGCGCGATGCGATAACTCTGCAGCGCCAGGAAGCCTTTGTAGAACAGAAAGGCGTCGATATGGGCGTTGCAGGCCGGATCGCGGTCGAACACGGCCGACAAATCCGCCCGCACCGCGTCGCCGATGGTGGGGTCGGCTTCCATCGCCTCCTCGAAGATCTCGCGCGTCATCATCGGCGACAGGTCTTCGGAGCCGATCTTCTTGGCCAGGTGGTAGGACAGCGCGTTCTCCAGCCGGTCGTGCTTGAGCACGGTGGCATGGACGAAGCTCGCCAGCGCCGGCTCGCGCTCGGCCAGCGTTTCGGCCTGGTCGCGCAGGGCGGACCAGATGGGATCGCAGGTTGCGACTTTCTCGCGCGTGACGGCCATGTTTACTCCCCGATATCGCTTTATAGCAGCGGTCCATGCCTTATGACAAAAGAACGCGCGAATCTTCGATTTGGGGTCGCGCCGCCCCGGCCTTTTGCTTAGATAAGGTCGATAACCGCCGGGGCAAGCCCCGCTTTTCGCAAAGGCCCGCGATGGATCGCGAAAGTCCGACCCTTAACCGCCCGGCGCCCGGCGCCCTCGATCTGCTGCTGTCGCGCCGTTCGGGCTCGGCCAAGGCCATGACCGGCCCGGGTCCGTCGCCGGCGCAGCTTGAAACCATCCTCACCGCCGCAGCCCGCGTCCCCGACCACGGCAAGCTGTTTCCCTGGCGCTTCATCCTGTTCGAGGGCGAGGCGCGCCGGCGTATGGGCGAACTTCTGGCCGAATGCCTGGTGGACAGCGAGCCGCAGGCCGGACCCGAGCGCCTCGATCAGGAGCGCCATCGCTTCCTGCGCGCCCCGGTCGTCGTCGCGGTCGTCAGCCGCACGCGCGAGGCCATCCCGATTCCCGAATGGGAGCAAATCCTGTCCGCCGGCGCGGTCTGCCAGACCATGCTGATCGCGGCGCATGCGCTGGGCTTCGTCGCCAACTGGCTGACCGAATGGTGCGCTTTCCATCCGCGCGTCAAGGAGCGGCTGGGCCTCAAGCCCGGCGAGCGCATCGCCGGCTTCGTCTATATCGGCACCTCGGCCGTGGCGCTCGAGGAACGTATCCGTCCCGATCTCAAGGCCATCACGACACGCTTCTGACAAGCCGTTGGGGGATCACATGAAGACGACGTTTCTCGTTCCACTGCTGGCATCGCTGGTCCTGGCCGCTTGCGGCAACGGTGTCGCGACGCCGAGCGAACTGGAAGGCAAATGGGCCGCCGATTGCGCCAGCCCATTCGTCAGCTTCTCGGGCAGCACCATCCATGTCTTTCCCGACGACGCCGACTATGCCTTGAAGAGCGTCAAGTTCGAAGGCGGCCTTTTCACGGTCAGCTACGACAGCAAGACCGGCCCGGTCACCGAGACCTACGTCTACGCCAACGACACGCTGCGCCTCGACAAGGGCACCTATGGCGGCATGGAAGCGGTCTGGCACAAGCAGCCGATGACCAGGTGTTCGTGACCTGACCGCTGCGGTTTGACGCAAAACGCCATCGCGATAAGTTCGCGCCGGGCTTTCGGGTTGTCGAGCATGCAGGACACGCAATTGGCGGCGGATATCAACCAGGTCGCGCGCCTCAAGGGCTCGTTCCGCCTGCGCTCGGGCATGATCGCATCGGAGTATTTCGACAAATATCGCTTCGAATCGGAGCCCGCGCTGCTGCAGCGCATCGCGCAGGCCATGATCCGCCTGATCCCGGCAGGCACCGAGGTCCTGGCCGGTCTTGAGCTCGGCGGCGTGCCGCTGGCCACCGCCATGTCGCTGCAGTGCGGCCTGCCTACCGTCTTCGTGCGCAAGGTCGCCAAGGACTACGGCACCTGCCAGGCCATCGAAGGCCGCGACGTCGGCGGCGTTCGGCTCGCCATCGTCGAGGACGTGATCTCGACCGGTGGCGCGGTGGTCCAGGCCGCGCGCCTGCTCGAAGACGCCGGCGCCACGCTGACCGGCGTCGTCTGCGCCATCTGGCGGCCGCAAGCGGCGCCGAGCATCGCCGGCCTCGCGGCGCCGGTCTTTGCCGCCCTCACCGCCCGCGATCTGGGTTGAGCATGGGACGAAAAATTCTCTTTATCACCACCGACCAGATGCGCTTCGACGCCCTGGGCGTGAACGGCCAGAAGATCGCCCGCACGCCGGCGATCGACGCGCTGGCGGCGGCCGGCATCAACTATACGCGGTGCCACGCGCAGAACGTCGTCTGCATGCCGGCGCGCGCCACCATGATCACCGGTCAATACGTCACGACCCATGGCGTGTGGATGAACGGCGTGCCGCTGCCCGAGGACGCGCCGTCGGTGGCGCGGCTGCTGAAGCAGAAGAAGAACTACCGCACCGCGCTGATCGGCAAGGCGCATTTCGAACCCTTCCTCGACCTGCAGCTCAAATTTTACGAGAACCGCATGGGCCGGCTCGGCGAATTCGGGCCGCATCGCGGCTTCGATCATATGGAGCTGGCGGCGCATGGCGCGCGCGGGCCGCTACACTATGCGCAATGGCTGATGAAGGAGCATCCCGAACTCGCGGACAATTTCTATCCGGTGCTGGGCGGCGACTTCCACCAGAACTCCTTCGGCGGCGGCGACACCGGTGCCGTCCAGGTCAAGCACAATGCGACGCCGCGCGGCCTCTACCACACCGACTGGATCGCCGACCGCACCGTCGCCTATCTGGATTCGCTCGGCGCCGACGAAGACTGGTTCGTGTGGATGAGCTTCCCCGACCCGCATCATCCCTGGGACCCGCCGCAGAGCGAGCTCGGCCGCCACGACTGGCGCGACCTGCCCGTGCCCGCCGGCTATCCCGGCAGCGCGGAGAATATCGACGCAATCCTCTCGCAGAAGCCGCATCACTGGCGCGACTGGTGGAGCGGCAAGCGCCTGACCTGCTACGAGGCGCCGCCCAAATGGGTCCCCGCCACGCTGACGACGGATCAGCTGCGCGAAATCGACGCCATGACGCACATCAAGAACGAGTTGATCGACGAGGCGGTGGCGCGGGTCATGGCGCATATCGGGGCGCGCGGCTGGGACGGCGACACCGACGTGATCTTCTCCACCGACCATGGCGAGTTCCAGGGCGATTTCGGCCTCCTGTTCAAGGGTCCGCACCATGTCGACAGCCTGATGCGCCTGCCGCTGATCTGGCGTCCGGCGCCGAACGCCGGCATCGCACCCGCCACGCTCGCGGCGCCCGTCGGCCAGGTCGATTTCGCGCCGACCTTCTGCGAGATCGCCGGCATCGACCGCGCCGACTGGATGGAAGGCTCGGCCCTACCCCGCGACGCGGCCGCCGCGGCGAGGCGCGAGGCCGTCTTCACCGAATGGGACAGCGAATTCGAAGGCGTCTCGGTCTCGCTGCGCACGCTGCATCGCGGCGGCTGGACTGTCACGGCCTATGGCGAGACCTCGATCTATGACGGCAGCGAAGGCGAACTCTACGACCTCAAGAACGATCCCAGGCAATGGCGCAATCTGTGGGACGAGCCGTCCGCCGCCGCAATGAAACGCGACCTGCTGGACGATCTGCGCACCCGCACACCGAAGGGCGAGACGCGGCGGCGCGAGGCGGTGACGTTCGTTTGAGCTAGCGCGCCTCGGCGGGCGTCAGGTAGATGTTGCCTTCCTGATAGGCGATATACATGTGGAGTTGCCGAAGCGTTTCGATGCCGAGCAGCAACCCCGTGTCGTCGTCTCCCATGCGCGTATCCTTGAGGAGAACGATATTGGGACTGATGACCTGCACGCCTTCGAACGACAGCGTGGCGAATGGGTAGCGATAGGCTGCGGTCGGCTTCGTCTCATTGACCGATACATTCCCCAAGGGTTTCAGTGCGGCGTCCTTTCCGCCGATCCGAAACAGCGATTCGAACGTCGCCATGCTCATGGTCGAGCCCTGTGCGCCAGTATCGACCACCGCCGTCATCGCCTTGCCGTCGAGGGTCACCGGTATCGTGATGTGACCGTCGCTGTCGAGTTTCATCGGCACCTGCGCATAATTTCCCTTAGTCCAATAAACCACCTTGCCCGGACAATGGCTGGCTGAGAAAACGTTCAGCCTTCCGGCCGCGAAATCGAAATCGATGTCGTAGTGTTGCATGATGTCAGGTGCCAGCATGCCGATCGTGTCGTTCTCCAGAACGAATTCGGGCGCGACGCTCAATTGCGACTTGCCGGCGCGCATGCCGGCAAACTCCAACGACGGGACGATGGCAAATTCATTGATCGAAACGCCGCCCATCATGGTGCCGGGCGCATAGTACATGCCGCGACTGAGATTGAGCTGCGTCGCGACGGTGTCGGAGATCATGCTCGTCACGTTGCCGGTGTCGACCAGCCAGCGTCCGGCCCGCCCCGCGACGGTCACCGGCACGGTCACCAGGCCGTTCGGCTCGGTCTGCATGTCCAGGCTCGCGATGCGCGGCAGCTGGCACGGCGCGGGCGGTGGCTGCGCGGGGCCCTCGGCCAGCGCCGCCTGCGCCGACAAGGCGAACGCGATTGCCGCAAAGGCCTGCCTCATCTGAGCCGGCTCAATTCGATGGCCGCCGCGCCGCGCTCGGCATAGTCGACCGGACAGTCGGACGCCGCCTGGCGCAGCAACGCATATCCGACAGGCTTCGCGTGATGGCGAACCTGCCACTCTCCGACGAAGAATGCGGCCTGGCAACGCATGTCGTCGCGCTCGTCGAACGGCGCCGCCGCGATGAAACTTTGGATATCGTCCGGCGTCTCCCGGCCAAGATACAAAGCCACGATCGGTCCTGGCCATTTCGTCAGGTTCACGGCCGCGGAGCGGCTCTCCAGGTCCCTGTCGGGTTCGTCATCCGCAACGCGCGCCAGGTCGAACCACAGGATGGTATAACCATCGGCGGCGGCGAGCTTCTTGAGCGGGATCAGCGCATCGGTCGCCTCCGAAAACTGCCCCATCTCCCACAAGATAATGCCCTTCTGGCGCCGCATCTCGACATCGTCGGGTGTGTCTTCCAGCACGAGGTTGATATCGGACAGCGCGAGCGCGAGCTTTCCCTGCGCTTCATAGATGGCTTCGCGCACGAAATGGCCTGGGGACGCCCTGGGCGCCATCTTGACGACACGATCCGCATCCACCATCGCCAGCTCGTATGCCCCTTTCAGAAAATACGCCTTGGCGCGCAGCAGATAGCCGAGATAGTCGTCGGATCCGACGTCGATCAGCGTTGCATATTGCGCAAGGGCCTCGTCGTATTTTTTCTGCGCCAGGTAGAGCTCTCCGAGCGATACATACCCCTTGGACAGATCCGGCCTCAGGCGAATAAGGGTGGAAAAATCAGCGGCCGCATCGTCATAGCGCGCGAGGTGTTCCAACAACTCGCCGCGCCACAGATGGCTGTCGAAATTGTCGGGGCTGAGCGCGATCGCCGCGTCGAAGTCGGCCAGCGCGGCGGCGTTCTTGTCGGTCTGTCTCAGGCAATCGCCGCGCACCAAAAGCGCCCCCGACCGCAGCGAAGCGAGCAGATCGGGCGCGCCGAGCGCCGCCGTCATATGCGCGATCGCAATGTCGCAAAGCCCAAGGTTGCGCGCGGCGATGCCGGCGTCGAACTCGGAATAGGCGCTTGCCTGTGCCGGCAGCGCCGGCAACAGGCACAATCCGCAGATTGCAAGAGCAGATCTTAACCCCACGCGCGACGCCCCGTACCCGGTCTTGGCAGCTTATTTTGCTGGCCGGTAAACGTCTAGCGAATCCCGATCAGCTTGTGGGTTTGCAGGCTCAGGCGCCATTGCGGGTGCGCCAGGCAATACGCCGTCGCCGCAGTGGTGTTGGTGTCGCGCTCCGGGCTGTCCATCGGCTGGAGAAAGAAGTTCTTGAACGCCAGCGCCGCATAGCGTTCCGGCTCGGCATCGGCCTGCGGAAAGATCAGCTTGAGCTCGTCGCCAGCCGTCAACACGAGATCGGCATTCGCCTTCGGGCTGACGCAGATCCAGTCGATGCCCGGCGGCGCTTGCTGCGTGCCGTTGGTCTCGATGCCGATCTCGAAGCCGCGGCCATGCAGCGCCGCGACCAGCGCCTCGTCCAGCTGCAAAAGCGGCTCGCCGCCGGTGCATACGACATAAGGCTTTGCCCCGCCGGGCCACGTCGCGGCCACCGCATCCGCCAGAGCATCCGCGGTGACGAATTTGCCGCCGCCCACGCCGTCGACACCGACGAACTCGGTGTCGCAGAACCGGCACACGGCCGTGGCACGGTCGCGCTCCAGCCCGCTCCACAGATTGCAGCCGGCGAAGCGCAGGAACACCGCCGCGCGTCCGGCCTGCGCGCCCTCGCCCTGCAGCGTGTAGTAGATTTCCTTGACCGCGTAGGTCATGCGCCGCGGTACTTCGCGTAACCGTTGGCGCGCAATTCGCAGGCCGGGCAGGTGCCGCAGCCCTTGCCCCAGGCGTGCGGCGCCGAGTCGCCCGCATAACAGGTCACCGTCTCGCGCACGATCAGGTCGACCAACGCCGCGCCGCCGAGTTCCTCGGCCAGCTTCCATGTCGCCGCTTTGTCGAGCCACATCAGCGGCGTATGGACGGTCGTCTCGCGCGCGAGCCCTAGCGACAGCGCCCGCGCCATCGCCTGAATCGTCTCATCGCGGCAATCGGGATAGCCCGAGAAATCGGTCTCGCACATGCCGCCGACCAGGTCGGCGATGCCGTTGCGATAGCCCAGCGCCGCCGCCGCGAGGAGGAACATCAGGTTGCGCGCCGGCACGAACGTCGTCGGTAAGCCGTTCGCGCCCATCTCCATCTTCCTGTCGTCCGTCAGCGCCGTACCGCCGATCGCCTTCAGCGTATCGATGGGCAGGACATGATCGTCGCCGAGCTTTCCCGCCCACCCCGGAAACGCCCGGAGCGCCGCCAGCACGCGCGGCCGCGCCGCCAGCTCGGCGATATGGCGCTGGCCATAGTCGAAGCCGACCGTCTCGACGCGCTGGAAACGCGTCAACGCCCAGGCCAGGCAGGTGGTCGAATCCTGTCCGCCGGAAAAAAGCACGAGGGCCATCTTGCCGTTCATGCGGCGGCTTTTAGCGCCCCTTGACGCGCATTGCGAGCCCGCGCTTGCCTTTGCCCCGGCCCTGCGCCAGCCTCGCCGGCGAATATCAAAGGGATGGCATGCGTGACAGCGCTAGCCGTGAGCGGGACGGGCCTTTATACGCCGCCCTATTCGATTTCGAACGAAGAACTGGTGACGGCGTTCAACGCCTATGTCCGCAATGCCAATGCCGCCAATGCCGACGCCATCGCGGCGGGCAGCAAGACGGCGCTGGTGGCGTCCTCAGCCGAGTTCATCGTCAAGGCCTCCGGCATCAAGGCGCGCTATGTCGTCGACAAACAGGGCGTGCTCGATCCCGACATCATGTGCCCGCGCCTGCCCGAGCGGCCGAACGACCAGATCTCCATCCTCGCCGAGATGGCGGTGAGCGCCGCGCGCGAAGCCCTGAAGGCCGCCGACCGCACGCCTGCCGATATCGACGGCGTCCTGGTCGGCGCCTCCAACCTGCAGCGCGCCTACCCCGCCATGGCGGTCGAGGTGCAGGACGCACTCGGCATCGAGGGCTTCGGCTTCGACATGAACGTCGCCTGCTCCTCGGCAACCTTCGCGCTGCAGACCGCCGCCGACATGGTCGGCGCCGGTCACGCCCGCGCCATCCTGGTGTGCAATCCGGAGATCTGCACCGGCCATCTGAATTTCCGCGATCGCGACAGCCATTTCATCTTCGGCGACGTGGCGACCGCCTTCATCGTCGAGCGGGCCGCGGCCGCCGTCGGGCGCAATTCCTGGGAAATCGTCGCAACGCGGCTGAAGACCAAATTCTCCAACAACATCCGCAACAATTTCGGCTTTTTGAACCGCACGGCGCCCGAGAGCATCGGCACCGCCGACAAGCTGTTCGTCCAGGAAGGCCGCAAGGTCTTCAAGGAAGTGGTGCCCATGGTGGCCGAGCTGATCCTGAGCCATCTGGGCGACAACGGCATCGCGCCCGCTGCCCTGAAGCGCATCTGGCTGCACCAGGCCAATCTCGGCATGAACGACATGATCGCGCGGCGCGTCCTCGGCCGCGATCCGGCCCCCGGCGAGGCGCCCAACATCCTGGACGAGTATGCCAACACCAGTTCCGCCGGCTCGATCATTGCCTTTCACAAATACAGCGCCGACCTCAAGGCCGGCGATGTGGGGCTGCTCTGCTCGTTTGGCGCAGGCTATTCGGCAGGCAGCGTGATATTGAAGAAGCTGTACAGCGCGTAATTCTCCAATTTTCCCCAAGTACAATTTGCCCGACCCATTCGCATGAGCATGGCCGACGCCATCGTCTATCTCGAGCACGCCATCAAGCCCGCCTATGTGCTGTCCGGCTTCGTCGTCGGCTTCCTGGTGGGCATGACCGGCGTCGGCGGCGGCTCGCTAATGACGCCGCTCCTGATCCTGCTGTTCGGCATCGCGCCCGAGAAGGCCGTCGCCACCGACTTGATCTACGCCAGCATCACCAAGACCGGCGGCTCGCTGGTACACGCCTTCAACAAGACCATCGACTGGCGCATCGTCCTGCGGCTGGCGAGCGGCAGTCTGCCCGCATCCGTCGCCACTCTGCTGCTCTTCTATTATTCCGGCGTCGACAGCGCCTCCATCAGCGCGTTGATCACCCGGGTGCTGGGAGTCGCCCTCTTCTTCACGTCGGCGGCGCTGATCGCCCGCCCCTGGCTGCTGCGGACCTATGGCCAGCGCCTGGACGACATGAGTAACGTCGCGACGCGGCGCTACACGGTGCTGACGGGCGTCGCACTCGGCGTCCTTGTCACCACATCGTCGGTCGGCGCCGGCGCGCTCGGCGTCACGGCGCTGATCCTGCTCTATCCGCGACTGCCCATCGTGCGCATCGCCGGCTCCGACATCGCGCATGCCGTGCCGCTGACGCTGGTCGCCGGCGTGGGGCACGTGCTGGGCGGCAGCATCAACATGTCGCTGCTGCTGTCGCTGCTGGTCGGCTCATTGCCCGGCATCGTCATCGCCAGCGCCTTCGCGCCGCGCCTGCCCGACACCGCACTCCGCCTGGTGCTGGCCGCGACGCTGATCCTGGTCGCGGCGAGGCTGCTGTTCTAGTGCACCAGGAACAGCGGCAGGTCGGCGTGGCTGACGACGTGCCGCGTCACGCCGGCGAAGAACATCTCGCGCAGCCGGCTGTGGCCGTAACCGCCCGCGACCAGCATCCCGGCGCCGCCCTTCGCCGCCTCCTCCAGCAACACGTCACCGACGACGCGCGCGCCCGCATCCACCAGCCGTTCGCTGGCCACGATGCCGCGCAATTTCAGGTAGGTCTTGAGCTCGCCGCTGTCGATGGCCTCGTCCTTGCCGCGCGTCACGCTGAGGATCTCTACGCTCTCGGCGCATTTGAGGAAGGGCAGCGCGGCGGTCACCGCATGTGCCGAGGCCATGCTCTCGTTCCAGGCGAGCGCGATCTTCTTGCAGAACGTCACCGGCGCGGCATGGGGGCTGAGCAGCACCGGGCGCCCCGTCTCCAGCAAGGTCGCCTCGAACGCCTCGGTGAGGCCGGGACGGTCGCCTTCCTTCAGCGCGCCGAAGACGACGAGGTCGCTCAGCCGCGCCGCTAGTGTCACCTGGTCTGCGAAATTGCCCAGCACTTCGCGGAACGACGCCGTCGGTGCCGCGCCGAGTTCCGGCGTCGCCAGCAATGCAGCGCCGGCGGCCGTCGCGGCCGCGGCCAGCGCTGCCCGAGCCGTCGCGGCGCCGACATCGCCGGCTTTTTTGGCGATGTCGGCGATCTCCTGCATCACCACCGCCGAGACACTCTCGCCGTAGAACGGCACCGCCTCGGCGGCATCGGGCCGCACGAACAGCGCCGCGACATGGGCGTTGAACGGCTTGGCGGCTGCGAAGGCGCTGGCGAGCACCGCGGCATCGCGCCCGCCGCCGGTCAGGGGTGCCAGGATCTTCACAAACGTCATGCAGGGTCTCCGGCGGCTTGGCGGCGTGCGTCAGGCTAGCACTTCGCGCCCTTGGGCAAAATCGGCGCGCTCAGATGGGCGCCGCGCGGCTGCCAGCCGGGCTGTCGCAAGAAATATCGACCGGATCGACGGAAATCGCGCCGTCCGCCGCCACCGTCATGACACTCGGCGTGGAGATGAGCGGCAGGGCGCCCTGGCGTGCGTGCCACGCTACCAGCGCCGCAGCCCCGTCATGCTGCGCGTGGAAACCGATATGTTCGTGGCCGAGCATGACGTCGTGGCCGTGCGCCACGTCGTTCCAGCGGATGACATATTGCCGGCCGAAACGGCGACTGCGCCGGGACGACCTCTTCGCAGCGATGCCGGTCATGCTCAGATGTCGTTGGCGGAGCGATGGACGCAGTCGGCTCCGCACCAGATCTCGGCCGTGTCGAATTCCAGCTCGCGCAAGCTGTCCAACACGTGCAAGGCATCGTGGGCGCCCGGCGTGGAGGTCAAATAGACAAGTGTCGGCGAGCCGTCGCGCTTGAGAAGCCTGATCTCATAATCCAGCACCGCGGCCCCCGCCCCAGTTGCGATCACAAGATTGAAATCATTGCATTGGCGGCGCCAGAGGAAAATCTGTACGGAATCGTACACTACGGTCGCCGCCGACCGTAGAGTCCGCCGATTAGAAGCGCCACCAGCCGTCGAGACGCACCGGCCTCAGGAGCCGTGGCCGGGCGAAGTCGAGCAGACGATCCTGGACGCGGCGGTTGAAGCTGCCGCGCGCGAAGCTGCCGTCGCGCTTGCGGGTGCCCGCCGACATGCCGGTGAGGACCGCGATCGCCTCGTCGACCGTCTCCGCCGCATAGATCGCGAAGGCGCCGCGCCGCACCGCGTCCACCACGTCGTCGCGCAGCATCAGCGTGACGATGTTCGCCCTGGGAACGATCACGCCGTGCTGTCGGCTGAGTCCGCGCGCCGCGCAGACGTCGAAGAAGCCTTCGATCTTCTCGTTGGCACCGCCGATCGGCTGCATCTGGCCGTGCTGGTTGATCGAGCCGGTGATGGCGAGGCTCTGGCGCAGGGGCACACCGGCGATGGCGGACAGGATGGCGATCAGTTCCGCCGCACTGGCGCTGTCGCCGTCGATCGGCCCATAGGACTGCTCGAACGCGACGCTGGCCGAGATCGAAAGCGGCCTGCCCTGCGCATAGACGCCGTTCAGATAGCCAGACAGGATCTGCACGCCCTTGACGTGGCTGGGGCCGCTGAATTTCGCGACACGCTCGATGTCGACGATGCGCCCTTCGCCTGGTGCGACCTGGGCCGTGATCCGCGCCGGCATGCCGAAGGCGAAGCCCGCCGCGCTCAGCACCGTCAGGCCGTTGACTTGGCCGGCCTTGGCGCCGTCGGTGTCGATGAACACGATGCGGCGCTGGATCAGCTCGTGTTCCAGCGCTTTGAGGCGTCCGGAGCGGTCTTCCTTCGCCGCCACGGCCTGCGCAATGTCGGCGCCGCAGATCGCGGTGCGGCCGGCCAGCGCCGCATAATGATCGCCCTCGCGCATCAGGTCGGCGAGGCGCCCGGTGCGGACGCTGATCTTCTCCGCATCGCCGGCGTGGCGCGAGGCCTCGTCGAGCAGGCGCGCGGCGCCCTCGCGATCGAGCTGCTTCAAGCCGTCGCTGCGCGCGATGGAGGCCATGGTGGCGATCAGGGCGCCGCAATTGACGTCGTCGCGTTGCGCGGTGGCCGAGAAATCGGCCTGCACCTTGAACAGGTCGGCGAAGCCGGCGTCTATCTGGCAGAGCCGGTGATAGACCCAGGGCTCGCCGAACAGAACGATCTTGATATCGAGCGGGATCGGCGCGGGCTGGATGCTGACGGTCTGGCTGCGGTCGAGGATGTCCGACAGGCTCTCTATCTTCACCTGCCGTGTCGTCAGCGCCCGCTTCAGCGTCTCCCAGGAGACATCCTGCTGGAACAGGTCGCGGGCGTCGATCAGCAGGAAGCCACCATTGGCGAGATGCAGCGCGCCCGGCTTGATGTACATGAAGTCGGTGACGATCGTCATCAGGACCGGCACATGCTCGATCTTGCCGACCAGGTTGGTCAGCGACGGCAGGCCGAGCGAGACCACCGGCGCGCCCGCGGTCGCCGCATGGTCGACAATCAGGTTGACGTCGTAGCGATGGAACGGCACGCCGTCGCGCCGGCCCCGTTCGCCCTCGTCGCCGCGCGCGAGGGCTTGCAGCGTGTCGATCTGGGCGACGGCGTCCTTGTAGACGGACTTCAGATGCGCGTGCGCCTCGCGGTGCTGCGTGAAACGCTGCGCCAGCGGCGTCATCAATGCCGCCAGCTCGCGTTCGCCCAGTTCGCGGTCCAGTGCCCGCGTCTTCTCGATGGCTTGCTGGCGCAGGCCTTCGAGCTGCTCCATCGCCTTTTCCAGCGCCCCGCGCAGCTCGCGCGTCTGCGCCGCGAGCCGCTCGCGCTCGAGCTTGGAGAGCCGGCGATAATCCTCTTCCGCCATCGCCAGTCCGTCGCGCGCCGGACGGAAATCGAAGCTGCCTTCGCCGCGCTCAACCAGCGCCAGGCCTTGCGCCTCCGCGGTCCGCCGCAGGCGTTCGAAGGTGGTCTCGGCGATGCGGGTGAAATCATCTTCCAGCGCGCTGCGGCGCCGGCGATAATCCTCGCTCTCGAACAGGCGCGGCATCGCGCCCTTGAGGCCCGCGACGAACTCGGCCAGCGCCGCCTTGAAGCGCGCGCCCTCGCCGGCCGCGAAGCGCAGCGCATGCGGCCGATGCGGCGCCGCAAAATTGTGAACGTACGCGATATCCGGCGGTGCCGGCATCGCCGCCGCCAGCCGTCTGAGCGCCCGGCCGACAGAATTGCGCTTGCCGCTGCCTTGCGGGCCGGTGACGAAGATGTTGTAGCCGAGCTGCGCCATGCCGGCGCCGAAATGCAGGGCACGCATCGCCCGCTCCTGGCCGACCGGGCCGGTCGGCTCGGCCAGGCTCGCGGTGGTCTCGAACGGCAGCCGCGCCGGATCGGTCGTCAGGCGCAACGTCTCGGGCCCAAGGGGCTTGATGCTCATCGCCGGACCCTAGCAAGGCGGCAGCGCCCCCTCGCGCCGCTAACCGTCGTTAGGGTAAACCGGCAACCTTCGTCGCAAAGGACCGTCAATGGCCAAGGACAAACCGCGCGCCTGGCAGCGCATGCTGAGCGGCCGCCGCCTCGACCTGCTCGACCCATCCCCGCTGGATGTCGAGATCGAGGACATCGCCCACGGCCTTGCCCGGGTGGCGCGCTGGAACGGCCAGACGCGGGGCGAACACGCCTTCTCGGTCGCCCAGCACTGCGTCCTGGTCGAGCGCATCGCCGCCGACCTGAAGCCGGGCCTGACCCGCGAGGCGCGCCTGATGGCCCTGCTGCACGACGCGCCGGAATACGTCATCGGCGACCTCATCAGCCCGTTCAAGGTCGCAATCGGCATTGATTACAAGGCTTTGGAGCTCAAACTTCAAGGCGCAATTCATGTCCGTTTCGGCCTGCCCGCGCACACGCCTGCCCCGTTCGCCACGCTGTTCAAGAAGGCCGATCTGATGGCCGCCTTCTTCGAGGCGACCCAGCTCGCCGGCTTCGAGATGGCGGTCGCCCGCAAGCTGTTCGTCGTGCCCCCGGCCGCGATGCGCACGCCGCGGCTCGTTCCCTTGGCCACGGCGGAGGCCCAGGCGCAGTTTCTCGACCGGTTCCGGCGCCTGGCGGGCTAGACCGCTCCAGTCTTTCGCCCGCCGCGATCCTCGGCTAGCACTTGGCTATGTCCCGCATCCTGGTCACGCCGCTCTCCGCCGTATCGCAGGTCATCCGCAGCCACCGGCCGTCCCATCTGGTGACGCTGCTGTCGCCCGAGCACATGATCGAGACGCCCAAGGGCTTCCCATCCGACCGCCACCTGCGCCTGGGCGTCAACGATGTCGTCGACGCCCAGGCCGCCGACCATCCGCCGGACCGGGCCCATGTCGAGAGGCTCCTGGCATTTGCGCGCACCTGGCCGGCAGAGGCGCCGATCCTCGTTCATTGCTGGGCCGGCATCAGCCGCTCGATGGCCGCGACCTACATAATACTCTGCGATCGGCTGGGCCGCGGCAGCGAGCTGTTCGCCGCCAAGGCCATCCGCGCCCGGGCGCCGCACGCCTATCCCAACACCTTGCTGGTACGCCATGCCGACGAATTGCTCGGGCGCCAGGGCCGCATGATCGAGGCGATCGGCAGCATCGGCGCCGGCACCATGGTGGCCGAGGGCGACCTCGTCGAATTCCCGCTGGTGGATCTATGAGCGTCCGGGCCAGCCACGTCGTCAGCATCGGCCTGTCGGCCGCGATCGTCTCCGTCGCCGACGAACGGCCGAGCGTGCTGGTGGTCCACCAGCCCGGCGGCGAAGACGCCCTGCCCTTCGGCCCGTTCGATCCACTCGCCCATCGCACGCTCGACAGCGGCCTGCGCAAATGGGTCGGCGAGCAGACCGCGCTCGACCTCGGCTATGCCGAGCAGCTCTACACCTTCGGCGATCGCGGGCGTCACCTGCCGACGCCGGACGAGGGCGCCCGCGTGGTCTCGGTCGGCTATCTCGCGCTGACCCGCCAGGCAGGCGAGCGCAAGAGCCCCGACACGCAATGGAGCGATTGGTATCGCTATTTCCCATGGGAGGATTGGCGCGACGCGCGGCCGGCGGTGATCGATGCCGTCATCGCGCCGGCGCTGCGCCAGTTCGCCAAAGCGGCGCCGAGCGGTGACGCCGCGGAGTTGCGCCGCGAGCGTATGCGCCTGTGCTTCGGGTTCGAAGGTCTCGCCTGGGACGAGGAGAAAGTGCTGGAGCGCTACGAATTGCTCTACGAAGCCGGCCTGGTGCAGGAAGCCGTCCGCGATCGCGGCGCCGCCATCCGCGGCGGCCCCAGGCTGCCGCCGGCGCTCGGCGCCAGCATGACCTTCGATCACCGCCGCATCCTGGCGACCGCCATCGCCCGGCTGCGCGGCAAGATGAAATATCGCCCCGTCGTGTTCGAACTGATGCCGCCGGGCTTCACGCTGCTGGAGTTGCAGCGCACCGTCGAAGCGATCTCCGGCATCCGTCTGCACAAGCAGAATTTCCGCCGCCTGATGGAAGGCCAGGGCCTTGTCGAAGGCACCGGGAAATTCTCCACGCAGGCGCGCGGCCGTCCCGCCGAGCTCTTCCGCTTCCGCCGCGAAGTGCTGCGCGAGCGGCCCGCGCCCGGCGTGCGGGTCGGTGCGCGCAAAGTCCAATGAGCCTACAGGTCGCCCTGCTCCGCGCCGTCAATGTCGGCGGTACCGGCCTGGTCCTGATGGCCGACCTGCGCGCGACGGCGCAAAAGGCAGGCCTCAAACAGGTACGTTCGCTGCTGCAGAGCGGCAATCTGGTGTTCGACGCCGGCGCCAAGGCGCCGGCTGCCGTCGAGCGGCTGCTCGAAACCGCCTGCAGCAAGACCTTCGGCCTGAAGACCGAAGTCTATGTCCGTAGCTCTGCGGATTTCGGCACCCTCGTCGCCGGCAACCCCTTTGTCCGCGAAGCCGCGAACCAACCGAGCCGTCTGCACGTGATCTTCCTGCGCGCTGCGCCGCCGCCCGAGGCGTTCCAGGCCTTGCAAGCCTCGGTCAAGGGCCCGGAAATCGTGCGCCCGGGCGGGCGTCATGCCTATGTCTACTACCCGGACGGCATGGGCACGTCGAAGCTGACGCTGGCTGTGATTGCGCGGCATCTGGGAATGCCGGGAACGGCGCGCAACTGGAACACCGTGCTGAAGCTGGCCGCCCTCGCCTCGGCGTAGAACCGAAGCGGCGGTTACGCCTTGCGCCATCGGCAACGCCGACAATTACCCACTATGGGTAACCAAACGATGAACAACCGGCGGCCCGAAAAGCAAAATTAACTTCTTGCCACGTAATTTGTTCCACGGGATTTGTACGCAGCGGCCGAGTGGGAGTGGCCATGTGATGGCACAACCAAGACTCAATCTCAAAAACGTCACGACGCTTCTGGTCGACAGCGATCACTTCACGCGTGGCCTCGTGGCGCAAATGTTGCGCGGCTTCGGCATGGACTCCCCGACCGTCGGCGAGACCGGCGCGCAGGCCAAGCATCACCTCAGCCATCACTATGCCGACCTGATCATCGTGGAAGCTGCCCTGCCCGACATGGAGAGCCCCGATCTGATCCGCTGGATCCGTCGCCAGGAAAAGAGCCCCTTCCGTTTCGTGCCGATCATCGTGCTGTCGGGTTATACGCAGTTGCGCCTCGTCTCCGCGGTGCGCGACGCCGGCGCCAATTTGGTCGTCAAGAAACCGGTGTCACCGTCGGGCTTGTATGACCGCATCTCCTGGGTCGCGCGCACTGTGCGCCCGTTCATCGAAGCCGGCGACTTCATCGGGCCCGACCGCCGCTTCAAGGACATTCCGCCGCCGGACGGCGAACTCAAGCGCGAATCCGATATGTCCACCAATGATAGCGATACCGTCAGCGAACAACAGAAACTTAACTCCGCAGCGGCTTAACTGCGTAGAGCGAAAGAGGCGGTCATGGCCGGCAAGGCAAAAAAGAAAGTCTTCTTCCCCAAGACGCGGCTCGCCGAACTCGCCGCGCGCGCCGGCGGCGTCACGCGCGACGACGCGATCGACGGCGCGATGACGAGCCTGGAGGGCATGCGCGAACTGGCCGATGCCGAAATCCGCAGCTCCATCGCTGCGATGGAAGGCATCGTCTTCACCCGCAATGCCGACGACACGCTGGACGACGGTCAGATGAACGCCATCCTGCGCCACGCCGACCAGGTGGTCACGTTGGCCGGCACGTTCTGCTATGGCGCGCTCGACACCGCCGCGCGCAGCCTCTGCGACGTCGCCGACGGCTTGCTGCGCGCCGGCATGCACGATCGCAAGCCCGTCGCCGTCCATGTCCAGACCATGCATCTTCTGGCGCCGGGCGGCATGACGCTGTCCCCGGAGCACGCCGAATTGATGCTGGGCGAACTGGCCAAGGTCACCAATCACTTCAATTTCGGCTCGCTGGCGGCGACCTTGACCCATGACGCCGACGAGATCGTCGCGGCCGCGCAGTAGGGGCCTCGGGACGCAGCGGCGGCGAAAACGGCGGAAAACGCCCGTTTTTGCGGCGCTTGACAGATTTATGCTCAGATGTAGCATAACGGCTATGTGAAACCGGCGCTTCAAGCCGGTTCTTTTGCCTCCTATATATACTCAAGTTGAGTATTATTAGGACGCAAACGGGAGACGCCAGGATGGCAACCGAGCTGGTCTATACGCCCGAGATCGCGCAGGCGACGCGTGCGCTTTACGCCAAGGTGGCGCATGTGGTGCCGCAGGTCGAATGGCCGGTGTTCGCGCCGCTCATCGCCGAGATCAACCGGCTGAAGCGCGAGCGTGGCGCCGTCATCCTCGGCCATAACTATATGACACCGGAGATCTTCCACTGCGTCTCCGACGTCGTCGGCGACAGCCTGGCGCTGGCGCGCGAGGCTGCCCGCACCGACGCCAAGGTGATCGTGCAGGCCGGCGTTCATTTCATGGCCGAGACCTCCAAGATCCTCTGCCCCGACAAGACCGTGCTGATCCCCGACGTTCGCGCCGGCTGCTCGCTCGCCGCTTCGATCACCGGCGCCGATGTGCGCCTCTTGCGCCAGAAATATCCCGGCCTGCCGGTCGTGACCTATGTGAACACCTCCGCCGAGGTGAAGGCGGAAAGCGATGTCTGCTGCACCTCGTCCAACGCGGTCGCGGTGGTCGAGGAGATCGCCCGCGAATTCGGCACAGACAGCGTGATCATGATTCCCGACAAGTACCTGGCGCAGAACGTCGCCAATCTCACCGGCGTCAAGGTCATCGCCTGGGAAGGCGCCTGCGAGGTGCACGAACGCTTCACGGCCGCCGAGATCCGCGACTATCGCCAGGCGCACCCCGGCATCGTGGTGCTGGCGCATCCCGAGTGCCCGCCCGAGGTCGTCGCGGAAGCCGACTTCGCCGGCTCGACCGCGGCGCTGATCGGCTATGTCGGCACCCACAAGCCCCGGCGCGTCGTGATGATCACCGAATGCTCGATGAGCGACAATGTCGCCGCCGAGCATCCCGACATCGAATTCATCCGACCCTGCAACCTGTGCCCGCACATGAAGCGCATCACGCTCGATAAGATCCTCCATTCGCTCCAGACGATGACCACCGAAGTGACGGTCGAAGCCGCCGTCGCGGTTCGCGCCCGGCGCGCCATCGACCGCATGCTGGCCGTCAAGCTGCCCCTGCAGAAAGCCGCCTGATGACCCGTCCCATCGACAGCATCATCGAATGCCGGGGCGCGCTGATCCTCGGCGCCGGCGTCGCCGGCCTGTTCGCCGCGCTCAAGCTGTCGCCGTTTCCCGCAACGATCCTCGCCGGCACGCGGCCGGGCATCTCCGGCTCCAGCGCCTGGGCCCAGGGCGGCATCGCGGCCGCGGTCGGCGACGGCGACAGCTGGCAGAGCCACGCCGCCGACACGATGGCGGCCGGCGCCGGCCTTTGCGACCGCGGCATCGCCAACCTTGTGGCGTTCGAAGCCGCCGCCCGCATCGAGGATCTCATCGCCTATGGCGCGCCGTTCGATCGGACGGCCGACGGCAGCCTGGCACTCGGCCGCGAGGCAGCGCACAGCGCCAAACGCATCGTGCATGTCAAAGGCGACCGTGCCGGCGCGGAGATTTCCCGCGTCCTCGCCGAACGCGCGCTGGCGACGCCGTCGATCACGCTGCTCGAAGGCTTCCACGCCGTCGAGCTGGCGCTGGAGGACGGACGCGTCTGCGGCCTGTTCGCCCGCACCGGCATCGGCGCGCAGGCGCGGCTCGTCCTGTTCCGCAGCCCGGCCGTCGTCTTCGCCACCGGCGGCCTCGGCGCGCTCTACGCCGTAACCACCAATCCCCTGGAATCGCGCGGCGAAGGCCTCGGCATGGCGGCGCGCGCCGGCGCCATCGTCGCCGATCCGGAATTCGTGCAGTTCCACCCCACCGCCATCGACATCGGCCGCGATCCGGCGCCGCTCGCCACCGAAGCCCTGCGCGGTGAAGGCGCGATCCTGGTCGACGAGGCCGGCCGCCGCTTCATGGCGGGCGTCCATCCCGATGCGGAACTGGCACCGCGCGACGTCGTCGCCCGTGCGCTCCACAGCGAGATCGCCGCCGGCCACAAGACCTTTCTGGATTGCACCCGGGCCATCGGCGGCGCCTTCGCGCAGCGCTTTCCGACCGTCTACGGCGCCTGCAAATCTGCCGGCATCGATCCCGCCCTGCAGCCCATCCCGGTCGCGCCGGCGGCGCACTACCACATGGGCGGCATCTCGAGCGACCCGCGCGGGCGCAGCTCACTGGGCGGTTTGTGGGCAGTCGGCGAATGCGCCGCCAGCGGCCTGCACGGTGCCAATCGTCTCGCGTCGAACTCGCTGCTGGAAGCGATCGTCTTCGCCGCCCGCGCCGCCGAAGACGTCGCCGCCACCGTCATCGCCCGTCCCGGACACGGCACCCCGCCGGCGCCCGAGCGCTTCGCCGCACCGGCGCCGCCGCATGTGCTGCGCGATGCGATGACGCGCCTGGTCGGCCTGGAGCGCGACGAAGCGGGCCTCGTCGAGGCCCTCGCCGTCATCGCCCAGGTCGAACGCGCCGGCGGCAGCGAGCCGGCTCTGCTCAACATGACCGCCGCCGCGAAGCTGGTGACCGCCGCCGCCCTGGTGCGCCGCGAGAGTCGCGGCGGCCACTATCGCAGCGATCATCCGGCAGCAGCTGCCGAGGCGCGGCGCTCGTTCATGACCCTGGCTCAGGCCGAAACAATCACGCAAGCACGGACGGACGCGCAGAGCCGGCGCGCCGCGCGCGGATGACCGACATCGCCGTCACGCGTCCGCCGCATGCGCTGCTGGTCGAACCCATCGTGCGCCGCGCGCTGGAGGAAGATCTCGGCCGCGCCGGCGACATCACCAGCGAACTCACCGTGGCGCCGCAGACGCAGGCGAAAGCCAAGCTGATGGCGCGCAAAGCCGGCACCATCGCGGGCCTGATCGCCGCCGAAAGCGCTTTCCGCCTCGTCGATCCGGCACTTTCGTTCGACCTCCGGGCGCCGGACAGTTCGATCGTCGAGGCCGGCGCCGTCCTCGCGATCGTCGCGGGATCCGCCCGCTCGCTGCTGAGCGCCGAGCGCGTGGCGCTGAATTTCGCCGGCCACCTGTCCGGCGTCGCCACCGCGACGCGCGCGCTGGTCGATGCTGTGGCGGGGACCGGGGCGCGTATCGTCTGCACCCGCAAGACCACGCCGGGTCTTCGCATCCTGGAGAAATATGCCGTGCGCTGCGGCGGCGGCTTCAACCACCGCTTCGGCCTCGACGACGCCGTGCTCATCAAGGACAACCACCTCGTCGCCGCCGGCGGCATCGCGCCCGCCATCGCCCGCGTCCGCGCCGGCCTCGGCCACATGGCGAAGATCGAGCTCGAGGTCGATACCCTCGCCCAGCTCGAAGAGGCGCTCGGTCTCGGCATCGACACCATCCTGCTCGACAACATGGCGCCGCAGATCCTGCGGCAGGCCGTGGCGCTGACCAAAGGCCGCGCCACGCTCGAAGCGTCCGGCAACGTCACGCTGGCCACCGTCCGCGCCATTGCCGAGAGCGGCGTCGACTACATCTCCTCGGGGGGGATCACACACAGTGCGCCCAATCTGGACCTCGGTTTGGACTTCGAGGGCTGACGGATCGGGCGGACGGAGCCATGCCATGCATCCCGCGACGGTCGCCCTCACCCTGATTGCGCTGACGCTGGCGTTTTGTGCCGCCGCGCCGCTGTTTTCTCCGCCGCTTCGCCTGCGCGAGACGTCGCAGTCCTTTCCGGGGCAGCAGAAATACTGGCTGCGTCATCCGGCCGATGGCGACGCGCGGCGCGGACTTTTCACGGTCGGCACCCGCTATCGCATCAAGGCCGACCTGGTGCAGAGGCACGCGCGATTTGCCGATGGCGAGGTTCTGACCTTCCGCCGCGCGGACTACAGCCGCTTCGATCACGCCTATGTCTATTGCTTCCAGCACGCCGATGGGCGGGTGGCCGACTGGTGGCTGTCCGATTGCGAGCCGGTCGAGAAATCGCAAGCCTATTTCGAAGCACTGGTCTGATACATTGACCACGTCCATCCGCGCGCACCGCGATGGATTGAGCGTCCAACCATCGCTACAGTGTGCCCGGAAAAATCGGGAGACGCACATGGATCTTCATCTCAAGGGCAAGAACGCCGTCATTCTGGGCGGCACGCGCGGCATCGGTCGGGCGATCGCGGAGACCTTGGCCGCCGAAGGCGCCAATGTCGGATTATGCGCCCGCAATGCCGACCAGGTCCGCGACGCGGTTGGGGCGCTGAAGGACAAGGGCGTCAAGGCGACCGGCGCTTCGGTCGACATCATGGACGGCGCGGCGCTCAAGGCCTGGGTCGCCAAGGCCGGCGGCGAACTCGGCGGCATCGACATCCTGGTCTCCAACGCAGGCGCCATGGCGCAGGGCGGCGATCCGGCGTCCTGGGAGCAGAACTTCAGGCTCGACGTGCTGGGCATGGTCAACGCCTTCGACGCCGCCAAGCCCTTCCTGGAGAAGGCCGCCGCCACCCATGGCGACGCCGCCTTCGTCATCATCTCGTCGGTCTCCGCCGCCGAGACCGACAACGGCAGTTCGTACGGCCCGATCAAGGCGGCGCTGATCCACTATGCCAAGGGTCTGGCGCGGCAATACGCCAAGGCGCATATCCGCACCAATGTCGTCTCGCCCGGCACCGTCTATTTCGAGGGCGGCGTCTGGAACCAGATCGAGAAGGGCATGCCCGCCGTGTTCAAGGGCGCCATGGAGCGCAATCCGACGGGGCGCATGGCGACGCCGCAGGACATCGCCAACGCCGCGGTGTTCCTCGCCAGTCCCGCCTCGTCCTTCACCACCGGCATCAACATGCTGGTGGACGGCGCGATCAGCCGGCGCGTGAACTTCTAGAGCGTTCGGCCTGCAAGCAAAAACGCCGGAGCGTTATGCGCGCTCCGGCGTTTTCTCCTGGAACGCCCACGGAAAGTCTAAGCGCCGTTCATCCGGGCATGGCCGCGGCGGTAGAAGATGTGGTTGCCGATCTGCACGGTGCGGACATAGCCCGACCATTCCGGCTGTACCGCCGAGGTGTGGAACGCCACGGCGCCGCCGGTCGCGTTGTCGAGCTGCTCCTCGTTGGCCATGATCCGCGCCGCCAGCGCCTGCGCCTCGCGCCACGGGCCGGCCTCGTGATTGGCCTCGCGCGAGCCGTCGCACGCGAACGAGAACTGGCAGGCGCCGCTTTCGACGCCCTCATAGACCACGGCGCAGATCGAATGGCCGTAATTGCCGGTGTTCATGCGGTGGAACACGACCTCGGCGACCGCCTTCTGGCCGTCCGCACCCTCGCCCCGGGCTTCGTAATACATCACCTCGGAGAGGCATTCGTGCTCCTGCAGCAGGCGCGCCAGCACCACATTGGTGGCGGTGCCGCGCATCGCGATCGGCGCCGGAATGGCGGGCGCCTGAACGACGTGCACGACCGGCTTTTCGACCGCGACGACGCGTACTTCATCCGTACGCGGATGAGCGTTCAGCGAAGCGCCGACCGCGGCGCTCGCCGTGGCCAGCACGATGGCGAGTGCGCCGACCAGAACGCGGTCGGAGCGCGACAGGGCATCGTTGGTTTTCTTGATCATCGGCTTTCTGACTCTTTCGGATTTCGTTGACGTAAAATAAAACCGAACAGCCCCCGCCCTTGCTTTGACAAAAGTGACGCGGCTTCTGCCTAGGAAAATCCGAATCGTCAAATTAAATATTTCGGATTCGTGACACAGCGTCATTTGACGCCGGAAAATCCAGCGTTTCCCTGTGCCGTCCGTATACGGATCAGTCCTGTTCGTTGCGCTTTGTCAACGCGGCCTGCGCCGCCGCAAGACGCGCGACGGGCACGCGGAACGGCGAACACGAAACGTAATCGAGGCCCGAGTCGTGACAGAATCGGATCGACTCGGGATCGCCGCCATGCTCGCCGCAGATGCCGAGCTTCAGATCGGGGCGCACGGCGCGGCCGCGTTCCGCCGCGATCCTCACCAGCTCGCCGACACCGTCGACGTCGATCGTGACGAAGGGATCGCGCGCGATGATGCCCTTGTTGAGATAGTCGGTGAGGAACATGCCGGCGTCGTCGCGGGAGATTCCGATCGTGGTCTGCGTCAGATCATTGGTGCCGAAGGAGAAGAACTGCGCCGTCTGCGCGATCTCGGCCGCCCGCAGCGCCGCCCGCGGCAGCTCGATCATCGTTCCGATGAGGTAGGACGGCAGCGCGCCGCGTTCGGCCTTGACGGCGGCGGCGACGGCATCGATGCGCTCCTTGATGCGGTCGAGTTCGGTCTTGAAGCCGACCAGCGGCACCATGATCTCGAGCTGCACGGCTCCGCCGCCGCCCGCTTCGACGTTGAGCGCCGCTTCCAGGATGGCGCGGACCTGCATCTCGTAGATCTCGGGATAGGTGATGCCGAGCCTGACGCCGCGATGGCCGAGCATCGGATTGGATTCGTGCAGCGAGATCGCCCGCGCCCGCAGCTTGGCCGGGTCGCTGCCCGCGGCGCGCGCCACTTCGGCGATCTCCTCGTCCTTCTGCGGCAGGAATTCGTGCAGCGGCGGATCGAGCAGGCGGATGGTGACCGGCAGGCCTTCCATGGCGCGGAAGATGCCCTCGAAATCCTGGCGCTGCATCGGCAGCAATTTCGCCAGCGCCGATTTGCGCTCGGCCTCGACGTCGGCGAGGATCATCTGGCGCACCGCGACGATGCGGTCGGCCTCGAAGAACATGTGCTCGGTACGGCACAGGCCGATGCCTTCCGCGCCGAATTTGCGCGCCGTGATCGCATCGCCCGGCGTGTCGGCATTGGTGCGCACCTTGAGCGTGCGGATCGCGTCGGCCCAGCCCATCAGGATGCCAAAATCGCCGGTCAGCTCCGGCTGGCGCAGCTCGACGCGGCCCTTGAACACCGAACCGCTGGCGCCGTCGATGGTGATGATGTCGCCGCGCCGTATCGTGTGCTTGCCCGCTACCATGATGCCGCCGGCACTGTCGATCTTCAGCATGCCGGCGCCGGAGACGCAGGGCCGCCCCATGCCCCGCGCCACCACGGCCGCGTGGCTCGTCATGCCGCCCCGCGCCGTCAGGATGCCGCGCGCCACATGCATGCCGTGGATGTCGTCCGGGCTGGTTTCGGTGCGCACCAGGATGACGTCGCGGTGATCGGCGGCAAGCCGCGCCGCCTCGTCGGCGGTGAACACGACCTCGCCGGTGGCCGCGCCCGGCGATGCCGCCAGCCCGACGGCGATCTGCTCGCGCGGCGCATTGGGATCGAGCGTCGGGTGCAGCAGCTGGTCGAGCGCCGCGGGATCGACGCGTCCGACCGCCATCCGCCGGTCGATCAGGCCCTCGCGCTCCATGTCGACCGCGATCTTGAGCGCCGCTTCCGCCGTGCGCTTGCCGCCGCGCGTCTGCAGCATGAAGAGCCTGCCTTCCTGCACCGTGAATTCGAGGTCCTGCATGTCGCGGTAATGCGTCTCGAGCCGGGCGCAGATGGCGCTGAGCTCTGCGAAGGCCTTCGGCATCGCCTCTTCCATCGACGGTTTGCGGCCGCCCTGGCGCTCGCGCACGATCTTGGAGATCGACTGCGGCGTGCGGATGCCGGCCACCACGTCCTCGCCCTGCGCGTTGATCAGGAACTCGCCATAGAGCAGATGCTCGCCGGTCGACGGATCGCGGGTGAAGGCGACGCCGGTCGCCGAGGTCTCGCCGCGGTTGCCGAACACCATGGCCTGCACCGTGACCGCCGTGCCCCATTCCTCGGGGATGTTGTGGATGCGGCGATAGGTCCGGGCGCGCGGACTGTGCCACGAGCCGAACACCGCGCCGATCGCGCCCCACAACTGCTCGTGGACGTCCTCGGGAAACGGCCGCCCCAGTTCCCTGGCGACGCGCGCCTTGAACATCTCGGCGATCTTTTTCAGGTCGTCGGAGAGTTCGGTGTCGAGGTCGAAGCCCTTGTCTTCCTTCTCGCTGTCGAGGATCTCCTCGAACAGCGCGTGCTCGACGCCGAGCACCACGTCGGAATACATCTGGATGAAGCGGCGATAGGAATCGTAGGCGAAACGCGCGTCGCCGGTGAGCTTCGCCAGCCCCTCGGTGGTCTCGGCGTTGAGCCCCAGGTTCAGCACCGTGTCCATCATGCCCGGCATCGAGACCCGCGCGCCCGAGCGCACCGAGACCCGCAGAGGCCGCGCCGCGA
>Ga0210397_10000398_pt1 | contig 29588 bp, 25 predicted proteins | sample IncBWH2OmetaG_FD_160126 | JGI IMG/M metagenome (GOLD analysis project Ga0210397, IMG submission 160126) | Forest soil microbial communities from Barre Woods Harvard Forest LTER site, Petersham, Massachusetts, United States - Inc-BW-H-2-O ...
AACGGATCATAGGTATGGCAGAACGCGTCGATCGCATGATCGCCCAGATCGCTATCGCGGCCTCACAACAGGCAGCCGCAGCCGATCAATCCAGCGCCAGTCTCGATGCTATCCACTCCCTCAGCCACGACAACCTCACCGAAATGGCCACCACCGCAGCAGGAATCGAATCCCTCCGCACCACAGCCATCGCTCTTGAACAACAGGTCGATCGTTTCAGCCTCAAGCCAACACCTGACCTCCGACTTGTTCTCTCCCCGACAGGACGGAAGCAAGCCACCCTGCAACACGCCTAAGAGCCGGCTAAAAATTAGACAACAGAAATCAGGCAAAAAAATAGAGGGGTCCCGATACGGGCCCCTCTATTTTCAGTCACTTCTTATTCCGTACGACCAGCGTTAGAAGATCTGGAAGTTAACCTCAACATTCAACTCCACCAGAACCGGCTTGCCGTTCTCCATCGCAGGTTTGAACTTGTACTGTTTCACTGCTTCAACGGCCTTCTCATCCAGACCCATGCCCACGCCGCGGACGACATGTACATGGCTCGGATTACCGCTCGTATCCACCCACAGATTCACCAGTACGTTCCCTGCGACCTTCGCCTTGCGGGCCTCTTCGGAGAACTCCGGCTCAACCGAATAAATCAACACGGGCGCCGAGACTCCTCCGCCGATTCTCCTCGGTCCGCCACCCGTATTTCCCCCCGAACCCGGTCCGAGGCCTGAGCCATTCCCCGAACCCAGACCCGTACCCGAACCATTTCCCATCGACATGCCCACCAGCGGCGAACTCGCAATTCCGATCTGCGGAAGACTGCTGGCCATCTTTACGTCCTGCTGAACTTCGATTGTCGGTTCGATGTGAATCTTCGGCTCGATCAGCGGTGGTTTATTCGGCGGAACAATCTGGGTATCCGCAAACTTCGGCGGTGTTCCCTTCGTCACTGGAGTAGGCCCACGCTGTCCACCACCCCCACCCATTGCCGCTGCTTTCGGGGGAGCCTGGGGCGGTACCTGCAACTCAGTAATTTGCATCGCCTTTACAGGTGCGCTGAACTGCACATGCTTATGGAGCAGGTATGCGATGAGCAGAATAATCAGCGCATAGATCGCAATTGCAGAACCCGTCGCCATTGGGTTCTGCTTCGTCTTCATCCGGTCAACAACCGGAATGGGTTTGGACTCAAGCACCAGGGGTGGCAGCTTTACTGGGAAGAACACATCACGGATGCTTGCCCACAGCGAAGCAAAGACCCCTTCTTCCTCAATAACAAAATCGCTGTCGATTGGCTTGGACTCAAGCTGCAGCGGCTCTTCCTTGCTCTTGCTGAACGCGTCGCGCAGATTCGAGATCAGCGACGACCACATCGACCCATCGGTCTCTTCGTTCAGGTGCGGTGCGTCCGCCGGACGCAGATTCGGTACTGCCTTATCCGGATTATTCTCGGGAGATGAAGGTAGAAATGAAATCGCCATAGGCTGCTTTTATCTCGATGGTGGCAGCCGTAACCCCCAACCACCACTTTTAAGAAAATCGTGTGCCGACTCTACTTCTGTCAATACGTTCCCGGTCTTTCGCCGGTTTTTCTTCCATTACCGCCAAGCGCCTTTGGCTCCACAAGACATTCTACAAACTTTCACCTGCTCGTGCCTTTTATCTTGGACGTAGGTACCAGGGGGAATGTCTCTGTCTACTGTCAGTTCCCCCACCCTCCCGGATACAATAAGTATTCGGCGTAAACCGCACTTATGCAAACAGGAACACGAGGAAAGAATGCCGGACGCACCCCAGGCAAACCCTGAAGATTCAAAATCCGCTCCCAAAGCGTTGAAATCCACGCTCAATCTGCCCCAAACGTCTTTTCCCATGAAGGCGAATCTGCCGGAGAATGAGCCCAAACGCCTTGCCTCCTGGCAACAGCAGCATTTGTATGCCCAAATCCGCGCTGCCCGCGCCGGAGCCCCCAAGTACATCTTGCATGATGGCCCTCCCTACGCCAACGGGGCGATTCACCTCGGCCACGCCCTCAACAAGTGCATCAAGGACTTCGTCGTCAAGACCAAAACCATGGCTGGCTTCGACTCTCCTTATGTCCCTGGCTGGGACTGCCACGGGCTCCCCATCGAGATCAAAGTCGACGAGCAACTTGGCCGCAAAAAACTCGAGATGGACCCGCTCGCCGTCCGCAAGGCATGCCGCGACTACGCGCAAAAGTACGTTGATCTCCAGCGCACACAATTCGAGCGCATCGGTGTCTTTGGCCGCTGGGACAATCCCTACCTCACGATGTCGAACGGTTACGAAGCCTCCATCGTCGAAACCTTCTACGACTTCTTCGAAAAAGGCTTCGTCTACAAAGGTCTCCGCCCTGTCTACTGGTGCATCCACGACAAGACCGCGCTTGCTGAAGCAGAAGTCGAGTACGAGCAGCACACCAGCCCCAGCGTTTACGTCCAATACAAACTCGCAAGCGACCCCGAAGCCATCCACGGCAGGCTAAAAGGAAATCAGATCTACACAATCATCTGGACGACGACGCCTTGGACACTCCCAGCCTCGCAAGCCGTCGCTTTCAATCCAGACCTCGAGTACGTCGCGCTCCAAACCCCGAATGCAACCTATATCGTCGCCGAAGCCCTGCTCGTCTCTATCGTCGCCAACTGCAATCTGACGAGCGGCAAGGATGCCAGCAAGCCCGCGACTGCGGAAGACGTCATCGCCCGCTTCCCTGGCAGCGCGCTCGAAGGAGCCATCTTCCGCCATCCATTCCTGGATCGCGACATCCTCGGAGTCACGGCTGGCTACGTCACCGCCGATCAGGGCACTGGAGCCGTCCACACCTCGCCCGCTCATGGCGTCGATGACTTCGACACCGGCAAGCGTTACAACTTACCTGAGGTCCAGTATGTCGACAACGCAGGTCGCCAGCGTCTCACCGGCCGTTTCGGCGGAGGCGACCATCCCCAACCCTACGAAGACCTCACCGTTTTCAAATCGAACCCCGTCATCATCGAGCTGCTGAAAGAAAAAGGAGCACTCCTCAGCGCGACAACCTACGAACATTCCTACCCACACTGCTGGCGCTGCCATAACCCGATCATCGTCCGTGCCACCGAGCAGTGGTTCATCGGCATGGAAACTCTCATGACCGCCAGCGACGGAAAAGAGACCACCTTCCGCCAGCGCGCATTAGACGAGATCAAACAAGTCGTCTGGGATCCCGCCTGGGGCGAAGAGCGTATCTCCAACATGATTGCCACTCGCCCGGACTGGTGCATCTCTCGCCAGCGTATCTGGGGCGTCCCCATCGCAGTCTTCCTTTGCGAAAACTGCGGCGAGCCGCTCAACAACGCGTCCATCAACCAGAGCATCGTTGATCTCTTCAAAAACGAGGGCGCCGATGCCTGGTACAAACACGAAGCCGCCGCTCTCCTGCCAAAACACACTGCTTGCCCCGGTTGCGGTCACAAAGAGTTCCGCAAAGAGACCGACATCGTTGACGTCTGGTTCGAATCCGGCGCCAGCTGGCATGCGGTTCTCGACCTGGAACCCGAACTTCACTCTCCCTCCGACCTCTACACCGAAGGCGGCGACCAGCATCGCGGCTGGTTCCACTCCTCCCTGCTGACCTCAGTAGCTGTCCGCAATCAAGCCCCCTACAAAATGGTAGCTACTAGCGGCTGGACTCTCGACGAACAAGGCCGTGCCTTCTCCAAATCGCTCGGCAACGGTGTCGATCCCGTCGACATCGCCAAGCGTCTCGGCGGCGAGATCATCCGTCTCTGGGTCGCGTCCGTCGACTTCCGCGAAGACGTAGCCGCCAGCGAAAACCTTATGCAGCGCGTCAGCGACAACTACCGCAAGCTGCGCAACACCCTGCGCTTCCTGCTCAGCAACCTCAACGACTTCGATCCCTCGACAAACTCCATCATCTTCTCGCAGATGGAGCCGCTCGATCAGTTCATCCTCGCCCGCACCGCCGAGCTCGATGCCACCATCCGCGAGGCCTACGAAGACTTCGAGTTCCACCGCGCTTATCACGCCCTTAACGAGTACGTGAACACCGATCTCAGCGCGCTCTACCTTGACGTCCTCAAAGATCGCCTCTACACCTTCGCCCCGGACCACCCCGGCCGCCGTAGCGCGCAGACCGCCCTCTGGCGTATCGCCGAAGCCCTCACTCGCCTCATCGCCCCTATCCTCAGCTTCACGGCCGACGAGGTCTGGCAGCTTCTCCCCAAAGTTCCGAGTCGTGAAGCCAGCGTGCACCTCGCGCTCTTTCCCCACATCGCCGATATCGTTCCTGGCAATGTCAGCCGGATCGAAGAAGACTTCGAGCAGCTTCTCACCCTGCGCGACGAGGTCCTCAAAGTCCTCGAAGAGGCCCGCACCAGCAAACAAATCAGCAACCGTTCCTCTGAGGTTGAGATCGTCGTCGGCTGGCTCAACCAAGATGCCAATCACACTAACCCACTCTTCGAGCGTTACCACAACATTCTTCCGGAACTCTTTGGTGTCGCGCAGGTTGAACTCGACGATGCGGTCGTTAGCAAGGGCGAAGTTGAAAAAGGTGCATTTTATGTTCGGGCTCGTCCCGCCAAAGGCTCCAAGTGCGAACGCTGCTGGCGCTTTACCGAAGACGTAGGCCAGCAGAAAAACTATCCCACCGTCTGCCTGCGCTGCGCCGACGCTCTCCATGCCGTCAACTTCCCACCCTACACCTCAATGGAGCCGCAAGTCTGATGTCCGCAGCCAACGAAACCGCAACTCCCGCAGTCGAAACCGAATTCAAAAACAGACGTGCGCTCGTGCTCGGCATCTCGGCCCTGGTCGTCATCCTCGATCGCATCACCAAACACATCGTCGCCCAGCAACTTCCCAACGGACAGGCCAGAACCATCATCCCCGGTTTCTTCCGCATCACCGACGTCCACAATACCGGCGCGGCCTTCAGCATGTTTGCGGAAAACGCCTCACCCGCGACGGTGCGCAACATCCTCATCGCGTTCTCAGTCATCGCGGTCATCATTCTCTTTGGGATGCTCTGGCGCGTGGGCCGCTACATCAGCGTGACCTCCGTCGCCCTCGCTCTCATCCTCGGCGGAGCCTTCGGCAACCTGTACGACCGCATCCGCCTCCATTACGTCATCGACTTCCTCGAAGTTCACATCGTCCACTACCACTGGCCGGATTTCAACGTAGCCGACTCGTGCATCGTCATCGGAGCATGCCTTCTCTTAGTCGAAATCTTCCGCCCCCAGCCTGAGACCTAGACTCACCTCGTATAAGAGAACGTCCCGCAAAGATCGGTCGAATTCGCAATCGCGTCCGGAGCAAACACCGGCGGCTTCTGGCCCGAAAAGAAGGCAATCTTCATCGCCCGGCCTGAGACATAGGTCACCATCCACTGAGTATCCTCAGAGCCACACAGGCTGTTCTTCTTCAAAAACTTCCTTGAAGCCGGAATACTCACCCGATACAGGCTCGCACTCGCTCCGGTCATATCGTCCGGATTGAAGACCGCCATAATCTCTTCGGGCTTGAGCGCCCGGATGTGCGCGATCGTAAAGGTTACAAGATTGATCGCTATCTTTTCATCCGAAAGCGCCACATCTCCCGTAATGGACTGAGCCGTCGAACTGCTCGCACGCCAATAACCTTTGTCCTGCGCTACGGCCATCATGCAGAAAATCAGCACCGATCCTGCAACTGCACGCACCAACGTCGCTCGTTTCATCTCTTGAGCATTGCATTGCAATCACAGTTTGGGCAACCCGGCAGAGCCGCCTGTCGGCTAAACTACCGAAATGTTTCAGATCCACCCAGTATTTTTCTTCATCGTAACGTTGGTGCTCTTCACGATCACATCTATAGTTGGTTTGCGGCTTCAGGCACGAAAGCACATCCTTCTGGAATGTGAGGAGCTCGATCAGGACGCTTCTCGGAGCCTCGTTGGGATTGTTCGGTGTGCTGCTGGGTTTTACCTTTTCCATGGCTAACTCGCGCTTTGAAGAACGCCGGCAGCTGGAAATCGCCGAAGCCACGGACCTTCAAATTCTGTGGTTCCGAACGACATTCTTGGCAGACTCGACTCGGAACGCAATCTGCTGCGCCAGTACCTTCCAGTGCGAATCCGGTTCTTCAATGCCGGGCCGAACGATCCAGCAAATGAAGAAGGCCTTCGGGCAAGTGCACTTATGCAGGGCCGAATGTGGCAGGTTGCGAACGATGAAACAGTGATCCCGCGTAGTGCTGGCATGATCCAATTCCTCGCCGCCCTGAGCGAAAGTATTCAGGCCTCGGAAAAAAGAACAGCTGCTTCTGAAAATAGACTCCCGGCCTTGTCGTGGGCGATCTTGCTCATGCTCGGAATGATGTGCAGTGTCCTGCTCGGTGTCGATCTGAAGTCACGTTCTTACATCCTCCGAGGAATGTTGCAGGTAGCGATGGCCGCGTCCCTCGCACTAACCTATGTCGATACGCCGAGAATGGGCTTCGTTCAGGTTGGAGATAGCAGTATGTTACGAATACAACATCTAATGGACGCAGCACCCAACTAAACACGAGAAAAATGGACGGAGCGCTCAAGCAATTTGCAAGCGAGTCCAACCGTGCTTACAGCTCCACTACCTCACTGATCTGCGCCACACTTCGAATGTCGGTATAGTTGCGCTCATCCACGATGAGCTCGGAGGCCGTAGGGCTCAGCGCTCTTGCCAGCTCCTCCATTGTCCGGGTGCCGGTGTGCCCGCAGGAAAACCTGCAATGCTCTCGATCGATCTCCGTCGGCACCAACCCGAGTGGGTTAAGCAATCGGCGCGACATTTCAAGATGAGGGCCAAGGTTTCGAAAACGGGACCCGGGCGCCGGCGGGTAATTTACGCTCAGGCGAAGCATAAACGGAAAGTATCATCAGTACTTTAGACCTGTGCAACGAAACCCAAACCGTCCCTGTGAAACCGGACTCGCAATTCCCTTCCTCATGCCTGACAATAGAAGTTTGGCCATGAGAGAGCAAAAGTTCGAGCAGAACCTCGACAAGATCACCATCCGCGGAGCCCGCACCCATAACCTGAAGGGCATCGACGTCGATATACCGCACAACGCCCTCACCGTTGTCAGCGGAGTCAGCGGCTCTGGGAAATCCTCGCTTGCCTTCGACACTGTCTACGCCGAAGGCCAGCGCAGATACGTCGAATCTCTCTCCGCCTATGCCCGGCAGTTCCTCGAGCGCATCGAAAAGCCCGACGTCGACCACATGGACGGCCTCGCCCCCGCCATTGCCATCAAGCAGAAGAACCAGACCCGGAACCCACGCTCCACTGTCGCAACAGCCACCGAAATCTACGACTACCTCCGCCTCCTCTACGCCCGCTGTGGCACTGTAACCTGCCTCCACTGCGGTGGGATCGTCAAACATGACACCGTTGACGAGATCGTCACCGCCCTCTTCGCCCTTCCCGAAGGCACCCGTACCTACGCTTTGTTCCCCATCGAGCGCGCCGAAGTAAAAATCGAGCCGATGCAGATGCCGACAGTCGAAGAAGAGGCCGACGCACCAAAACCACCAAAGCGATCACCAAAAAAATCGGCGAAGGCCTCAAAGACCACGGTCGCTGCCTCCAGCTTCAATCTCACAGACACTCTCAAAGAGCGCCTTACCGAACTCCGCCGCCGCGGTTACAACCGCCTCTTCCAGCAGACTCCAGGCGGCGAAAATAAAACTGTCGAATTCTCGACACCCGAATCCTTGCTCGAGCTCGACTTCTCCCAACCCATCTTCGTCCTTATTGACCGTCTCGCGCTCAACCCGGAAATTCGTTCGCGCATCGTCGACGCCATCGAGACCGGCTACCGCGAATCCGGCGAAGTCCAGTTCTTCACGATGCCGCGCGACGAGAATGAAAAGCCAGCGAAACTCCGCTTCTCTTTAGCCTTCGAGTGCACCACCTGCCACCGCGCCTACCGTGAGCCGGAACCACGCCTCTTCTCTTTCAACAATCCCTACGGCGCCTGCCCTCGCTGCCAGGGCTTCGGCAACACCATCGACTTCGACCCGAACCTCATCATCCCCGACAAATCGAAGTCCCTCGCTGACGGAGCCATCGCTCCCTGGTGCACCACAAAATACCGGCCCTACCACGGCGAAATGATCCGTGCCGCCAAAGCCGCTAACATCCCCACCAACGTTCCCTGGTACGATCTCGAACCCTACCAGCAGCGCTTCATCGAAGAAGGCGACGGCACCTATCCCGGCATTCAAGGCTTCTTCCGCGCCCTCGAACGCAAAAAATACAAGCTCCACGTGCGTGTCTTCCTCTCGAAATATCGTGGCTACGCGCTCTGCCCCGACTGCCGGGGCCAGCGTCTCCGCGCGGAAGCCCGCGCTGTGCTCATTAACAACCAAAACATCTGCGAAACCTCTGCCCTCACCATCGCCGAAGCCCAAACCTTCTTCGACAGTCTGCAACTCTCGCCGACACAGTTAGAAGTAGCCGGAAAGATCCTCGAAGAGGTTCGCCAGCGCATCCACTTCCTCCATCAGGTCGGCCTCGATTACCTCACGCTCGACCGCCTTAGTTCCACGCTGTCTGGCGGCGAATCCCAGCGCATTCAGCTTGCAACCTCGCTGGGCTCCCGCTTAGTCGGAGCGCTCTACGTTCTCGATGAGCCGAGCATCGGCCTCCACACCCGAGACACCGCCAAGCTCATCCGCATCATGAAAGACCTGCGCGACCTGGGCAACACCATTCTCGTCGTCGAACACGACCCCGACGTCATCCGCTCAGCCGACCATCTCCTCGATCTCGGCCCCGGCGCAGGGAAACTCGGCGGTCAACTCCTTGCCGAAGGCACAGTAGCCGAAGTCACCGCGAACCCTAACTCCATCACCGGGAAATATCTCTCCGGCCGCCTCACCATCCCGGTCCCTAAATACCGCCGCGAACCCGGCCGCGAACACCTCAAACTCACCGGCGCGCGCATCCACAACCTTCGCGGCGTCGACATCGACATTCCTCTCGGCCTCCTCGTCTGCGTCACCGGAGTCAGCGGCTCCGGCAAATCCACCCTTGTCCATCAAGTCCTATACCGAGCCCTCATGCAGGCTCTCGGCCAGACCGAAGGCAGCGATCCCTCGCCTCTCTTTCGTGAACTCACAGGCACACACCATCTCAACGACGTCATTCTTGTCGACCAGTCTCCAATCGGCCGCACCCCGCGCTCGAACCCCGTCACCTATATCAAGGCCTTCGACGATATCCGCGCTCTCTTCGCTGCCCAGCCAGACGCCAAACGCCGCGGCTTCGGCCCCGGACATTTCTCCTTCAACGTCCCGGGCGGCCGCTGCGATGTTTGCGAAGGCGACGGCACTGTGACCGTCGAGATGCAGTTCCTCGCCGATGTCGAACTCCCCTGCGAAGAATGTAACGGCACGCGATACAAATCTCAGATCCTCGACATCAAGTACAAAGGTAAGAGCATCTTCGACGTCCTCAACATGACCGTCAAAGAAGCTCTCGTTTACTTCGCCGGCCATCCCAAGATCGTCGATAAGCTCTACGTTCTCGACGAAGTTGGCCTGAGCTATGTCCGCCTCGGCCAATCCGCGACAACGCTCTCCGGCGGCGAAGCTCAGCGCGTCAAACTCGCCTCACATCTCGCCACGGCCCGCAGCATCACCGGCCGGAGCACTAACGAAACCGCAGCCAAAGCCCGCAGCCGCACCCTCTACATCCTCGACGAGCCCACCACCGGCCTTCACTTCGACGACGTAGCCAAACTCCTCGCCGCCTTCCGCAAACTCATTGACGGCGGCGGTTCCCTACTCGTCATCGAACACAATCTCGACGTCATCAAGTCTGCTGATTGGGTCATCGACATGGGTCCCGAGGGCGGCTCGGGTGGCGGTCAGGTCGTAGCCACCGGCACACCCGAAGAGATCGCCGTCAACCCACGCAGCCACACCGGCCACTGGCTCGCGCCTGTCCTGCATCTGCAGACACCTAAGCAAGAGTCAGAACTTCAGGTCACGGCTTAGCCAAAAAAACATACCTCGTACATACCACTCGCAACTCAGCGATCATTGCTGCATGCGCGACAATTGTAACGACGCAGTGACGAAACAATTGCAGAACGCGTACGAAAGCCTTACTTCCAGCTGACAACTAACGTTCTCTCACTCCGCTAGGATTCCGGCGCAGTCGAAAACCATCTTCTCAACGAGATGGTTTCCTCACGAAAGGAACGTTCAATGAAAACGATCTGCCGGAAGTCCTCCCCTGGCAGCGTGGCTTTTCTAACGCTCGCCCTGATGTTCCCTCACGCCAGTGCTTATTCGCAAACCAACGGTATCCAAGCCGACCTACGTAGCTCAGCAGCCGTCACCCCGTCTCCCATAGCAGGTGGCGTCCTGCCCACAGCTCCCGCAGGCGGAGTTATCGTCGACAATCAACCCTGGGTCTGCGATGCCTCAGCAGGTTTTGCTCCTGTTATCGTTACAGAGCCAGGCATCACGAATTCACCTCTCGCCACCGGCACGCCTGGCAACATCAAACTGCCGATCTCTACGACAACGGTGCCCGCGACATGTGGCCAGTCTTCATTCGCAAACGAAGGCTTCGCCTATGTCACTCAAGCTGTGGTTGATACCAAAAACACCCCCTCCTCCGCACGAGGCGTGCTTCGCGTTGCTCTCGATCCCAACACAGGAGCATTCATCGGAGCGTCAACCTACATCGCAATCTCGGCAGGTCTGGACGGCAATCAGCCAACTGCGGCAGCCCTTGGGCCAGACGGCAAACTCTATGTCGGCTTTCTGAAAAATGGCAACATCAAAAGAATCGTCGCTCCAGACACCGGTTCTACCCAAATCGTGGAAAGTCTCGGCAACACCCCGCAAGGACATCCCGCTCGAGCCTTAGCATTCGCCGGAAACGATCTGTACATCGCGTCGTCGGATTCGCTCTCCGTCATCCGTAACGCGACAAGCACTTCTTGTACGGGAGGCTGCAACGCTTCCGTCATCTCTGATGGGTTTTCAGGAGTCGTGCACACCGGCATTACAAGCGATGGGGTGAACGCGGTCTACTTTGCCATAGCCGGCTCACAACAGAGTCCCGGCACGAGCCAGATCTGGCGCTACGCACCCTCCAACGCATTCTTCACCTTCGTCTCCAGCGGAGGCGCCGGCAAAAATGGAGCTCACGCCTCAACGTTCTCCTTCAACGCAGCCAAAACCAACCTGCTCACACTCGATCCCGTCGGCAACCTCTGGGTCGGCGACGATCCCAGCAACACCGGCGCAGCAGGTGCAGGCCGTCTCTGGACGATCAACTCAGGCGCGCTCGCCGCTCTTCCTGCCGGATCGTTCATTGGTGGCACGAATCTTCAGGCCATCCTCAACGTGCTACGTGGTCCGTGGCTCATGGGATTCGTACAATCTGAGTTCGAACCCACCTTCAACCCCGATGGAACCTTCACCGCCACCATTGTGTCCGGCGTCGGTGCCGGAGTCACCACAGTCTCAGGCACATGGACGCTCGCACCGCCAATCGTCCCCCAACCCTTCGCGAACCCTCAGGGCCAGCTCACATTCACCGAGTCGAATGGTGCCATCCTTTTCTCAGCCAACTTCCTGCAGACTAATGCCGACACTCTCGTAGCTTTCCAGCCCTGGACCACCAGCCTCGGAACGCCGATCAGCGGAGTCCTCTCCAAAGGAACTCCATAACCTCCATACAAATTGAAACCGCGGCACGTCGTTTTCGGACTGCATCAACCTCACAGCCTACGATCAGCGCAATCGTCCGTCCAACTCCACATGGTAGCCTCAGGTCAGAACGTGGAGAGCAGAGCGCAATGAAGTTTCTCTCACGATCCTGCTGTGCGTTTTTCCTCTGCGGAGCGGTACTCGGAGTGCTTTACGCCCAGCGGCCCTTCCGCCAGTACCCGTCCGTCGAAGGCTACGACGTGATGCCGCTCCCCGCCGACTGGGAGCGCCCCGCCGAATGGACCTTCGCACGTCTCATGTACCCTCCCGGACCACTCGATGGCTACTATCCGCGCTTTCAGGGCGATTGGCGCAAAGGTCTCTCCCTCTGGACCCAGGACTACCCCAAGGCCGACCGCGCGCTCTCGGCAGCCGTCGGCCGTCTCACCCGCATCGACGCCCGTTCTGTCGAAGAACCCGTTAACCTCGACGATGGAGACGAAATCTATAACTGGCCGTGGCTCTACGCCGTTCAAGTGGGCGAGTGGGGACTCACCGAACCTCAATGCAAAAAACTCCGCGACTATCTCCTCCGCGGGGGCTTCTTCATGGCCGACGACTTTCACGGCAGCGAAGAGGTTGCCTACTTCGAGAAAACCATGAAGATGGTCTTCCCCGACCGCCCCATCGTTGACATTCCTGACGGCGATCCTATCTTTCACACCGTCTTCGATCTCGACAACCGTTACCAGATCCCCGGCGCCGAACATCTCACCACCGGCTTCAAAAAAGACGGCCGCGTTCCCCGCTGGCGTGGCATTTACGACGACAAAGGCCATCTTATGGTCGCCATCTCCCAGAACTCGGACATCGGCGACTCATGGGAATGGCTCAACGAGCCGCGCTATCCTCTCCGCTTTTCCGATCTTGGCATCCGCATCGGCGTCAACTACGTCGTCTACGCAATGACCCACTGATCCAGCGGGGATCAGAAAAACGACTCGAAATTATTCCTTCAGCAGGCCGCCCTCAAGCAAAGAATGCGGACCCTCGGAATCAAGATTTGCATCGTCAGCCACCACGCTGAACCTTGCGTCCGCGCAGGACAATGCGCCCGATCGATAAGATTCCTCCGAGCAGGAGAGCCGAGCGTCGTAGCGGGTTGTGGAACAGAGACTGTAGGGTCGAGCTTCATAAAAAAGGAATCTCAGCTCTTTCCGATGCATCGTGCGGAATATCAAATCCAAATTCTGTTACCAATCTTAGGTTTCATACATCGTAAGTGTGATTGTGTGTCGTTGCTTCACAGTGACACGCTGACGAGGAACTGGAGGTCTTGCATGAAAGACCGTCGGCATACGGGTTTCACCGCGGTTAGTTTACTTATGACCTCGATGGCCTTTGGAATATCCTCCCTCGCACAAAGCCCTGAGCTTACGCCCCGGGAAGCGTCGGTGAAAGTAGTGGAAGCCTCAAGTCGCAACGTAATCATCATCGGATTTGTCGGAGGCTTTGTCAGTCGTAGTGACACAAAGCACCCAGAAGTTCAATTCGCCGCCTACCTTCGCGACCGATACCCCAATATTCATGCTGAAGTCTTCGGCAATCATCATGGGCACAAGGCCCTCCATCAGGTCGTCACCTTCCTCGATACGGATCAGGATGGCTCCCTTTCGTCCGTTGAAAAAACGCAGGCGACAATCATTGTCTACGGCCATAGTTGGGGAGCCACCGAGACAGTAGCATTCGCCCGCCAGCTCGGACAGATGGGTATTCCCGTAGCGCTCACCATCCAGATCGACACAATCAGAAAACCCCTGCACAGGGCATCGCCAATCTCACCGAACGTTGTCAGCGCCATCAATTTCTACCAGACAGGCGGTCCACTTCATGGACAACCGGAGATTGCCGCAGTCGATCCCTCACGAACAAAGATCCTCGGAAACGTTCGGATGACGTACGAAGATCGTCGCATCAATTGCGACAACTACAGCTGGTACTCGCGAACCTTGAACAGACCTCATCACGAAATCGAAAACGACTTCCGAGTATGGGACGAAGTCGCCTCACTCATAGACTCGAATTTGCCTGGCTCTGCATCCGGACTTCACACGCCCTCTCCCTCTGGTTCGCCTTTCTTCAGGTACCTCAGGCGCGGCTTCCAGGCTCAGGAAACTGAAACCGCTCTCTCCAAAACTCCTGGCAGGCCAAACATAATGGAGTAGCGTCTGCGTCCAAGCTTCTGATCTACCTGTTATTCTTGATCGAGGAAAAGATAGTTAAGCCCGGCCATTCAAGGCCGGGCTTCGGCACTTAATGCCGCACGGTATTCCAGACCTAAGTCTCTTTTTGCGAAGACTTTGCATACTTTAAGGTAGGGAGGAGGTCTAACCATTGCCGATGAAACAAGACACCGCAGCCAACTCCCTTCACGAACCCCTGCGCTCCCTTGGCGCCTTTCTGATCCTGACGTTTTCCACAATCTTTTTCGTGTCTCTTCCCGCATACGCCCAACTTCCCCCCGGCACAACCGACGCCACTCAGCCTCAAGCCCCATCCGATCCACTCCAAACCCAGGCCAACGAAGCCCTGGCCAAACAGGACTACACCCACGCACTCAAGCTCCTCACCACCCTCGCCGAAAGGAACCCGAACAACGCGCCCATCCTCTATAACCTTGCCTTCACCCAGGACGCGCTCAACCAGACCACTACTGCCGAGGCCAACTACCGCCAGGCCATCACCGCCGATCCGAACTTCCTGGACCCCCACATTGCCCTCGGCCTCCTCCTCGCTCGCAATGACCGCCGTACCGAAGCTCACGCTGAACTACTCAAAGCCACGACACTCAAAACCGACAACGACGCTCTCAAAGCCCGTGCCTACCGCGCACTGGCTCGTCTCGACCAGACTTCCAATCCCTCCGCCGCAAGCGACGAGCTTCTGCAGGCCATCAAAATATCCCCCGAGACGCCCGACGACATCCTCCTATCAGGCGAGATGGCCGAAGCCTCTGGCGACAACGGCGCTGCTGAAGCCGCTTACCGCCGACTTCTCGCCGTCGATCCGCAGAACCACGACGCCACCGCCGCCCTCACCCATCTCCTTCTACATCAACAGAAGCCCGATCAGGCCGAATCCCTTCTTCTTGCGAGCCTCGCCAGGGATCCCGACAATCCCACACTCAACGCCCAGCTTGCGAGCCTCTATGAACGTCAGAACAAGCCGGAACAGGCACTCCCGATTGCCGAAAAACTGCACGCCGCTCATCCTGACGACATTCCAGTCACCAGACTCCTCGCTGGCCTCTACAGCCGCAACCAGCAGTACGATAAGGCCTTGCCGCTGTATGCCGCACTTGCAACCGCAAATCCGCACGATCCGACGCTCCTCGACAACAACGCCGATGCCCTCATCCACCTCAAGCGCTTTGCTGAAGCCGAGGCTCTTCTTCAGCGCGCCGTCGCCAATCCCGACGCCTTCTCCTCGAAAAATGATCTCGGCAACGCCGCCAGCCATCTCGCTTTTGCCGCCTCCTCCAACGATGACCCGAAAGTTACCTTGCAAGCGCTAACTTTGCGTGCTACAGTACTTCCCAACTCGCCGAGCTCGCTGTTTCTCGAAGCAACGGCTCACGACAAGCTGCATCACACGAAACAGGCGACCGACCTGTACAAGCAGTTTTTATCCGTGGCAAACGGCCAGTTTCCAAATGAAGAGTGGGAGGCCCGCCACCGCCTCATCGCTCTCGAACATACGAAGTAGCAGCGCTCCCTTCGAGGTGCGTTATGAAACGCAACATTCGTTTCACACTTCTCCTTCTTCCGTTGTCGCTGTCTCTGTGCTTCTGCCTCCCCGCCCAAGCCTCCAACATCGACGAAAATCTTCCCGATGCGCAGGCCCTAGCCCAGCTTGAGCTGCGCGCTCAGCAGGCAGGCCCCCGCGACCAGTGCTTCCTCTACACCGAGCTCGTTCACACAATGACCGAGATCGCTGGCAAGCAGATGGTCAACGGAGAAATCGATCAGGCGAGTGCCACTCTGAAGAAGGTCAACCAATACGCCCAGCTCATCCACATGGATCTGGCAAGCAACAGCAAGCGCATCAAGAACGCAGAGATGCTCCTGCACCACACAACCTACAAGCTCACGGAATATCTGCATCGCGCTTCCTTCGAAGATCGCCCAACCCTCCAGTCGACTCTCAAGCAGCTCGACCAGGTGCATGAGGAACTTCTTGCCGAAGTTATGAAACACTAGGACGCAATGCTCCGCCGGCTACCCTTTGTCATCGTGATCCTCGCTCTTGCCCTGCCCTTGTGCGCGCAGGCCAACGACTCCGCTCTCTCCGAACGTGAGATTGAGCAGCTCCGCGAGTCGGCTTACATCCCCAACGATCGCATCATTCTCTTCATCAAGCTTCTCGACACCCGCGACAAGGCCATCCAGGAGCTCTACGCTCATCCCCGCAAACCCGGGCGCGAACAGGATACTCACGACCTGATGGCGCAGTTCACCTCCATTGCCGATGAGCTCAACGACAACCTGGACGACTACGGCCCTCACCACCGCGATATTCGCAAATCTCTTCCCAAACTCCTGGACGCCACCGAGCGCTGGTCCTCCAACCTCAAACAGCCGCCGGAAAACTCTTCCTACGATCTGGCTCGCAAACTAGCGCTCGAAGCCATACGCGACATCAGAGAAGAAGCCTCGAAGCTCATCGACGATCAGAAGGCCTGGTTCGCCGCGCATCCTCCACCTAAAGAGCCCGACAATGTTCCCGCCCGCGAAGTTCCACGACAGCCACAGATGAACTGAGCCACGCGCTTATCCCACGCAGGATTCGTCTCTTAGCAGTCCTTTCTGGCATAATTCATTCACCTCCCGGCCCCCAGTTACAACAACCCGAACTTTGTTCGAGCACGAACTTCCTGTGTCTCATTCAGCTGCACTGGAGCGCTATGAGTAATATCAACGGCAAAGTCTACGCAATGAACTGCGTCACCCCGATGAAGCCATGGAAGACGCCAATCCTTCGGCTCATCTTCTTTCTCCTCTGGCACATCAAGTCCAAGCAGCAGGATCTCATCAACCTTTCCTTCATCGAGTTCGCTCGCTGGGTCATCGTTCCCAAGACTCAGTTCCCTTACCTGGGAAATCGCCAGCACAAGGAACAACTCCAATACGACTACCTGCTCTTCTTCAGCAACTTCAACGGAACATGGAACCAATACATTGATGCCTTCTCGGCAGTCCTCAGCACTGGCCTGAACCTTATCTGGCGTTGGAGCGAGAAGTTTCCTGGCGCAGTTCCTATCACTCCCTTTAAGACCTACATCGCACAGGTCCAGTTCGACACTGACTACTACTACACCGCATACCCATATGCCACGGCGAACGATCTTAAAGCTGCGCACATCGTGCAGGCGTCCCTCGATCAACTCAGCCAGCGCGTCGACACCGACAACCCGGATCAGTTCGCAGAGCACTATCTGCAATTCGTTCTTCAGGTCCAGGCCCATCTCGGAGTCACCGGGGCTGCTCCCCTCTGCTAAGGAAACTTGATGCCCAATCAGAACGGCAAACTCTACGGACTCACCTTTCTCGCGCCGATCATCGACGATCAGAAGGCCACACCCTCACATGACCTGCAGATTCGCGCCTATCTCGCTACTCTGCCCACGGATCAGAACAGCCCCTTTGCCAAAGCACCCAGCACACACCTCTGCCGCCTGGTCGTCATGGATGACGTCGTCTTCGTTGGTCATCCTGCGCACGAAGAGCATCTCAAATCCAAATACCTCATCTTCGAAACCAACTGTGACAGCGATGCCACGGACTATCTCACTGGTCTTGCCAAAACCATTCCCCAACAGCTCGATGCCATCTGGAGCCATTGTGTCGGTTACCCCGGGGCCGCTAACCTGTCCGAATTCCTCAGTTACATGAAGGCTTGCCAACTCAAAACCACCTTCTTTTTCGCTGCCGTCAACGACAAGTCACTCCCTGAATCCCTCCGCGCTCTCGCAACCCAACGAGCCGTTGTTGACTTTATCGCAGACCATCAAGGTATGGACCCTGGGCGTCTGCAATCCGAATTCAAACAATTCCTCGCCGAACTTAAAGCCTGCCCGATACCCGAACCCGGCGCCATGGCGCCCCTTCGCAACATCAAGACTGGCGGTAGAAATGAGTAAGCTCAACGAGACGGACATTCAGGGCTTTGTCCTGCGCGGCTACAACCTGCCCTTTGCCCGCCATCTCTTCCTCCACTTTGAAGATTCCGCCCGCGCCCGTAAATTCATCTTCGAGCTTCTTGATCAAATCACCACGGGCCAGCGCTGGGACCATGGAAAACCCGAAAGCACGCTCAACATTGCCTTCACCCATCGCGGACTCGTCGCGCTCGATCTCCCGACCGCAACCCTTCTCAGCTTCCCCGTCGAGTTCCAGGAGGGGATGAAGAGGCGTGCAGAAATCCTTGGCGACACAGGAGCTAGCGATCCTACAAAGTGGGACGAGCTCTGGCAGAAAGACGGAATCCACTCGTGGCTGGGTATCAGCGCAGTTTCTCCCGAAGCCCTCGATGCGCGCTCCGCCCAACTGCAATCCCTCATGAGCGAGACCAACGGAGCGACCCTCCTAGGTTCTCAGGACGCGGCCTCCCTCTTCTTCGACGGCAAGCCATGCAACAAAGAACACTTTGGCTTCACCGACGGCTTCGGCAACCCCGACTATCTCGGTGTCGATCGCGACTCGCAACCCGGACAAGGCAAGCTGATGCCGGATGGTACGTGGCAGCGCCTCGCCACGGGTGAACTCCTCCTCGGGTACGCCGACGAAGCAGGCGAGCTTCCTCCCGCACCCGTGCCGCATCTCCTCGCCAGCAACGGCACCTTCATGGTCTACCGTAAGCTTCATCAAAATGTAGCGACCTTCCGCGCCTATCTCGACAGCCAGGCTGCTAACTACGGCGGAGGCAAAGAAAAACTAGCCGCTAAATTTATCGGCCGCTGGAGAGACGGCACGCCGCTCGAACTCTCCCCCGACCAGCCCGATCAATCCATCGTGATGGATCCCGCCCGCAGCACAAACTTCACGTACGCTAACGATCCCAGCGGCACGCGATGCCCCATCGGCGCACACGTTCGCCGCGTCCATCCGCGAGACGCCTTCGGCTTCAATGGAAAGCTCATCGACCGCCGCCGAATCACCCGCCGAGGCCTCCCTTACGGAAAAGCTGCACTCGAAAACGAACCAATCACTGATTCCGACGAGCGCGGCGTCATCTTCATCGCTCTCAACGCAAGCCTCGTGCGTCAGTTCGAGTTCATCCAGCAGCAGTGGATCAACTATGGCAACGACGCGCATCAGGGTAATGACAAAGACATCTTGATGGGAAATCACGGGGGCAAAGGTCGGTTCGTGGTTCAGGGAGACACCAATCTAGCCAACCCACCCCTTGTCTGCAGCCATCTGCCGAATTTCGTCGAACTGCGTGGCGGAGATTATTTCTTTCTCCCCAGTATCACGGCCTTAGGAATGATCGGCATGGATCTGGTCGACCCTCGTTAGCTTCGTCGACGACAAATTCTTCGTCACGTATCTCTCTGGATTCGCGCGCAGTCGCCGGATTTCCAATGCACCCTCTCTTATAAAATCGGAAGTGTAGTGAGATCTCCGCAGCCGAGATTCACTCCGACAAGGATTAGCCCTGACCACTCCGAAGCATCCCGGCCCCTCCGCTCTGCGCCAGTTCCTGCAGCTCTTTTCGCCGTCCCCTGCCCCATCCCCGACACTCTTCCACGATATTCCGGCCTCCACGCTTCAGTCCCCTGCTCAGGCAACGAAACCGAAGAGACCGCGCGGCAAAAAGATTCCCACCCCAACCTCTCTCGTTGCCATCTTCGAGCACGAATACCGCGAACTTCGCCCTCGCGCTCCCATCCCGACTCTCGACATTCGCTTCCGCCGCTTCACTTCAATCAACACAACGATCCGTCTTCGCGAGGGACGCCTCCACGTTCGTCTCTCTGATCTTCTCGAGCCAGCGCCCGAGTCAGTCCATCACGCCATCGCGCACATCCTGCTTGCCAAGCTTTACAAGAAGCCGCTCTCACGCCACCACGCCGATCGCTACCGTCGCCACGTCTCCTCCGAGACCGTCTCCAAACAAGCCGAACACGTTCGCCAGACCCGCGGCCGCAAACGCATCCTTACCCACGTGGGGCACCACTACAACCTCGACGAGATCTTCGACTCGCTCAACGCTCGTTTCTTCCACGGACTCCTCGGCCGTCCTACGCTGACATGGTCCGCGCATCACGCCCGCCGCATGCTTGGCCACTACGACGCTGCCCACAACACCATCGTTGTCAGTCGAGTCTTCGACCGGCCCGACACTCCACGCTGCGCCATCGAATACCTTCTCTATCACGAGATGCTTCACCTCAAGCATCCCGTCCGCGTCAAAGCTGGCCGCCGTTGCGTCCACTCTCGCGAGTTCCAGGCGGAAGAGCGCCTCTTCCCCGAACTTGCGGCCGCAAAACTCTATCTTAAGCAACTGTAAATTCTTCCAGTCACCCCACTCGTCGAAAATCTGATTTCACCCAACCGCGCTTTTACCGTGCTACGATTCCGCTACGTCATTACCGTTCACTCCCCAACGCGGGAAGTATTTTCAGTCGGTGGATAAGCTCTCTCAATTTCCGGGCCCGAGCAATCATTCGTCTCGCAGAAAGAATTAATCCCAAAGGAAAGAGCAGGTGACAGGATGAATCTCTCCAAACGTGCAATTGCTGAATTTTTCGGTACCTTCTGGCTTGTCTTCGGGGGTTGTGGAGCAGCGGTCTTCGCCGCCGACTTTCCGTCCTTCATCCCGGGCGTCAACTTCAACATTGGTTTTCTCGGTGTCGCGTTCGCCTTCGGACTCACCGTTCTCACGATGGCCTTTGCCATAGGGCACGTCTCCGGTTGCCACCTCAACCCCGCCGTCTCCATTGGCCTCGTCACCGCCAAACGATTTCCGATGTCCGAACTCCCCGCATACATCATGGCCCAGGTCCTCGGAGCCATCACCGCCTCCGCCGCTCTCTACTTCATCGCCAGCGGCAAGCCGGGCTGGGCTCCCGTTCACGGATTCGCCGCCAACGGATACGCCGATCACTCTCCTGGGGGCTATTCACTCGTCGCCTGTTTTCTCGCCGAAGTACTTCTTACTGCTTTCTTCCTTCTCGTCATCCTCGGCTCAACCGACGAGCGGGCCCCAAAAGGTTTTGCCCCTATCTCCATCGGGCTCTGCCTTACGCTGATCCATCTCATCGGCATTCCGATCACAAACACATCGGTTAATCCGGCCCGCAGCACTGGGCCCGCAATCTTTGTCGGTGGATGGGCGCTGCAGCAACTCTGGCTCTTCTGGGTCGCGCCGATCGTCGGAGCGATTATCGGCGGCCTCATCTCAACAACCTTCTTCGCAGCCCCGCAGGAACCGCTTAGCAAAGAGATGTCCAAGTAGACTCACAGCCTGGAATTGGTCCGCAGAGATTGACGTCTCTGCGGACTAACTTTCTTATTCCCACCCAAAAGCAGGACTAAAGTTCAAACAGCCGATTCCCTTCTTAGCTCCGGCGCCCACTGCACTTTCTTTGCCCGAGCCACGGCAATCAACACCGCTCCCACGACAACGGATCCGAGAGCCGCAACCTGCGCATTGCTCATCGTATGCCCAAAATAGAGACGCGGATTCACTCGCACAAATTCAACCAGAAACCGACCAATCCCACTCAGCACAAGATACTCACCCGTAAGCACGCTGACCGGAAGATTCTTCTTACCCCGCTGCCAGAGCCACCATCCCAGCGCCAGCGCAAACAGAAACTCATACACAGGAGTCGGCTGTACCAGCGCATCCGGCGGAGTAGGCGGCACCAAGGCATTTTTCGCCATATGCACACCCCATGGCAGGGTCGTATTGATCCCGTAATCGCCATCGCCTGAAGTCAAACATCCGATCCGCCCCACACCATAACCAATCGCGGCCGCAGGAGCGGCAAGATCCAGCATCCGAAACGCTCCCACCACCTTGCCCTGCGTCCCTTCGAGCGCGCCTTTGAATCGAGCGTGGTTTCCCTGCCACATCAACATCGCAATTCCAGCCAGCATTCCACCAAACCACGCAAACCGCCTGGAACCAGTGCAGAAACTCCATCGCCACATCCAGCGGATGCTTCCACCCCGGCGCGCCGATAGTCTTCAACGCATACTTCAGATCGTTGATGTTCTGGAGTTCATGCCAGGTCTTTGCACCGATCACCCCCGCAATGACAACAAACGCTACGACGCTCAAGGCGTCAGCGTCTACGCCGTTGCGAACAAAGTTCTTGTGTAGCACCACCGTCGCTGCCACCGCGGCCAGCCATAACAACAGCCCGAACGTACCCAGGTGCACCGGGCCAAAATCAATATAGGGAAACATAATCCTCGCCTTTACAAGTATAGCGGTCTTTCCCTAAGCTCCCCAATCGCGTTAAGCTATCCCTTATGCCAACAAGTACACCAGCCAGCACGCCCGTCTTTCCTGCCGCCTCCGGAATGCCCATCCTCTACTCAAAATCTCAAATAGCCGACCGTGTTCAGGCTCTCGGCCAGCAGATCTCGGCCGACTACGCCGGCCAGACCATCGTCCTCATCGGTGTCCTCAAAGGCGCAGCCATCTTCCTCTCCGATCTCGCACGCGCCATCACTGTCGATGCCACCTTCGACTTCGTTGCCGTCTCCAGCTACGGCCGTGCCCGTGTGTCCTCCGGCGCCGTCAAGCTCATCAAAGACATCGACAATCCCATCGAGCGTAAGCACGTCATCATCGTCGAAGACATCCTCGACACCGGCCTTACCCTAAGCTATCTCCGCGGTCTTATGCTCCAGCACAAGCCAGCGTCTCTCAAGATCGCAACCTGCCTCGACAAGCCTGACCGCCGTCTCGTCCCCATCGAGGCTGACTACGTTGGCTTCAAAATTCCGAACCAGTTCGTCATCGGCTACGGTATGGACTTTGCCGAGCACTACCGCAACGTCGACGACATCCGCCTTTTTCCCGAAGAAGCAGCCGGCCACTAAATCACAGCTCCGCGAACATCACGACGTCGCCTTTGCGGGCGCTTTATCCTTCGACGCCTCAGGCTGACTCTTTTCCTGCGGCTTGATCGTGCTGCGCACCACCATAATCTTGTTCAACATATCGAACCAGAACGGCGCTCCCAGTGAAATTGCACATGCGGTAATAAACCAACCCGCCAACAGCGGCAAAAGTATTCGCAACCCGGCCCCTAGATCCTTATCGAAGGCATCCCACCAATCTCGACTCCATCGGGGTGCCTTCGTGCTCTCAAAATCTGTCCAAACAATATTCCAGTTCATCACCGGATGCTTCCAGCCCACGGGCAGTAATGCCGTGCTCGTGGCTGTATTGAAAGCCTCCGCCGACTCCAGCAGTTTCTTCTGCAGATCCTGTCCGTTGCTCGCCTTGTCATCTTGGCCACCCGCCGCCCCCGAAGACGAAGTCGAAGTAGCACCGGCGTCTTTAGGGGCATTCGGGTGCGTCTTCATGTAAGCATCTGCAGCATTCGCCATCGCCGTACGAGCATCACGGTCGAACCACAACGTTCGTGCCACCATTACCGAGCTGACATTGAACGCCAACGCTAGCAGCAATCCAATGCAAAGCAGTACTCTTTGCGTATAGCGCTTGTACCATCCAGAGACCCGGTCCATCGCATCGTTGTACCAGTGCTCAAGATGCTTCTGAAAATCGTCAAGGTCTCCCTTGGACGCGACTGCCAGAGTATAGAGAGCCTCCCCCGCTTTGTTATCCATGAACTGCGTCTGATGTTTCTTCAGAGACTCTGTGATCGACTGCATCACTCCATCCCCGGTCGCGCGATCGCGATTCAATATGTCGATCATCGCGAGAGCAAATGTGCGGGACGGAATATACGCAGGAAGCAGCAGTTGATTCGTAACGCCGTTGACCTCCTTTTCCGGAGTGATTCCTATCACGTTACGGAGGAAACGCCGCATCGGATCAAGCGGCCGGGTATAGGGAAATCCACTCTGCTCCTTGGCAGCCTGATTCGGTGCGCCGGAGCCTGCAATCTGTGGCTTAACCTCGGCAGGAGTCGGGTTGGCCGCACCCGCCTTCGCTTCGCTCGATTTCAGGTCGCGATGCGGATCCGCATACAATCCACGAGTCAATCCATGCGTGTAAATACTGTCGACAAGATCCTTTCCCCATAACGAATCGCCAGAAAACAGGCTCACCAACCCGCGCAAAAGATTCGCTGGCCGCAGCTGCATAAAAGTCGCCAGCATCTCCTGAATCACCGAGGCGATCAGGCTCATCAACAGAAAAACAAACACCATCCCAATCGCGACATCAATAACGACGGAACCAAACATAACTCTCCTCCGCTTCGCTTTATCCGGTCTTTCGGGGGAAAACCACCTTGTAATCCCCGCCCCTTATCATGTCAAGCACGCGCCAACTGCACGTGGTATAAAACTCCCACACCCATCTCGTTGTCTCCCGGAAATTGAACGCACACTGTGACCGAAACCATTCTCAGAGAACTCCTCATCTCCGCCGACCACAGAAATCCCCTCATCGGTCTTGGTCTGATCGACGTAACTGAAGAAATCCTCAAGGAACTACTCGTCCCCGCCAATCGCGAGATTCTCTACTTCGTTCTTGGCTTCCTCATGATCGTAATCTTTTTCTTGATGGGGCTCGCCGTATATCTTGCCCGCAAAGGCACGCTCAACGCAGGACGCAAAATCGGCCCTGTCTATATTCAACTCAGCGCAGCCGCCAACTCTGATCAGCTCGCACGAAAAGCCGCAGGCTACCGCAAGCTGCTCTACATCAAAGTCACTTATCTCACCCAAAAAACCGCCACTGCCAGGTCCATCTACACCCGCACCCTCGACCGTCTCGAACCCACCGAGCGCGACGTCACAGTCTACGACGAGGCACTCTACTACACGCTCGAGCTCTTTCCTTCGCGGCGCGTCCTCGAGGCCCGCACTGACTCCTCCTCCGGCTCTGTCGACGCTCGCATCGTCATTCCCTGGCAGGACAACGTCCGTTTCCAGCAGGACACTACTGCGAAGATCGCCAAAATCGCTCAGATGGACATCAACGACGAAACGGACACCGTCCTCAGCATCTCTCACTTTCTCAATGGCCTTCAGGGCGATCATCAGGACTTCAAATCCCTCGTGGCGGAAGACTGCGAAGAGATTCGTCTCGCCGTCGACTTCTCCTCCATCCCCGGTGCAGAAAAATTTGTTACTCTCAAGAACGCTTTTCTCGATCGCAAAGCCGACAATAAATCACTCGCGATCGGCGGAGCCGCGATCAGCCCAACACTCTTCGTAACCTCGACTAAAGAAGGCAAAAAAGGCGATGTCCTTCGCCTCTCCATTAACATCGACTGGAACCGCGTCCCACAACCCACCACCTGAGCGACGACTACACACAACTTTCCCCAAAGAAAGCAACTCAGCCCCCGAGGTTTGCCTTCTCTTCCACTGTTACGAAATCTCCGGCAAGCCCAAACTCTTCTGCCAGCAATTCGTAACTCCGCAGCCGTTTCGCCTGCTCCCAAACAATCGTATTAACAATCAACTCCCCTATCCCCAGCTCCGAAGCCATCTGCTCCAACTGCTTGCCCACATAGGCAGAAGTTCCCACAAAATAACGCGGCCACTCCCCTTCCTCCATCGGCATATCCCCCATCAGTCGCAACTCACGCACTGCATCCTCGGGCGAGGCCACCGGTCGACGATCTCCCTGTCGAATCCTTCGCTGCAACAGTCGCACGCTCGAAGCCAGATAGTCCGCTTCCTCCTGAGTCTCTGCACAAATCACCCCTACCGCAACCGTAGCCTCGGCCTCACCCCGATAGACCCTCGCGGTAAACCCTCGCCGATAAGTCTCAATTGCCGCTCGAGTATGCACCGGCGAAAAGAAGTGAGCAAACGAGTACGGCAATCCAAACTCCACCGCCGCGGCCGCGCTCCACATACTCGACCCAAGCATCCACACATCCGGCCCGCCCGGCATCTCCGGCGAAACCCGAATCCCAGCAAACGGATGTGTCTCTGGAAACGAGTGTCCCAAAAACCCGAGCAGCTCGCTCACCTGTTCCGGAAAATCGTCCAACATCCGCGTCTTCCGTTCGCGCTTCAGAGCCAGTGCCTCAACCGGCCCTCCGCCGGGCGCACGCCCGATCCCCAAATCGACTCTCCCCGGGTAGAGCGCATGCAACATCCTGAAACACTCCGCCACCTTTAGCGGCGTGTAATGGGGCAACATAATCCCACCCGACCCAATTCGAATCCGTTTCGTCTCAACGCCGATCCGCGCCAGCATCACCTCAGGTGCGGTGCACGCCAGCGTATCCATCGCATGGTGCTCCGACATCCAGTACCGGGTGTACCCCAGCCCATCCACTAGCCGCGCCAGCTCAATCGAGTTCTGCAAAGCCTGCCCAGGCGAACACCCCGCAGGTACCGGCGACTGGTCCAGCACTGATAATTTCAAACCACTCTTGTTTTCGCTCATCGATCTATTGGATGTCGTGCGTAATGAATCGAATCGCATTCAAGACTCATCCGGAGCTATGCAACAAAATCGCACCGGCACGCTTGACCAACCAGCCTCTACCGATGCCCTTCTTCTCATGCCTCTGGAAAACTCCAACTCGACCAAGCCCAGACTTAACCATTCAGAAATGAATACTTTGCACGAATGAGGGAAGGAGGGGACACCCTCTTCAACCAGACCTGATAACGGTATGATAGAAAGTAACCCGGCGAATCTCTCCCCTTCGCCGAAGGAGCAAGTTTTGAACACGCTGTCCATCTCTGATCATCCTGCGAACGACCCGAGCACGTTCGATGCCGCAACCTTCGCAGCGCATACTCTCTCCTCTCCACAAAGCCTCGCTGCGGTCCTCGATCACACGCTCCTCAAGCCCGACGCTACCAGAAACCAGGTCCTTCAGCTGTGCCACGAAGCCGCCGAGCATCGCTTTGCCTGCGCTATGGTCAACCCAACATGGGTCGCCGTCGCCGCAGCCGCGCTCAAAGGCACAGGGGTGCCCGTCGGAGTTGTCATCGGCTTCCCCCTTGGTGCCACCCTCTCCGCCTCCAAACGTGACGAAACCACCCGAGTTCTCAAACTGGGCGCACACGACGTCGACATGGTCCTCAACGTAGGCCTTCTCAAATCTGGCCAGTCCGCCGACTACGAAGCAGTCCGTCAGGACATCCGCGGCGTAGTCGAACTCGCTCATGCTCAGGGAGCCATCGTCAAAGTCATCCTCGAAACCTGCCTCCTTACCTTTGAAGAAAAACTCCGCGCCTCCGAGATAGCACTCTCCGCAGGAGCAGACTTCCTCAAAACCAGCACAGGCTTCTCCTCGGGCGGAGCCACAGCAGACGACATCACCCTCCTTCGCGGAGTCGCCGGAAGTCGTGCAGGTGTGAAGGCCTCGGGCGGCATCCGCTCCCTCGCTGACGCCACAACAATGCTTCAAGCGGGAGCCTCTCGCATCGGCGCCAGCGCCAGCGTCAAAATCGTCTCCGAACTCGGTGGCCACGTCACGGAACAACCAGCAACCTCTGGCTACTAAAGACACACACTGGAATTCGGAGCCCCCACAAATTCCTCCGGATACGGAGTGCCGATCCTTCCCTGTTCCATCGCAAAGGGTAGGTAATATGCGAAACAAACGGCTTTCCCCCTCTAACCGACAAATCCGTGCAACTCAAAACACTCCCCAAACCCAATTTCAGCCAGTAAGATCAACCAAGTAGCATGCCTTCGCCACCCAAGTCGCAGACCCCTAAACCCGCATCCCCCGAAACGCCCCCGCCCGAACACACCTTCGAAGGCGACTATCGCCCCACCGCGCCCGTCCCCTTCCACCCCCACGCCCCCGACCCGAAGATCCGGGTAGAACCTCTCCAGGTCGACTTCCTCCACAAGCTTGCCGATGCTCTCAACACCACGCTTGATCTCAACACCTTAATGCACCGCGTCGCCGACCTCGTCCGCGCCGTCATTGATTACAAGATCTTTGCCATTCTGCTCCTCAACGACCGCTCCGAAGATCTTCGCATGCGTTTTCAGATCGGACACACCACCGAAGTCGAACGCATGCGCATCAAGCTAGGCCGCGGAATCTCCGGCCAGGCAGCTCTGCAACGCAAGTCCATCCTCGTCGAAGACGTCGCAACCTCGGACAACTACATCGACGCGAATCCGGCCGTGCGCTCCGAACTCGCCGTTCCTCTCATTATCAAGAACAAGGTCATCGGTGTACTCGATATTCAGTCCGAACAGATCGGCTACTTCACCCTCGAACACCAGCGCCTGCTCGAGCTTGTCGCTTCCCGCATGGCAATCGCCGTCGAAAATGCGCGCCTCTACACCCGTGTATCACGCCAGGCTCAGACCCTCGGCGTCCTCAATGACATCTCCCGCGAGATCACCAGTATTCTCGATCCCAATGATCTCCTCGAGCGCATCGCTCATCTCCTCAAGCGCGTCGTCGACTTTCAAATGTTCAGCATCCTCCTCTGGAACGATCGTACCGAACGCTTCGAGCACACCTTCTCCTCCCGCTTTGGCGAGCGTGTCCTCCGCGAGCGCACCATTGCCCTCGGAGAAGGCCTCATTGGCACCTCCGCACAGCATCGCGAGCCGGTCCTCGCCCCCGACGTCCGCAAAGACTCCCGATACATCGAAGCCAACCCCGAAGTCCGCTCCGAATTAGCTGTTCCACTCGTCTATAAAGGCGAAGTCATAGGCGTCCTTGACCTCGAGCACACCCGCGTCAACTACTACAACGACGACCATCAGCGCACGCTCTCCACGCTCGCCTCGCAGATTGCCATCAGTATCGCCAACGCACGCCTCTATCAGAGGATTCATCAGGAAGAACAGCGCATGGAGCGTGACCTTGAGATGGCCCGCCAGGTCCAGCTCCGTCTCATGCCTTCACGTCCGCCGAAGCTTGAGCGTGCCGAGATCGCCGCACAATTCGTCGCAGCCCGCTCCATCGGAGGCGATGTCTACGACTACCTCGAGTATGGTCCCGGCCGGATCGCTCTTGCCGTTGGAGACGTCAGCGGCAAAGCCGCCCCCGCAGCACTTTACGCCGCCCTCACAAGCGGCATTCTCCGTTCACTCGCGCCTCAGCATCTCTCCCCCGCAGAGATGCTCACCGCCCTCAACGATCAACTCCAGGAGCGCAAGCTCGACTCGCAATATGTCACCATGCTCATGGCCGTCTGGGACGACGGCAACCAGACCCTCCAGATCGCCAACGCCGGCTCCGTCCAGCCGCTCTTCGTCGCCATCAATTCCGGAGACAAGCCACCCACCGTCCGCACCATTCAGGCCGAAGGCTTCCCGCTCGGCCTCTTCCCTCACGCTGAGTATGAAGAGTTCACGCTCTCCACCCAGCCTGGCGACCTCATCGTCTTCTTCTCAGACGGCATCGTCGACGCTGTCAACGCCACGGGCGAGATGTTTGGTGACGATCGCCTCAAGGAACTCCTTGAATCGCAGCACCACCCGACAGCGCAGTCAACAGTCGACGCGATCCTGCAGGCGGTAACCGACTTCCAGGCCGGTACCGCACATTTCGACGATGAAACGATTGTTGCGCTCCGCGCCCTCGAGCCCCCTGATCCGTCGCACTAGCTCAGACGTTGTTGTCCCCCCCGCCAAAATCCCCACCACCATCATCAAATCCCCCACCGCCGTCATCAAACCCAGCTCCGCCATCGTCATAGCCTGATCC
>Ga0210397_10000403_pt1 | contig 29418 bp, 34 predicted proteins | sample IncBWH2OmetaG_FD_160126 | JGI IMG/M metagenome (GOLD analysis project Ga0210397, IMG submission 160126) | Forest soil microbial communities from Barre Woods Harvard Forest LTER site, Petersham, Massachusetts, United States - Inc-BW-H-2-O ...
CACATCCTGGGGCTGTAGCCGGTCCCAAGGGTATGGCTGTTCGCCATTTAAAGTGGTACGTGAGCTGGGTTTAGAACGTCGTGAGACAGTTCGGTCCCTATCTGCCGTGGGTGTTCGAAACTTGAGAAGACTTCTTCCTAGTACGAGAGGACCGGAAGGAACGTACCTCTGGTGGACCGGTTGTGGCGCCAGCCGCATTGCCGGGTAGCTATGTACGGACGAGATAAACGCTGAAAGCATCTAAGCGTGAAACTCACTTCAAAACTAGGTTTCGCTTGAGAGCCGAGGAAGACTACCTCGTCGATAGGCCAGGTGTGTAAGTACAGCGATGTATTGAGCTTACTGGTCCTAATCGCTCGATTGGCTTGATCGCAAGCAGCACCGTTCCATGTCTGGAAACAAAGCCAGGCATCACTGCATACATCAGGATTCGCTAGCACGAGGCGATGTCCTGATTTCAATCAGCTCGAGTGTCGTATTAAATCCGCGAATAGCGAATTAGTGAGTGGCGAGTAGGGAAATCCCTATTGGCTATTCGCTACTCGCCATTCGCTTCTTGCTTTGCAGACGTCCTTTGCCGGACTGGTGGTCCTTGCGGAGGAATTCTACCCGATCCCATTCCGAACTCGGCCGTCAAAGCCTCCAGCGCCTATGGTACTGCGGCTCAAGCCGCGGGAGAGTCGGTCGCTGCCAGTCCTGCCAAGGACGTCTGTGAAGCAACAAATCCAATAGAGAACCCCGCCAACACATTTCGAAAAGCCCCGCCGTCGCAAGACGGCGGGGCTTTTTGTTTGTTGTTCGCCATAAAACACCGTCATCCCCCGGCTTGTCCGGGGGGCCCATTTTTGTCTGGCTTATCTGGCGCCGAGACAGTTCGGGTCGGGTGCAAGCCGGTGCAGCGCTCGCGCCTCCTCGACGATCGCCAGGACGCGCGCGCGAAATGCGCGGGCGTCGTCCAGGCGCGTCGCCAACGCCGCGCCGCGATCCTGCAGGTCCCGGTGCCAGGCGGCGACCGTGGGCGCGGCGGCAAGACGCGCGAAAAGCCGCGCCGCATTGGCAACATCGCCGTTCAGCCCGGCGGCGACGGCTGCGTGATAGTCCGGCCAGGCGGTGGCGAGGGCGTCGGCCCAAGGGACCAGCACGCGGCTGACGTCGCCGAGACTCGAAAATTTGCTTCGCAGCGCGTGGACATCTGCGGCGGCGCCGCGCGCCAGACGCTCGGCAGCGGCCGCAAATTGTTCGTCATCCACAAAACCCGTGAACCCCGCGACGCGATTGCCGTAGTCGAACGACCAATGGTCCTTCGCATGCCAGAACCAATGCGCCCCGACATTCAGGTAGCTGCCTTTGGCGTATCCGCTCGGCTGGAATTCCACCATGATCGCCCAGAAGCGCTGATCGGCGATCCAGATCCGCGAACGCCCTTGGCGCACGCAGCCCAGCGGCGCCAATTCGCGCCGAGCGGCGATGGCGAGGACACGTCCCGGATCGGCCAGCGTCATGCCGCATGCTAGCAAATCCTCAACGCTTGACGTGAGCATGTCCTGCATGTCCCTTCGCCGGCATGCCTGATGACCCCATGACCGACGCCGATGCCCTCCTGGGCAGCACCCCGCTCGAGCGCCTCGCGGCGTTTCTCGATTCGCCCGATCTGCCCGCCGGCGTCATGACGCTGCCGGAGCTCGACGGTTTCATCGCCGGCCTCGTCGTGGGTCCGCAGGTCGTCGCGGCCGAAGACTGGCTGCCCATCGTCTGGGGCGACGACGGCCCGCCGCCCTTCGCCAGCGATGCGGAGCGCGACACCATCCTCGCCGCCATCGCCGCGCTGCACGACGACGTCGCCGCGCGCATCGCCGACGGCAGCTTCGCGCCGCTGCTGCACGAATCGGACAGCGGCGTGCCGATGCCGCAAGGCTGGTGCGCCGGCTTCATGACCGCGGCGGATCTGCGCGCCGAGGCGTGGCGGCCGCTTTTCGAATCCGAGGACGAAGAGAGCATCGCCTATCCCATCCTCGCCTTCTGCGACGACGCGGATGGCAAGCCGCTGCTGGAGCTCTCCGCCCGCGATCGCCGCGTGCTGGAGGCGGATGCCTCCGATCACATCGCCCAGGCCGTCATCGACATCGCCGACTACTGGCAGCACAAGAACAAGCCGCTGCCGGCGGGCGCCATACCGGTGCGCACCGCGCCCAAGATCGGCCGCAACGAGCCGTGCCCCTGCGGCTCGGGCCGAAAATACAAGAAGTGCTGCGGCGCGAGCGCAATCGGCTGAAGCGTATTTCAGCTTCATCCGCAAATTGCGCGCCAATCGAAGAATCCCCGCGATCAGACGCACAAAAGCCCCGCGGCCGGGGGAGGGGTCGCGAGGCTTCTGCTTTGAGGTTCGCTCGCCGGGAAAATCGCCATGCGAGGGGAAAGCCGAACCCTATCGGTGAATGCGTCTCCGCGGCGGCCGCCTGGCTGCCGAGCGCTGCCTCATGCCGGCCGACAAGGCCACCAGCGTGATCATCGCGGGAAGAACCAGAAATATCGTCAGGACTGTCATGGCTGGCTCGCGGGCTGCGATCACGGCTCCGACCCTGTGCCGCTTTCCGCGCGCCCGCTATTGGGAACAATCCCTATCCGCCCGGTAACACTTGATTAAACCGCGCGAATCGCGCGCAATCCCGCCTCCTTTTGAAGGAGGCGCCGCCATGGCCAATCGCGAACAGAAGAGCAATCGGGAAAAGAAGAAGCCCAAATCCGACAAGAAGGGTGCGCCGGTCTCGACCAAGGCGCCGGCCTATGTCGAGCCGCAGCTGGTCCGCAAGCCCCACAAGGGCAAGCAGGACTGGTAGACCGCCCCGCCATCCAACAGCCCCGCGCCCACCGGCCCGGGGCTTTTTTCTTTCCGTCCGGCGGCGTGTCGCGATGACGATGAAACTCGCCCTGCTGCTGGTCGTGGCGCCGGATCTGGCGCGCGCCCGCGCCTTCTACGGCACCACGCTCGGCTTCGTGCTGAAAAGCGAGACGGCGCAGCGCCTCGTCTTCGCGCAGGACGGCGCCGATCTCGTCATCTTCAAGGGAACGTCCGACGCGGCGCCCGCCGCGCATGGCGCCGCCGCCTCGACGAATTTTGTCTTCGCCGTGCCCTCGCTCACGGCCGCGATCTCAGCGCTCAAGGCACAAGGCGTTGAATTCCTGCACCCGGCGCCGGCCGAGAACGAATTCGGCCGCTACGCCGCCTTCCGCGATCCCTTCGGCAACGTGCTGGAGCTCCTGGAACGCGCCTGATCGCTGCCCGGCGCTACTTCTGCGCCGCCTTCCAGCTCGCCAGCGCCGCCAGCGTGTTGTCGACATGCTTGGAATAATCCAGGTCGGTGAATTCGTAGATCACATGCCCGTCCGGCGCCACGACGTAGGAGGTGCGGTTGGCAAGCTCCGGCGCCTTCGCCAGCACCGCGTCATAGGCCTTCATGATGTGCTGGTCGCCGTCCGACGCGACGGGGAATTTGCTCGCGCAATCGGCGCTCGAGAATTTGTCGAGCGTGGCGATGTCGTCGTGGCTGACGCCGATCACGCTGGCGCCCAGCGCCGCGAATTGCGGCATCGCCTCGGCGAAGGCATGCGCCTCCAGCGAGCAGCCCTTGGTGAACGCCTTGGGATAGAAATAGACCACCACCGGTCCCTTCTTCAGCGCATCGGCGAGCGCGAAGGTGAATTCCTTGCCGCCGAGCGCGGCCGGCGCGGTGAAATCCGGCGCCGCGTCGCCCGGTTTCAATGCGGCTGCGGCGGGCAGGGCGAACAGGGCGGTGGCGAGAACGGCGGCGGCGAGGCGTCTCATGTCAGGCTCTCCGGAAAGGGGCGTCGATAACTTGCCTTTTTGCCCCGCCGCTGTCACCGCCAAGTCCTTCGCACGCCTGCATTTTCGAAGATTTACGCTGTTTATTTATCGACGCCTCCAAAAACGGGCGGATAATGCGCGCCCGAAAAAAGGAGAGCGATATGGAAGATTGGGAAAACGAAACCTGGGCGGAGCGTTCGGCCCGCGAAAGGCACGAAGAGGCGCAGGAGGCCGCGGCGCGCCACGCCGCGCGCGAGCGTTTCCTGGGCAAGTTGTTCGGCAGTTCCGACCGGCATGACTGGCTGGCGCCGGCCGCGATCGAGGATTTCGATGACCTGCTGAGCTGCCAGGCCGCGCAGCTGCAGAATGCGGCCCGCTTCACGCTGGAAGACGTGCTGTCCGATCATATTTCGCTGGAAGGGCGGGCCAAGGCGGTCGGCGCGCTGACGCGCCTGGTGCAGACCAATATCGCCATCGCCAAGGCGTTGCGCACGGCGGAGCCAGAGGCGAAGTCGAAAACAGTACGTGGTGGCCGCACCGTCAAGGACGTACAAGATTGAGTGGTCGCGGCGCTCCTCGCGGCAATCGTCGCGCGCTCAGGCACGGCGCCTACACGCAGGAGGCGCGCGCCCTCCGCGCGGCGGTGCATGCGCTCGTCGCGGCGGCTCGTGCCACGCTCCGCGCCCGCTCACACGCCCTGGTTCTGGTACGGATAGCAGCGCGCGCGGCTCAGTGTCAGGCCGTAATGCGCCGCCAGCGCCTGGATCGCCGCGTCGTGCGCGCCGAAGGGATCGGCATTGGCCGGTCCCACCACGATCATGCGGAAGCCGTCCGTCTCCTTGCCGCCGGGCGGCAGCATCGCGGTGGCGAGCGGCGTGCCGTCGGCCTCGCGCAGCGTCAGGAACAGCGGCATGGTGCGCAGCACATGCGCGCCGAGCCCGATGTCGCGCTCGATATAGTTCGTCGCCGGGGCCGGCCGGTAGCCGGCGGCGGCGGAAGCGTGCTCGCGGCGGAAATATTTCTCCACCGCGTGCCGCATGACCGCGGATTCGGCGGCGGCTTCGCCTTCGGTCTCGATGCGGAACCAGGTTCGCCGGTCCGGCGCATCGCAGATGAACTGCATCGGCAGAACTCCTTCGACTCGCTTTCGTCGCAGCAGACGATACGCCAGCGCGGACTGTGGCGTCTGTCCGTAGAACCGCATATCCTGGCGAATAGCGATCCCCTGTTGCGGCCCCGCCATGCCCGTCGAACTGCTCGAGCACTACACGATCCGCTGCGCCAGCCTGGAGCGCACCCGCGATTTCTACCGCGACGTGCTGGGCCTGACGGTGGGCGACCGCCCGAACTTCCCCTTCAAGGGCTATTGGCTCTATCTCGGCGGGGTTCCCATCGTGCATCTGGTCGATGCCGCGGAATCGGCGCAGCGCGACGGTGCGCATCACGGCGTCGACACGGCGGCCTTCGATCACATCGCCTTTCGCGGCCGCGATATCGAAGCGACCCGCGCCACGCTACGCGCCCACAAGCTCGCCTTTCGCGAGGCCGGCGTTCCCGGCGGCCGCCTGCAGCAGATCTTCGTGCCCGATCCGGACGGTATTTTGATCGAACTCAACTTCCGCACATAGCTTTCCTCCCCCGTTGCTACGGGGGAGGCGCCAAACGTTGCGAGGGGAAGGGACGTCGGGCTCTTAATGCCCGGCCTGCGTACCCGTCGTCGTGCCGCCCTGCGGCGACGGCCCCGGCCCGGTCGGTCCCGGCTGGGTGGTTGTCGTGGTCGGCGGGACATGGCCGCCGGGATCGGGGGCTTGCGTCGCCTGGCCATAGGCGAACGTCGCTCCGGCGAGGAACAGGACGGCAGACCAGACGGGAAGTTTGCTGAGTGACATCGAAATCTCCAAAACTCGGTTCCACCCGCTTCTTCGGCCCTTGTGGGATGGAAACGCCGCTGGCGGCGCCGCGTTGCGCGCCCTGGCGCGCAAGACCGTATTCTCCAGGAAAATCTTGGGGTTTGATGCCGCTACGGCCGCTTTGCCGCCGCCCGCCGGATATGATTTTATGTCAGTCGGCATTCGGGGCCAAAACCCCAGAAGCAGCTTTCACGACAACAGGGAGTCAAGGGAATGCAGGAACGTCTTCAATTCTACATCGACGGCAAATGGGTCGACCCGGTCGTGCCCAAGACCATCGATGTGATCAATCCGGCCAACGAGGAAGCCTTCGCCCGCGTCTCGCTGGGCTCCAAGGCCGACGTCGACAAGGCCGTCGCCGCCGCCCGCAAGGCGTTCGAGACCTGGTCGCAGACCACGCGCGAGGAACGCATCGCGCAGCTGCAGAAGATCATCGCCGTCTACCAGACCAAGTACCAGCAGATCGCCGAGGCCATCAGCCAGGAGATGGGCGCGCCGATGTGGCTCAGCAAGGCGGCACAGGCCGCCACCGGCATGGGCCATCTCGCCGAGACCGTGAAGATTCTCTCGACCTACCAGTTCGAGGAAAAGCGCGGCACCACCACCATCGTCAAGGAGCCGGTCGGCGTCTGCGGCCTGATCACGCCGTGGAACTGGCCGATCAACCAGATCGTCTGCAAGGTCGCCCCGGCGCTCGCCGCCGGCTGCACCGTGGTGCTCAAGCCGTCGGAAGTGGCGCCGATGAATGCCATGCTGTTTGCCGACGTCCTGCATGAGGCGGGCGTGCCGCCGGGCGTCTTCAACCTCGTCAACGGCGACGGCCCGACGGTGGGCGAGGCGTTGTCGGCGCATCCCGGCATCGACATGATGTCGTTCACCGGCTCGACCCGCGCCGGCATCGCGGTCGCCAAGGCGGCCGCCGACACGGTCAAGCGCGTGGCGCAGGAGCTGGGCGGCAAATCGGCCAACATCGTGCTCGACGACGCGGACCTGACCAAGGCGGTCAGTGGCGGCGTCATGCAGATGATGACCAATTCGGGCCAGTCCTGTAACGCGCCGTCGCGCATGTTCGTGCCCAAGGCCAAGAACGACGCCGCCATCGCGATTGCGAAAGCCACGGCCGAGAAGGTCAAGGTCACCGATCCCGCCGCCGCCGATGCCGGCCCCGGCTCGATCGGCCCGGTGGTCTCCGAGGTCCAGTTCAACAAGATCCAGGCCCTCATCAAGAAGGGCATCGACGAAGGCGCCACGCTGGTCGCCGGCGGCCTCGGCCGTCCCGACGGCATGAACCGCGGCTACTATGTCCGTCCCACGGTGTTCGCCAACGTCACCAACGACATGACCATCGCGCGCGAGGAGATCTTCGGACCGGTGCTGACCATGCTGACCTATGACAGCGAGGACGACGCCATCCGCATGGCCAACGACACGGTCTACGGCCTCTCGGGCTATGTGCAGTCGGGCGATCTCGCCCATGCCCGCAAGGTCGCCTCGCGCATCCGCTCGGGCAACGTCCACATCAACGGCGCGGGCGGCGATTTCACCGCCCCGTTCGGCGGCTACAAGCAGTCCGGCAACGGCCGCGAATGGGGCGACTACGGCTTCGAGGAATTCCTCGAAACCAAAGCCGTCCTCGGCTCCGAGCCGAAGGCGGCGTAGTTTTCAAAGCAGGCAATGCAGAAAGGCCGTCGCACCAGCGGCGGCCTTTTTGTTTGGCAACGCAACTTTTCTGGAAATAAATAAAGGTTGTCATCCCCGGCGAGCGCGTAGCGCGAGGGAAGGGGACCCAGGCGGTGAAGCGTTATCGGTCTCGAAGAATTTTCACAAAATGTTCGCACACCAGTGCGTCGTCGCGGCCTGGGTCCCCTTCCATCGCTTCGCTCGGCCGGGGATGACGGCCTTTGTATAAACCAGGAGACTGCTACCGCTGCCGTGCTTCGAACCGCTTGCGCACCCCGTCGCGAAATCCCCGGCTCATCCTGAGGCGCGTGCCGTCGTCCAGCGTCACCGTCGCATCGCCGCTCGGCAGCGAGGCGATCTCGCGGATGCGGTCCAGCGCCACGATCGTCTGGCGATGGATGCGCGCGAAGCGCGCGGGATCGAGCAGGGTTTCGAACCGCACCGAGGTCTCGCGGATCAGATGGCTCGCGGCGCCGTCATGCAGCGCGAGATAATTGCCCTGGCTCTCGATCCAGCCGACCTGCGCCAGGTCGAGCAACAGCACGCGGCCGCGCGTCCTGACCGGCACCGCCGCGAGATAGCCCGCTGCCGGCGCCGGCGGCGCGCTACCGGCGCTCTGCGCCCGGGCCTGGAACAGGAGCGCATGCGCGATGCCGGTCAGCGCCGCGACCGCGAAGAACAGCAGCAGCCCGTCGATCGCCAGCTGGTCCGCAAGCGCCACCGGCAACGGCCGGCGGTCCAGTCCGAACAGCGCGGCCAGCACCCCGGCCGCCACGATCAGCAAGGCCGCCAGGCAGAGGTCGCATCCCAGATGCAGCGCCGCGCGCCGCCAGCGCGCCTCGCCCTCGATCGGCCGGTGCCGCGTCAGCGCGAACACCGCCGGCGTGATCGCGGCACCGAGCAGTCCCGCGCCGGCGAGCCGCGCCGCCTCCATCCCGAGCGGCAGCGTCGCGCCGCGCAGCACATTGCCGGGCTCCAGCACGACCACCAGCGCCAGCCAGTAGGCGAAGCCCAGGGCGAATTCGCTGGCCCAGCCGGCAAGGGTGCGTTGCGTCATCCGCCGACCATGCTCTGCAATGCGCAAATCCGTCCAGAGCCCCGGAAAAACAGGCTTTTGTGACGGGTCGTGGCTGGGCCGGGACGAGCCGCAGCGCGGGGCCCTGTCGCGCTCCGCCGCGTCCGCCCACCTTCGTTGGGGTCAAAGCCGGAGCAAACCATGCCTGTCATCATCCCTGCCGCCACCGCCGCCGCCGTCGCTTACATGCAGCTTCACGAGATGATCTGGGGCCTCGGCCAGCTTGCCGCGCTGGCGCTGCCCGCGCTGCTACTGGTCACCGGCTGGGGCGCGCGTCTCAGCCGCGCCTGCGCCCGTCTGGCGCGCGGCAACCGCTACCTCGCCTTGACGCTGTTCGCGGCCGCCTATCTGGTCCTCGCCGGGCTGGTCGCCGGCGGCTTCGACTATTGGCGCGACATCGCCAGCGAGCAGGGCTTCGGCCGTGCCGGCGACCCCTTCCTGCCCTGGCTCGCCGGCGAATGCGCGCCGCTCGCCGCCAAGCTCGTCGCCGCCGCGCTGTTCGCCTGGCTGCCCTACACGCTGATCCGGCTGAGCCCGCGCCGCTGGTGGCTGTATGGCGCGCTCGCCCTGATCCCCATCGCCTTCGCCGTCCTGGTCGCGCTGCCGGTGTTCGTCGATCCGCTCACCACCGACTACAAGCCGCTCGCCGACCCCGCGCTCGCCGCCAGGATCGAGGCGCTGGCGGCGCGCTGCGGCGTGCCGCACATCCCGATCTTCGTCGGCGGCGACGACGACACCGTCGTCGGCCTGGGTCCCACCAACCGCATCATCCTCGAAGACCACATCGCGCGGGTCGAGACGCCGGCGCAGATCACCGGCACGATCGGCCATGAGCTCAAGCACTACGTCATGGGCGACAACTACAAGGCGCTCGCCATCGTCGCCGCGATCCTGTTCGTCGGTTTCTGGCTGGTGAACCGGCTCGGCCGCCTCGCCATCGCGCGCTGGCATCGCCGCTTCGGCTTCGACGATCTCGCCGATCCGGCATCGCTGCCGCTGGTGGCGCTGATCCTCATCGCCTTCTGGCTCTGCATCCTGCCGCTGTTCAACTGGGAAGCACGCTCCATCGAGCGCGAGGCCGACCGTTTCGGCCTCGAGCTGACGCACTCGGGCCGCGCCAGCGCCGAACTCTATGCCGGCTGGCTGCGCGGCGGGCGCATCACGCCCGATTATGACGGCTTCTTCCGCATCTTCCGCGCCACCCATCCCAGCCTCGCCGAACGCATCCGGATGGCGAACGACTACAAGCCCTGGGAGACGGGTGGAAAGCTGGTGTACGGCGACGTGTGCAAACCGGCGAAGTAGCTAATCCTTCGCCCGCTCGACATAGGCGCCGTCTTCGGTCTGCACCACGACGCGCGTGCCGATGGTGATGTGCGTCGGCACCAAGTGGCGCCTTTTCTACCGATAGACGTCGCGGCGGTTGCCGATCCTGACGACGAGAATACGCAGTCGGCTGTCTTCGACGGCTGCGATGATGCGATAGTCGCCGACACGGTATTTCCAGAAGGCGCCAAGGCTGCCATGCAACGCCTCGCCGAGGCTGCGGGGATCGGACAGAGGCGCAACCCGGTCGTTGAGGAATTTCAGAATGCGTTTGGCGGTCTGTGGATCGAGTTTTGCGAGTTCGCGCTCTGCCGCGCGCTCGAACTCAATCCGCCACGCCATGGCGCTTCATCAAGGCGGCAAGCGGGATGGTGCCGGACTTCCCGGCCCGCACGGCCGCAACGCGTTTTTCGGCCAGATAGAGGTCTTCCAGATCGGCGATATGCTCTAGGATCGCTTCGCGGGCATAGTAAGTCTTGGAGCGCCCGGTTTTCTTGGCGAGCGCTTCGAGGCGAGCCTCGATGTCCGGCGGCAAACGGATGGCCAGCATGGTGGGCTCCTCAGAACCAGCATCGTAACATGCTATACGTGTATAGCAAAGCGCGCCCTCAATCCTTCGCCCGCTCGACATAGGCGCCGTCTTCGGTCTGCACCACGACGCGCGTGCCGATGGTGATGTGCGTCGGCACCATGGTCTTGACGCCGTTCGACAGCAGCGCCGGTTTGAACGAACCCGATGCCGTCTGGCCCTTCATCACCGCTTCGGTGTCGACGATCTCGAAAGTGGCGCGCTTCTGGATCTCCAGGCTGATCGGCAGTCCGTTGAAGCTCTGCAGCTGCACTTCCATGTTCTCGGTCAGGTACGGCGCCATGTCGCCGACCACGTCCTTGCCGACATGCACCTGGTCGAAGGTCTCCGGCTGCATGAACACCCAGTGCTCGCCGTCCTGGTAGAGATAATTATACTTGGCCTGGTCGATGAAGGCCTTCTCGATGCTGTCGGTGGTGCGCAGGCGCTCGACCGTCTTCACCCCGTCCGAGATGCGGCGCATTTCCAGATGCGTCACCGGCGTGCCCTTGCCCGGATGGATGTTCTCCGCCGTGATGACGACATAGAGCTTGCCGTCCTTCTCGATGACGTTGCCTTTGCGCACGCTGCTGGCGATGACCGAAACCACGGGGAACCTCGACTGGGATGGAAGACGGCGGCTAATAGCAGGGTGCATCGCCCCGGCCAAGCCCGGCCCTAAAGCCGCCCCAGGGCCTCGCTCAGCGCGTCCGGCGCCGAGAAAAAGGGCGAATGGTCGGTATCCAGGGTGAAGACGCGCTGGCAGGGCAGGGCGCCGTGCAGCCGCCGCTGCATGCCGATCGAGATGGCGTGGTCGCGCCGGCACTCGATATAGGTCCGCGGCAGACCGCCGAACTGCGCCTCGCTGAGGCGCAGCGGGGTGCGAAGGCCCGCCACCGCCTCCGGCCGCAGCCTGGCGCGGGCGAACGCGACGTCTTCCTCCGAGCATTCGCCATAGAAGCAGTCGCGGATCGCCTGGGCCGCACCGTCGCCACGCTGTCGTCGGCCGCGAAATCGACCTTGCCGTTCAGATGGCTCTCCTTGTCGTCGCGCGCCGTCCGCGTCACCGATTGCCCGTCGCCGAGCAGGAAGGCCGCCAGGTAGACGAGGCTCTTGATCCGGCTCGCGCGCCGCTCCGCCGCCTGGCTGATCATCGCCCCGCCATAGGAATGGCCGACCAGCACCACCTTCTCGCCCGCAGCATCGATCGCCGCGCAGACGCGGTCCACGAGATGGTCGAGAGTGACGCCGGCGATCGGCGTCTGGTCGTCGCCATGGCCGGGCATGTCGGGCGCCGCCGCCCTGTGCCCCATGGCCTCCAGCCGGGCGACCACCTTGTGCCAGCACCAGCCGCCATGCCAGGCGCCGTGCACCAATAGGAATGCGCTCATCTGTATTCCTTCGCCCGGCTCGGATAGAGAGGGCCGCGCATGAGGACGCCGGACCCGACATGACGAATTCCCCGTGGTGGTCGCCGCATCGGCATGCCGACCGCCGCCTGCTGTTAGGCCAACGCAATCGCATCAAGAAAGCAATACGTACCCATTTTGAGGCCGACGGCTTCACCGAGGTCGAGTGCGGCGCGCTCGCCGTTTCGCCCGGAAACGAGGCGCATCTGCACGCCTTTGCAACCGAGGCGGTGACGCCGGCGGGCGATCGCCAGGCGCTCTACCTGCACACCTCGCCCGAGTTCGCCGCCAAGAAACTGCTCGCCGCCGGCGAATCGCGGATCTTCGATTTCGCCCGCGTCTTCCGCAATCGCGAGCGCGGGGTCCTGCACGCGCCCGAGTTCACGATGCTGGAATGGTACCGCGCCAACGAGCCCTACGGGGCGGTCCAGGCCGATTGCCTGGCATTGCTGCGCCTCGCTGCCGACACCGCCCAGGTGAAGGCCTTCACCTTCCGCGGCCGCGTCTGCGATCCGCGCGCCGCGCCGCAGCGCCTCACCGTGGCCGAAGCCTTCACCTATCATGCCGGCCTCGACCTCGCCACGACGCTGCTGCCCTCCGGCGCCGGCGACCGCGATGCCCTGGCGACGAGGGCGCGCCGCGCCGGCTTCGCCATCACCGACGCCGACAATTGGTCCGACATTTTCAGCAAGGTGCTGGCCGCCGCCGTCGAGCCCAGGCTCGGCCTCGGCGCTCCGACGCTGCTGAGCGAATATCCGCGCTGCGAAGCCGCGCTCGCCCGCGCCGCGCCCCACGATCCGCGCCTCGCCGAGCGCTTCGAGCTCTATGCCTGCGGCGTCGAGCTCGCCAACGGCTTCGGCGAGCTCACCGATCCCATCGAGCAGCGCGCCCGCTTCGAAGCCGAGATGGCGGAGAAGCAGCGCCTCTATGGCCGGCGCTATCCCATCGACGAGGATTTCCTCGCCGCCCTGGCACAGATGCCGCCCGCCAGCGGCGTGGCGCTGGGCTTCGACCGCCTGGTGATGCTGACCCTCGGCGCGCCCCGCATCGACGACGTTATCTGGACTCCTTCGCCATAAACTCAGTTGTCATCCCCGGCCGAGCGAAGCGAGGGGAAGGGGACCCAGGCAGGAAATACCGTGACGGCGTTTGCCGCCTGGGTCCCCTTCCCTCGCCGCGCGAAGGGCGCGGCTCGCCGGGGATGACAACTGTTTTTGTGTTGGACACCTGTGCTAACAGACCCGCCATGAAATCGCAGACCCTGCGCACGCCCGCCGAACTTGCCGCCGCCGGCCTGATCGCGCCCGAGCGCGTCGCGGCGCTGGACGCCGTCGCCGCGCGCTATGCCGTTGCGCTGTCGCCTGAGATCGCAGCCCTGCACGGCGAGGCCGCGATCGCCCGCCAGTTCTTGCCGAGCGAGGCGGAACTCGTGACGCTTCCCGAAGAGCGCGCCGATCCCATCGGCGATGCGGCGCATTCGCCGGTGCCCGGCATCGTCCATCGCCATCCCGACCGCGTGTTGTTCAAGGCCGTCAGTGCCTGCCCCGTCTATTGCCGCTTCTGCTTCCGCCGCGAGACCATCGGCCCGGCAAGCGCGAACGCGCTGTCGCCGGCCGCGCTCGACACGGCCTTCGCCTACATCGCGGCGCATCCCGAGATCTGGGAGGTCATCCTCACCGGCGGCGACCCCTTCATCCTCTCGCCCCGCCGCGCCCATGAGATCACCCAGCGCCTCGCCGTCATCGATCATGTGAAGATCGTGCGCTGGCACAGCCGCGTGCCGGTGGTCGAGCCGTCGCGCATCACCGACGATTTTGTCGCCGCCCTGATCGCCCCCGGCGTGACGAGCATCGTGGCGCTGCACGCCAATCACGCGAGCGAATTCTCGCCCGCCGCCCGCCGCGCCGTCGCGCGGCTGGTCGATGCCGGCATCCCGCTGGTCAGCCAGTCGGTGCTGCTGAAGGGCGTCAACGACGACGTCGCGACGCTCGATGCCCTGATGCGGACCTTCGTCGAGAACCGCATCAAGCCCTACTACCTGCACCATCCCGACCTGGCGCCGGGGACCTCGCATTTCCGCGTGAGCATCGCGCAGGGCCGTCAACTCATGCGCGCCCTGCCCGCCCGCCTCTCCGGCCTGGCGCTGCCGAGCTATGTCCTCGACCTCCCCGGCGGTCACGCCAAGGTGCCGCTCTTGTCGGACGATGTGGAGGAACTGGGCGAAGGCCGCTGGCGCCTGCGCGATCACGCCGGCGTCTGGCATGAATACGGCGACTGACCGCGCTTCGGGGCTCGCTTTGCTCGCACCTCAGCGTGACGACGGGTGCGCTACGCGCGTCATCCTGAGGAGCGAGCGTCCATAGCGACAGCGTATGGACCGAGCCCCGAAGGATGCCTATCGCGTGAGCCCCTTGAAGAACGCGCTCACCTTGTGACGCGTCTGTTCCCACCACACGACGCGGCGGTTGGTCACCCAGTTGAGCTGGATCACCCGGCGCGGGCCTTCGAAGGCCGCAAAGCCGTGCCAGGCATTGGGCTTGTTCTCGAACACCAGCAGCGTGCCCTCGTCGGGCGGCACTTCGGCGATGACGTCGTCCAGCGTGTCCGGCCCGCGCAGCAGGCGCAGCCGTCCGCCCGCGCCCTCCCACCGTCCGTTCATGTAGATCAGCACCGTGACCAGCTTGCTCACGCTGTCGGTGTGGATTTCGCCGTCGCGCCTTGACGACTGGCCGCGCACCGTCACCATGGTCGGACGCTGCGCCAGGTCGAGGCCGAGCTTGTCGGCCACGGCGGCGCGGAATTCCGGCCCGCGGATCGCCTCCATGAAGCGCGCGAAAGCCGGCCCGTAGCGCAGCGTCGGCAGCGGAAAGCTGCCTGCCTGCGTCACGGAAGGAAAATCGGCGTTGATCGCCGCCAGCGCCTCGGGGCGCACGAAGCGCGGCACCATGAACCAGGGAAACGGCGCGCGCGACACGGCCGCGGCGCGCACGGCTTCGACATCGATGGGCAGCGCCGTCATCGCCTCAGCGGTATTCGGCGTTGAGCGCGGCGAGCTTGGCGGAACCGGGGCACAGCACGCTCTCGCCGAGGCGGTTGAGCGGCGTTGCCACGGTGCCCAGATTGGCGTGCAGGTCGTCGGCCTGTTCCTCGACATAGAGCAGGCCGGTCAGCACCTCGCCCTTGCTGTGGTGGTGCTGGATATAGGCCATCGCCGCGGCGCGGTCGGTGGGATCGTAGCCGTCATGCAGCTTGGACAGCTTGAGGAACGTGCCGTCATGCTGCTGCACCAGCTGCGTCGTGCCCGGCGCCTGGTCGACCGTGATCTCCTTGCGGTCGACCACGAAGTCGAGCCGGTTCACCGCCTCGTTGTGCTCGCGCACGAAGTCGAAGCTCTTGGTCGAGCCGGCATGGTTGTTGAACTGAACGCAGGGGCTGATCACGTCGATCACCGCCGAGCCCTGATGCGCGATGGCGGCCTTGAGCAGCGGCACGAGCTGCTTTTTGTCGCCCGAGAACGAGCGCGCCACGAAAGTCGCGCCCAAGACCAGCGCCAGGGATACCAGGTCGATGGGGTTGTCGGAATTGGTGCCGCCGGCCTTGGACTTGCTGCCCTTGTCGGCGGTCGCCGAGAACTGGCCCTTGGTCAGGCCGTAGACGCCGTTGTTCTCGCAGATATAGACCATGTTGACGCCGCGCCGCACGCAATGCGCGAACTGGCCGAGCCCGATGGAGGCGCTGTCGCCGTCGCCCGAGACGCCCAGATAGATCAGCTCGCGGTTGGCGAGGTTGGCGCCCGTGAGCACGCTCGGCATACGGCCGTGGACGGAATTGAAGCCGTGCGCGTTGCCGAGGAAATAGTCCGGCGTCTTGGACGAGCAGCCGATGCCCGACATCTTGGCCACGCGGTAGGGCTCGATGTCCATCTCGTACGCCGCCTGGATCAACGCCGCCGAGATCGAATCGTGGCCGCAGCCGGCGCACAGCGTCGAGATCGAGCCTTCATAGTCGCGGTGCGTGAAGCCGAGCTTGTTGGGCTTGAGGCCCGGATGATGCAGCTTGGGCTTGGCGATATAGGTCATGTGCTCTGCCTTACTATGCTTCGGGGCTCGCTTCGCTCGCACCTCAGCATGACGAAACCCGATGATGTTACTCTTACAACTGTCGTCATCCTGAGGTGCCGCGCCTTCGCGGCCCCGAAGGATGCTTCTATTCTGCCGCTTCCTTATGCGTAACCTTCATGCGTTCGGCGATCGCCGCCGCGATGAAACGCGCCGTGATCGGCGTGCCGTCATAGTGCAGGATCGAGATGAAGCGCGCCGGGTCGATGGCGCACTCGTTGACCATCAGCTTCTGCATCTGCGCGTCGCGGTTCTGCTCGATCACGAACACCTGGTCGTGGGCGTTGACGAACTCGACCACCTCTTCGCTGAACGGGAAGGCGCGCAGGCGCAGCGTGTTCAGGTGCACGCCGAGCTTCTCCAGGCTGTCCAGCGCCTCGTCCATGGCGGGTGCCGTCGAGCCGAAATAGATCGCGCCGATCTTGGTCTTCTCGCGGGCGTCGCGGCGCACCGGCGCCGGCACCAGGCTCTTGGCGGTGTCGAACTTGCGCAGCAGGCGCTGCATGTTGTCGACATAGACCGAGCCTTCTTCGCTGTATTTCGCGAAGCGGTCCCGGGACGAGCCGCGGGTGAAATAGGCGCCCTTGCTCGGATGCGTCGCCGGCAGGGTGCGGTAGGGAATGGCGTCGCCGTCGACGTCGAGATAGCGGCCGAACTTGGCGCCGGCCTCCAGTTCCGCCGCCGTCATGATCTTGCCGCGGTCGTATTTGCGGTTGTCGTCCCAGTGCAGCGGCTGGCACAGCCAGTCGTTCATGCCGATGTCGAGGTCGAGCATGACGAACACCGGCGTCTGCAGCCGTTCGGCGAGGTCGAACGACTGTGCCCCGAATTCGAACGCCTCGTTGGGATCCTCGGGGAATAGCAGCACATGCTTGGTGTCGCCGTGGCTGGCATAGGCGGCGAGCAGGATGTCGGATTGCTGGGTGCGCGTCGGCATGCCGGTCGAGGGTCCGCCGCGCTGGATGTCGAACACCACGGCGGGGATTTCCGCGAAATAGGCGAGCCCGAAGAATTCCTGCATCAGCGAGATGCCCGGACCGCTCGTCGCGGTGAAGGCGCGCGCCCCGTTCCAGCCGGCGCCGATCACCATGCCGATTGCGGCGATCTCGTCTTCCGCCTGGACGATGGCGAAATTGTTCTTCTTGGTCGCAGGATCGACTCGGTAACTCTTGCAATGCGCCGTGAAGGCCTCGGCCAGCGAGGTCGACGGCGTGATCGGATACCAGGCGCAGACCGTGGCGCCGCCATAGACCGCGCCGAGGCCGGCCGCGTCGTTGCCCTGGATGAAGATGCGTTCGCCCACCAGGTCGGCGCGCTCGACCTTCAGCCGGCAGCGGCCGGCGAGCGTGCGGGCGGCATAGTCGTAGCCCAGTTTCATCGCCGCGAAGTTCAGGCGGATCAGCTTGTCCTTGCCCTTGAACTGCTCGGTGATCAGTCCCTCGATGGTTTCGAGGTGCATCGACAAAAGCTGCGCCACCGCGCCCAGATAGATCACGTTCTTGAGCAGCTGGCGCTCGCGCGGGATCGTGCCCTCCAGCGTGTTGGAGAGCTGCGTCAGCGGCACGCCGAGCAGGTGGATGTCGGGACGCTGCTTCTGCGTCGTCAAGGGCTTGGTGGAATCGTAGAACAGGTAGCCGCCCGGCTCGATGGACTCGACGTCCTTGTCCCAGGTCTGCGGGTTCATCGCCACCATCAGGTCGACGCCGCCGCGCCGCCCGAGCCAGCCCTGGCCGGAGACGCGCACTTCGTACCAAGTCGGCAGGCCCTGGATGTTCGACGGAAAGATGTTGCGCGAGCACAAGGGCACGCCCATGCGCAGGATGGCGCGCGCGAACAACTCGTTGGCCGACGCGCTGCCCGAGCCGTTGACGTTGGCGAACTTGACGACGAAGTCGTTGGTCGCGGCAATCGGCTGCGTCGAGGGTTGTGCCATCACTTGTGACATGAGCCCGCCTTCGCCGTCTCGAGATAGAATTTCTTCATGTCCCAGGCGCCGGTCGGGCAGCGCTCGGCGCACAGCCCGCAATGCAGGCAGACGTCCTCGTCCTTGGCCATGATGCGCCCGGTCTTGAGGTAATCGGAGATGTAGAGATCCTGCGTCAGGTTCAGCGCCGGCGCGGTCAGTTCGTGGCGCAGCACCGGCTCCGGATCGTTGGCCGTGAAGGTGATGCAATCCACCGGGCAGATATCGACGCAGGCGTCGCACTCGATGCACAGGCTTTCGGCGAACACCGTCTCGATGTCGCAGTTGAGGCAGCGCTGCGCCTCCTTGAAGCCCAGCTCCTTGTTGAAGCCCAGCTCCACTTCCATCCTGACGTCGTGCAACGTCAATTCCTTGGGCGCATGCGGCACCTTGAAGCGCAGATCCATCGACACGTCGTTGTCATACGACCATTCGTGGATGCCCATCTTCTGGCTCGACAGGTTGACCAGCGGCGACGGGCGGACCTTGACGTCCTCGCCGTTGCAGAACAGGTCGATGGAGACCGCCGCCTCATGGCCGTGCGCCACCGCCCAGATGATGTTCTTGGGCCCGAACGCCGCGTCGCCGCCGAAGAACACCTTCGGGTTGGTCGACTGGAACGTCACCTCGTCCACCACCGGCATGTCCCATTTGGGCTCGAATTCCACGCCGATGTCGCGCTCGATCCACGGGAAGGCGTTCTCCTGTCCCACCGCCACCAGCACGTCGTCGCATTCCATCAGCACGTCCGGCTCGCCGGTCGGCACCAGATTGCGGCGGCCCTTTGCGTCCTTCTCGGCCTTGACCTTTTCGAACACCACGCCGATCAGCTTGCCGCCGTCGTGCTTGAACTCCTTGGGCACCATGAAATTGTGGATCGGGATGTCTTCGTGCATCGCGTCGTCTTTTTCCCACGGCGACGCCTTCATCTCGTCGAAGCCGGAGCGGACGACCACATCCACTTTTTCGCCGCCCAGGCGGCGAGACGTCCGGCAGCAATCCATCGCCGTGTTGCCGCCGCCCAGCACGATGACGCGCTTGCCGATCTTCGTCGTGTGGCCGAACGACACGCTCGACAGCCAGTCGATGCCGATATGGATGTTGGCGCGCGCTTCCTCGCGTCCCGGAATCTCCAGATCGCGCCCGCGCGGCGCGCCGCAGCCGACGAACACCGCGTCATAATCCTGGTCGAGAACCGATCTCAGGCTGTCGATGCGCTGGCCGAACTTCGTTTCCGGCTCCAGCGCCAGGATGTAGTTGCACTCTTCGTCGAGCACGCTTTCCGGCAGGCGGAACTTCGGAATCTGCGTCCGCATCATGCCGCCCGCGAACGGATCGGCGTCGTAGATGGTGACGTGATAGCCGAGCGGCAGCAGGTCGCGCGCCACGGTCAGCGAGGCCGGCCCGGCGCCGATCAGCGCCACGCGCTTGCCGTTCCTGGTGGTCGCCGGCCTGGGCATGCGGCTCAAAACGTTTTCGCCGTCCTTGCTGTCGGCGGCGACGCGCTTGAGGCGGCAGATCGCCACCGGCTGCTCCTCGACGCGCCCGCGCCGGCAGGCCGGCTCGCAGGGGCGGTCGCAGGTCCGCCCCAGCACGCCCGGGAACACGTTCGAATGCCAGTTGATCATGTAGGCGTCGGAGTAGCGCCCTTCCGCGATCAGGCGGATATATTCCGGCACCGGCGTATGCGCCGGGCACGCCCACTGACAGTCCACCACCTTGTGGAAGTAGTTCGGGTCGGAAACGTTCGTTGGCGCCATCCCGGGGCGGCGCGCGGGCGCGGGCGCGGGGCGCCCTTCAGCCGTGACACTCATGTGATGTACTTGATCTCCAAGACAGCGCTTTTGCCCGCCGGATTTGTCCTATGCACCTTATTCGGCGGGCGCACTTATAGACTCGTCGTTCCGGTATTTCCCCTGTTTTCTGAGTTTAGTCAGGGAGATAGCGGGCGCAACCGTCTCCGCGGCCGTTTCCGCGATAAACTTAACGGCGCCAACCGCCTGAAAGCCAAGGGAAAACCGCCGATTTCCTTCGTTCCATTTCCACGGGCAGAATAAGGTCATGGACATCACCCTCTCCGCCGACCACCGCGCCATCGCCGAAAGCGTCGGCCGCATCGCCGCCGGCTTCGGCGACGACTACTGGACCCAGTGCGACCAGGCCCCGCGCTTCCCGCACGAGTTCCACAAGGCGATGGCCGATGCCGGCTGGCTCGGCATCGCCATGCCGGTGGACCTGGGCGGCGCCGGCCTCGGCGTCACCGAAGCCGCCATCATGATGCATACCGTGGCCCGCGGCGGCGGCGGCTATGCCGCGGCCTCCTCGATCCATCTCAACATCTTCGGGCCGCACGCCATCGTCGTGCACGGCAGCGAGGCGCAGAAACGCCGCTTCCTGCCGCCGCTGATCAAGGGCGAGCAGAAAGCCTGCTTCGCCGTCACCGAGCCCAATGCCGGCCTCGACACCACCTCCATCGAGACCTTCGCGACCCGCACCAAGGGCGGCTATGTGATGCGCGGTCGCAAGATCTGGACGACCACGGCGCAGGAGGCCGACAAAATCCTGATCCTCGCGCGCACCGCGAAAAAGGCCGACGGCAAGAAGCCGACCGACGGCATGACGCTGTTCTACACCGACCTCGACCGCAGCAAGGTCGAAGTCCGCCGCATCCCCAAGATGGGCCGCGCCGCCGTCGATTCGAACGCGGTGTTCATCGACGACCTCTTCGTCCCCGACGAAGACCGCATCGGCGAGGAGGGCCGTGGTTTCCGCTACCTGCTCGACAGCCTCAACCCCGAGCGAATCCTGATCGCCGCCGAGGCCATAGGCCTGGGGCGTGACGCGCTTGCCCGCGCCGCGAAATACGCCAGGGAACGCGTCGTCTTCGGCCGTCCCATCGGCCAGAACCAGGGCGTGCAGCATCCACTTGCCGAAAGCTGGATGGCGCTGGAGAGCGCCTGGTGGCTCACCCTGCGCGCCGCCGCGCTCTACGACGCGGGGCAGCCTTGCGGCGCCGAAGCCAACGCCGCGAAGTTCCTGGGTGCCCGCGCCGCCTTCGACGCCTGCACCCGCGCCATGATGACCCATGGCGGCATGGGCTACGCCAAGGAATTCCAGATCGAGCGTCTGCTGCGCGAATCGATGATCCCGCGCCTCGCGCCGGTCAGCGAACAGCTCATCCTGTCGTTCATCGCGGAGAATGTTCTGGACCTGCCGAAGTCGTATTGAAGCTGGGCGATCGGTTTACCCGCCCGTTCACGGCAGGATAAACCGCCTTCGCAACACTTTCGCTTGACCTCTCGCGCGTTCCCGCTTGAATGCGCCTTGTTGAGGCGGGGTGCGGGGCATGAAGCGTCTTCTCGAAGGCTACCAGAACTTCCGCGCACAGCGCTGGCCGCGCGATCGCAAGCTCTATGAAGAAACCGCCTCCAAGGGTCAGAAGCCCGAATATCTCATCATCGCCTGCTCGGATTCGCGTTCCGATCCCGCCACCGTCTTCGGCGGCCATCCCGGCGAGTTCTTCCTGGTGCGCAACATCGCCGCTTTGGTGCCGCCGCACGATGCGACCAACGGCGTCTACGGCACCCGTGCCGCCATCGCCTATGCCGTGCTCGCGCTCAAGGTCCGCAACATCGTGGTCATGGGACATGCGCAATGCGGCGGCATCGGCGCCGCCATCGATCCCGGGGCCGCGCATGGCGTGCCTTACGTCGCCGAATGGGTGGAGCTCGCCAAACCCGCCGTCGAGCGCGCCCGCGGCCAGCCGCACGGCCACGGTCTCGACAAGAACCAGGCGACCGAGCGCGAGGCGGTCAAGCTCTCGGTCAGGCGGCTGCTCGACTATCCTTTCATCGCCGAACGCGTGAAGGCCGGGCAGCTTGCGGTCGACGGCATGCGTTTCAACATCGCCACCGGCGTGCTGGAATTGCTCGACCAGAAGACCGGCCAGTTCGCCGCGGTGAAGACGCGCCGCTCCTGGTTCTGGTGAACATGGACAATTCCGTCCTCGAAACCGAGCGTCTCCTCATCCGCCCGCCGCGGGCCGAGGATTTTCCCGCCTATGCCGCGATGTGGGCCGATCCCGACGTCACGCGCTTCATCAACGGGGCGCCGCTCAGCGCGGAAGACGCCTGGGCCAAGTTCATGCGCGGCTTCGGCCATTGGCAGCTGGCCGGCTACGGCTTCTGGGCGGTGATCGAGAAGTCCACCGGTCTGCGCGTCGGCGAAACCGGCTTCCTCGACGTGCACCGCGACATCGCGCCGTCGCTGGACGGCATCCCCGAGATCGGCTGGGCCTTCGCCAAAGCCGCGCAGGGCAAGGGCTACGCCACCGAAGCCGTCCGCGCCGCGCTCGCCTGGGGCGAGCAGCGTTTCGGCAAGGTCCGCTTCGCCTGCATCATCGCGCCGCAGAACGCGCCCTCGCTCAACGTCGCCGCCAAGACCGGTTTCAAGGAAGTGGCGCGCACCACCTACAAGGGCGAACCCACCGTGATGCTCTACCGCGAGCCATGACCGCGCCGCGCCTCGAGACCGGCCGCCTGGTTCTGCGCGCCATCACACCAGCGGACTTCCCGGCTTTCGCGGCGATGAGCGCGGACCCGGTCGTCCGCCGCTTTTCCGGCGACGGCAAGCCGCGCAGCGAGGAGGAATCGTGGTCATCCTTCATAATGATCGCGGGGCACTGGCAGATGACGGGCTATGGCAGCTGGGCGATCGCGGAAAAGGCCGGCGGCTCCTTCATCGGTGAAGTCGGCTTCATGGATCGCAAACGCGATCGCGGTCCGGGCCTCGCCGGCGTGCCGGAGATGGGCTGGGGCCTGATCCCGACGGTGTTCGGCAAGGGCTACGCCACCGAGGCGGTGAACGCCGCGCTCGTTTGGGGCCGCGGTCGTTTCGGCCCTGCGCGCGTCATCGCGCTGACGACCGCCGACAACACCGCTTCGATCCGCGTTGCCGAAAAATGCGGCTTTCGGGAATTCCATCGCGGCCTCTCCGCCGGCCGGCCGCGCGTTTTCTTCGACCGGATTCTGTGAGCGTGCTAGCATCGCGGCGCATTTCAGAGCGCCCGCCATGCCCGGTCTTTATTTCGAGCAATTCGCCGTCGGCCAGACCTTCGACCACGCCATCCGCCGCACCGTGACGGAGGCCGACAACGTCCTTTTCACCGCCATGACGCACAATCCCGCGGCGCTGCATCTCGACGAGGAATACGGCAAGACCACCGAGTTCGGCCAGCGCATCGTCAATTCGCTGTTCACCCTCGGCCTGATGATCGGCATCTCGGTGCACGAGACCACGCTCGGCACCACGGTGGCCAATCTCGGCATGACCGACGTGATCTTCCCCAAGCCGGTGTTCCACAGCGATACGCTGCGCGTCCAAAGCGAAGTGCTGGAGTTGCGCGACAGCAAATCGCGCCCGACCCAGGGCATCGTCGTCTTCCAGCACAAGGCGATCAACCAGCGCGGCGAAACCGTGGCGCAATGCAAACGCAGCGCGCTGATGCATAGAGTGCCGAAAGGCGCGTGATGGCCCACGGTGGCTACAGGGACGCTTGGCAGGATTTGCGCCGACGGATTCTGATATTCTGGCTGGCGAGCCTACTATTTGTCCTCGGTGTTCCTCTCGCGGTTGTAGGTTTGAACCAGATTTCGCCAGGTCTCGGCGACAGTGCTTCGGGCTGGATCATTGGCGGTGTGGTTGTGGTGATTCTGGTCGCCTGGTTTTATCGGTTCAGCTTCCGCTGTCCGAAATGCGGCGGCTGGTATTTCTCGACCGACTCTTGGAGCAGCACGTTCGCTCGCAAATGCCTTCATTGCGGATTGCCACGCAACGCCGAATCGGAATGATGACATGATCCTCCGCGCTCTCCTCTTTGTCCCCGCCGACAGCGAGAAGAAGCTCGCCAAGGCGCGGTCGTCGCCCGCCGACGCGCTGATCCTCGATCTCGAGGATTCCGTGGCGGCCGAGAACCGCGTCCGGGCGCGCGGCCTGGCGCGCGAATTTCTCAAAGACAAAAATCGCCAAGCGGTCTGGGTCCGCATCAATCCCGTCGGCTCCCCCGATTTCGTGGCCGACATGGAAGCGGTGGTGGCGGCGGCGCCGGCCGGCCTCGTCGTGCCCAAGCCCGACGGACCGCAGGACCTGCTCACGCTCGACGCCCATCTGCTCACGCTGGAGACCCAGGCCGGCCTGCCGCAGCGGTCCATCCAGCTCCTGCCGGTCGCGACCGAGACGCCGACCGCGGTGCTCTCGCTGCGCGACTACCGCTCGCCGCCGCCGCGCCTCGCCGCGATGAGCTGGGGCGCCGAAGACCTGTCCGCCGCACTCGGCGCCGCCACCAACCGCGACGCGGCGGGCGAATTTCTCTTCGTGCACAAAATGGTGCGCGCGATGGTTCTCATCGCCGCCAAGGCTGCCGGCGTCGACGCCATCGAGACGCTGCACGCCGACTTCCGCGATACGGCAGGTCTCGAGCGCGCCGCGCGCCTCGCCCAGCGCGAAGGCTTCAGCGGCATGCTCGCCATCCATCCCGACCAGGTGGGACCGATCAACGCCGCCTTCACGCCCTCGGCGGCGGATATCGCGCATGCCAGGAAGGTGGTCACAGCGTTTGCCACCGGTGCCGGCGTCGCGTCGCTCGACGGCAAGATGCTCGATCAGCCGCATCTCAAACAGGCCCGCCACGTCCTGGCTCTGGCAGAAATCTTGTCGCGGCGCGAATAGCGACGCAGCAATGAAAAGTGGCCTCAAGCAGCGAAGCGGTAGGCCGCTTTTTCCAAAAAAAGGCCTCAAGCAGCGAGAGCGCCAGGCCGCTTTTTCCACAAGCTATGAAAAAGCGGCCTCAAGCAGCGAGAGCGGTAGGCCGCTTTTTCCAAAAAAGAAGGAGGGCTTTCGCCCTCCCTCTCCCCGGACGCTTCCGTTGCCCCCGGAAGCGCCCACGCGGACCGTGAAACTTCGAGACTTAAGGCGTGGTCGAATAGTGGACGACCTGGGCGTTGTTGCCGACCGCCGAGGAGGTGACGCCGACGCTGCCGCTGACATTGTGGATCGCGACATTGGCGGTGCCGAACACGTTGGAGGTGTTCAGCTGGCTGATCGCCGTCGGCGCATTGAGCGCGTTGGTGTCCTCGGTGTAGGTGTTGCCGAAGGCGGTGGACGAGACCGCGACGTCGCCGGCGACGTTGCGGACATTGGCGTTCACCTCCGAGCCGGGATCCTGCGCGTTGCAGACCTGCTTGCTGTTGACCGCCGTGACGTTCGGATCGGTCGAGACGTCGGTCGAGTTGCAGACTGCCGCGCCCGTGATGCTCACACCGCCGCCGACATTGTCGACATTGGCGTTGACCGTCGAGCCGATATTGTCGCTCTGGTCGTACTGGGTGCTGGTGACGTGCGTGTCGTCGAAGGTCACGGCCTCGAGCACGTTGCCCGCGCCCTGGCTCTGGATCACCACGTCGCCGCCGACATCCTTGGCCGTCGTGTTCACGGTGGACCACTGCGAGCCGAAGCTGACCTGGCCGTTCAGGATCACGCTGCCGCCTTGTGCGGTCGGCGCCTGCTGCTGCGGTCCGCCCGCGTTATTCGCTCCCGCGAAGGCCGTCGCCGGCAGGATCGCTAGAACCGTAGAAGCGATAAGGATCTTGGCGAGACGCGTTGTCATTGTTGTGTTCCTCGTTGCGGGCCGTGACGGGGTTGTTGCTGGTGTAGGTGGGCGGCGGGGCGCGGTCGCTGCCGTCGGCGAGCGGATCGCTGGCGGCCGAGCAGCTGCCACTGGTGTGATAGAGGCGGGCGGTCATCTCCAGGACGGCGCGCTCGATCACCGAGCGGACCGCGAGCTGGATCGGCTCCAGGGCGCTTTCGCCGACCGATGCGTCGAAGAAATTGGCGCCCAGGAAGTCGAACACGCCGACCGAAACCTGGCGGCCGATGATCTGCTTCTGGTAGGAGATCACGTCGACGACTTGCAGCGTCTTGGTGTCCACCAGGCGAAGGTCGAGGCCGACATTCATCACATACATGTTGCCGCCGGTCGAACCCTTCAGGCCGTTCGTCGCGGTCTCGCCGCCGTCGGCGTTGGCGCCGACCGAACGGATGTTGAAGTTCAGCTCGGTGATGCCGCCGACCAGGTAGTAGTCCGAGCCCGGGATCGAGCCGGCGATGATCTGGCGGTAGTCGGCGCCGCCGGCCGGTGCCGTCGCATCGGCGCCGATCAGCTTGTTGTTGGCGTATTTCAGCTCCATCTCTGCGACCGAGGTGTCGAAGCGCTCGACCAGCTGGACGCCGGCCTTGCTGAGGGCGCTCATCGCCATCAGGGCGGCGCCCTGGGTGATCTTGCGGCCCGAATTGTCGCTCTCGCTCTTGCCGGTGTAGTCGGCGATCTGGCCGACCGCGATGCGGATCGGGCGCTGCGAGGTGTAGCCGGCCATGCAGCGCAGGGCGGTCGAGTAGGGGGTCTCGTTGGAGATCACCGGCGAACCGCCGATCGGCGCCGTGTAGCGGCCGGTCACGCTGTCCGCCTGCGGGCTGATGCAGCCTTCGAGGGCGAGCGCCGCGATCAAAAAGACCAACGGCTTGAGGAGATGTTTTCTTCCGCGACGTGTCATGGGAGGGGCTTCCCTTGTCTTTCAGATGTTAGTGGCCGTTGACGGTATTGGTGGCTGTCTGGTTTCCGCTGTTGTTCTGCGTGGCATTGACGACGACGGTGTTGTTGTTTCCGAGGGTCACGACGTTGAGCTGGTTGCCGATCGCCGTGGCGTTTCCGAAAGCCGTCCCTGCACCGCTCGTGCCAACACCGCCGGCCGACGAGGCGCCGGAGGCGGAGGCGCCCGCGCCGCTGGCGGAACCGAAATTCGCGCTGGTGAACTGGCCGTTCACCACTTGGAGGTTGCCGTTGGCGTCGCGCAGCGAGGTGTTCGGCGGCGCGTTTTCCTGGCCCGGCTGCAGGCCGAACGGCGCGTTATAGGTGCTGGCGTTGCTGTAATCGCCGGCGTTCGCCGCGGTCACGAGGGCTGCGCCGGCCAGGAGGGCGGCGGCGAGGCGGATTTTGCTGTGCGAAGCCATGGGGGTCTCGTTTTCGTGAATTCTCTCGGGAGGGGTGGGAGCAACCGCCGTGCCAAGGCCTTTGGCGCCTCATTGCCGCGCGCGGCGGCATCGCTGTTTCAAAGCGGCACGCGGCTGCGCTATTTTGGGGCGCCCATGGCCGGACCTTGCGCCGGCGCCTCCTCTTTCCCTTCGGAGCCCCCTTGGCCACGCTCGAGTTCTTTTTCGACTGTTCCTCGCCCTGGACCTATCTCGCCTTCACGCGGATCCAGCCGATCGTGGCGCGGACCGGCGCCGACATCGTCTGGAAGCCGATCCTGGTCGGCGGCGTCTTCAATGCCGTTAACCGTGAGGTCTATGAGCGCCGCGCCCATCCCGATCCGCGCAAGGCGGTCTACAGCGCCAAGGACCTGCAGGACTGGGCCAGGCTGACGGGCCTCGTCATCGTCATGCCGCCGCCGGTGTTTCCGGTGCGCGCCACCCTCGCCATGCGCGCGGCCCTCGCGGCACAGGATGAAGGCAAGGTGGTCGAGTTCGCCCGCGCCTGCTTTGAGGCCTATTGGAGCCGGTCCGAGGACATCAGCCTGCCGCATGTCGTCCAGAAGGTCTGCGCCGAAGCCGATCTCGACGGCGAGCATATCCTGGCGCGCAGCCAGAGCGACGAGATCAAAGACCGGCTGCGCGCCAACACCGACGAGGTCATCGCCCGGGGCGGTTTCGGCTCGCCCACCATGTTCGTGGACGGCGCGGACATGTACTTTGGCAACGATCGGATGGAACTGGTGGAAGCAGCGCTGTCGCGCTGAGAATCGGGCGAGCACAGCATGGTGTTTTTTCAGGAAGCGAGGCCGGCGCGCGAGCCGTTCCTGCGCGTGCCGGCGTCGGTCGTCGTGCTGATCGGCCTGCTGGCGGCGGCGCATCTGGCGCGGGTGCTGGCGCCGGCCGCGCTGTCGGACCGTATCCTGAACGACTACGCACTCGATCCCATCGTCTATTCGGCGCAGGCGTTGAAGGCGCTGGGCGCCGGGACGCCGACTCTGCTGCAGCGCCTGGCGCCGCCGGTCAGTCACATATTCCTGCATGGCAGCCTCACCCATCTCGCGGTCAATTGCCTGTGGCTGCTGGCGTTCGGGCCGGTGGTGGCGCGCCGCTTCGGGGCAGCGGCCTTTTTCCTGTTCTTCCTGCTCTGCGGCCTGGCGGGCGCGGCTTCTTTCGTCGCCCTGGATTGGGGCCAGAATGTCGGTGCGATCGGCGCCTCCGGCGCGATCTCGGGACTGATGGGCGCCGCCATCCGCATGATGCGGATACGCGAGCCCTATCTGAACGTCGCGACGCTGCCGCTCGAACCGCTGTTTTCGCGGCAGGTGCTGCTGTTCAGCGCAGTCTGGATGGCGGTCAACCTGCTGACCGGCCTGTTCGGGAGCCTCATGACCGGTTCCGGGGTCGCCTGGCAGGACCATCTGGGCGGCTATATCGCCGGCCTGCTGCTGGCCGGTCCTTTCGAGCATTTTGTCGGCTATGCCGCAAATCTCCGTCGCCGCGGTGCTTGAAGCTGGCCTTTGGCGCCCTAGATATAAGGACGCGGGCGATCCGCGCACGGTTTGGGAGTCCTGCTCATGTCCGATACGCCGAATTCTTCCGGCACCGTTCCGCCCCCGGGCCTGGCGCCGTCGCATCCGCCGTTTCCGATCGTCCGCATACTGTATTCCCTCGGTTACGGCGTCCTCGCCTGGCTCGTGCTCCACATTCTCTTCTTCCTCGCCGTCGTTCAGGTCGTGATGCTGGCGATCAACGGCCGTCTGAACGAGGAGCTCAAATCCTTCTGCCTCACGCTGCTGCAATACGAATGGGAGCTTCTTGCCTTCATCGTCTTCGTGCGCGATGAGCAGCCCTTCCCCATCGGACCGTTTCCCAAACACGCGTGAAGCCCGCCGCACACGGAGCAAATAAATTCACTCACTGATGAATGAATGTTAGTGTGCGAATGCGAAGGTCACGCGTGCTTAATTCGTGTGGCATTATGGGTACAAGGCGCTTCTGATTTCGTGCGCGTGATTGCGTTTACCCGATAATGTTCTTGCTCGCTGCTTGAGCTTGCTCATATCGTTCCAATGCCAAATTGCGTCGGTCTGGGTCCACTTGGAAAGCGAGTGGGGCGCGATGATGGCATCAAGGCGCGCACGTCATGCGGCGCCACAACGGGGAGCATCAAGATGCCTGCAATGCGTTCAGTCGCGACCGTCCGGTCCGCCACTTTCATCAGTGCCTTGTTGATGTCGACGGCCTTTACGGCGCCTGCGTTCGCGCAGATCGAGACCGTGGTCGTGACCGCCGAACGTAAGGCGGAAGACATCCAGACGGTTCCGATCGCGGTCACCGCGCTCACCGGCGCCGACCTGAAAGCCAAGCAGGTCAACAGCTTCCGCGACCTTCAATTCCACGTGCCGAGCGTGACCTACACCAAGTCGAACTTCGGCGGCGCGCAGTTCCAGATCCGCGGCATC
>Ga0210397_10000405_pt1 | contig 29382 bp, 23 predicted proteins | sample IncBWH2OmetaG_FD_160126 | JGI IMG/M metagenome (GOLD analysis project Ga0210397, IMG submission 160126) | Forest soil microbial communities from Barre Woods Harvard Forest LTER site, Petersham, Massachusetts, United States - Inc-BW-H-2-O ...
ATGATGTCCTGGAACGGCGGGTACCCCGAGAACGCCAGCAGCGACGGGTGAATGTTCACCAGCGTGACCACCGAGAAAAAGGTGAGGATCCCCAGTACCACGTAGACGATCACCGTCTGCGCGCCCGCCACCAGCCCGGACCCGACCACGTTCACCCCGGTCATGACGATGATGATCAGCGCCGCGAAGACCTTGATCCACGCCTGGTTCTCCCCGGCGAACGTCGAGGTCGCGTAGGACCCGAAGGACACCGCCACCATCGCCGTCACGATCGCGTTGGCCAGGTACGTCAGCCACGCGGTGATCCCGGTGAAGTGGCCGTTGCCGGTCGCCTTGGCCACGTACTCCAGCAGCCCTCCGGCCGAGGGGTACCGCGCGCCCAGCTTGGCGAACGAGTAGCCCTGCAGCACCGCGACGAACCCGGCGATCAGGAACGACAGCCACACCGCTGCCCCGGCCACCTCGCCCGCCGCGCCGAGCAGCGCGAAGATGCCCGCGCCCACCATCGCCCCGACCCCGATGAACGCGGCCTGGCGCACCGACAGGTACTTCCGGCCGGCCTCATCAGCAGGTGATGGTTCGGCTGCTTCGCTCGTGTCCATCGTGATGCCTCACCTGACGATCAAGGGGTGGGCCCGGCGTCATCCGGCGCCTTCTGCCCGATGACGCTCGTGCCGGCCGTGCCGGCCACGATCCCGGCGATGTCGGCCAGCGACCCGATCGCCGCGCGCCGGCCGGTGCTGGCCGCGAAGCGGGCCGCGGCCTCGACCTTGGGGCCCATGGATCCGGCCGCGAAGTCATGACCGGCCAGCTCCCCGGGGGTCACCCGGTCCAGCCGCCGCTGCTGGGGCGTACCCCAGTCCAGGTAGACGCCGTCCACGTCGGTGGCCATCACGAACAGGTCCGCGGCCACGTCCTCGGCCAGCAGCTCGCTGGCCAGGTCCTTGTCGATGACTGCTTCCACCCCGGCCAGGGCACCGGGTGCGGAGGACGGGTGCATCGTCGGGATGCCCCCGCCGCCGGCGCAGATGACGATGGCCCCGCGGTCCAGCAGCCAGGTGATCGGCTCGATCTCCAGGATCTGCCGGGGTTTGGGCGACGGCACCACCCGGCGCCACGCCGACCCGTCTTGCCGGAACGCCCAGCCCTTGGCGGCGGCCAGCTTGTCGGCGTCGTCCTTGGCGTAGACCGGCCCGACGAACTTGGTCGGATGGGCGAACGCCGGGTCGGCCGGGTCCACGATGATCATCGTGAGCAAGGTGGCCACCTGCTGCCCCGGCGGCAGCAGGTTCCGCAGTTCCTCCTGGATCAGGTAGCCGATCATGCCCTGGGTGCCTGCGTCCAGCACGTCCAGCGGGTACGGTTCGGCGCCCTTGTACGCATCCGCCTGCAAGGCCAGCAGGCCCACCTGCGGGCCGTTGCCGTGCGCCACCACCACGCTGTGCCCGGCGGCCAGCGGCGCGATCGCCCCGGCCGCGACCTTGATGGTGCGCCGCTGCGCCTCGGTGGTCATCGGCTCACCGCGCCGCAGCAGCGCATTGCCGCCCAAGGCGATCACGATCCGCATCTGCCCGCCTCCTCAGTCGGCGACCTGGCCTGATACTGCCCCGAACGATCCGGGGCGGTCGTCACCCCACCGAGGGTGATTCCAGCCCGCTGGCGGCGGACTCAGAGCAGGCGCAGGTCGACGGCCCGTTCGAGGGCCGCCGAGCGCGACGTCACGCCGAGTTTCTGGTAGATCGAGCGGAGATGGGTCTTCACCGTGTTGCGCGAGACATAGAGCGTGTCCGCGATCTGCAGGTAGGTGCTGGTCGGCAGCAGCGTGAGGATGCGTAGCTCGGCCGCTGTCAGCGGCTCGGCGAGTACCCGGCCAGACAGGCCGGCGGCGGGCTGGGCGGCGCGCACCTCGAGCGCCGCGGCCACCAGCCGCTCGACGAACGGGTCTGACCGCAGCCGGTCCGCGTGCTCGACCAGGTAGCCGGCCACCTGCGGGGCGGTGGTGATGACGGTGTTGAGGAAACCCTGGCCACGGGCGGTGTGCAGGACGCCGCCGAGGATACTGGCCGCCGCCGGATCGCCGCGCTCGATGGCAGCGGCGGCGAGCAGCACCTGGCGCACCAGCGCCTGGCGTGGCGTCAGGTCGCCGACCGCCGATGTTCGCAGGTGTTCCGGCACTTCCTCGCGACGGCCGGCGGCCAGGGCGATCCTGGCCAGCAGCAGGCCGCGTCGAGCGGCGGGCAGCCGGGCGGCCAGCTCGGCGGGGATACTCAGGTCGCCGAGCGACAGGCGGAGCAGCGTCTCCTGCTCGTCGGCCCGGGCCAGCAGGGCTGGGCTGCCTCCGGTCATGACCTGACGGGCGGCCGCCACCGTCGCCAGCGCGTCGCGGACCTGGCCCCGGGCCGCCCAGATCTGCGCCCGGTCCAGCAGAGCCAGGAACTCGAAGAGGGGCCGGCGCTGCTCGGTTATGGACAGCACCCGCTCGGTGAGACGCTCCGCCGTGTCGAGGTCGCGGCGTTCCAGCGCGAGGCCGGCCAGCGCGCGCAGATGGTCGACGGCGAAGAAATGCTGGCCGAACCCCAGCCGCCGGGCACCGAGGTCCGCGGCCTGGGCGGCGTCGGCGGCGTCGACCAGGCGGCCGTCCTCGAACCAGGCCAGCGCCCGCGCGCCCGGCACCATCACGTTCCTGACCGGCTCGGCCACATCGGGCTCGCCCAGGGCCGCGGCGGCCTCGCGCTCGGCCGCCCGGCGGTCTTCCAGGCAGTTGTACACGCGGACGAGGACCAGCGCGACGACGGAGTTCCATTCGTCGGTGAGCTGGGTCCGCTCCTGGATGGCCCGGGCGTCCAGGGCGGCCTGCACGGACCTCTCCAGCTGGCCAGCCACCCCGAAACGGAACGACTGAAACGCCGCGAACCGGGCCGCCAGCCTGGACTCGGCCGGAATCTGCCCGGACTGGCCGAGCAGGTCGAGGTACTCGGCGCCGCGGGCCGTATCGCCCGACAGCAGCAGGTCGGCGGCCAGGCCCATCAGCCGTTCCGGGGTCTGCACCAGCAGCGCGGAATCGGCCATGCTCAGCACCAGCGGGTCCGGCAGGGTCGGGATTTGCAGGAAGTCGGGCACCACCCGGTCCTGCAGGAGCGCCAGCGCCCGGTCGGGCTGCTGCGCCGCCAGGTAGTGGTAGGCCGCCCGCCGGGGGTCGCCGGTGACCTCGAACCATTCCGCCGCCCGCAGCTGGAGCGCGTGCTCGCGCGCCCGGTCCCGGGCGCGCAGCTCGGCGCGCAGGACCCGGCGCACCAGGTGGTGGTACCTGAAGCTGGTCCACTCGTCGTCGAGCGCCACCAGGAACAGGTGCGCGGTGTCGATGGCGCGCAGCAGCGCCGCCGCGTCCGGCCGTGCGGTGATCGCGGCGCAGGCCTCGACGGTCAGCACGTCGAGAACGGATGTGTCCAGCATGAACCCGGCCACCTCGGCCGGCTGCTGGTCGAGGACCTCGGAGATGAAGTACTCGGCGATCGCCTGGCCGCGGACCTCGAGCACCCGCTCCAGCCGCTCCGGATCCGTGGTACCGCGCAGGGACAGCGCGGCCATCTGCAGCACCGCGGGCCACCCCTCGCTGCGCTGATGGAGCAGGGCCAGGTCGGCCGCTGAGAGCTGGACATCGAAGTTCGCCAGCAGGTCACGGCTTTCGGCCAGGGAGAAATACAGGTCACGGTCGCGAACCTCGTTCAGCTGACCGGACATCCGCAACCGGTGCTGTCGCAGCGGAGGGTCGAACCGGCCGGCCAGCACCAGCTGAACGATTTCGGACGGCCAGCGCTCGATGAGGTCGGTCATGTCCGGTGCTACCGCGGTGGCCGCGGCGTGGAAGTCGTCCACGATGATGACCGAGCCCGCGGGCAGCTTCGCGGCGTCGTTGGCGATCGACGCGGTGACGTCGGCCGACATCTTCCGGTCCATGGCGAGCAGGTCGGCGGCGTCGGTCCCGAAGTCCGGTTCGATGGCTCGTGGCGCCTCGATGAAGCCGGCCCAGAACCGGACCGGATCGGCGTCGGCCCGGTCGCAGGACAGCCAGGACGTCGCCCGGGGTGCCCGCGCCGCGGCCCAGTCCGCCAGCAGTACGCTCTTGCCCGCCCCGGCCGACCCGACCACGACCGTCAGCCGCTGACCGGATCCCGCCGCTAGCCGCTCATGCAGCCCTGACCGGGTAATGAGCGTGCCGGGCAGCGACGGCGGCCGGAACTTCGTCAGCGCGAACCGCGTGGCCCGCGAGGCGCCTTGTCCAGTCGTCACAACCTCTGACATATCTTCGCGTTTTCCGGGCCCCGCCGTGCCCATGCTGCTCGCGCGGCCCTGGAGCCGCCTGCACGTCCGGCCGTCGTGACGTGTATATCGATTGGACCACGGCACCGCAGCGGGAGGTATCACCTACTGCGGTTTAGTTGGTGAATCGCACGCGAATGCATCCGCCCGGATCGCGGCTCACCCTCGGATGGGCGATCACGAAGACGCCGATCGTGCGGCAAGCTAGGAGGACGCAAATGAACGACGGATGAACGAGCAGGCCCGGGAGGGTAACCCGGTGCGATCACAAACCTATGAGGTCACTTTCCTGGGGCAAGCCGGCAATACGCTGCGAGCGGAGTTCGACGACTGCGAGGTCACCATCGGTCCGGGCACGACGACGCTGCGCGCCGAGCTGCCGGACCGGGGCGCCCTGTCCGGGCTGATCGAGCGGATCAGCAGCCTGGGACTCGATGTCATCGACGTGAGCATGGTGGCGCGGTCGCCAGAGAAGTAACCAACCCAGGTCACCCACCGGGGGTGATGACGCGGATGCAGCTGGCGGGCACACTCGGCACTCGTTGATCTGCACAGCTGCCGGGATGTAGGTGCCGATGTTCAGACTGGCGCGCGGGCTCTTGCCATACCGGCGTGAGTGGCTGGGCAAGGATGTCGTCGCCGGAATCGTGCTCAGCACCCTGCTCGTGCCGCAGGGCATGGCGTACGCCGAGCTGGCGGGGCTGCCACCGATCACCGGCCTGTACACGTCGATCTTGTGCCTGCTCGGCTACGCGGTGCTCGGCCCGTCGCGGATCCTGGTGCTGGGGCCGGACTCTTCGCTCGGACCGATGATCGCCGCGACGATCCTGCCGCTGGCCGGCGCGGACGGCGACCCCAAGCGGGCCATCGCGCTCGCGTCCATGCTCGCGCTCATGGTCGGCGCGATCCTGGTCCTCGGGGCCGTGGCCAAGCTCGGGTTCATCGCCGACCTGATCTCCAAGCCGACGATGATCGGCTACATGAACGGCCTGGCGCTCACCATCCTGGTCGGCCAGCTGCCCAAGCTGTTCGGGTTCAAGGTCGACGCCGACGACTTCATCGGCGAGCTGACCGGGTTCTTCAAGGGCCTGGCCCACGGCGATGCGGTCACCGCCGCGGCCGCGACCGGGATCGCCGGGATCGTGCTGATCCTGGTGCTGCAGCGATGGCTGCCGAAGATCCCGGCCGTGCTGATCATGGTCGTGCTCGCGATCGCCGCCACGACCGTCTTCAGCCTGGCCGACCACGGGGTCAGCCTGGTGGGCGTGCTGCCCAAGGGATTCCCGCCGCTCACCATCCCGGACATCCACGGGGCCGACCTGTGGCCGCTCGTCGGCGGGGCGCTGGGGATCGCCCTGGTGTCGCTGGCCGACACCATCTCGACCGCGTCCGCGTTCGCCGCCCGCACCGGGCAGGAGATCGACGGCAACGGCGAGATGCTCGGGATCGGCGCGGCGAACCTGGCCGCGGGCCTGTTCCAGGGCTTCCCGGTCAGCACCAGCGGGTCGCGGACGGCGGTGGCCGAACGGTCTGGCGCCAAAAGCCAGCTCACCGGCGTCACCGGGGCCGCGGTGATCATCGTGATGATCGTGTTCGTCCCCGGGTTGTTCCGCAACCTGCCGCAGCCCGCGCTGGCCGCCGTGGTGATCACCGCATCGCTGTCGCTGGCCGACATCCCGGGCACGGTGCGGCTCTGGCGGCAGCGCAAGGCCGAGTGCCTGTTGTCGATCGCGGCGTTCCTCGGCGTCGTCCTGCTCGGCGTGCTGCCCGGGATCGCCATCGCCGTGGGGCTGTCGATCCTCAACGTCTTCCGGCGGGCCTGGTGGCCGTACGACACCGAGCTGGGCCGGGTAACGGGTCTCGAGGGCTACCACGACGTCACCAGCTACCCAGACGCGCGGCAGCTTCCCGGCCTGGTGATCTACCGGTTCGACGGCCCGCTGTTCTTCGCCAACGCCACGACCTTCCGCGACGAGATCAGGCGGATGGCCCGGACCGACCCGCCGCCGAGGTGGATCCTGGTCGCGGCCGAGCCGATCACCGACGTGGACACCACCGCCTCCGACATGCTCGAAGAACTCGATGAGGCGCTGAACGCCCAGCACACGAGCCTGGTATTTGCTGAGCTCAAGGACCCGGTACAGCGCAAGATCGAACGCTACGGCCTGACCCGCACGATCGACCCGCGCCACTTCTACCCCACCATCGAATCTGCCGTCGCCGCCTTCCGCCAGGAAACCGGGGCGGACTGGACCGCCAGCACCGTCGACGGTCAGGCAACGCCGGTTAGCGGCGACAAAGCCGTCACGCGGGAGGGCGGAGAATCCTGATGGCGGGCAAGCCCGATACCCGCGAACTCGCCCACGAAGCCATCGGATCCGCCCGGCTGATCGCGTTCGGCGTGTCGCTTTCCCGCCTTTCCCGCCGCCATACCCCGGTCGTGGCCATCCGTGCATTCCGCACCGGGTTCCGCGATGATTTCCGGTTCTGCCGCCATCTGTTCATTCCGGCGACGGCCATTGTTTTCCTGCTGTTCCCCCTCTGGGGGATTCTTCACCCGCACGGCCGGACTTTGATGGACCTGCTGCCCTTCGCGGCGCTGGGATGGCTCTGCCTGGGCGTTGTCGTCGCCAGCATCCTGCGGGCCCGCCGGCTGGCGGAATCACCCGCGCCAGGGTGACGACATTTCACGACGGCCCGACAGGCTTGAGTCACGAATTCCGGCGATTCCGACTTGGAGGACGAATGACGTCGGCAACAATGAGGCGCGACCGGGGCGCGCGCCAAGGTGAAGGCTATTGGATGATCGTCTTCGCCGTGGCGCTGCTGGTAACGGTCGGCTTCTTCAACCTGATCGACGGTATTGCCGCGATCGCCAACTCGCACGTATTCATCGCCAACGCGCACTACGTGGTCGGCGACCTACGCGCCTGGGGCTGGGTCGTCCTCATCCTCGGCGTGCTGCAGCTTATCGCCGCGATCGCGATACTGGCCGGCAGTCAGGCCGCCCGCTGGTTCGCGGTGGTCGTGATCGGCCTCAACGCCATCGGCCAGATGTTGTTCATCCCGGCCTACCCGTTCTGGTCGCTGTTGATCATCGCCGTGGACATCGTGGCCCTCTGGGGACTGTGCGCGTACGGAAGCCGCGAGAACCTAGAGGCGGAAGCGTAGTCACCAACCGGAAATCAGCCCGGAACGTCCAGCGCACCGCAGACCGGATCATGGCCGACCGTTGACGGGACGGTGGCACCAGCGCTGCGGTGCGCTTGGCGGCGCGGGGACAGGCACCGCGGTGGCCCCGGCAGCCGTACCGACGCCAGGCGGGCCGGACAGTCACCCGGCCACGGGTGAGGTGCCAGTGTTGCCGGTTCGCCACGATGTCAATATGGACAAGTCGCTAAGCTCGCAACGCTGGCTTGCGCGCCTCAGTTTCGTGCTCGCAGGCCTGGCGATCGTGGTCCTGGCGGTCTTCGGCGGGCTGAAGAGCCTGGCCATGCTCGCCGTGGCTGTGGCCGCCGCGATCGTGAGCCTGGCTGCCGCCTACGTCTTCCTCGCCCGGCGGGGGGTCTGGCGCTGGCTGGCGCTCGCCGTTTTCGTCCTGGCGCCGATCGCCGTGATCGTCATCTACGCCTTCAGGCACCTGCTGTGGGTGGCCATCGTGGCGGCCGCACTCTGGCTGCTCGCGACCATAACCGCACGCCAGGCGCTGACCAGGGACCAGACGGACTGGCGCATGCCCGAGTACCCGGCGCAGCCACCTGCGCGGCGCCCATACCTGATCATGAACCCGAAGTCAGGCGGCGGGAAGGTCGGGAAGTTCGACCTGAAACGCAAGGCCGAGGCTCTCGGCGCCGAGGTGTTCCTGCTCGGCGGGTCCGAGCACGTCGACGTAGCCGGGGTGGCCCGCAAGGCCCTCGCCCAGGGCGCCGACCTGCTCGGCGTGGCCGGCGGTGACGGCACGCAGGCCCTGGTGGCCGGCATTGCCGCGGAGCACGGCGTCCCGTTCGTGGTGATCAGCGCCGGTACCCGTAACCATTTTGCCCTCGACCTCGGGCTGGACCGCGAGGATCCGTCGGCCTGCCTGGGCGCCCTGTCCGACGGCGTCGAGTTGCGGGTCGACCTCGGGATGATCAACGGCCAGACCTTCGTCAACAACGCGTCGTTCGGCGCCTACGCCGAGGTCGTCGAGACCCCGGCTTACCGCGGCGACAAGCTCAACACGACGCTGAACACGCTTCCCGACCTGCTGCAAGGCCATCGCGGAGCACGCCTGTACGCGCGGGCGGACGGTACGCAGATCGAGGCGCCACAGGCGCTGCTGGTGGCCAACAATCCGTACGGAACCGGGGACCTGGCTGGCCTGGGCCGCCGCGCGCGGCTCGATCGCGGCCTCCTCGGCGTGGTGGGCGTCAAGGTGGATAGTGCCCGGCAGGCCGCCGGTCTCCTCCGTGGCAGGCATGCCGCCGGCTTGAAGGTGCTGACCGCCGGGCAGATCGAGATCACCGCCGGCGAGCAGCAGATCCCGGTCGGCGTCGACGGCGAATCAATACTGATGTCGACGCCGGTGATCTGCACGATCTCCGCCGGCGCGCTCCGCGTCTGGGTGCCACGTGATCGCCCGGGCATTCCCCGCCCCAAATCCTCGGTGAACTGGGCCCGGCTACGGCAGCTCGCAGGCCCGCCCGGCCGCGGAGCGCACGCCGTCCAGGCACCGCATTAATCGGAGGTAGCGATATGGCCAAGAAGAAGAAGCGGCATAACCGGGACGACGCGGAGGCGCGGGCGTCATCGTCTGCTGCCGACGAGGAGGGTGAAACCGGGCCGCGCCCGAAGATGAAGCGCAAGGAATACGAACGCCACATGAGGATCCTGCACGGTGAGCTGGTGGCCATGCAGGAGTGGGTGAAGGACTCAGGAGCCAAGATCTGCATCGTGTTCGAGGGCCGCGACACCGCCGGGAAGGGAGGCACGATCAAGCGGATCACCGAACGGGTCAGCCCGCGCGTGTTCCGGGTGGTCGCGCTGCCCACCCCGACTGAGCGGGAGAAATCGCAGATGTACGTCCAGCGGTACATCCCGCACTTCCCGGCCGCCGGCGAGGTCGTGATCTTCGACCGCAGCTGGTATAACCGGGCCGGCGTGGAACGGGTCATGGGCTTCTGCAAGCCGGAGGAGACCGAGCGGTTCCTGGAGCTGACACCGGGGGTCGAGAAGGCCATGACCGATGACGGGATCCTGCTGCTGAAGTACTGGCTGGAGGTCAGCCCCGAGGAGCAGACCCGGCGGCTGGAAAGCCGGATCAACGACCCGAGGAAGATCTGGAAGCTGTCCCCCATGGACTTGAGGTCCTACAGCCGCTGGTATGACTACTCCAGGGCCAGGGACGCGATGTTCGCCGCGACCGATTCCGCGTGGGCACCCTGGTACATCGCGGACGCCGACGATAAGAAGCGCGCCCGGCTCAACATCATCACCCACCTGCTCGGCCAGGTCCCGTACAAGCCGCTCGCCCACCGGGACATCAAGCTGCCCAAACGGCAGCCTCCCCGCGGCTACCTGCAGCCGAACCTGCCACTACGGCACATTCCGGCACCCTTCTAGGCTGTAAGCGTGCCGGCCGGCGCCCACGGCGTTAAAGGGCGGGCAAGAATCTGAATGTCGATCTGGAGCCGGAAATGGCGGTAACCGCGGACGGGGTATGGGCCGAAGATGTGCTTCGGGTTTTCGGCAGGAGCCTGTATCCGGCAGCGCTCCGGATGACCGGAAACGCCCCGGACGCCGAGGACCTCGTGCAGGAGACATTCGCGAAGGCGCTTGCGGCTTCGGGACGGTTCCAGCCGGGGACGAACCTGAGCGCATGGCTGCGACGCATCATGGTCAACACGTTCATCAGCGGCTACCGGAAAAGGCGCGACGGACCGACGTTTGTCACCGCGGACTCCATCGGCTCACAGCTGCTCCGCGCCGAGTCACACCATGGCTCGGCCGAAGACCTGGTGGTCGGGCGCCTGCTGAGCTCCGACCTCACTGCGGCGCTGCGCGCCCTCCCTGACAGGCACCGTATGGTTGTCTATCTCTCCGACCTCCAGGGACTCGGCTACCAGCAGATTTCCGCCCTAACCGGCATTCCGCTCGGTAGCGTGAAGTCGTGCCTGCATCGGGCCCGGAACCGGCTTCGCGCCGAACTCGGCGTCTATGCATCTCAGGGCTAGGTCGGCGTGACCCCAGTGAACCCGAGTGAAGAGGAAGGGATGAACCCGTGGGCATCTGGTGGATGAACATAGGGTCGCCGGACGGACTCCGGTCCTTCGATCCCTTCCGTCTCGCCGACCTGGAGCACCGGATGTGGGTGGCCTACTACCTGCGCCGCTGGCCCCGCCTGCTGGCGGATTCGGCCAGGCTGCTCCGGCTGGGCTTCGGCACAAACTTGCCGCAGATCGTGCAGGGTGCCTGGCTGATGCTGCGGGCCGTCCAGTTGTGGGCACCGTTCCCCGACAACGATCCTGACGGTGCCCAAGCCCGCATGCACGAGCTTTACGCGCTGGTCAGGCTCCGCTTCGGCGAGCCGGCGGATCCGGCCCAAGCAGCCAGCCTGGAGATCGACTGGTGGCGGGCACACCGGAAGCGCCAGTACGCGCTCCATCCCGCGGAGACGGGCGACGAGCTGGTTGAGTCGGTGACCCGCTTGTACAGCTATCTTTTCGGCAAGGCCGAGGCCATGGTCAGGCCAGCCGCCGTCCACCGGGTGGAGGCGATGGATCTGTCGGACCAGTGGGTCCGGGAGGGCTGCCCCCCCGACAGCCCTCTGCTCCCGCTGGAGCACGCCGCGCTGGTCCGTGCCTACTCCGCACTACTCGCCGCCGTCCACCAGGAGGAACCCCGATAGCGGCCCTTCGGATCGAGATCGGACGGGATAACCCCGTTTCCGGTCCGGGCGCCGGCCCAGGCGCACCCTCCGCGTCTGCGGCATCAGACAGCGTGGATTGTTCACCACGACCAGATCGGGAGGGCTTCCGGGGAGGCGACAGCCGGTCCATCAGGCCGGCTACAGCCTGCCCCGTGCCCTCGCCGATCAGCGAGCCGACCACGATGTCACCTGGGTAATGCACTCCGGTGTGCACCCGGGAGTATGCCACCGTCGCCGCCAGGAACCGCAGCGCCACTCCGAGCCAGGGCTGGTCCCGGCCGATGGCCGCGGCGAAGGCGAACCCCGATGCCGCGTGACCGGACGGGAATGACGTGGAGGTCGGCATCCGCACATTCCGCCAGAGCGGGACCCCGACACCAGCCCGGTCCGGCCGCTGGCGCGACCAGGCGGACTTCACTGCCAGGTTCACCAGCGCGGACGTGACGCCGATGGCCACCGTCCCCCGCACCGCGGCACGCCGGCCGGCCCCGCCGCCCACCACGCTGAGTCCGGCCGCGGTGGCCAGCCAGAGGCCGGAGTTATTGGCGGCGTTGGAGAGCCGGCGCAGCGGCTCGTCAAGTGAGGGGGTGGGGGTAGCCGCTACCGCGGAGTAGACCGCCCGGTCTAGGGCACCCAGCTCACGCAGCCCTCGGGCGGCCAGCAGACGGACCGGCCCGTCTCGTCGCGCGAGCCCCTTGGCCAACTGCTCCGCGGCCGCATCGGCGGCGCCAGCGGACGGGTCGCGGAGGCTATCCCGTTTTGTTTCCAGCATCGAGGTGGTCAGCTCCTTGTCTTCGCGCCACGTACTTGCCGAGTTCCCACAACACCAGGAGGGCGAGGGCCGGAATCAGGGACCAGCCGAACTGGCGCAGGTTGATCTGGGTGGTGCCCAGCAGGCGGTTGAACACGTCCATCTGGGTGACGAGCACGGCCAGGATAGCCTCGCCGAGAATGGCCCAGTTCATCTGCTTGCTGTCGAAAGTGGCGGTGGTCAGGGCCGTGCCCGTCTCGCTGCGGCATTCCACCGCCGCCACGATCAGGCATAGCGCGAAGGCTGTGAACGCGATCGACTGCCCGATCTGGATACTGCCGAACAGGTGCTGGCCGACTTCGATCATGGACAGCAGGCCGATCGTGATGGCCAGCCCGGCGAGCCCGACCGTGATCATCACCCCGGTGGTGAGCACCGACTCACCCCGGGGGCGCGGCATGCGGCCCATGAGGCCGGGACTTGCCCGGTCAAAGCCGAGGGCGAAGCCGAACGGGGCGTTGACCACGAAGTGAATCCATAGCACCTGGGGGGGCGTGAACGGCTCACCGGCGGCGATGTTGAACAAGGTCGCGCCGAGGAAGGTCAGCACGAACACGACCAGCAGGACCAGGACGAAGCGGATGTACTTGGTCAGGTTGTCGTAGATCTTGCGGCCCTGCTCGACGGCGAACACGATGGTGGCGAAGTTGTCGTCGGACAGGATCATCCGGCCGGCGTTCTTGGCCACCTCGGTCCCGCTGCCCATGGCGATCCCGATGTCGGCCGCCTTGATGGCCGGGGCGTCGTTGACGCCGTCGCCGGTCATGGCGACGACCTCGCCCTTTTTCTTCAGCGTGTCGGCGAGTAGCACCTTGTGTTCGGGGGCGACCCGGCCCACCACCCCGATGCTGTCGATGCGGGCCAGTCGCTCGGACTCGGGCAGGGCGGCGAAGTCGGCGCCGAGGATGGCCTCGCCGCCGATGCCAACCTGCTTGGCGATGGCCGCGCCGGTGGTGACGTCGTCGCCGGTCACCATGCGTACCCGGATATGCGCCGCCTGGGCACTGGCCACCGCGTCCCGTGACTCGTCCCGTGGCGGGTCGACCATCCCGACCAGGCTGGTCAGTTGCAACTCGGTCACGTAGCCGAGCAAGTCACCGTCGGGGTCGAAGGCGGCCCGGTCGAGGTCGCGCATGGCGGCGGCCATGACTCGCCGGCCCTCGCCTTCCATTCGTTCCATGTGGGCCCGGTGCTGCTCACTCAAGCCCGCATCCCACGTGATGACCTCGCCGCCGCAGAGGGCGGTGGCGGCGCGGGCCATCACGGCCGGCGCCGCGCCCTTGACGAAGCACCGTGCGACCGGCCGGCCAGCGGCGTCCGTGGCCTCGTGGAAGGTGGCCATCAGCTTGTAAGTCGGGTCGAAGGGCAGCGTGGCCAGCCGGGGCAGCCGCTCGCGGGTCTCGTCGATGTCCACTGCGGCCTTGTAGCCCAGCACGAGCAGCGCGCCCTCGGTGGGATCGCCGACGACCTTGCCGTTCACGAGCTTGGCGTCGCTGGCCATCAGGTAGGGCAGGATCGAATCCTCGATGTCGGCCGTAGCGCCAGCCGCGTGATGGACCTGGCCGTCCAGGCCGTAGCCGATCCCGGAGATCGTATAGCGGTCGGTCGGGTTCACCACCTCGACGGCGGTCATCTGGTTCATCGTCAAGGTGCCGGTCTTGTCGGAATTGATCGCCGAGGTGAACCCCAGCGTCTCGACCGAGGGCAGGTCCTTCACGATGGCGTTCCGCTTGGCCAGGTCGACACCGCCGATGGACAAGATGGTCTGAGTCACGGTGGGCAGCGCTTCGGGGATGGCCGCGATCGCCAGCGAGACGGCGCTGACGAACAGCGCATCCCACGCCTGGCCGCGGGCCCGGCCCAGCGCGAACATCACGATCATCGTGAGCCCGGCCGCCGCCGCGATCCACAGGGTGAGCCGGTCGAGCTCCCTGGTCAGGGGGGACTCCTCCCGGGCCGTGGCGGCCAGCATTCCGGAGATCTTGCCCAGCTCGGTACCAGCCCCGGTAGCGGTGACGATCACGGTTGCGCTGCCGTGCGTGACCGGAGTGTTCATGAACGCCATATTCGTCTGCTCACCCGGGCCCAGTTGGTCACCGGATAGCGTCTCGGCGTCCTTGGCGGCGGGCACGCTCTCCCCGGTCAGCGCCGACTCGTCGATCTGCAGCGCGCTGGCCGCAACGATGCGCCCGTCGGCCGGGACCTGGTCCCCGGCGGAGATGAGCACCACGTCGCCGACGACCAGTTCCTCGGCGGGGATCTGCGCCTCGATCCCGTCCCGCCGCACCCGGGCGGTCGCCTTCATCATCGATTTGAGGGCGTTCATGGCGCTTTCCGCCTTGCCCTCCTGCCGCATTCCGACCACGGCGTTCAGCACCGTCAGCAGTATCAGCAGAACCGCGGTGCTCCACTCCTTGATCAGCAAGGACACCACCGCGGCGGCGACCAGGATGATCTGCATGTAGCTGCGGTACTCCGCGAGGAACCGGCGCCAGCCCGGCCTCGGCTTCTCTTCCGGCAGCGAGTTCGGACCGTTCTTGGCCAGGAGATCCGCCGCCTGCGCGCCTGACAGCCCCACGTCCGGGTCCACCCCGGCGGCCGCGGCTACATCTTCCGGCGTGGCTGCGTACCAGTTCCGGGCCGCCGCAGCGGTTTCAGTCTGGACAGCCATATCAGCCTCCGAACTGCTAGGCCTCATCAGCAGGTAGCAGTCCGGCTGCCTCGGTGTCGTCCATTGGCGCTGCGCCTCCGCTGACCAGGTCATGGTCCCGCCCTGCCCGATCCGGCTTCCTGATACTGGCCGGATGCTCTGGTCAGGTCATCACCCAACCGAGGGTGATTCCGGTGGCGGGGCTCGGCTTCAGAGTAGGCGCAGGTCGACGGCCCGCTCGAGGGCCTCCGAGCGTGACGCCACCCCGAGCTTCTGGTAGATCGACCGCAGATGGGTCTTCACTGTGTTGCGCGAAATGTAGAGCGTGTCTGCTATCTGCAGGTAGGTGCTGGTCGGCAGCAGCGTGAGGATGCGCTGCTCGGCCACTGTCAGCGGCTCGGTCAGCGGCCGGCCGGACACGGCGCGGCCGGGCTGGGTGGCGCGTACCGTGAGCGCCGCGGCGACCAGCTGCTCGGTGAACGGGTCGGGCCGCAGCTGGGCTGCGTGCTCGACTACGTAGCCGGTCACCTGCGGTGCCGTGGTGACGACGGTGTTGAGGAAGCCCTGACTGCGGGCTGCGTGCAGGGCCCTAACGAGCATGCCCGCAGCCGCAGAACCCCCACGCTCTATCGCGGCGGCGGCCAGCAGTAGCTGGCGCACCAGCGTCTGGCGTGGCGTCAGGTCGCCCAGGGCCGCTGCCTGCAGGTGCTGGTGCACGACGTGGAGATCGCCGGCGGCCAGTGCGATTGTAGCCAGCAGCAGGCCGCGGCGGGCGGCGGGCAGATGGCGGGCCAGCTCGGCGGGGGCGCGCGGGTCGCCGAGTGACAGGCGCAGCAGCGCCTCCTGCTCGTCGGCCCGCGCCAGCAGCGCCGGGCTGCCGCCGGTCACGACCTGGCGGGCGGCCTCAATGGTGGTCAGCGCGTCGTGGATCTGCCCGCGGGCCGCCCAGATCCGCGCCCGGTCCAGCAGCGCCAGGAATTCGAAGAGCGGCCAGCGCTGCTCGGTTATCGAGAGCACGTGCTCGGTGAGGTGCTCCGCGGTGTCGAGGTCGCGGCGTTCCAGCGCGAGGCCGGCCAGCGTGCGCAGAATGTCAGTGGCGAGGAAGTGCTGGCTGAATCCCAGCCGCCGCGCATCGGCATCGGCGGCCCTGGCCGTATCGGCGGCCTCAGCCAGACGGCCTGACTCGAACTGGGCCAGCGCCAGCGAACCCGGCACCATCACCAGCCTGGCCGGTTCGGAGACCTCGGGGGCCGCCAGGGCCGCGGCGGCCTCGCGCTCGCCCGCCGCGAAGTCATCCAGGCAGCTGTACACGCGCATGAGGATCAGCGGGACGGCTGCGTTCCATTCGTCGGTGAGCCGCGTCCGCTCCTGGATAGCCTGCGCGGCCCGGGCCGCCCGCACGGATTTTTCCAGCTGACCGACCACCCCGTAGCGGAACGACTGAAACGCCGCGAACCGGGCGGCCAGCTTCGACTCGGCCGGAATCGTCCCGGCCTGCTCGAGCAGGTCGAGGTACTTGCTGCCGCGAGCCGTATCACCCGACAACAGCAGCTCGACGGCCAGGCCCAGCAGCCGTTCCGGGGTCTCTACCAGCGGCGAAGGATCGATCATGCCCAGCACCAGCGGCTCCGGCGCCGCCGGGATCTGCAGGAAGTCAGACACCACCCGGTCCTGCAGGAGCGCCAGCGCCCGGTCGGGCTGCTGCGCCGCCAGATAATGGTAGGCGGCGCGCCGGATGTCCCCGGTCGCCTCGAACCATTCGGCCGCCCGTAGCTGAAGCGCCTGCTCGCGGGCGCGGTCTCTGGCGCGCAATTCGACGCGCAGGACCTGGCGCACCAGACGGTGGTACCGGAAGGTGGTCCGCTCATCGTCGAGGGCCACCAGGAACAGATGCGCGGCATCAATGCCGCGCAGCAGCGCCGCCGCGTCCTGCCGTCCGGTGACCGCCGCGCACGCGTCCGCGGTCAGCACCCCGGCCAGGATGGAGGAGTCGAGCATGAACTGGGCCATCTCAGGCGGCTGCTGGTCGAGGACCTCGGAGATGAAGTACGCCGCGATCGCATGACCGCGAACCTCCAGCACCCGGGCCAGCCGCGCCGGATCCGTGGTGCCTCGCAGAGACAGCGCCGCCATCTGCAGGACCGCGGGCCACCCCTCGCTTCTCCGATGGAGCAGGGCGAGGTCAGCATCGGAGATGCGGACGCCGAAGTTCGCCAGCAGGTCACAGCTTTCGTCGAGGGAAAAATACAGGTCACGGTCGCGGATCTCGGCCAGCTGGCCCGACATCCGCAGCCGGTGCTGTCGCAGGGGAGGGTCAAAACGACCGGCCAGCACCAGCTGGACGGTCTCGGCTGGCCAGCGCTCGACGAGATCGGTCATCTCCGCAGCCGTCGTGGCGGCCGCGAGATGGAAGTCGTCCACGATGATCACCGAGCCCGCGGGCAGCCTGGCGGCATCATTGGCGACCGACGCGGTTACATCGGCCGACATCTTCCTGTCCATCGCGAGCAGGTCGGCGGCATCGGCGCCGAACCCCGGCTCGATAGCCCGTGGCGCCTCGATGAAGCCAGCCCAGAACCGGACTGGGTCAGTGTCGGCCCGGTCGCAAGACAGCCAGGACGTCACGCCGGGCGGCCGCGCCGCCGCCCAGTCGGCTAGCAGCACGCTCTTGCCCGCCCCGGCCGACCCCACCACCACCGTCAGCCGCTGGCCAGATCCCGCCGCCAGCCGGTCGTGCAGCACCAACCTGGAGATGAGCGTGTCGGGAAGCGCCGGCGGCCGGAACTTCGTCAACGCGAACCGCGTGCTCCGCGAGGAGCCGTCTCCAGCTACCGTGCCCTCTGCCATGAATTCTTGGTTCCCGGGCGCAGGCCATGCCCGAATCGGTTCTCTGCCCTGGAGCGGTCCCCAGGCTTGCCGGTGGGTGCGCGTCCGACGACCGTGATACGCGTAACTATTGGATCATGGCGCCGGGTGCGGAACATCACCCGCTGCGGAGGAATCCGATCCCTGCTCATTTGCGCCATGAGGAGCTGGTGGTTCCACTTGTACAGGATTTACGCACGGACATCCGCGTTGCTGCCGAATCTCGGGTCACCCTCCAAAGGGCGATTACGAACTACCGAACGCGCGGCATGCTGGAGACAACCGTGAACCAGAGCGAGAGGCCCGGGAGGCGAATCCGATTCAGTCAAAGACATATGAGATCACGTTTCTCGGGCAGGCGGGCACCACGCTCAGCGCGGAGTTCGACGACTGCGAAGTCACCATAGGGCCCGGCACCACCACCCTCCGGGCCGAGCTGCCGGATCGGGGCGCTCTGTCCGGCCTGATCGAACGGATCAACAGCCTGGGACTCGATGTCATCGACGTGAGCTTGGTGGCCCCGCCGGCTGGCGATAACCGGCCCCGGTTACCCGCCGGGAGGTGATGACGCGCGCCTGCTATCGGGCCTAGCGGAATATCACCCGCGAACGGGTGACGACACCTCCAGGCGGCGGTACCAGGATCCGGAGCATCGGCCCTGCGCCGTCAGCGTCATCCCGCACGTCACACCCGGCCGGAGCAGAAAACCCGGAACAGATAACATTGTCGTACGTGGAGGGACATCATGGCTAAGTTGCCGCGTCCGCAGGCGCCCGCGAGATTCCGCACCATGTTCCCGGACCTGGCCGACTGGCTGGACGCCCCGTGGACGGGACGGCCGCCGTTCCCGACAGGCCAGGTGTTCCGCGTCGAGGAAACGACCCGGGACGACTGCTACGTGATCCGGGCCGAACTGCCTGGCCTGGACCCGGAGAACGACATCGAGGTCACCATTGACGGCCGGATCCTCACCATCCGCGCTGAGCGCCGCCAGGAGGACAGTGGGCCGTATCGCTCGGAGTTCCGCTACGGATCCCTCACCCGCGCGGTCAGGCTCCCCGCCAGGGTCGACGCCGCGGACGTGACCGCCCGGTACGACAAGGGAGTCCTCGAGATCAGCATTCCAGTCGGCGCGGTCAAGCCGGAAGGCACCCGGATCCCCATCGAGAACGCCGATGCGATGCCCGAACGGCTCACCTCAGAAGAGTGAGCGGCCACGGGATCAGGCACGATCACCTGCCCTGATGCGGCGGCCGAGGGCGTCGTGCCCGGGAGGCAGTTCGCCCGGGGTCAGCGGCTGGAGCACGTCGAACTCGATACCATCCGGGTCGGCCATGACCACCCAGCTCAGGTCGGGAGCGATGCCATCCTCCGGGCTGCCCTCCGGCGGCTCGAGGCAGACCTGGTCTTCCTCCTCCCACGTGCGGCGCCAGCCCAGCGCGGCTTCCCAGAAGCTGGCGATCCTGGCTGGGTCGGTGGCGTCGATGCACAAGCACTGGATGCGTAGTTCCATGTGCTGATGGTGCTCAGGCGAGCGGGCCGCGTCCAATGATTTCGGGGTCAGCCTGACAGCACGAGCGCGTCCTTCACGCTGGCGCTCCGAGAGCCCCCGGCCTTGAGAAGTCAACGCAGAAGATGACCGCGCCCTCCCAGCAGACTTTTTCCGGGTCACCGCGAGCAGCTGATGACCACGGCATCCACGTCACCTCGCACGCGGGGCAGGTCATCCGGCTGCCGACCCCGGGGACTCCCCGCTTGCCGCAATTCCAGCACAGCTTGGGATCGGGCCTTTGCTGGCTTCCGCTCATTTGTTTCCCCCCGCAGTTGTTCCCGCATGACCGGGATCTGCGGCCCGGTGGCAATGCGTGTACCTGGAGGAGGCTCGGCCGACGGCGGTTGATACATCCGCGTGACCTGCCGATGGATCTGCGGGCGGTGAGCCCGGCTAGCTGGATCATCCCGGTGGTGCCGCCTGTTCCCGGATCCAGGCTTCCGCCAGCGTGGTCCAGATCGCGGTCTGGCCAGCGCCCTGGGCCAGGCCGAGGCCGTGCGGGCCGTGGGCGAACACGTGCACGGCGTGAGAAACACGGCTAGCCGCGAGGGCGGCGGCGAAGCGGTAGGTGTGTTCGGGGGGGACGTAGGGGTCCTCAGCGGTGTGCCAGACGAAAAACGGCGGCGACTCAGGCGTGACCAGCGCGTCCAGCGACGTCGACCGGCGCAGCTGCGGGCTGGCGTCCTCGCCGAGCAGGATGAGCCGGGCCGGGCGGTAGGTCTCGGTTTCCATCGAGGTGATGGCGTAGCCCAAGACGGCGAACTGCACCGTCTGGTCGGCCGCGGCGCCGGGCGCGAGGGCGGCCAGCCCGGCCAGGTGGCCTCCTGCGGAGAACCCGATGAGCCCGATGCGCTGTGCCCCGTCAGCTCTACGGCGGCGGATCTCGGCGCGCAGCGCGTCCAGCGGCGCCGGGTGCCGGACGTTGAGCGGATAGCGGAACACACTCGCCTGCATGCCTATCTCGCTGAGCCAGCTGGCCACGGGCTCGGCTTCGTGCGGAGCGTGGGCGGCGTACCCGCCGCCGGGCAGGACGATCATGTGCGTGCCGGGAGACTCCGGATATGTCGTCGTCATGGCGGGTTCTCCCTAACCAGGCTGGCTGAGGAAGGCCTCGACGTCAGCGGCAAACTCCGCGTGATGCTGGAACAGGAACCCGTGCGCCGAGTCCGGGTAGATCTTCACCCGGGCCTGCGGGATCAGGCCGGCCAGCAGGTAGGAGTAGTGCGGCAAGATCATCGGGTCGCTGTCGCCGTTCGCTACGAACACCGGTAGCTGCAGGCAGCTGAGCCGCTGGAGCAGTGCGTGATCGGGGATCCCCCACGTGCAGACCGCGTCGTACTGCGCTTCGCGAGTCGCCCAGGTTGTCGCCGCGTCCCGGTCCTCGGTCCGGGCGTACATGCGCTGCGCGGCTTCCTGGCCGGCCTGCCGACTTGACGAGGATCGGGCGAAGAAGACGTCGAGGTATTCCCCGGGGCTGGTTTCGGAGGTGCCGACGGCGCCGATGACCTCGGGAGCCCAGCCGTGCATGCCCGCGGCGCCCTGCGGCGCCGCGGACGCCAGGACCAGCCTTCTCACGATGGCCGGCCTGGTCAGGGCAACCTGCTGCGCGATGAAGCTGCCAATGGAGAACCCCAGCAGGTCAACCTGGCCGAGTTCCATGGCGGCGATGAAGGCGATGGCGTCGCGGGCCATCTGCTCCACGCTGTCCGGTGTTGTCCCGGTGGAGCCGCCGACTCCGGCGTTGTCGAACGTGATGACACGCCGGGCCGTTGCCAGCGCGTCGATCAGCGCGGGATCCCAGTTGTCGAGGTTCCCGCGGAAGTGCTGGAAAAGGACCAGCGGCACGCCGGTGGCCTCCGGGCCGGTGTCGCGGTACGCGTAGTCGACGCCGTTCGCGGCCCTGACCAGCTTGTTCGGCAAGCCGGAGTACTGGCTGGCGGTAGTGGGCATGTGAATACCTTCCTATGACATGAGCAGCACGACGTCGCAAGCCATGATCATCTGCGGGGGAACCTGGGGGAATCCGCATGTTGACTGCACCATGCTGGATTTCCGCAACTTCACTGCACAGGGCTCCCCGGGCACTGATCACCGCGTTCCCGGCACGGATTAACGTGCCTATATTGGGCGGGTGACGGTGGCGTTCCCCGGGATGGCCGACGAGGACACGAACCTGGTCGGCCGGGAGGAGGAATTGTCCCGGCTGAGGGGTCTGGTGGCTTCCCCTTATACGGAAAGCCGGGTGCTGCTGCTCCTGGGCGATCCGGGCATGGGCAAGACCGTCCTGCTGGCCGAGGCGTCGCGGGGGGCCAGGTCGGCGGGGATGCGGGTCCTGGCGGCGGCTGGCCGGGAGTCGGAGCAGAACCTGGCGTTCGCCGGGCTGCACCAGCTGCTGCGGCCGGTGCTGGACCGCGTGGATAGCCTGCCCGCTGTGCAGGCCAAGGCCTTGCGTGGTGCTTTCGCGATCTCCGAAGACCCCGTGCCACCCGACGCCCTGCTGACTGGTATCGCCGTGCTCACGCTGCTGTCAGGTCTATCCGAGCAAAGCCCGCTGCTGGTCGTCACCGACGACGCGCAATGGCTGGATCCCGCCTCTCTCGACGCGCTCGCCTTCGCCGCCCGGCGGCTGGAATCGGAACGGCTCGTCCTGCTCCTGGCCGCCCGCGGGAACGAGCCGCCCGCGGATCTGGACCGGGACTTTCCCGGGCCGCTGCGGCTGGCGCCGCTGAGCACGCCGGAAGCCGGGCGGCTCCTCGACGCCCAGCCGCGACCGCCACGCGGCCGGGCCCGTGAGCAGGTGCTCGCCCAGGCATCCGGGAACCCGCTGGCCCTGATCGAGCTGTCGAAGGTCATCGCGGCCGACCCGGCCGCGGGGCGCCTGTGGGCTGATGAGCCCCTCCCGCTGACCGGCCAGCTGACCGCCATCATGGCCGCCCGGTTCGCCGCCCTGCCCGGGCCGACCCGGACCGCCCTGCTGCTCGCCGCGGTCGCCGACAGCCCTGACCTCACCGCCGCGGCAGTGCCCGGGCTCTCCCCCGGCGCTCTGGCCCCGGCGGAGGCGGCGGGCCTGATCCGCATGGACCGGCCGGGTCCGCGGTTCACCCATCCGCTGGTCCGCGCGGCCGTCTACCATGCCGTCCCGTTCGCCGAGCGCGCCGCGGCGCACCTGATGATCGCGGACGCGCTCCGCGACCAGCCCGACCGCTACGCCTGGCACCTGGCCGCCGCCGCGCTGGAACCCGACGAGCACGTGGCTTGCCTGCTCGAGGGCAGCGCGGCCAGGGCACAGCGCCGCGGCGGCGCCGCCGCGGCGGCACGCGCCCTGGAACGTGCCGCCGAGCTCAGCCCCGGCGAGCGGGACAAGGCCCGGCGACTACTGGCCGCCGCCGATCTGGCCCTCCCCGCCGGACAGGCCGACTGGGTACGGGAACTGGCGGGCAAGGTACTCACGCTGACCTCCGATCCGGACCTGCGCATCGCCGCACGGCTGGACATCGGCTGGTCACTGCTGTGGTCAAACCGGAACGTGGACGCGCTCGACACCCTGATCTCCGTCGCCGCCGAGGCATCCCCGAGGCGGCCGGCCGTCGCGTGGGAGGCCACCGGGATGGCCGCCACCGTCGCCCACCAAACCGGGCTCGCCGAAGCCTGCGCCAAGGCGCGTGCCGCCCTGGAAGCCCTCGACGCCCTGGGCGAGCCGGTGCCGGCCGAGAACTGGCCGGCCAGCCGCATAGACGAGAACCGGATATGGATCACGGCATGCACGGACCCGTTCGGCCGAAGAACCGAAACCGTCCCCTATCTGCACCGGATAGCCAGCGGATCTCTCTGTGACCTGGGCAAAGTAGGCGGGGCGGCCTGGCTACTTGACGAGACCGAACTGGCGGTCAGGGTGCTACGCGAAGCCCTCAGCCGGCTCCGCGCCCCCGGTGTCCGCGGCGCCAGCGGCGGCGTGCTCTGGGCGCTGGAATGGGCCTGCATCGACAGCGGACGCTGGGACGAGGCGCTCGCCGCCGCCCGCGAGGCCAGCGACATCGCCGCCGCCTACAAGATGGAAGCCGTCGCCTGCTCGGCCGACCTGACCACGGCCACCGTGGCCGCCATGCGCGGTGACCCCGACCGGGTAGCACCGCTGCTGGCCCGGGTGCGCGCCACCGTGGACCCGTCCGAATACCGCGGGTTCGCCGCCCGGGCCCGGCACGCCGCGGGCCTCGCCGCGATCGCCCAGGGCAACTACGTGACCGCCTACGCGCAGCTCAGCCGGCTCTTCGCCCCCGACGGCACGCCGCTGCACCACCCGTTCTCCTACCTCGCCATCGCCGACCTCGCCGCCGCCGCGGCGCGCGCCGAACGGCACCTGGAAGCCGGGACGCTCCTGGAACGGGCGCTGGCCCGCGTGGACCCCGCGCCCGGGCCGCGGCTTGAGCAACTCGCGGCCCGGGCCCGCGGACTGCTCGCCGAGCCGGCCGACGCCGAGGCGTATCTGGCTGCGCCGCTGGCCGATCCCGCGGGGAGCACGTGGCCGTTCGAGCGGGCTCAGCTTCAGCTGGACTACGGCGAGTGGCTGCGACGCCAGCGGCGGATCAACGACGCCAAGCCCGTCCTCCGGGACGCCCTCGAGACGTTCCGGCGCCTGGGCGCGGCGCCGTGGACTAAGCGCGCGGAATCCGAACTGCGCGCCTGCGGCGTGACCGCTCACGCCGCGCCGGCCCGCCCGGACGCGCTCGCCGGGCTCACCGCGCAGCAGCGCGAGATCGTCATCCTGGCCGGACGCGGCCTCAGCAACGCGGAGATCGCCGACCGGCTGTTCCTGTCGCCCCGCACCGTCGCCTCGCACCTGTACCGCTCCTACCCCAAGCTCGGCATCGCCGGCCGTCACCAGCTTCGCGACCTCATCGACCAGGCGGGCACGGCGCGGGTCAGCAGCTAGCCGGCCGCCGGGCCCGGCTACGTCGCCGGCCCGCCGCCCATGGCCTGCAGCTCCGCGATCTGCTTGCGTGCCGCTGCGACAAGTTCGTCATTGGTGTTCGCGTGACCGCCAAGCCCCCAGCCCCCGGGCACGGCCTCGGTCAGGAGCACCCAGGTGCGGTCGGCGAGCGCCGGGTCGTGCGCGGCGTCCGCGACCATGCTGGTGAACTGGCTGACCACCGCGATCTGCTTAGCGCGGTCGAGAGCACCCGCGTTGGTGAGCACCTGCACCCGAACGTAGCTGGACGCGCCGTCAACGTTCGACAGGTCGCCTGCGGGCAGCTCGTGGACGAAGGCGGCCGTGTTCTGGCGGAACATCGGGATGTCCGGAACGCCCTCGATAGCCATCAGGGTCGCCGCGAGATCGGTGGCGAGCTTGTGCTTGTCCGTGAATGTGCCCGCCGTGGCGTACACGTCGATCATGGGCATTGCGGAGTCCTTCCTGTTACAGCGCCGGCCACCAGCATCTGGCGGCGCACCGGGGTGACGGTATCCGCATCATGACTGCACCCGCCGCGGGCAGCGGCCTATGACCTTCTCGGCACCAGAGCCTGACAGCAGCCTTACGCCGTCAGGCCGTCCGGGATGACGATGTCCCGCTTCTGGATCTTGCCGGTCGGGCCCTTGGGCAGCGCGTCCATGATCCACACGTGCCGCGGGTACTTGTACGCCGCGACCTGGCCCTTGACGTAGTCGCGTAGCTCCTCGGCGCTGATGGCAGCCCCCGGCTTGAGGGCCACCGCGGCGCCGATCTCCTCGCCGAGCGACGAATGCGGCAGCCCGATCACCGCGGCCTCGGCGACCGCCGGGTGCTCGTAGAGCACCTCCTCGATCTCCCGCGGGTAGACGTTGTAGCCGCCGCGGATGATCAGGTCCTTCTTCCGGTCCACGATGTAGAAGTAGCCGTCCTCATCCACCCGGGCCAGGTCACCGGTGTGGAACCAGCCGTCGCGGACCGCCTCGGCGGTGGCCTCGGGGCGATGCCAGTAACCCTTCATCACGTTCGGCCCGCTGATGACGATCTCGCCCACCTCACCCTGCGGGACCTCGTGGTCGTCGTTGTCCACGGCGCGCATCCGCACGTCCCTGATGGGCGTGCCGATCGAGCCGGGCTTCTGCTCGCGGTCGGGGTGGTTGAACGAGGCGACCGGCGAGGTTTCCGACAGGCCGTATCCCTCGAGCACCGGTACGCCGAACGCCTCCTCGAACCCGCGCAGCACCTCGACCGGCAGGGCCGCGCCGCCCGAGATGCACATCCGCAGCGCGGAGGTGTCGTAGTCCGTGCGGTCGGGAGCGTGCAGCAGCGCCACGTACATGGTCGGCACGGCCTCGAAGACGGTGACCCGGTGGTCGGCGATGATCCGCAGCGCGTGCCCGGCGTCGAACCGCGGCAGCAGGGTCAGGCACGCCCCCGAGGCCACCGCGACGTTGAGCGCGACCGTCTGCCCGAACACGTGGAACAGCGGAAGCCCGCCGAATATGACGTCGTCGGGACCCGCGCGGACGATGTCGGTGCACGACACCTCGGTGTTGCTGCGGAGGTTGCCGTGGGTGAGCTCGGCGCCCTTCGGGTGGCCCGTGGTGCCGGAGGTATAGAGGATCACCGCGGTGTCCTCGTCCCCGGCGTCCGCGACCTCAAAATCCGGCTCGACGGAAGCGAGCAGGTCGGGGAAGCTGTCCCCGTCCACCACGATGGATTCCGCCTCGGCCTGCTCGGCGCCGCCGCGCGCCTGGTCCGCGAACGCGTGCCAGGCGAAGATCAGCCCGGCCCCGGAGTCGCCCAGGTAGTAGGCGACCTCCCGCGCCTTGAGCAGCGGGTTCATCGGGACGACGACGCCACCGGCGCGCAGTACGCCGTAATACACCACGGGGACCTCGGCCACGTTCGGCATCATGATGCCGACCCGGTCCCCCTGCTTGAGGCCGCGCTCGTGCAGCAGCCCGGCCACCCGGGCGCTCGCCTCGTCTAGGGCCCGGTAGGTCATCGCCGCGTTGTCCACTCGCACGGCCACCCGGCCGGCGTGGGCCCGGGTGGTGTCTGTCAGGTTCCTGGCCAGGTTCGTCACCTGCCCATTGTCCAGCAGGGGCGCCCGGGCGGTCGTCGGCCCCCGGTATCAAGCCTGTCCCCTGGCGTTGGTACGCCGGCACAACCGTTGTGCCGTTGGCCCGAGGGAACGGCTCATCCTCGTATCGCCGGCACGTTATCGCCGGGTCCGCCGCGGCCTAGCGTCGTGGATCAGACGGCGAAAGGGGTCGGGATGGACACCATGGAATTCGACGTCCTGATCGAGATCCCGCGCGGCAGCCGGAACAAGTACGAGGTCGACCACCACAGCGGCCTGATCCGCCTGGACCGGACGCTGTTCACCGCGACCCAGTACCCGGCCGACTACGGCTTCGTGCCGGACACCCTGGGCGAGGACGGCGACCCGCTCGACGCGATGGTGCTGGTCCAGGAGCCCACGTTCCCCGGCTGCCTGATCCGCAGCCGCCCGGTCGGGATGTTCCGCATGACCGACGAGAAGGGCGGAGACGACAAGGTCATCTGCGTGCCCGCGGGCGACCCCCGGCAGGAAAACCTGCGCGAGCTCGAGGACATACCCGAGTTCTACCGGCTGGAGATCCACCACTTCTTCACCGTGTACAAGGCGCTGGAGCCGGGCAAGGGCGTCCGGGACACGGCCTGGGCCGACCGCGCCGCCGCCGAGGCCGAGGTCGAAGCATCCCGGCGCCGCCTGCGGGAGACCCCGGAGCCAGGGAGGGGCTGAGGCGGGCACGAGCACGCCGGTCCGTTCGGAAATGAAGATCAATGATCCCGAACGGACCGGGTTGCTGCGGCCCTGGCCGGCGATGAGCGCCTGAGGTCTGTCAGAGCATCGCCTCGATGTTAGATCTGCCCGATCGGCTGGCGCTTCTCGGACTGGAACACGTCTTCGGTCCGGCCGGAAGCCCAGTAGCCCGACAGGGATAGCTGGTCACCGTCGCCGAGCCGGGCTTTGAGAGCCGAGCGGACCGCTTTCATTGACTCCCGCTCCCCGTGGGCGAACACGTCGGCCCGGCCGGACAGCCAGGGCCCGGCCAGCAGCGCGTCGGCCAGCAGCCGGGGCTGGCTACCGGGCTGGGGCCGGTGCAGCCAGACGACCTCCATGCCGCTGGGCAGCGTCGCATCGAGGTACTCGCCGGGGTCGCACGTCTCGAGGTAGGCGATGCCGCGCGCATCGCCGGGCAGCGCCTCCAGGGCGGAGCAGATCGCGGGCAGACCCGACTCGTCCCCGGCGAACAGGTGCCAGTCGCTGTCCGGGTCTGGATGGTAGGCACCGCCGGCACCGGACAGGGTGAGGATGTCGCCGGGCTCCGCGTGCGCCGCCCACGGCGCGGCGATGCCCTCGTCCCCGTGCACCACGAAGTCGATCGCGAGTTGCTGGCGCTGCACGTCGGCCCGCCGCAGCGTGTAGGTGCGGGTCACCGGCTGCTGGTCAGGCGGGAGCGAGTCCCGCAGGGCCGCCAGGTCGTAGGGTGGCGTGAGCCCCAGGCCCGGGTCCACGAAGATGATCTTCGCGTACTTGTCGGTGAACTCGTTCATGCGCAACGCATCGAACCCTGAGCCGCCGGCGGTGATCCGTACCGTGTGCGGGCTGAGCCACTCCCGGTGCAGCACGGTGAGAATCGCCTGCGGGCGGGGAGGCCGGGCGGGGCGCGCCACGTTGGTCGTCAATTCGCTCATCATCATCTTTCTGCTAAACATGCCAACCGGCGTACTGGCACGGACACGTGCGACCAGCGGCGCCGACTCGTTAGTTTAGGTTAGCCTTACCTAACTGTCCAGGATCGGCGGCAGGAACTCGCCATTAAAGACGGTCAGGTGAAGGCTCCGATGCCGGTGATGGCGCGGCCGACGATGAGCGTCTGCATGGTCTCGGTGCCCTCGAAGGTATGGATCGCCTCCATGTCGACCATGTGCCGCATGACCTGGTAGTCGAGCAGGATGCCGTTGCCGCCGAGCATGTCCCGCGCCTCGGCGGTAATCGCGCGGGCCTTGCGGGTGTTGTGCATCTTGGCCAGCCCGGCCACGGTGGGAGTCAGCCTGCCTGCCTCGGCCAGGCGGCCGATCTGCAGGCAGTACAGCTGCATCGCGGTGAGATCCGCCAGCATCGACACCAGCCGCTGCTGGATGATCTGGAAGCTAGCCAGCGGCTCGCCGAACTGGCGCCGCTCCTGCGCGTACCGCAAGGCGGCGTCGTAGGCGGCGGTGGCATGGCCCAGCGCCCCCCAGGCGCAGGTGCTCCGGGTGGTGGCCAGGATACGGGTGGTGTCCTTGAACGAGCGCGCCCCGGGCAGCCGGTTCCCGGCCGGCACCCGCACGTTGTCCAGCGTGATCTCGGCCTGCCACACCGAGCGCAGCGACACCTTGCCCTCGATGACCTGAGCCTGATAGCCCGGCGATCCCTTCTCCACGACGAACCCGTTGACCTGGCCGTCCTCGGTGTTGCGAGCCCAGACGACGACCAGGTCGGCCACGCTCCCCAGGCCGATCCACCGTTTGCGGCCGTTCAGCACCCAGCCGTCACCGTCCGGGCGGGCCGACGTTTCCAGGGCGACCGAGTCCGAGCCGTGCTCCGGTTCGGTAAGGGCGAACGCACCGAGCTTGTCCATCGCCGCCATGGCCGGCAGCCAGCGCTCCTTCTGCTCCTCCGAGCCGCACATCGCGATCGACAGCATGGCCAGGCCCGCGTGCACGCCGAGGAACACCCCGAGGCTGCCGTCGCCGCGGTGCAGTTCCATCGTGACCAGGCCGCACGCCATCGGGCTCATCCCCGCGCACCCGTAGCCCTTGATGTTCTCGCCGACGATGCCGAGCTCGGGCAGCCGCTTGACCAGCGGCCAGCAGATCTCGGCCCGTTCCCAGTACGGGCCGACGACCGGCACGACCTCCTCGTCGACGAACCGCCGGACGGCGATGAAGTGCTCCCATTGCTCGTCGGTGAACTGCTCGCGGACGGAGAAGAAGTCCGTCCCGAGGGATTCCCCGAGGTGCGCGCTCGTCACCTGCGTCATGGCTGGCTCTCCTCTGCGGTGAGGTCGGCATCGAGGAACGCCTGCACCGCCGAGGCCAGGCGTTCAGGATCGGCGGCCAGCTCGAGGTGGCCGCCGTGGTAGACGTGGAGCGTGCTTCGCCGTATCAGGCGGTGCATGATGCGTGCGTTGACCACCGGGATGATCGGGTCGTCGTCACCAGCCAGGATCAGGGTGGGCGGCCGCAGCCTCGGCAGCCGCGGCAGGCTGGTCCAGCCGAGGATGGAGATCAGCTG
>Ga0210397_10000406_pt1 | contig 29334 bp, 39 predicted proteins | sample IncBWH2OmetaG_FD_160126 | JGI IMG/M metagenome (GOLD analysis project Ga0210397, IMG submission 160126) | Forest soil microbial communities from Barre Woods Harvard Forest LTER site, Petersham, Massachusetts, United States - Inc-BW-H-2-O ...
GCCTCGACGGCCCAGCCCTCGATGCCGACATCGGACTGCCTGAGCGGCAGTTTTTCGCCGGCAGCGGAGCGGATCATCAGCTCGACGAGGTCGAGGCCGGTGATCAGCTCGGTGACGGGATGCTCGACCTGGAGACGGGTGTTCATTTCCAGGAAGTAGAATTTGCGGTCCTTGTCGACGATGAACTCGACCGTACCGGCGCTGTCATAGCCGACGGCCTTGGCCAGCGCGACGGCCTGCTCGCCCATCGCCTTGCGGGTGGCGGCATCGAGGAACGGCGACGGCGCCTCCTCGATCACTTTTTGATGGCGGCGCTGGATCGAGCATTCGCGCTCGTTGAGATAGAGCACGTTGCCGTGCTTGTCGCCGATCAGCTGGATCTCGATGTGGCGCGGCTCGGTGACGAATTTCTCGATGAACAGCCGATCGTCGCCGAAGCTCGCTTTCGCCTCATGCTGCGACGACCTGATTGCCTGGACGAGTTCGTCCTCCTTGTGGACGATGCGCAGGCCCTTGCCGCCGCCGCCGGCGCTGGCCTTGACCATCACCGGGTAGCCGATCTCCAAAGCGATCTTGCGCGCGTGGGCGTCGTCGGTGATCTCGCCGATGAAGCCGGGGACGGTGTTGACCTTGGCCGCCTGCGCCAGCTTCTTGGACTCGATCTTGTCGCCCATCGCGGCGATGGCCTTGTTGTTCGGGCCGATGAAGACGATGCCGTGCTTCGCCAAGGCTTCGGCGAACGCCTCGCGCTCGGAGAGGAAGCCGTAGCCGGGATGCACCGCCTCGGCGCCGGTGTCGCGGCAGGCCTGCACGATGCGCTCGATGACGAGATAAGACTGCGCCGAGGGCGGTGGGCCGATGGCAACGGCCTCGTCGGCCATCTCGACATGCAGCGCGTCCTTGTCGGCATCGGAATAGACCGCCACCGTCCTGATGCCCATCCGGCGGGCGGTCTTGATGACGCGGCAGGCGATTTCACCGCGATTGGCGATCAGGATTTTCTTGAACAAAAGCACCCCCGGCGGCGCATGATTGGCCTGCTGGAGCAAGGTTTTAGGGGAGCCGGCGCTTGCCGTAAACCGCCTCCCTCGTTTACGCAGGGGCGGCCATGGCCGATCTCCTGCACACGCTGCGCCGCGCCGTCTTTCGGCCGCATATCGAGAACGGCCTGTCGGTCGCGGTCGGCGTCGCGTTCAGCGGCCTGGTGGCCGGGCTGGCGCTCGGGCTGGTGCCAGGGGTTGCGGCGGCGACCGGCGCACTCTGCGTCAGCGTCGCCGACCAGCCCGATCCGCTGAACGAGAAGCCCCGCGCCCTGCTCTCGGCGCTGGGAATCGCGGTCCTGGCGACGCTGCTGGCGCTGGCGGCCAAGGCGTCGCCCTGGACGCTGGCCGGCGCCACCGCGCTGGTCGGGCTCGGCGCCGGCCTGTTCTCGGCCTACGGCAAGCGCGCCCTGACGCTCGGCATCGTCGGCGTGCTCGGCTTCGTGCTGGCGATGGGTGCCGACGCGGGGACGCTGTGGACGCGGCTCGGCCTGTTCGCCTTCGGCGGCGCGCTCTATGCCGGCTTTGCGCTGGCTTCGGCCTGGCTCTTCGACCGGCGGGTGCGCCGGCTGCTGCTCGCCGAGGCGATGCGCCGCTTCGAAGGCTTCCTGCGCGCCAAGGCGGCGCTGTTCGATCCCGATGGCGACGGCAAGGCCGCCTTCGCGGCCCTGATCGAAAGCCATGCCGCCACCGTCGAGCGCATGCAGATCGCCCGCGACGCGATCTATGCGCGCAACGCCACGCCGTGGCAGCGCCGGCAGGTGGCGGCCCTGATCGCACTGCTCGACGCCTTCGAGACCCTGCTGTCGAGCGACGCGGATATCGAGACCCTGCGCGCCTCGCAGCATCGCCACCTGATGCGGCGCCTGAAGGCGTTCACGCTCGCCCTCGCCGGCGACATCGCCGCGCTGGCACGGGAGGATGGCGGCGTCGTTGTCGGCAGCCACGGCGACGCGCGGGACGAGATCGCCGGCGAGATCGCGCGCCTCGCCAGGGGCGCAAACGGCGTCGACAGCGAGCTGGCCGCGCTCGCCGCCTTCCGTTCGACCGCCGACAAGCTGACGCAGGCCGCGCTGCGCGTCGCCGCGGTCGCGGCGGCGCTGGGCGGGCAAAAGCCCGAGCGGATGCCGGCCGACATCGACATCGCGGCGTTCCGCCAGGTGGGCCCGCGCGACCTGTCGGTGTTGCGGGCGCAATTCAGCCTGCAGGCGCCGGCCTTGCGCTATGCCGTGCGCCTGGCGCTGGCGATGGTGGCGGGCCTGACGCTGACCTTCGTCTTTCCGCGCTTCGCGCATGCCAGCTGGATACTCCTGACCACCGCGCTGATCATGCGCGCCAATTACAGCGTGACGCGGCAGCGGCGTGCCGACCGCATCGTCGGTACACTGCTGGGCTGCGTGCTGGCGGCGGGTGTGCTGGCCTTCGTGCCGGCGGCGTATCTGCTCGTCCTCGTCGCGCTCGCGGTCGGCGTCAGCCATGCCTATGGCGCGGTCAATTATCGGGTGACGGCGGTGGCGGCGTCGGTTTCGGCGTTGTTGCTGCTGCACTTCCTGCAACCGGCGGCGCAGCACGTGCTGGCCGAGCGCATCGGCGACACGCTGATCGGCGCAGCGCTGTCCTATGTCTTCGCCTTCCTGCTGCCGAACTGGGAGCACCACGAGCTGCCACGCACCATCGCCGCGCTGCTGAAGGCCGATGCCGATTTCGCGCGCGCGGCGCTGACGCGCCAGCGGGTCGAGCAGAGCTACCGCCTGGCCCGCAAGCGCCTGTTCGACGCGGTGGCGAGCCTCTCGGGCGCGGTGCGGCGCCTCGCCGACGAACCCGCGGCCGACGGGACCGCGCTGGCCCGGCTCAACGACCTGGTCGGCGCCAATTACCTGCTGCTCTCGGACCTGACCTCGATGCAGGTGCTGTTCAAGTTGCGCGGAGCAGAACTCGACGCAGCGCAGAGCGACGCGCTTCTCAGCGAGGCGTGCGCGCGCGTGCTGGAAACGCTGGCCGGCGGCGCGACGAAGATGCCGCCGCCGCGGCTGCGCGCGAAGACGCGCGGCGACCTGTATCAGCCGAGCGGCATGGCGATACTGAAGCGCCGGCTGGTCCATATCGAGCACGCGGCGCGGCGGGTGGCTTCGCTCGCAGGTGCGCGCCCGGCACCTCCCCCATAACAACGAGAGAGGAAACTACTTCCTGCCGGCCAGGGACTTGTCGCGGATGGCGCGGAATTCGTTGTCCTTGTACCAGTTCGGCCAGCGGTCCGAATTGGCCAGCGTGTCGCCCAGCGTATAGAGCGCCAGAAGGTCGTCGATCTGGCCGCTCACGTCCCAGCTCGGGTTAAACTCGTCCGACGGCTGGTGATAGTGGTTGGCGCGATAGTCGTCGCGGATCGCCTGGCCCCGCGCCTTGCCGCCGACGACCATGTCGTAGCCGCCGGCCGGATCGAGCATCGGCACGCCGACGCGGGAGAGGCTGATATGGTCGGAACGGTAGAAACCGCCCTTCTCGGGCTCGGGATCGGGCGCGATGGTGCGATCCTGCGTCTTGAGCACGTCGGCGAGCATGTCTTCCATCTCCGAGGCGCCGTTTCCGATCAGGACCAGGTCGTGGGCATGGCCGCCGGTCGAACCGCCGTCGAGATTGACGCCGCCGACGATGTGCGAGAGCGGCCAGATCGGATGCGCCGCGAAATATTGCGAGCCGAGGAGGCCCTGCTCCTCTAGCGACCAGCAGATGATGGCGATGGAGCGCTGCGGCCCGGGCCGGGCGTGGGCGAATGCCTCGCCGATCTCCAGCACGCTGGAGACGCCCATCCCGTTGTCGATGGCGCCGTTGTAAATCTTGTCGGGTCCGGCGACGTCCGGCTTGATGCCGAGATGGTCCCAATGGGCCGTGTACAGAATATATTCGCCGGGCCGCGTGCGCCCCGGAATGACGCCGACGACGTTGCGGGTGTCGAGATGCGCGACGCTGGAATGGGCGTGGGCGTCCAGCGTCTCGCCGCTCATCGCCACCGCGGCGAAGCCGGGCTTGTTGGCCGCGGCCTTCTGCGCATCGTAATCGAGGCCGGCGCGCTTGAAGAGGTCGCGCGCGGTGTCGAGCGTGATCCAGCCCTGGATCGGCACCATCGACTTGTCCTGGTCGGCGGCGGCCAGCCACAGCTTGTTGCCGGAGTTGGAGTTGCGCACCACCTGCCAGCCATAGGCGGCGGGGCCGGTCTCGTGCACGATGATGGCGGCGGCGGCGCCGTGACGGGCGGCTTCCTCGAACTTGTAGGTCCAGCGGCCGTAATAGGTCATCGCCTTGCCCTTGAAGAAGGCGGGATCGCCGGGCCGCGCCTCATTGCCCGGATCGTTGATCAGGATGACGACGGTCTTGCCCTTGACGTCGATGCCGGCATAGTCGTCCCAGTGATATTCCGGCGCCACGACGCCGTAGCCGACGAACACCAGGGGCGCCTTCGCGACGCTGACGTCGGGGCCGGCGAATTGCGGCGTCCAGTACACCGCATCGTCGGGGAAATGCGGCGTGATCGCGCCCTGGGGCGTGTTGAATGCCAGCGAGGAATGCGCCGCATCGAGCGCGATGGTGACGGACGGCACTTTCTGGAAATAGCTGCCATTGTTGCCGGGCTTGAGGCCGATGCGTTTCATCTCGTCGGCGATCCATTGCGCCGCCGCCTCGCCGTTCCGGGTGCCAGGACCGCGGCCCTGGAAGGCATCGTCGGAGATCGCGCGGTCGCGCGCCATCACGTCGGCAGCGAGGATGTCGGCGCTGGTCTGGGGATGGGCCGGATAGATCGAGGTCGCCGCGGCCCATAGCAGCGCCGGCGAAAACAGCAGCGGCACGACGATGAAGGCGAGGCGGCGCAGCGACATGTTCATAGCAACTCCAACCCCGACCCCGATTTAGTATCGGGCCGATTTGTCGCCAAGGTATATCATTACCGGCGCGTCATGCCGCAACGAGGATTTCGCAATGACAGATTTTATCAATTCCGACGCCGCCAGAGCAGCGAACTTGCCATTTAGCCTGGCGGTGCGCGCCGGCGGCGTGCTCTATCTGTCCGGGGCCATCGGCAACATCGCTGGCAAAATGGAACTGGTGCCCGGCGGCATCGAAGCGGAAAGCCGCCAGATGATGGTGAACATCGCCGCAGTGCTGCAGCAAGCCGGGTCCGGCTTCGCGCACGTGGTCAAATGCGTCGTCTATCTCGCCGACATGGCCGAAGGGGCGCCTTCAATAAAGTTTACGTCCCTTACTTCGCGGCCGGGCGATACCCCGCCCGAACCGCCATTGGCGCCCATCAGCTGATCCTCGGCGCGCGGGTGGAGATGGAATGCTGGGCGGACGCAAGCGGGAGTTAATGCCCGTCGTCCGACCAGTGCGGCGGATCGCTCATCAGCTTGATGACGCCGAACGTCTTGCCGACGGCGACGAGCGCGGGGTTCGAGCCATTGCGCGGGGCCGTGGCGATGGCGCGCGTGGTGCCGGCGAAATCGGTGATGCTGAGCGTGCCCTGCCACGCGATCGTCATGTCGATGGCGCGACGCTGGGTGTGGCGGCTGACCAGCGCGGCGGGATAGCGGATGGCGTAACCGGCGACCATCTGCGCCGCGGCAGTCTTGGCGGCAGCCGCGCTGCCGCCATGCGTCCAGTCGATGTCGACGCCCGGCATCGGCGTCGCGGCGGAGGCCGGCACGACGACGGCCTTGCCCGCCTTGTTTTTGTAGCCGGCGATCTGGCAGCACCAATGCATCAGATAAGCGCGCTCGGGCGGCCGGTACGTCGCTCCGATGGAGACGGTTGCGCCGGCGTCGGACAATTTGGAAATGAAGGCGCGCACCTTGTCGCGAAAGGCAGGCAGCAGGTCGTCGACCGATTTGCTGCCGGGAAATTGCGCGACCCATGCGGGGCCGGATGGTTGGGGCATGTGTCTCCCTCCGCCGAGGGGGACATGCTGCCCCAGTTGTCAAGTATTCGCAAAGGGCAGAAGCGCAAATACGCAGCGGAATCGGCACGAGCGCACCGATTTACGACTCCTCACAGCGGAATATTATCGTGCTTCTTCCAGATCAGCGGCACCTGCTTGTTCCGCAGCATGCGCAGCGATCGCGCGATGCGCCAGCGTGTCGAATGCGGGCGGATGACGTCGTCGATGTAGCCGCGGCCGGCGGCGACGAAGGGGTTGAGGAAGCGGTCCTCGTATTCCTGGGTGCGCTCGGCGATGGCATCGGGGTTGCCGCGCTCGCCCCGAAAGATGATCTCGACCGCGCCCTTGGCCCCCATCACGGCGATCTGGGCGCTCGGCCAGGCATAGTTGACGTCGGCGCGCATGTGCTTGGAGGCCATCACGTCATAGGCACCGCCATAGGCCTTGCGGGTGATGACGGTGACCTTGGGCACGGTCGCCTCGGTGAAGGCGAAGAGCAGCTTGGCGCCGTGCTTGATGATGCCGCCGTGCTCCTGCGCCACGCCGGGCAGGAAGCCCGGGACGTCGACGAAGGTGACGAGCGGGATGTTGAAGCAGTCGCAGAAGCGCACGAAGCGCGCCGCCTTGCGCGACGCATCGCTGTCGAGCACGCCGGCCAGCACCATCGGCTGATTGGCGACGAAGCCGACGGTCGTACCCTCGATGCGGCCGAAGCCGGTGATGATGTTGCGGGCGAAGGCCTCGCCGATCTCGAAGAAGTCGCCCTCGTCCGCGACTTTGAGGATCAGCTCCTTCATGTCGTAGGGCTTGTTGGGATTTTCCGGCACCAGCGTGTCGAGGCTGAGCTCTTCGCGGCGCGGATCGTCGCCGGTCGGCCAGGACGGCGCCTTGTCGCGGTTGTTGAGCGGCAGGAAGTCGTAGAGCCGGCGCATCTCTTCCAGACAGATGACGTCGTTGTCGTAGCCGCCGTCGGCGACCGCCGACTTGGTGGTGTGGACCTTGGCGCCGCCGAGGCCTTCGGGCGTCACGTCCTCATGCGTCACGGTCTTCACGACGTCGGGGCCGGTGATGAACATGTAGGAGGTGTCGCGCACCATGAAGATGAAGTCGGTCATGGCCGGCGAATAGACGTCGCCGCCGGCGCAGGGACCCATGATGACGCTGATCTGCGGCACCACGCCCGAGGCGATGACATTGCGCTTGAAGACCTCGCCATAGCCGGCGAGCGAGGCGACGCCTTCCTGGATGCGGGCGCCGCCGGCATCGAGCAGGCCGATCAGCGGCGCGCCGTTCTGCACCGCCATATCCTGGATCTTGCAGATCTTCTGGGCATGGGTCTCCGACAGCGAGCCGCCGAAGACGGTAAAGTCCTTGGCATAGACGTAGACCATGCGGCCATTGATCGTGCCCCAGCCGGTGACGACACCGTCGCCGGGGATGCGGTTCTTGTCGCTGTCGAAATCGGTGCTGCGGTTCTCGACGAACATGTCGAATTCCTCGAACGAGCCCGCATCGAGCAGGAGGTCGACGCGCTCGCGGGCGGTGAGCTTGCCGCGGGCATGCTGCGAGGCGATGCGCGCTTCGCCGCCGCCGAGGCGGGCCTTGCGGCGGCGTTCGTCGAGATCGTGGAGGACCTGTTTCATGGGCGGGACCTGCTGAGGGATGTCGTTTGCGGCAGACTGTGGGGCGGGGGCGCGCCGGTCAAGTCCGCGCCAAGGCCATGAATTCGCCGGTCATTTCGAGTTCGCGGGCATGGCCGGCGCTGCGCTTTTCGGCGGCCGCGTCGGCGCCCCATTGCTCGGCCTGGAAGGTTTCGTCGAGCCGCGCCAGGGCGAAGGCGTCGGCGGGCGCAAGGCGCCCCTCCGCCAGCGCCAGCGCCAGCACCAGCGAGCCGGTGAGTGCGGTCGCGGTCTGCAGGCCGGTCAGCGTCCAGCGGTCCTGGGCAGCCAGAAGGCGCGCCAGCGCGGCGAGCGCGGCCGGGTCCTGCGCGACATGGCTGACGCCCGCCGTGGTCTTCAGGCGCACGCCATGGGCCTGGTGCAGCCAATCGTGCAGCGGCAGCCATGCCGCCTGCTGGCGGGCCACCAGCGCCTCGGGCCAAGCCGCGAAATAGCAGATCAGGTCACTGCCGCCGAAGCCGAGCAGTTCGGCCTCGATCTCGCCGCGCAAGGCTCCGGCGCGGTCGATGGCGGTGTTGGCGAGCTTGGTCAGCAGCATCGCGGTTGGCTCGATCTTGTCGCCCTGCCCGCGCCATTCGGCAGCCACCGCCTCGGCCAAGGCGCGCGTCGGCAGGACGAGCGTCGCCCTGGCCGGCGTCTGCAGCGGCTTGCCGTCCAGCAGCACCGAAAAATCGTCGCCGAGCACGACGTCTTTATAAAACCGTCTCACGGCTTGCGCTTGAGGGGCTTCAGCTGCATCGCCGCGCGGTTGGCCGTCACCGCGTTCTTGCGCGCCCGGGCCGGCAGACGCGCCCGTAAAGCATCCGGCAGGCCGTCATGCGGGCCGAGTTTCGGTTTGGGATGATCGCGCCAGAAGAGCTCGCCGGTCTCCTTGTCGCGATGCGGATGGAACGGATACCAGAACTGGTTGCGGGCGCGCGCCGCCTCCGAACCGACCAGCAGCATCGCGTCGGCGGCACTGTTGTTGATGCAGACATGGGTGACGTCGTCATGGCCGGGCCAGCCGACGAAGTCGCCGGCGCCCATCGGATGGAGATGGCCGTTGATCCAGCAATCGATGCTGCCGGAGACGACATAGACGAACTCCTCCTCGTCGCGCTCGGCATGCGGCCAGGAGGTACGCCGGCCGGCGGGCAGTATCTCGAAATGGACGCCGAGCCGCGAGAATCGCGCGTGCCGGCCGAACGGCGCGTCGATGCCGTGCTTTTCGCTGCTGCCGGGATAGCTGCCTTCGTCCTTGCCGAGAATGTCTTTCCAGTGCGAGACGAAATCGGGCCGCTTGCGCAGCACGGTGCCGGCCGGCGCCGGCCTGCCGCGTTTCGCGTCGGTGAAGCCGTCATGCGGGCCGAGCTTGCGGCGTGGTGCAGCCGCCCAAAGCTTCTTGAGGCCCTCGGCGCGGCCCGTCGCCACCGGATCCGTGGGGAAGAAATACTTGGTCGCGAAACGCGAGCCTTCCTTGAACATGAAGAGGTGAATTTCTTCGTTCGTATTGTTCAGGAACGCGTTGGCCATGCCGGTGCCGGCATGCAGCGCCACGCCATGGCCTTCGCCGAGGCGATAGGTATGGCCGTCGAACCAGAGATCGGGCGTGCCCTGCAGTACGAAGGCGAACTCCTCCTCGTCGCGCATCGCGGCGGGCGGGCCGGAGCGCGCGCCGGGCGGCAGGCGCAGATGGCCGACGCCCAGCCGCGCCAGGCCCGTCTCCTCGCCGAGATTGGCATAAGCGGCGGTCTGGTCGATATCGGCGACGTTCGCCGGCACGGCATATTCGCCGTCGCGCCAATGCTTGATGAAGGAGGGTCGCGTCGTCATGACTTTCTCTTGGGCTTGTTCTTGTTCCTGAGCACGGTGGCGCGGGCATCGGTCTTGGGTGCCCGGCCGGTCTTCTTTTTGGCCGGACGCTCGAACGGATTGCCGGGCCGCTCCGGATCGAAGCCGAGCAGCGTCCAGGTCCGCAGCATGTGCGCCGGCAGCGGCGCGGTGACGGCGAGGCGGCCACCATCGGGCCGCGCGATGTCGATGGCACGCGCATGCAGATGGAGGCGGTTGTCGATCTCGCCCTTGCCGCGCACGTCGGTGCCGCCATATTTGAAATCGCCGACGATGGGCGTGCCGATGGAAGCAAGATGGACACGGATCTGGTGCGTGCGGCCGGTCAGCGGCTTGACCGCCAGCCAGGCGAACTCCTCGCCGGCGGTCGCGAGCACGGCGAAATCGGTGATGGCGTCCTTGGCTCCCTCGTCCGCGGCATCGACCGTCGTCATGCGCTCGTCGCGGCCGTGCGGGCCGTGACCGCCCTCTTTGGCCAGCGCCGCCTTGATGGTGCCGCGCTTCACCTTGGGCACGCCCTTGGTGAGCGCCCAGTAGATTTTCTGTGCGTCGCGCGTCGCCAGGGCCCGCGAGAGCTCGGCCGCCGCCGTCGCGGTGCGCGCCACGACCAGCACGCCCGAGGTGTCGCGGTCCAGGCGATGCACGAGCTTGGGCCGCGTGCCTTTCTCGAAGGCGAGGCTGTCGAGCATGCCGTCGACATGCTGCGTCAGGCCGCTGCCGCCCTGCGTCGCGAGGCCCGAAGGCTTGTTGAGCACGATCACCGACTTGTCCATGTAGAGGATCGCGTCCTCGAGGCTGCCCTGCGCAGTGGGCGGCGGCTTGGGCCTGGGTTTCTCCGCAAGGTCGCCATGCACCACCTGCGGCGGCAGGCGGACGCTCTGGCCGGCGACGACCCGGTCGGCGGCCTTGGCGCGCTTGCCGTCGAGCCGCACCTGGCCGGTGCGCAGCAGTTTCTCCAGGCGGCCATGGGTCAGCGCCGGATAGTGCCGCCGGAACCAGCGGTCGATGCGGATGCCGTCGTCGTCATGTGCGATGTAGGCGGTTTCGGTCATTTTAGAGCACGCGCACGAGCCAGAGGCCGGCGAACAGCGCGCCGATCGACAGAACCGTCGAGCCGACGATATAGGCCGCCGCGCTCGCATAGGCGCCGCGCTGGATCAACAGCACGCTGTCGAGCGAGAAGGTCGAGAAGGTGGTGTAACCACCGAGGATGCCGACGGTGAGGAAGGCGCGCACTTCCGGCGTGATCTGCAGCTTGAGCGCGGAGAGTTCGACGATCACACCCATCAGGAAGCCGCCCGTGATGTTGACGATGAAGATGCCCCAGGGATAGCCGCTCGACGCCGGCGACTGGATCACGGTCGCCACGGCATAGCGCAGCAGCGAACCGAGCGCACCACCGAGGGCTACTGCCAGGAGAATGCCCAATTGCATCGTTCAGGACCCAGCTTTTTTCGCGCGCAGTTTTGACCAGTATTCCAGCCGCTTGGCAATCTCACGCTCGAAGCCGGTTTCCTTCGGGGCGTAGAACTGCTCGCGGTCCATCGCGTCGGGGAAGAAGTTCGCGCCGGAGAAACCCTCCTCGGCGTCAGGGTCGTATTCGTAACCTTTGCCGTAGCCCAGGTTCTTCATCAGCTTGGTGGGCGCGTTGAGGATATGCGCCGGCGGCATCAGCGAGCCGTGCTCGGCCGCGGCGCGCCTGGCGGCGCCGAGCGCGACATAGACCGCATTCGATTTGGGCGCGGTGGCGAGATAGATCACGGTCTGCGCCAGCGCGATCTCGCCTTCGGGCGAGCCCAGGAAATCGAACATGTCCTTGGCGGCCAGCGCCTGCACCAGCGCCTGCGGATCGGCCATGCCGATGTCCTCCACCGCGGCGCGGACGAGACGGCGGGCGATGTAGAGCGGCTGCTCGCCGCCGGCCAGCATCCGCGCCAGCCAGTAGAGCGCCGCGTCGGGATCGCTGCCGCGGATCGATTTATGCAGCGCCGAGATGACGTTGTAGTGCTCCTCGCGGGATTTGTCGTAGAGCGGCGCGCGCTTCTGCACCGCGGTGACGAGACCGGCGGAGTCGAGCGGCTTGACCGTCCTGAACGACGCCAGTTCCTCGGCGAGGTTGAGAAGATAGCGGCCGTCGCCATCCGCCATGGCGCGCAGACTGGCGCGGGCGTCGTCGGTCAGCGGCAGTCTCTCGCCGTAATGCGCTTCGGCGCGCTGCAGCAGCGTCTCCAGCGCGGCGTCGTCGAGCCTGCGCAGCACCAGGACCTGGGCGCGGCTGAGCAGCGCGCCGTTGAGCTCGAACGACGGATTTTCGGTGGTGGCACCGACCAGCACGATGGTGCCGTCCTCGACCACGGGCAGGAACGAGTCCTGCTGGCCGCGGTTGAAGCGGTGGATCTCGTCGATGAAGAGCAGCGTGCCCATATTTTTACTAGAAGATGGGCCCATGCGACGGCGCTGGCGAGCGGCCTCGAAGGTCTTTTTGAGGTCGGCGACGCCGGTGAACACCGCCGACAGCTGCTCGAAATGCAGCTTGAATGCCGTCGACAGCAGCCGCGCGATGGTGGTCTTGCCGGTACCGGGCGGCCCCCACAGGATGATGGAATGCGGACGCCCCTGGGCAATCATGCGCCCGATGGGCCCCTCTGGCCCGAGGATGTGGTCCTGGCCCACGACGTCGGCGAGCATGGCAGGCCGCAGCCGGTCGGCCAGCGGCCGCGGCGCGTCAGCTTCAAGACCGCCGGCCTGGAACAAATCGCTCATGCCGCACTATAACGTCCCGGCCGGCGGAAAGCGCCCTAGCCTTGCACGTCGAGCGACAGGCGCTGACCGCCGCGGTCGATCACCAGCGACCAGGCGCTGGCGCCGGCAAGGGCTTTCTGCAGATCGCCGACACTGCGGATTTCGACGCCGTTGACGCCGCGCACGATGTCGCCGGGCTGGAAGCCGTAGCCGCCCGACGGCGTGCCCGCGGCGACCGCGGCGATGGCGACGCCGCGGGAGAGCAGCGGCATCTGCAGCTCGGTCGCGACGGCCGGCGACAGGTTCTCGATCTTCGCGCCGGTGAGCGGATTGCGCCCGCCGACGGTCTGCAGGTCGCGGGGCGGATTCTCCGGCGGCAGCGCCAGCGTCATGGCGACGTCCGCCGCCTGCCTGCCGAGATGAACGTGCAGCTTCACGACGTCGCCGGGCTTCCGAGTGGCGATGCGGTAGTTGAGCGCCTGCATGTCGTTCACCGGCTGGCCGTCGACCGAGAAGATCACGTCGCCGGTGTGCAGGCCGGCATTGGCGGCGGGGCCGCCCGGATAGACGCTCTTCAGGAGCACGCCGTTGGGCACCGCGATGCCGAGGCCGGCGGCGATGTCGGCGGTCACCTGCTGCCCGTCGGCGCCGATCCAGGCGAGCCTGACGCCGCCGCCGAGCGCGCCTTCGAGTACGCGGCGCGCCAGATTGGCGGGGATGGCGAAGCCGATGCCGATGGACTCGCCGGTGCGCGACAGGATCGACGTATTGATGCCGGCGAGCTTGCCGTCGGTGGTCACCAGGGCGCCGCCGGAATTGCCCGGATTGATCGCGGCGTCGGTCTGGATGAAGAACTGGTAGTCGGATCCCGAGACCTGGGTGCGCGCCAGCGCCGAGACGATGCCCATGGTCACGGTCTGGCCGACGCCGAAGGGATCGCCGACCGCCAATACCAGATCGCCGACCTGGACCTGGTCGCTGTCGGCGAAGGGCACGGTGGCGAGCTGCTCGCCCCTTGTGTCGATCTTGAGCACGGCGAGGTCGGTGCGCGGATCGGCGAGCAGCACCCTGGCCTTGAACTCGCGCTTGTCGGCCAGCGCCACGACGATGTCGGTGCCGCCCGCAACGACGTGGTTGTTGGTCAGGATGACGCCGTCGGCGCGCACGATGACGCCGGAGCCGAGGCTCTGCTGCACCCGCTGGCGCATCTGGGGGTCGGCGCCGAACAGCTGGGCGAACAGCGGATTGGCGAAAAACGGATTGGTCGCCACCTGCTCGACCGAGCGGGCATAGACGTTGACCACCGCGGGCGCGATGCGCTTGACGACGGGCGCGAAGGTGAGCTGGACCTGCGGCATGGAGGCCGGCACGACGCGCGACGGGGCAGCGGCAGCGGGCGAAACCAAGAGCGTGAGCGATAGAAGAACGAGCAGTCTGCGCATGTTCAAGTCCCAAAGAAAAAGGGCGGCCGAAGCCGCCCTGAATCTAATGCAAAGCGTGGCGAATTTTGGACTACGCCTCGCCGTCTTCGTCCTTGATTTCCACCGGGCCGGAATCCAGGCCCTTGGCGTCCTCGTCGCGGTCGATGAACTCGATGAAGGCCATCGGGGCGTTGTCGCCATGGCGGAAGCCGGCCTTGAGCACGCGGGTGTAGCCGCCGGGGCGCTTGGCATAGCGCGGGCCGATGACGTCGAACAGCTTCCTGACCTGATCCTCGTCGCGGATCTGCGACAGGGCCTGGCGGCGGGCGTGGAGGTCCTTGGGCCCGCGGCGCGACAGCGTCACCAGCTTTTCCATCACCGGACGGATGGTCTTGGCCTTGGGCAGCGTGGTCTTGATCTGCTCGTGCTTGATCAGCGCCGCCATCATGTTGGCGAACATCGCGATGCGATGCGACGACGTGATGTTGAGCTTACGGCCTTGGTTGCGATGGCGCATGACGATCTACTTTCGGGTGGCTCAATACTGGTCTTCGTAACGCTTGGCGAGGTCTTCGATGTTCTCCGGCGGCCAACCCGGCACTTCCATGCCGAGATGCAGGCCCATTTCCGCGAGGACGGCCTTGATCTCGTTGAGCGACTTGCGGCCGAAGTTCGGTGTACGGAGCATTTCGGCTTCGGTCTTCTGGATCAGGTCGCCGATATAGACGATGTTGTCGTTCTTCAGGCAGTTCGCCGAACGCACCGACAGCTCCAGCTCGTCGACCTTCTTGAGAAGGACCGGGTTGAAGGCGAGATCGGGCTTGGCTTCCTCGGCAACGCGCTCGCGCGGCTCTTCGAAGTTGATGAAGACCTGGAGCTGGTCCTGCAGGATGCGCGCGGCATAGGCCACCGCGTTGTCCGGCGTGACCGCGCCGTTGGTCTCGACCGTCAGCGTCAGCTTGTCGTAGTCGAGGATCTGGCCTTCGCGGGTGTTCTCGACCTTGTAGGAGACCTTCTTGACCGGCGAGAACAGCGAGTCGACCGGGATCAGACCAATCGGCGCGTCTTCCGGGCGGTTGCGGTCGGCCGGGACATAGCCCTTGCCGGTCGCGATGGTGAGCTCCATGCGGAACTCGACCTTCTCGTCGATGGTGCAGAGCACGAGCTCGGGATTGAGAATCTCGATGTCCGACGTGCCGGTGATCATGCCGGCAGTGACTTCCACCGGACCCTGGGCCTTGAGCGCGAGGCGCTTGGGGCCTTCGGCATGCATGCGCAGCGCCAGCTGCTTCACGTTCAGCACGATGTCGGTCATGTCCTCGCGGACGCCGGGGATCGAGGAGAATTCATGCAGCACGCCCTCGATCTGGATCGAGGTCACGGCCGCACCCTGCAGCGAGGACAGCAGCACGCGGCGCAGCGCGTTGCCGAGCGTCAGGCCGAAGCCGCGCTCGAGCGGCTCCGCCGTGATCGTCGCCGACCGGCCGGCATCGTGGCCAGCCTCGATCTTCAACTTTCCCGGCTTGATCAATTCCTGCCAGTTCTTCTGAAACATATTTCTCTCCATCGTGTCCCGGACGTGTCGGATCACGCCCATACGGTCGACGGTTAGGGGTAGGTCCGAACTTGAATCAGACGCGGCGGCGCTTGGGCGGGCGGCAGCCATTGTGCGGGATCGGCGTGACGTCGCGGATCGAGGTCACGACGAGGCCGACGGCCTGCAGCGCGCGCAGCGCCGACTCGCGGCCCGAACCGGGACCGGAGACTTCGACTTCCAGCGTGCGCATGCCGTGCTCGATGGCCTTCTTGCCGGCGTCCTCGGCGGCGACCTGGGCGGCATAGGGCGTCGACTTGCGCGAGCCCTTGAAGCCCATCATGCCGGCGGACGACCACGAGATGGCGTTGCCCTGCTGATCGGTGATCGTGATGATCGTGTTGTTGAAGGTCGCGGCGACATGCGCCACGCCGACCACGATGTTCTTCTTTTCCTTCTTGCGAGCGCGGCCGGCGCCCTTCTTTTCTGCTGCTTGGGGGGCTGCCATGGGATTACTTCGTCACCTTCTTCTTGCCGGCGATCGCTTTCGCGGGGCCCTTGCGCGTGCGCGCGTTGGTATGGGTGCGCTGACCGCGGACCGGAAGGCCGCGGCGATGGCGCAGGCCGCGATAGCAGCCCAGGTCCATCAGACGCTTGATGTTCATCGCGACTTCGCGGCGCAAATCGCCTTCGACCAGGTAGTCGCGGTCGATGGCTTCGCGGATCTGGATGATCTCGGCTTCGGTCAGGTCGTGCACCCGGCGGTTGGGCGCGATGCCGACCTTCTCGATGATCTCCTTGGCCTTGGCGGCCCCGATTCCATGGATGTAGCGAAGGCCGATTTCGACCCGCTTCTGGGTGGGAATATTGACGCCGGCGATACGTGCCACGAGCTTCTCCGATGAAAAATAAGCCTTTGGAAGGCTTACGCTTTTTATTCCGGGCGCACCTTCCGCCAAACCGCCAGCGCGCCCTTTGCACCAAAAGGGCGTCGGCCGGAACGAATTGGACAGGAAATCTGCCGCGAGGGCGCGGAGTATATTAATGCACCCCCCTTCGTCAACAGGCCGGATGGCCTTATTTTCCGCGGGGTTCCGCACGGTTCCCGGCACGGGCTTTTCCCGGCCGGCGGGCCGAAAACAGCGGCTCCCGGGCGGGTCAATCGGCCGTCGGCGGCGGCAGGGGCCGGCCGGCCGCCAGGAGCGCCAAATCCTTACCCAGCCGCCGGACAACCGAGGCGGATTCGCTGTTCCCCAGCACAACCACCGTAACATCGGAGGCCGGCAGATGGACGGCGAAGGCGGCAAAGCCCGGCGCCGTGCCCGCCGCGCCATAGGCGGGCTCGCCGAGGCCGGGATAGGCGGTCCAACCATAGCCGCCCGGGGCCTTGGAGCCGTCCAGCATGGCCTGCCGCGACGCCGCCGAGACGATGTGGCCGGCAAAAAACGCCTCGATCCAGCGCAGCTCGTCGCGGGTCGTGGTGTAGGCCGAACCCTCCCCGGTCCGCGCCGCCCACTGGACCGGTTCCGCCGGTTTCAGGCCGTCGGCGCCGTCCGGCGCATAGCCATGGGCCATGCGGCTCTCGTCGCCCAGTGTGCCGTCGTCGAGGCCGCTGCCGGTCAGGAACAGCGGCCCCAGGAAATCGGCGTCGAGGACATCGGCCAACGGCTTGCCGGTGTCGGCTTCGACGATCCTGGCCAGCAGGGCATAGGATTGCGGCACCGTCGGCACGTCGAGGCTGCCGCCGAGCAGGTCGCGGATGGTGATCCTGTCGCCATAGGCGACGCCGGGCACCAGCTGAGCGACGGTATTGTCCAGGGACAGCCGATGGGTCTCGACCAGCAGCATCACGGCCGCGGCCGTGTACTGCATCGACAGCGTGCCGATGTGGAAACTGGTCGAGGTCCGATTGGCGATGCCGCGCTCGCGGTCGGCCATGCCATAGGCCTTGTCGAAAACGACGGCGCCCGCTTGCGTCACCAGGATGGCGCCGGAAAAGCGACCCGCATCGAGCGTGGGCTGGAGGTAGGCGTCGAACTTCGCGGTCAGCGCCGGATCGGCGGCGGCAGGCGATGCGAGCAGCGCCAGCGCGGCAAGCAACCAGGCGCGGCGGGATTTCGCCATGCGCGCCGCGTTACGCCCTGGCGTCGAGGATGGCGGCGATCTGCCGGGTCACGTCGGGGATCGGCGCCATGCCGTCGAGGGTCGTGACCTTGCCCTGCTTGCCGTAATACTCGAGCAGCGGGGCGGTGTCGCGGCGATAGACGTTGAGACGGTTCTTGACCGTCTCGGGATTGTCGTCGGCCCGCGCGGTGCCTTCCTTGATCCGCTGCGCGACGCGCGACAGCAGGATCGCCTCGTCCACCTTCAGCTCCAGCACGCGATCGATCTTCTTGCCGCGGGCAGCCAGCATGGCGTCGAGCGCCTCGGCCTGCGCGATGGTCCGCGGGAAGCCGTCGAACACGGCGCCCTGGGCGCAGTCCGGCCGGTCATAGCGGTCCGCGATGATCTTGATGACGATGGCATCGGGAACAAGATTGCCCTTGGCGAGGATGTCCTCGACCTCGTGGCCCAAGGCCGAGCCCGCGGCCACCGCCGCGCGCAGCATGTCGCCGGTGGAGAGCTGCGGCAGGCGCCGCGTCTCCATGAGGACCTTGGCCTGCGTGCCTTTGCCCGCGCCCGGAGGTCCGAACAGAACCAGGTTCAACGACGCGCTCCCCGAAGCTTGGCCTTCTTGATGAGGCCCTCATATTGCTGCGCGATCAGATGGCTCTGGATCTGCGCAACGGTATCCATGGTGACGCTGACGACGATCAGGATCGAAGTGCCGCCGAGATAGAACGGGATGTTGTAATAGCTGAAGGCGATCTCCGGCAGCAGGCAGACGGCGGCGAGATAGAGCGCCCCGATCACCGTGATGCGGGTCAGCACGTAGTCGATGTGCTCGGCGGTCTTCTTGCCGGGCCGGATGCCGGGAATGAAACCGCCATATTTCTTGAGATTGTCGGCGGTCTCTTCCGGATTGAAGACGATCGAGGTGTAGAAGAACGAGAAGAACAAAATCATCAGCGCGTAGAGCACCAGATAGAGCGGCTGGCCGTGGCTGATATAGGTGACGACGGTCTGCAGCCAGTCGGGGATCGACTGCGCATTGAAGCCCGCGACCGTGGTCGGCAGCAGCAGGATCGACGAGGCGAAGATCGGGGGGATGACGCCCGAGACGTTGAGCTTGAGCGGCAGGTGCGAGGACTCGCCGCCATACATCTTGTTGCCGACCTGTCGCTTGGGATATTGCACCAGGAGGCGCCGCTGCGCCCGCTCCATGAAGACGATGCCGGTGACGAGCGCGGCGATGAACAGCAGGCCGACGATGACGATCATCGGACCGATGGCGCCGGTGCGCACCGATTCGAACGCCTGGCCGATATATTGCGGGAAGCGCGCCACGATGCCGGCGAAGATGATCAGCGAGATGCCGTTGCCGACGCCGCGGGAGGTGATCTGCTCGCCAATCCACATCAGAAGGACCGTGCCGCCGGTCAGGGTGACGACGGCGGACAGGCGGAAGAACAAGCCGGGCGCGATGACGACATGCCCCCAATGCTCCAATCCCAGCGCGATGCCGTAAGCCTGGATCGCGGCCAGCGCGACGGTACCGTAGCGCGTGTACTGGTTGATGATCTTGCGGCCCGCCTCGCCTTCCTTCTTCAGGTTCTCGAGCTCGGGGAACACCGTCGTCATCAGCTGGATGATGATCGAGGCGGAGATGTACGGCATGATGCCGAGCGAGAAGATCGCCATGCGGCTGATGGCGCCGCCGGCCAGCACGTTGAAGACGTCGAGCAGGCCGCCGGATTGCTGGCTGAGCTGGCGGCCGAGTTCGGCCGGATCGATGCCGGGCATCGGGATGTAGGTGCCCAGGCGCGCCACGACGAGAGCGCCGAGCGTGAAGAAGATGCGCTGGCGCAGCTCCGTGGCCTTGCCGAAGCTGCTGAAATTGAAGTTCGCGGCCAATTGTTCGGCTGCTGAAGCCATGTCCTACTCCCGATTCGGGCCCACTCTATATCGGGTCGGCCTCGTCCATCGACAAGCTTAAGGCTGCGGCTTTGCCAAGGGTGTGGCCAATATAGCCTACCCGACGCGGGCCGCCCGCTTTTCGGCCGCCTTGGCGCTGCGCTGCTTCCTTTTGCCCGGCTGGCCGGATTTGTTCATGTAGCTGGCCTTCTTGAAGGTCACGGTCAGCGTGCCGCCGGCCTTTTCCACGGCCTGGCGGGCGCCGGCCGAGGCGCCGGCCACTTCGAGGTCGAGCTTGGCCGTGATCTCGCCCTTGCCGAGCAGGCGGACGCCGTCGCGGCTCTTGTGGACGATGCCGGCCTTGCGCAACGTTTCGCCGGTGATCCTTGCGCCGGTGTCGAGCTTCTTGTCGTCGATCGCCTTCTGCAGGCGGCCGAGATTGAGCTCCGCGAAATCATTGGCGAAGATGTTGTTGAAGCCACGCTTGGGCATGCGCATGTGCAGCGGCATCTGGCCGCCTTCGAAGCCATACACCTTGGTGCCGGTGCGCGCCTTGGCGCCCTTGACGCCGCGTCCCGACGTCTTGCCGAGACCGGAAGACGAGCCGCGGCCGACCTTGTGCTTGTGCTTGTGGGCGCCGGGATTGTTGCGCAGTTCGTTCAGCTTCATCGTAACTCTCCATGGCCGGGCGGCGTCAGCATGAGCCGTCCGACCGAACTATTTCTTCTTGTCGCCCACGATCTCGACCAGATGCTGAATCGAGCGGATCATGCCGCGCACCGACGGCGTGTCTTCGAGCGTGCGGACGGCATGCATCTTCTTGAGACCCAGGCCGCGCAGCGTCGCCGCCTGGACGGCGGGGCGGCGGGCGGCGCTGCGCACTTGGCGCACGGTCAGCGTTTTCTTCTCAGCCATGATTCATTCCCTACGAGGCAGAAGCCTGCTCGCCCTTGCCGCCTTCGCGGCGTGCGATGATGTCCGTGACGCTGCGGCCGCGGCGTTGCGCGATCATGCGCGGGCTCTGCTGGTTCTTCAGCCCGTCGAAAATGGCGCGCACCATGTTGTACGGGTTGGAGGAGCCCAGCGACTTGCACACCACGTCGCCGACGCCGAGCGCCTCGAACACGGCGCGCAGCGGGCCGCCGGCGATGACGCCGGTACCGGCCGGGGCCGGACGGACGACGACCTTGCCGGCGCCATGATGGCCGCGCACTTCGTGATGCAGCGTGCGGCCGTCCTTGAGCGGCACGCGGATCAGCGCGCGCTTGGCCGCTTCCGTCGCCTTGCGGATGGCTTCGGGCACTTCACGCGCCTTGCCATGGCCGAAGCCGACGCGGCCGCGCTGGTCGCCGACGACGACGAGCGCCGCGAAACCGAAGCGACGGCCGCCCTTGACGACCTTGGCCACGCGATTGATGTGGACCAGCTTGTCGACGAATTCGTTGTCGCGGTCCTCGCGGTCGCCGCGGTCACGCCTTCTGCCACCTTCTTCACGCGCCATCTATTTGTGCCTCAGTTTCGTCATCTTGCGATTCGTCCATACGCTGTCGCCATGGACCCTTAGAATTCAAGGCCGCCCTCGCGGGCAGCGTCTGCGAGGGCCTTGATGCGCCCGTGATAGATGTAGCCGCCGCGGTCGAACACGACCTGCTTGATGCCGGCCGCAAGGCCGCGCTCGGCGATCTTCTTGCCGACACTCGAAGCCGCTTCGGCGTTCCAGGTCTTGACGGCCTTGCCTTCCTTCTCGTTGGTCGAGGCGGCGGCCAGCGTCGTCTGCGCGCGATCGTCGATGATCTGCGCGTAGATGTGGCGGCCCGAGCGGAACACCGACAGGCGCGGACGGCCATAGGCGTGGCTGGTGATCTTGAAGCGCGCGCGCTTTTGCCGGCGCGAGAAAAGTTTGGTCGTCATTTCTTCTTGCCTTCCTTGCGGCGGACATACTCGCCCTCGTAGCGCACGCCCTTGCCCTTGTAGGGCTCCGGCTTGCGGTAGGCGCGAATCTCGGCGGCGACCTGGCCGACGAGCTGCTTGTCGATGCCGGCGACGGTGAGCATCGTCGGCTTCTCCGCCGTGATCGTGATGCCGGCGGGGATCGGATAGGCCACGTCGTGGCTGAAGCCGAGCTGCAGGTTCAGGCTCTTGCCGGCAACCGCGGCGCGGTAGCCGACGCCCTGGATCTCCAGCTTCTGCGAAAACCCGGTGGTGACGCCGACGACGAGGTTGTTCACCAGCGTGCGCGACAGGCCCCACATGGCGGGGGCGCGGTCCATGTCCTTTTTGGGCGTGATGGTGACGCCGTCGGCGCCGAGCGCGGCGTCGACCTCGGGCACCAGCGTGACGCTGAGCTCGCCCTTGGGGCCCTTCACTTTCACCACCCGGCCGTCGACCGTGGCGGTGACGCCCTTGGGCAGCGGAACCGGCTTGTTGCCGATGCGTGACATCATCGTTCTCCTAGAACACCTGACAGAGGACTTCGCCGCCCACATTCTTCTCGCGGGCATGGGCGTCGGTCATCACGCCCTGCGGCGTGGAGACGATCGACACGCCCAGGCCCTGGCGATGGGGCTTGAGGTCCGCGACGGATTTGTAGACCCGACGGCCGGGCGTCGACACCCGCGTCAGTTCGCGGATGACGGGCTGGCCCTCGTGGTATTTCAGCTCGATCTCGAGCTCACGCGCGCCGGTCTTGAGCTCGACCTCGGTGTAGCTGCGGATGAAGCCTTCGTCCTTCAGCACATCGAGCAGCCGGGCGCGCAGGCGCGAGTTCGGCGACTTTATCTTCGCAAGACCGCGAAGCTGGCCGTTGCGGATGCGCGTCAGCAGATCGCCAATGGGATCGGTCATCGCCATATCCAGTGTTCTCCTTACCAGCTCGCCTTGGTCATGCCAGGGATCTGGCCGAAATTCGCAAGATCGCGAAGCGCGATACGCGACAGTTTAACTTTGCGATAGTAGCCCTTGGGCCGGCCCGACAGGTCGCAGCGGTGATGGATGCGCACCTTGGACGAGTTGCGCGGCAGCTTGGCCAGCTTGAGGCGCGCGGCGAAGCGTTCCTCCTGCGGCACCTTCATGTTGTCCGCAATCGCCTTCAGCGCGGCGCGCCGGACGGCATATTGCGCGACCAGCTTCTCGCGCTTCTTGTTCCGGTTGATCTGGCTCGTTTTCGCCATGTGGCTCGTCCTTACTTCACAAACGGGAACTGGAAGCCTTCGAGAAGCGCCTTGGCCTCCGCGTCGGTCTTCGCAGTCGTGTTGACGATGATGTCCATGCCCCACACCGTTTCGGTCTTGTCGTAGTCGATCTCGACGAAGACGATGTGTTCCTTGAGGCCCATCGCGTAATTGCCCTGGCCGTCGAAGCTCGTCGCCTTGACGCCGCGGAAGTCGCGCACGCGAGGCAGCGCCATCGTGATCAGGCGGTCCATGAACTCGTACATCTGGTCGCGGCGCAGCGTGACCTTGACGCCGACCGGGCGGCCGGCGGTGATCTTGAAGGTCGAGATCGCCTTCTTGGCGCGCGTGATGACGGCCTTCTGGCCGGCGATCGCGGTCAGGTCGTTGAGCGCGGCCTGGATCTTCTTGGTGTCCTGCGAGCCCTCGCCGGCGCCGATGTTGAGCACGATCTTGTTGACGCGCGGCACCTGCAGCATGTTGGTGTAGCCGAACTTCTTCATCAGCTCCGGGCGGATGGTCTCGGCATAGCGCTTCTTGAAGCGCGGCACGTAGTTCGCATCGCGCGCCCGCTCGCCGACCTCGACCTTGGTGCCGGCGTTGATCTCGCGCTTGGCGCCGGCTTTCTTGGCGCCCTTCGCGGCCTTGGCGTCGGCGCGCTCGGCTTCCTTGGGGTTCTTGCTACCTGCTTCAGACATCGATGACCTCACCCGACTTCTTCGCAAAGCGGACCTTGCGACCGTCGTTCAATTCCTTCCAGCCAATGCGCGTGGCCGTTCCGTCCTTCGGATCGACATGCATCAGGTTGGACAAATGCACCGGCGATTCCTTCTGCACGATGCCGCCCTGCGCCTTCTGCGTCTGCTTCTGGTGCTTCTTGATCATGTTGACGCCCGAGACCAGGGCGCGGTTTTCCTCGGCCATCATCTTGATGACCTCGCCCTTCTTGCCCTTGTCGCGGCCCGCCGTGACGATGACGCGGTCGCCCTTCTTGATTTTGGCGGGCATTACAGGACCTCCGGCGCAAGCGAAATGATCTTCATCTGACCCTTGGAGCGCAGCTCGCGCGTCACCGGCCCGAAGATGCGCGTGCCGATCGGCTCGCCCTGGGCGTTGATCAGGACCGCGGCGTTGCCGTCGAAGCGGATCAGGCTGCCGTCGGGACGGCGCACGCCGTGGGCGGTGCGCACGACGACGGCCTTGAGCACTTCGCCCTTCTTCACGCGGCCGCGCGGAATGGCTTCCTTGACGGAGCAGACGATGATGTCGCCAACCTCGGCATAGCGGCGATGCGAGCCGCCGAGCACCTTGATGCACATCACGCGGCGCGCGCCGGAATTGTCGGCGACGTCGAGCTCGGTGGACATTTGAATCATGACTTCTACTCCGGTCCCGGTGCGCTTATTTCGCCACGCGCTCGAACGCTTCCCAGGTCTTCAGCTTGGAAAGCGGCCGGCACTCGCGGATGCGAATGGTATCGCCCGTCTTGTATTCGCCCTTTTCGTCGTGGGCGTGATATTTCTTCGAACGGCGCACGGTCTTGCCCATCACCGGATGGATGAAGCGGCGCTCCACCTTCACCACCACGGTCTTGGCATTCTTGTCGCTGACCACGACGCCTTGCAGCACGCGCTTTGGCATACCCTTGTTCCTCTATCCTTCAGCCGGCCTTGCGGCGCTGCTCCGTCAAAACCGTTTCGATGCGGGCGATGGTCCGGCGGACCTGGCGCACGCGGTTCGTCTTCTCCAGCTGGCCGTTGGCGCGCTGGAAGCGGAGGTTGAAGGCCTCCTTCTTCAGCTTGACCAGCTCGTCGCCCAACTGATCGGGCGTCTTCATGCGATAGTCGTCGGCGGCCGACGAGGTCTTCGCCGCCGTCATCTTCTGCGCCTTCTTCGGCTTGGCAGCCGTCTTCTTCTTAGCAGCCATCGTCATGCACCCATGCGGGCGACGAACTTCGTCGCGATCGAAAGCTTGGCGGCGCCCAGACGCATCGCCTCCTTGGCCGTGGCGTGGTCGACGCCGTCGACCTCGAACAGGATGCGGCCCGGCTTGATCTTGGCCACCCAGAATTCCGGGGCGCCCTTGCCCGAGCCCATGCGGACTTCGGCCGGCTTCTTGGACACCGGCACGTCCGGGAAGACGCGGATCCAGACGCGCCCGGCGCGCTTCATCTGGCGCGTGATCGCGCGGCGGGCCGCCTCGATCTCGCGCGCGGTGATCCGCTCCGGCTCCAGGGCCTTGAGGCCGAAGGCGCCGAAATTGAGGGCCGTGCCCTTCTTCGCGGCGCCGTGGATGCGGCCCTTGAACTGCTTGCGAAACTTGGTGCGCTTGGGTTGAAGCATGGTTGTCTCTTACTGTGCTGGCGCGGGCGCCGGGGCGCGTTCGCGACTCTGATCGCCGCGACCCTGGCCGCCGCGGCCGGCTTCGGCCTCGGCCATGCGCTTATCCTGCGCCATGGGGTCGTGTTCCATGATCTCGCCCTTGAAGATCCAGACCTTGACGCCGCAGGTGCCGTAGGTCGTCTTCGCGGTGGCGACGCCGTAGTCGATGTCGGCACGCAGCGTATGCAGCGGCACGCGGCCCTCGTGATACCACTCGACGCGCGCAATCTCGGCGCCGCCGAGGCGGCCGCCGCACTTGATGCGGATGCCGAGCGCGCCCAGGCGCTGGGCCGACTGCACGGCGCGCTTCATCACACGGCGGAAGGCGACGCGGCGCTCGAGCTGCTGGGCAATGTTCTCGGCGACCAGCTTGGCGTCGATCTCGGGCTTGCGGATCTCGACGATGTTCAGATGCACTTCGTCGGTCGTGTACTTCTGGACGTCGCTCTTCAGCTTCTCGATGTCGGCGCCCTTCTTGCCGATCACGACGCCCGGGCGAGCGGAATGAATTGTGACGCGGCACTTCTTGTGCGGCCGCTCGATGACGATCTTGGAGACGCCCGCGGCCTTGAGCTTCTCGCTCAGGTACTCGCGGATCTTGATGTCCTGCTGCAGCAGACGGCCGAAATCCTTCTTGCCGGCGTACCAGCGCGAATCCCAGGTCCGGTTGATGCCGAGGCGCAGGCCGATCGGATTTACTTTCTGACCCATTATGCGACTTCCTTCTGCGCCGGCTTGCCGGCAGGCTTTTTGGACGTCTTCTTCGACTTGCCCTTGGCCGGCTTGGCCTCGGCGGTTTTCTCTTCGCGCTTCTCCTCGACCACGATGGTGATCTGCGAGAACGGCTTGGCGATGGCGGCGCCGCGGCCGCGGGCGCGCGCCATGAAGCGCTTCATGACCAGGTTCTTGCCGACGCTGGCCTCGCTGACGACCAGGTCGTCGACGTCCAGGTCGTGATTGTTCTCGGCGTTGGCGATCGCCGACTGCAGCACCTTCTTGACGACCTTCGCCACCCGCTTGGGCGAGAAGGACAGCGCGTTGAGCGCCGCATCGACCTTCTGGCCGCGGATGGTCTGCGCCACGAGGTTCAGCTTGCGCGGGCTGGTGCGGATCATCGTGCCGATCGCCTTGGCCTGATGCTCGGGAAGTACGCGGGCGCGTGAAACCTTGCCCATCAGCCTGCCCTCTTCGCTTTCTTGTCGCCGCCGCCGGAATGGCCGGAGAAAGTGCGTGTCGGCGAGAACTCACCGAGCTTGTGCCCGACCATGTCCTCGGTGACGAGCACCGGGATGTGCTTCTTGCCGTTGTAGACGCCGAAGGTGACGCCGACGAATTGCGGCAGGATCGTCGAGCGCCGCGACCAGGTCTTGATCACGTCCTTGCGGCCACTGGCGCGGGCGGCTTCAGCCTTCTTCAGGATGTAGCCGTCGACGAACGGGCCTTTCCAAACAGAGCGGGTCATTGCTTAGCCTTGTGCCTTGCCTTTGCGCGTACGCACGATGAATTTCGTGGTGCGCTTGTTGGTGCGGGTCTTGTTGCCCTTCGTTCCCTTGCCCCACGGGGTGACCGGGTGGCGGCCGCCCTTGGTGCGGCCTTCGCCGCCGCCATGCGGATGGTCGATCGGGTTCATCGCGGTGCCGCGCACGGACGGGCGCTTGCCCTTCCAGACGTTGCGGCCGGCCTTGCCGATGACTTCGTTCATGTGGTCGGGATTGGAGACCGCGCCCACCGTCGCCATGCAGGTCAGCGAGACCTTGCGCACTTCGCCCGAGTTCAGGCGCAGCAGCGCGTAGCCGGCGTCGCGGCCGAGATATTGCGCGTAGGTGCCGGCGGAGCGCGCCACCTGGCCGCCCTTGCCCGGCTTCATTTCGATGTTGTGCACGATCGAGCCGACCGGCATCGCCGCCAGCGGCATCGCATTGCCCGGCTTGACGTCGACCTTCTCGCCGGAGACGACCGTGTCGCCGACCGCCAGGCGCTGCGGCGCCAGGATGTAGGCGAGCTCGCCGTCCTTGTACTTGATCAGGGCGATGAAGGAGGTGCGGTTGGGGTCGTATTCGAGGCGCTCGACCTTGGCCGGCTGGTCGAACTTGCGGCGCTTGAAATCGATCAGGCGGTAACGCTGCTTGTGGCCGCCGCCTTGCCAGCGCACGACGACGCGGCCGGTGTTGTTGCGCCCGCCGTGGGAATGCTTGCCCTCGGTGAGCGACTTGACCGGGCCGCCCTTGTGCAGGCCCGTGCGGTCGATCAGCACCAGCTGGCGCTGACCGGGTGTCGTCGGGCGATATTGTTTGAGCGCCATGGCCTACAATCCCGTCGTGATATCGATCTGCTGGCCCTCTTCGAGGGTCACGATCGCTTTCTTGAAATCGCTGCGCGTGTACGGCTTGCCGCGGGCGAGCTTCTTCTTGCCCTTCACGGTGACCGTGTTGACCGCCTTGACCTTGACCTTGAAGAGTTCGGCCACCGCGGCGGCGATCTTCGGCTTGGTCGCGGACAGCGGCACGCGGAAGACGACCTGGTTGGTTTCCGTCAGCTTGGTGGCCTTTTCGGTGATCACCGGGGCCAGGATGACGTCGTGATGATAATGACTCATGCCACGCGCTCCGAGCCAAGTCTTTCTTCAATCGCGGTGAGCGCGGCCTTGGTCAGCACCAGCTTCTCGCTGCGCACGATGTCGTAGACGTTGAGGCCGACGGCCGGCAGCAGCGAAACATGGCTGAGATTGCGGGCCGAGAGCTCGAAGTTCTTGTCGAACGTGCCGTCGACCACCAGCACCTTGTGAAAGCCGAGTTCGCCGAACTGCTTGGCGAGCGCGGCGGTCTTGATGCCGGCCGACTTGGCTTCGTCGAGCACGACGAGCGCGCCGGACTTGGCCTTCGACGACAGGGCGTGCCGCAGGCCGAGGGCGCGGACCTTCTTGGGCAGGTCGAATTCGTGGCTGTGGGCGACCGGGCCCATGGCCTTGGCGCCGCCGACGAACAGCGGCGCCGAACGCGCGCCGTGGCGAGCGGTGCCGCCGCCCTTCTGCTTGCCGAGCTTGTGCTTGGTGCGGTTGATCTCGGCGCGGGTCAGCACCTTGTGCTGGCCGGAGCGGCGCTTGGCGAGCTGCCAGACGACGACGCGCTGGATCAGGTCGGCGCGCGGCTCGAGCCCGAAGATCGCGTCGCTCAACTCGACGTCGCCGGCGGCCTTGTTGTCCAGATTGAGCACCTTGGTCTTCATCTCAGGCCCCAACCTTCTGTTCCGGCGCCTTGGCCGGCGCGGTTTCGCGCTTCTTCACCGAACCGGGCATCGGCGAGTCCTTGTGCGGACGCTTGACCGCGTCGCGCACCATGACCCAGCCGCCCTTGTGGCCCGGCACGGCGCCGCGGATCATGATCAGACCGCGCTCGACGTCGACCTTCGCGACTTCGAGATTCTGCGTCGTGACGTTGTCGGTGCCGTAATGGCCGTGCATCTTCTTGTTCTTGAAGGTGCGGCCCGGATCCTGGCGGCCGCCGGTGCCGCCGAGCGAACGGTGGCTGATCGAGACGCCGTGCGAGGCCTCGAGGCCGGCGAAATTCCAGCGCTTCATCGCGCCGGTGAAGCCGCGGCCGATGGTGACGCCCGAGACGTCCACCTTCTGGCCGACCACGAAGTGGTCCGCCTGCAGCGCGTCGCCGACTTCCAGCATGTTCTTCGCATCGACGCGGAATTCCGCGAGCTTCTTGCGCGGTTCCACCTCGGCCTTGGCGAAGTGGCCGCGTTCGGCCTTGGAAAGGCGCTTGGCCTTGGCAAAGCCCGAACCCAGCTGCACCGCGGTGTAGCCGTCTTTCTCATCGGTACGCGTGGAGACGACCTGACAGCCGTCCAGCTTGAGGACGGTGACGGGCACGTGCCGTCCGTCGTCCAGAAACAGACGGGTCATGCCGACCTTCTGCGTGATGACGCCTGTGCGCATCGCGCTCACTCCTTAAAGCTTGATCTCGACGTCGACGCCGGCCGCAAGGTCGAGCTTCATCAAAGCGTCGACGGTCTGCGGTGTGGGGTCGATGATGTCGAGGAGACGCTTGTGGGTCCGGATTTCAAACTGCTCGCGGCTCTTTTTGTCGATGTGCGGGGACCGGTTGACGGTGAAGCGCTCGATGCCGGTGGGCAGCGGGATGGGCCCGCGAACCTGGGCGCCGGTGCGCTTGGCCGTGTTGACGATTTCCCGCGTCGAATTGTCGAGGATGCGGTGATCGAAGGCCTTCAGCCTGATGCGGATATTCTGGTTCTGCATGATCTTGACCTTCGATCCCGTTCCTGACGCTTACTTCAGTATCTTCGCGACGACGCCGGAGCCGACGGTGCGGCCGCCTTCGCGGATGGCGAAGCGCAGCTTCTCTTCCATCGCGATCGGCACGATCAGCTCGACCTCGATCGAGATATTGTCGCCCGGCATCACCATCTCCGTGCCTTCCGGCAGCTTGACGATCCCCGTCACGTCCGTCGTGCGGAAGTAGAACTGCGGCCGGTAGTTGGCGAAGAACGGCGTGTGCCGCCCGCCCTCGTCCTTGGTCAGGATGTAGACCTCCGCCGCGAAATTGGTGTGCGGCGTCACGCTGCCCGGC
>Ga0210397_10000407_pt1 | contig 29307 bp, 26 predicted proteins | sample IncBWH2OmetaG_FD_160126 | JGI IMG/M metagenome (GOLD analysis project Ga0210397, IMG submission 160126) | Forest soil microbial communities from Barre Woods Harvard Forest LTER site, Petersham, Massachusetts, United States - Inc-BW-H-2-O ...
CGCCGCAGTCTCCCGCGGCTCCGCGGCTCCAACGAACCGTGCTGCACCAGCCATCCGACCAACGATTGCCGACCGAATCGACCCCTGCATATCGACGCAGAGGTCGTAGTGGTCGTCCCGCAGCTCCCGCCGCAATCCCGAGATGTCACGCATTGTCCGCAGCGACGCTGGCCGCTTCTTCCACTCACGTGTAGGCACCGAAGACCACAGATCGACCAGAGGCCGTTCCGGACCTCGTCCTGAACCCCGCCAGGCCACGTCGTGAACATCGGTCTCGGCCTCCAATAGTTCACGCCACGCAGGCTCGATCGCCCAGCCGATCCGCCAGTCAGGATGCAGTTCGCGCAAAGCCGCCACGGCAGGTATTGCGTGGAGCACATCGCCCATCGAGCCGATCCGAACGATCAACACGCGAAGCGGAGGCTTCCCCGAACTCGCGACCGTTCCCTGCGAAGAAGTGCTTTTTGCGCCCAAGCCTTAATTTTCTCACGCAGCACCGGCGCTTCAGAATCGCTTCGGTTACGGCGGAAGGTTCGGTCAGCGCGACCAGTGTTTCCGCCGGTCCAGTCTCCCAACCATCGAGATGAGTTGGGTCAGAGACTCCACCTCATCGATAAGATCAACGCTGAGGCGTGCAACGACAACCGGCCCCAGTGTCTCCAGGTGGTCGCGCAGGATCGGCGTCAGTTTCACTGCGTCCTTCTCCGTCGTCACAAATCCGTTCGCCTCGACCCGCCGCGCTTCCTGGAGAAGGCGATGAATGTCGTCCTCCGTATACGCGTGGTGGTCAGGAAAGATCATCGTATCCATCGGCTGGTAGCCCTGCCCGCTCAGCATAGCGATAAAACCCTCAGGCCGTGCAATGCCGCAGAATGCGAAAGGTCTTGACGGCAGAGCTACCTCGCCGCCTTCGCCAAGACTCAAAGTTCGCCGTATGATCCAAACTACGGGCTGTTGCCTGGAGTCGTTCACCCCGGCGACCACCTTGCGTAGCGAATCAGCCTCCTCCTCGCGAAGCACCACAATGTCAGCCTGGGCCAGTGTCGACAACGGCTCGCGCAGATTGCCCGCGGGCAGCAAAGTGTCCTCAACGTCCGCCTTTGTGAGCAGAACAATATCGATATCACGGACAAGTTGGCGATGCTGAAACCCGTCATCGAGAAGATGGACTACCATCTTCTCGGAAGGCTCGTTCTGCTCCGCCATCACGCCTGCGAGATACCGGTCCGCCCCTTCGTAAACCGGAACGCCTGAGCGTTGCGCCAGCAGCACAGGCTCATCGCCATGCCACGCGGCATCGTCGAAGGGCTCGACGCGGGTAATCACGCTAGAGCTCCGTTTGTACCCGCGCGTGAGAATCCTTACCGCATAGCCACGGTGTCGCAGAGCCCGCGCCAACATCAGCACCATCGGGGTTTTGCCCGCGCCCCCGGCTGAGAGGCTGCCTATGCTGATCACCGGGCTGTCGAGCCTATTTTTTTTCAGCCATCCCCACTGAAAAAAAATCTTTTTCACCTCCAGCGCAGCACTGTAAAGCGGTGCTAGCGGCGCCAGCAGAGGTCTTCGCACACTCATCGTTGACCCACCGCCCTCTCCTCCAGCAATGTCATCAAGGTGTCCACCGTTCGCGCCGTAGCGCCTGCCTCCCCATGAAACACAGCCCGTCCGCGCTCCCCCAACGCCTTCGCGGCGCTCGTGTCTTGCAGCAGTTCGATCAATGCACTCGCCAGCCTCTCCGGCGAAACAATGCGAATTGCCTCCGCGGCTCGCATGGTCTCCACTACGCCGCGGAAGTTTTCAAACGAAGGCCCGGTCACCACAGGAACACCAAACTGAGCTGGCTCCAGCGGATTGTGCCCACCTTTCGGCACCAGGCTTCCGCCCACAAAAGCTACCGCTGCCAGACCGTACGTCGAGGCGAGATCGCCAATCGTATCCAACAATAAAATCGTGCCGCCATGGATCAGCTCTGTCGCCGCCACCAAATCGCTGCAACGGGAAAAGGGATAGCCGCTCTTTCGAATCAGCCCCAGCACTTCGTCGAACCGGTTCGGATGTCTGGGTGCGATCAGCAGTGCAGCATCAGGGACGGCCTCATGAATCGCAGGCCACGTCGCGAGCAGCATCTCCTCCTCACCTGCGAGCGTGCTTCCCGCGACAACGAGTCGCGCCCCAGCAAGAAGCGAGCCAATGCGCCGCGTCATCTGACTCGCGTCCTTCGATTGCACGTCGTACTTCAGGTTCCCCATCACCCTTACTTTCTCCGCAGGGGCTCCGATCTTCAACAATCGCGCTGCCGTCTCGCTACTTTGTGCAAGATACAGCGAAATCATTTCAAAAAATCGCTTCCACAGTCTCCGCAAACGCAAATATCGAGGAAACGACCGATCCGAGACCCGCGCATTGGCCACGACAATCGGAATTCCGCTCTTATAGCACTCTTCTATCAGTCGCGGCCAGAACTCGCTTTCCATTAGCACCAGGATCTTTGGGCGAAGAACTTGCAGATATTTGCGCACAGCAAATGAAAAATCGAGCGGAAGATAGAAGACTGGCGAATCCGGCAAACGCGATGTTGCCAGTCGTTGGCCGGTCTCGGTCGTCGTCGAAACCGCCACGACCCACCCGGGCAAAACCTTCTTCAACTCCGTCACCAACCGGGCCGCGGCCAGCACTTCGCCGACAGAAACCGCATGCACCCAGATCACCGTATGTCCTGCCACCGCGGCGCGCAGAGCCTCCGGAACTTGCCCCAGTCGCCCCGGCAAGCCGGCCCGGTATCTCCCGCTCAAAGCCATCCGAACGAGCCAGTAGGGTGCCCCTACGACCAGCACTGCCAGCAGAAGCGCACTGTAAACAATCATCACTGTCGCTTTCTCTCCCTTTACCTTGTGCGCCAGCGAAGATGATAATCAACTTGGCTATGAAGTCCCACCGGTTCCCGCAAATTTCGGCTCTGGCAGTAACGGCAATCTTCCTCCTGACCGTCAACTCCTTCGCGAACGATAAAGGCAAAAAGGCTCCGCCCGTGCAGCCCGCCGATCAATATCCGGCGCATGAGACCCATGTCGGCGAACACCTCACCATCGCTGCGGAGCCCTGCGACAACGTGAGAAACTGCGACTTTTTCCGCCTGCCCTATGTCTCGCATGGTTTTGTCGCCGTTCGTGTCATCTTTACCAATGATGGTGACACCCCGCTCTCGCTCGATGATGCCCGGATCCAATTCATCTCGGCCAACAACGACAAAATTCCTGCCGCAACCGAAGAGGATCTCAACCGGCGCCTCTTCTCAGCTCACGATGCGATGGGCACGAAGGTTCCGATGGTACCCCTTACGATCCATCATCCTCCTGTCGACAAGAAAATCACCGCGGACCAAAACGACTTTGGCTTCGCCAGCACCACCGTCAAACCCCACAGCACATTGGATGGCTATCTCTTCTACGATGTTCACCAACTCGACGAATATCCCCTGAAAGGCGCTCAGCTCTTCGTCAAGATGGTCTACACTTCTCCGGATAAGGAGGGAAATAAGAAGCAGCTCTTTGACTTCAATATTCCCTTCGACAAATGGCTGGCTTTGCAATCCAGCCAGAAGTCCACCGAAAAGTCCGAAGAAAAGCCCGCAGAGGGCCGCCCCAAACCCTAATACGGGACATCGCGATGACGCAACCTTCACCGCAGGCCAAGCTCGAAATTCGTTCCGCCACGCGTGCCGATGTGCCGCAGATCCTTATCTTTGTCCGTGAACTGGCGGAGTACGAGCGCGAGCCCGGCGCAGTTCATGCCACCGAAGCCGATCTTCTACGCGACGGCTTCGGCAAATCCAAGCGATTCGATTGCCTCATTGCCGAACTGAACGAAAAGGGTGAGACGACCCCTGCCGCCTTCCTTCTGTACTTTCACAACTATTCCACCTGGCGGGGTCATGCCGGCATTCACGTAGAAGATCTCTACGTTCGTGAGAGATTTCGCGGCAGAGGAATCGGGAAGGCGCTGCTGAGCCATGTCGCCGCAATCGCAGTCGAAGAAGGCTGCACCCGCCTGCAGTGGGACGTGCTCGAATGGAATACTCCCGCCATTGATTTCTACCGCCAGATGGGTGCGCAGATGCTGATGGACTGGCGCACCATGCGTGTCACCGGCGACGCGCTGCCCGCTCTCGCCGCTCACCGAAAGTAGCATGTACCCACCTGGATGCCTGTCGGCGATTAAAACCTTCCTCTTCTAACGAAGGGCAGGATAACAATTAGGCGTAATCGTTCGAAAACCTGGGCCACGGGGACGAATTATGCCATCGACTCACTATTTCGACGAGCTGTATGGAGTCACCGAAGAACAAGCTCTCAACTTCTGGGTTTCCAACCTGCATGAGGCGATGGGAAGCGAGACGTGGTCTCAGATTCGCGATTCAACGGGCATCTACCTCGCGAGCGTCCTCGGACATTTCTGTCTGCAGTCAGTCGATCGGATGGAAATCCTCTCTCCCGACTATAGCCCGAGCGATCAGGAATTCCGGCAGTTCGCGGATTTGACCCAGATCGCTGAACTCATGATGCAGCAACTTACCTGCGCAAGAAACCCTCTCTGGATGGAGTCAGCCGGTGCCCACATTCTTCTCTACGCCGGGTTCTTCCAAAGCCAGAACAAGGACCGCCACAACATCGAGTTCTATTCCCACATGGGCAGAGAATGCTACCTCATGGCAGCGGTGGGAAAAAGGTCGGGAATCATGAAGCTGATGGCGACAGACTTCAGCCAATACCTCCACCATCTGGCCAATCTCCATAGACACCTGCGCGAGAGCAGATTTCTTATCAGGCCGGAGAACTAGTTCTTAAAAGCGAATCGTTGCCGAAAATATCTTCGGCAACGATGATTTTCTTACTCTCAAACAGCTGAGGCTACGCCTTGCGGAACTTGCGCACTAACGGCGTGGCCAAGCCAAGCAGACCTGTACCTAGCAACATCAGCGATCCCGGCTCCGGAACAGGCGAGGTGCTGAACGCGACGCCTGGACCTGAAAATGGCTCTCCCACTACAGTCAGGGGAGATCCTTTGATCGAGTCGCCAGCTCCATAGCTCAAGCCGAGTCCCGGAAGGACTCCGTTGCTCCACAGGTCGACGCTGTATCCTCCCTGGACATTGAACAGGACACCATAGATGTCGAGGAAGCCGCCGCCGAAGGGATAGGGATCGTGTGGATCTCCGGGAGCTGGAGGCGGGCATACCGCGGGCGAGTCCCCGCCCGGAAAGTACAGGTTGTCATACGAAAAGCCAAAGCCGTCGCCCGGACTGCCCGGAGGTACAAAGGTGCCGTCGGGGTTGATGGGGGAAGGAAGAGAAGTGGCCTGAATCCCGGTAATCGTCGCATTGGAGATACCAAAGTTCGAGTCTGAAAAAGTACCTGTGATTCCGGTAACCTGAAAGGCTCCGGGAACTCCGGGAACCGGTGCATTCGAGATGGTGAGAACGCCGGAGGCGCTGAGGCCTCCGCCGCTGAATGAAAAGTTGAAGGAGTCGGCTTTGGCTGCTGGTGTCATGGCGACGCTCGCTAATACCAGCAAAGCAGACAGAGTAAGGTTGGAACGGGAGGCAATTCGTGCAGACGCCCGGCATATCATTTCGGATGAAGCGTTCATTTGTCTTCTCCTCGGAAATAAGGTGCTGCTAAGACTTACAGGTGGCCCAGACTACCACACTGATGTCAATCCCTCGAAACTGGCAGTTCTGGCAGGAGACCCTATCTTCATCTTTTGTAAACCCCAAAAAAGCCCCGCAGTGGTTAGAGGCTTCACTTTCAGGCGTGCGCAGGTTTGACGAACCCTTATAATCGAAGGAGGGGGCAAGGCCGAAAACTCATCCATTTCATCCTGCGAGCTCGCAGGTAAGTCTCATGGATGTAATGCTTTGCGGATTGCTTCCTCTTTAGAAAGGTCTCGCTAGCTAAATCCAAATCGAAGTTTTTTATTTTAAGCTTCGCGCCGAAGACGTAGGAGGGAAGTCCAGTGACGGCAAGAAAGATTCGGGTCATCGGAGGTGGTCTTGCCGGTCCCGAAGCCGCTCTTCAGGCTGCAAAACGTGGCTGCGGGGTCGACCTCTACGAGATGCGTCCAACGCGCTCGACCGAGGCCCACCAGACCTCTGACTTCGCCGAACTGGTCTGCTCCAACTCTCTCAAATCCGAAAGCCTGAACACCGCCCCCTGGCTTCTTAAGCAAGAGATGCGTCGCGCCGGGTCCATCCTTCTCGCCGAAGCCGATGCCTCTGCCGTTCCCGCCGGCCACGCCCTCGCCGTAGACCGTGTCGAATTCTCTCGCCGCGTCGCCGACCGCATCACGGCCGAACCGCTCATCACCGTCCACCGCGAAGAGATCTCTACAGTCGACGAGGATGACCGGAGCACCTTGACCGTACTCGCAAGTGGCCCGCTTACCAGTCCGGCCCTCGCCGCCGAACTCCAGCGCATCACCGGTTCCGGCCACCTTGCCTTCTACGACTCCATCAGCCCCATCGTCGACGCCTCCACCATCGACATGGAGAAGGTCTACTTCGCCGCGCGGTACGACAAGGGCACTGCCGACTACATCAACTGCCCCTTTACGAAAGAAGAGTACGACCGCTTCCTCGACGCCCTCACCACCGCCGAGATCGTTCCAGTTAAGGACTGGGAGCAGATTCCTGTCGATACCCTGTCTCCCGAGAAACTTCAGTACTTCGAGGGCTGTCTTCCCATCGAAGAGACTGCACGCCGCGGCCGCGACACCCTTCGCTTTGGCCCAATGAAGCCAGTTGGCCTCACCGATCCGAAAACAGGCCGCTGGCCCTATGCCGTCGTGCAGCTTCGCCAGGAAAACCTCCGCGCCGACAGCTACAACCTCGTCGGCTTTCAGAACCACCTCAAATACGGGGAGCAGCAACGCGTCCTTCGCCTCATCCCCGGCCTCGAGAATGCAAAGTTCCTTCGTTACGGACAGATTCATCGCAACACCTACATCAACGCTCCCACGCTGCTCACCGAAACCCTCCAACTCAAGGCACACTCGGGAATCATGATTGCGGGGCAACTGTCCGGCGTCGAAGGTTACACCGAATCCATCGCTTCAGGCATGCTTGCGGGCATCTACGCGGCGGCGATTGCCAGCGGCAAAACCCCGGCACCTGCTCCACGCCGATCTGCGAATGGCTCGTTGATTCACTACATCACGCATGCAGAGTCGAAGCGATTCCAGCCTGCGAATGTCACCTTCGATCTCATCCCCCCGCTCGAAGAAGATCTCCGCCGCAGGATTCGCGACAAAAAAGAGCGCCACCGTATCCAGTGCGAACGCGCGCTCGACGCCTGGGATGGCTGGCTCGCCCACTCTGGAGAAATTTCTGCCGTCAAATAAGAAGCTGCGATACCCTCAATCCACGCGCTATGATCCCGCTGAACGCTACGGAAGCAATTTCGCCGGCCATCGAGCACACAAAGGCATTCCTGCAACCCTTTTCGCTCAAGCTCTGGCTCAAGCTTGGTTTGATTGCGCTTCTGGCTGAAGCAGGCTCACAGTTCATCTTTCCGCCGGTCGGAAATCCCGCCGCGACTGGAACGCCTTCCGCTTCCGGAATAGGTGCCGCCTCAGGTGGGATTGGAATAACGTCGACGATGATGGCTGTCTTCGTCGCGATCGCAGTAATTGCTCTTGTGATCGGTCTTGCACTCTTCTATCTGAGTTCGCGAATGCAGCTCGTTCTGATGGACATGGTTGCGACTCGTACCACCCTCGTTGCGCCGGTATGGAACCGTACGGCGCCTCGAACTTGGCGGTGGATCGGTTTCAAGGTCGTGGTCTTCCTGGGCGTTGCCGTTGTCTTTGCGATGATTTTTATCGTTCCGCTTATCTATTTATTCCGAACGATCCCGCAAAATAACTCGAATCCCCCGACGTCAGCTTTCACGAGCAGTTTTGTGCTGATCTTTATTGCGGCGTTTTTGGTCTTCATGATCATCCTGCTTGCGATCTGGTCGATGCGAGACTTCGTGTTGCCGTTTGTGCTCTTTGAGGACGCGACCCTCCGAGATGCGCTTCGTCGTGCGAGCGCTCTCATTCGCCTCGAGCCCGGCAGCGTTCTGTTCTACCTCTTCATGAAGTTCGTATTGAGCCTGGTTGCCGGAATTGCCGCAGAGATCTGCATCTTCATCTCCTTCTTAATCATTGGCCTGCCCACGGGAGCCATCGGCGCGACGCTATGGTTTTTCCTTCACCAGAGTGGCTCCTTCGGTATGGCCGTGATGTACATCAGTTTTGGCCTGCTTGGTCTGGTCTGCCTCGTGACCTTTTTAGGCACGATCATCTGCATCTGCTGCGCACTGCTGATCTTCTATCAGGCCTATGCGCTCTACTTCCTTGGCGGACGAATTCCGGTCATCGGCAATTTGCTGCGGCCGCAATCGCCCATGTCCCCGCCGGGAGGCCTTCCACTAACGCCGTTTCTCTCTTGAGTGAAATCGAAAGAGACGTTAGCTACTCCTCTTTTTTCTTATTACGTGCCTTCACTTTGAACCAGATCGGCGTGCCGATAAATCCGAAGCTATCACGGATCTGATTTTCCAGAAATCGCTCGAACGAGAAATGCAGCTTTACATCCTTGTCCGTGAACAGAACGAAGGTCGGCGGAGCAACCGCAGCTTGCGTCATGTAGTAGATGCGAACGCGCCGGTTCATCGGCACGCTGGCCTTCTGGAAGTCGACGCGCTCGAGGAACCGGTTCATCTGGCCAGTGCTGACGCGCTTCCTCCGCTCACGCGCAACGAGTTCTACCTTCTTGAAGACCTGCTCGATGTTCTTGCCATCTGCAGCCGAGATGAACAGCAACGGCGCGTAATCCAGATACTTCAGCTTGTCCCAGACCTGTTGCTCGTAGAGTTTCTGGTTCGCGGGAGGCTTGCCGTCATAGAGCCGCAGACCATCTTTGCCTGTATTCGTCATCAGGTCCCACTTGTTGACGATGACGATGACGCTGCGCCCGCTCTCGTGTGCATAGCCGCCAATGTTCGCATCAAGCGCTGTAACGCCTTCGGTCGCGTCGATCAGCAGCAGCGAGACGTCCGCTGCCTCCAGGTGCTTCCGCGCCATGATCACGGACAGCTTCTCCGCCATCAGCTTCGTCTTACCCTTCCGGCGTATGCCCGCGGTATCGACAAACCGGAACGCATGTCCATCTCGCTCGACAACCTCATCGACCGCATCGCGCGTCGTTCCGGCAATCGGCGAGACGATCGCACGTTGTGTGCCTGTCAGTGCATTCAGTAGCGTGCTCTTGCCAACGTTCGGTCTGCCGATAATAGCGATCTTCGTCTCGCGGCTCTCGTATTCGCCGTGTGAGCGAAGCTTCCGAATTCGCTTCGCCGCCGGATCGATGGAGTAGTCTGGGCCGTTCGCGTCCTCCTCGGCTTCGTCGTTCTCGGTCAGCATGACTTCAGGCTCTTCGAGTGTCTCCTCGGACTCAGGAAGCACGTCAAACACCGCGTCAAGCAGATCGCCGATGCCGTTGCCATGCTCCGCCGAGATGGGAACCACATTCCTGAACCCAAGACGCCGGAAGTTTTCCGCCTGCGGCAGCATCGCATCCGTATCCATCTTGTTCACCGCAAGAAAGACAGGTTTGCCCCCACGCAGAAGAAGCCGAGCCAGCTCCAAGTCGGGCGACGCCAGTTCTGTTCGTCCGTCGACGACCATTACAATGGCGTCAGCCTCTTCCAATCCAACCTTGGCCTGGCGGAAGATCTCCGCCGGAATCAGCGCCTCATCATTGGGTACAACACCTCCGGTATCGACGATTCGCGCCTCACGGCCCATCCACTCGATCTCGCCATAGATGCGATCCCGGGTTATTCCGGGCTCATCACCGACGATCGACCGCCGCGACCCCGTCAGCCGGTTGAACAGCGTACTCTTTCCTACATTCGGTCGCCCGCACACAGCAATCAGCGGCAGCTTATAGGCTTCGGTACTCTCGGTCTCCGTTACCATCTGCGAAGCCAGCAGCTCAACCTCGCGCCAATCCTCTTCGTCTATCCGCTCGCGGCCTGTTACGTTCTGGGAACGTGGCGTCTGTCGGCCGACGATTCCCTCCGCCGGCCTCATAAACCGCTGCCGCTCAGCGGCCACAGGCTTCTTCGGTGCCGGCCGCCCAGACTGAATGGGTTTACTACTCTCCTTATCGGGAGATTGCTTCGTCACCCGTGCGGCCTTCTCGGCCTTCAGGCGTTTGGTCGCGAGTATCTTCCTCTTCCGCGGGTCGACTGCACCTGTCGTTGGTGCAACCCGGGGCGCACGGCCCTTCTTCGGTCGTGTACTAGCCTGCCGGTGCTTCTTTCCTAATCGCTTCTTGCCATCTGGTTTGGCCACAAATGTCCAACTTTCTCTCGCACACCATCCGGGTGGCAGGATTCTTACGCTAATTCTTCGCTTTCTTCTCTATTATAGAAATTGCGCAGCCTGTGTCCCGCGAGAACTTGTGATCGAGTCCCACTTTGTCCACCTCAGTCCCCATCTCGATCGTACCTGCTCCTCCGGATAAACTGCCGAATCTGCATGATTTCTTCTCGGAAGGCGGGCTTCTTTCGCGGTCTGACTTGTCATTTGAATATCGTCGCGGGCAGTATGAGATGGCTCGCGCGATCGAGTCTGCGTTCAAGGAGAAGCGGCATCTTATCGTCGAAGCGGGCACTGGTACGGGGAAGACTCTCGCCTATCTACTGCCTGCGCTTCGCCTTGCACGGGAACGTCAGCAACGCGTTATTGTCTCCACCGGAACGAAGAACCTGCAGGAGCAGCTTTTTTTCAAAGACGTACCCTTCCTTGAATCGCTGCTTGGCCCGTTGAGGGTCTGTTACATGAAGGGCCGCAATAACTTTCTTTGCCGTCACAAACTCTATGCGCTTCGCGACAATCCACTGTTGCATGGATTTGAGTAGATCGATCAATTCCACCACATCGAGCAATGGGAGAAAATCACAGAGACCGGTGATCGGGCGGAAATCGATGCCCTACCTGAGTCATCCCAGCTCTGGCAAAAGCTCGATGCCCGCTCCGAGGCGTGTCTCGGACAGACCTGTCCAGACTGGGAGCGTTGCTTCATTACGATGATGCGCCGCAAAGCCCTCGAGTCGGACATTGTCATCGTCAATCACCATCTTTTTTTCGCCGACCTCAGCATCAAGCAACAGGCGGCGAACGCCCCAGACGCTGGCATTCTGCCTGAGGCTGCAGCCGTGATCTTCGACGAGGCTCACGACCTCGAAGAGGTCGCCTCCAATTACTTTGGCATTGGGCTCTCGAACCAGCGCGTCGATGAACTTGTTCGCGATGTCGACATAATGCTGAAGGCAAAGAAGGCCAGCACGGCTGCGATTGAAGGCGCGGGCGCGACTTTGAAGGAGCGTTCGCGAATGTTCTTCGGGATTCTGCCGATGGAGGCTTCCGGATTACCGGGTGGAGTAGGACGCATGCCTTTCCACAATCGGGAGGCGTTTCTTGAAGAGAGCGGGGACTATTACACGGGCGTCCTCAACGCGCTGACCCGACTAGAAGGTGAGCTTGAATATCTAAAAAATGTTGAAGAAGCCCCAGGCTTGCGCAAGCGTGCTGCCGATATTCGCGCCCACCTGGCTTTTCTTCTCGAATCGCCGGATCGCAACACCGTCTTCTGGATCGAGCGTCGGACCGCGGGTGGTATACGGAGTCTGGGCCGTGGTGCAAGCCACGCCGCATTCCATACACATCTGCAAGCGACCCCTATCGACGTCTCCGAACTCCTCACTTCGACGTTGTTCGACAATTACAGTTCTGTGATTCTGACTTCCGCGACACTTACGGTCTCAGGTGGATTCGAGCACATTCGGCGGCGGCTCGGACTTACTGTTTCGCGCGAGCTTGTAGTTCCATCTCATTTCAACTACGAAAAACAGGCGCTCCTCTATTTACCTTCGAACATGCCGGATCCGCGGGAGCCTGACTTTCCGGAGAAGGCAGTGGAGCGCATTCGGCGCGTTTTGGAGATAACCAAGGGTCGGGCATTTTGCCTCTTTACAAGCTATGCGCAGATGCGCAGCACATATGAACGCCTGCTTACCGAACTTCCATATCCGCTGCTGTTGCATGGCACCGCTCCCCGGCATGTTCTGTTGCAGCAGTTTCGCGAAACTCCCAATGCGGTGCTGTTCGGCACTTCATCGTTCTGGCAAGGTGTTGACGTGCAGGGGGAGCAGCTTAGCTGCGTGGTCATCGACCGCTTGCCATTTGCAGTTCCGAGTGACCCTGTTGTTCAGGCGCGCATGGAAGCGATAGAGGCCCTTGGCGGCAAGCCATTCTTCGATTACCAGGTTCCTAACGCTGTCATCACGCTTAAGCAGGGTTTCGGCCGTCTCATCCGTAGTTTGGATGACCGTGGAGTACTTATGCTGCTTGACTCACGGATTCAGCGACAGCGTTACGGCCGTATCTTTCTTGAATCGCTTCCGCCTTATCGGCTTACTCAGGACATTACCGACGTAGAGCGATTCTTCGAGAGAAGATCTTGAGTCTTGGTGTAGGTTCTGCGATCGAAGAACCAATCAAGAACATACAAGCATATAAGGAAGGGCACCAACCAGATTACGCGGCTTCCGTAGCGTTCATCGACCATCGACATAGTCCCAGTGACAAATGCATTGGATACCACAACCCACACGACCACAATACTCAATCTGATAAGCCGCGACGGTGCACGATGCAAAGTAAACGAGAGGAATAGCAGCATTACGAGTAGAAATCCGCGAACTATCCAAATCTGGAATGCAGTGAACTCTTCAATATGTAGGGCGTTACTCGCCTGGCGGCTGGCAAGATAGTTCACACGTGCGCGAGGCAGCACTTCTTCAAATTGTTCCGCAACCCAAGAGCTGGGATCGAGATCCTCAATGCCGAAAATTTTGAGTTGCTGCCAGAAGGCTGACATTGACTTGGAAAGCTGTTCCCTTGGGTATGTCTGAAGGGTGGCGAGTACGAATGACATCTCTTCCTCTCGCATCTCTTTCTGTTCCTCTGTCGAAGCTCCGCCCCATCCTCCGTCCGGGTCCCACAGAAAATGGTCGGCGTCCCCCTCCAGGTTTTTGAACCGGTCGCAGATCGTCCACTTGTGCGCCCCGCAATGTTGTGCGAGATATTTACGCCCTGTGCCGTCGGCGATGAAGCGTGCCATAAGGTATGGCGGCCGTTCTCCATTCAGCGATACAGTGCCATAAAAGTATCCGTACAGTACAAGCTGAGCGATGGCGGCAATGGCGAGTATGGCAGTCATCTCTCCCGCCGCGCTGAGAAAACGTCTCGCGGGCCAACGTTCTAACAGCATGGTTGCCATGAGCATGAAACAGAGTCCTGCCCCTAACATGAAATGTGTTGCGTGCGCAGTCACGGCCCAGCAAGCGATGCAGAGAAGGGTCATCCGTTCCGCATGAGAGGTCGTCTCCCGCGCGAATGTGAGCAAATAAAAAGTCAGATATAGTGCTGGTCCGAGAATGTCGGGCATGACGATGCTGGCGTACCAGCTCAAAGTGGTCGACGCACTCAGAACCGCCAACAGCACCATGTAGGCAGATACTGCTCGTCGGGGGATGGTCGATCGCACCACCAGCCAGAGGACATATGACATCAGAATCGCTTGAAAAGCGACGATAGGCCATGCGGTGATGTTCCAGTGCAACGGCAGAATGCCAAGACTATAGAAAAACGATCTCATGCCGTAATAACTCGACGATTGATGCAAGAATAGCTTGCGCGCGAGGACGGGACCGTCGCCGATGTAGGTCATCGAATCGGGGTAGAGGAGCGGAAATCCGTTGTAGATCGCTGGCCAGAGCATCATGAACGCTCCGGCCAGCACAGCGACGCAGTGGGTTAAGCTTTGTGGAGTCCTGATTTTACGTACTGCATCCAGCGCCACAGTTTGTGTGGAGGTCATGACGCAGCACTCCTTCGTACACGGTTGCAGTCGCTGCGCATAGGGCCCGCTTTCGTTCAGTTATAGGGGAGTGGGAATAATTCTCTCTTGAACTAGCAAAAGCGGCAAGAGATTAAAATGGAAGACAGTATTTCTATGGGACGCAACCTTTACATCCTCGCCGGCAGTCTCATCCTTTTTGCGTTGATCTCATGCGGTATCGCGTATACCAACATCGCGCGGCAGCCGGGTTCGCCTGGAGATGTTTCGCTGTGGCGAACGATGGGGTTGGGGCTTCTGGTTATCGGGCTTCTTGTAGCACTTGCCGGCGTTCTGTCTTCTTTGTTCGAGCAAGCAGAACGCCGTGACGATGAGATCCGGCGAACACACCGCAAGCACTAACGAGGCCCCGAAACCAGTACAATCAAGGAAGGGAATTAGCTGTAGCCGCGTCTCCACGACGTCTATCTCAATCACAAACGCGGCAACCCGAAGGGACCACATAGTTATGTTTGAAATAACTGTAGAAGCCGGTTTTTCGTCCGGCCACTACTTACGCAACTATCACGGAAAGTGCGAGAACCCGCACGGCCACAATTACAAGGTTTTCCTGACTCTTCAGGGCAAAGAGCTTGACGAGGCAGGTCTGTTGCTCGATTTTAAGCTCCTCAAGCAGGTCATGCGTCCCGTCGTCGAATATCTCGACCACCGGATGATCAACGATCTCGAACCTTTCACGACAATCAATCCATCGGCTGAAAACCTTGCGCGTTATTTCTACGATGAGACCAAGATTCAACTTCAGGAGATGACTCAGGGTCGCGTAACCGTGAAAGACTGTACTCTTTACGAAACCGATACGAGCTTTGCTCGTTACTACGAGTAAGCAAGCCGATGCATCTCATCGAACTTTACAAATCTGTCCAGGGCGAATCGTCCTTCGCAGGCTTACCGTGCATTTTTGTCCGCCTTGCGGGCTGCAATCTTCGCTGTGCCTGGTGTGATTCGGAATATACCTTCACAGGCGGGAAGCCGTTTACGCTGGATGAGATTGAGCAGCAGATCAAGGCGCTTGCTCCGTGCACTCTGGTTGAGTTTACCGGTGGCGAACCCATGTTGCAGGCGAAAGAGCTTCTTCCTTTGATGGACCGTCTCCTTACGCAGAATTACGCCTTGATGATTGAGACTAGCGGGGAGCGTCCGCTAGCTGATGTCCCTAAAGCGGTGCATAAGATTGTCGATGTGAAATGTCCCGGTGCAGGCAGCGCGGCGAATACCTTCCGAATGGAAAATCTTGATGCGTTAACCCCAAACGATGAAGTGAAGTTTGTAATTACGAATCGTGAAGATTACGAATTTGCTCGCGGCTTTATTGAGACTCATGCACTTGAAAAAAGAGCGGGACAGATTCTCCTTAGTCCGGCCTTCGTGCAGACGCCAAGTCCGTTGCGTACTGCAGACAATATGTCACTCGACCCTCGGAAGCTTGTGGAATGGATGCTTGTTGATTGTCTTCCGGCGCGTCTCTCGCTTCAGATTCACAAGTTCATCTGGGAACCGATGAAGAAAGGCGTCTAGCCTTCGATTTCTGAGTGGCTTGGCGCTCATCTTGATAAACTACGCCCGACATGGCCACTCCTGCCGAAGCGGTTTCCGTAAAACGACCTCGTCTTGAATCGGTAGATCTGCTTCGCGGCGTCATTATGGTCGTGATGGCGCTCGATCACACGCGTGACTACTTTGGCGTCCCAGGTTCACCTACGAATCTCGCGACAGCATCCGCTGGGCTCTTCTTCACCCGCTGGATTACGAATTTCTGCGCTCCGGTCTTTTTCCTGCTGACAGGTACCGGCGCATGGCTCGCTTTGAGCAAACGCTCGAAGCCCGAACTTTCGCGATATCTCCTAACCCGTGGTCTCTGGCTCATCTTTCTTGAACTGGTTCTATTTCGTTGCTTTATCCTCCAGTTCAACTTTGACTATCATGTCGTCGCTATCACGGTGCTTTGGGCGTTGGGTTGGTCGATGATTGTGCTTTCGGCGCTGGTATATCTTCGACCCTCTGTCGTTACTGCATTCGGCGTCGTTATGATCGCCACTCACAATCTTCTTGATTCGATTACTTCTTCCAACCCGTTGTGGTCGATTCTCCATTCGCCCAACATTATTTTTTCAACTCCCGGACATACTGTCTTTGTTGCCTACCCACTCATACCCTGGGTTGGGGTCACCGCGGTCGGCTATGGGCTTGGTCAAATCTACCGTTGGGATTCCTCGAAGCGGCGAAGATTTCTCCTTCGTCTCGGCATTGGGTTCTCGGTCGCCTTCTTCGTTATCCGCGCAGGTAACGTTTATGGTGATCCATTTCGTTGGGCGCCACAATCGACCCATCTCTACACAGTGCTTTCATTTTTAAATACGACGAAATATCCGCCATCGCTACTATTTCTTCTTATGACCCTGGGCCTACCGCTCATTTTTCTTTGGGCCGTAGATGGTCACACACCAAGATTGCTGCAGCCGGCATTAATCCTTGGAAAGGTGCCGATGTTCTATTACTTGCTGCACTTCTTCTTTCTGCACGCACTTGCGATAATCCTCTGTTTCATCCGCTACAGACAGATTCACTTTATGTTTGAGTCGCCAGACCTCGCACATTTTCCAATTGCGCAACCGCCTGGATGGGGACTTCCGTTGCCGTTGGTCTACCTTGTTTGGATTGCCGTTGTCGTAGCTGTTTATCCGATTTGTCGGTGGTACGCTGGCGTGAAGCAGCGAAGCAACAACCCCTGGCTCAGCTATTTGTAGCTAGCAACGGTATCAAGAACGTGCATTCTGCCTACGTTACCATTGGCTATGCGCTTAATTTTCCCCCTGCTGTTGCTCGCCTGGACTCTGCCGAGCTTCGCGCAACAACAAAAGCCAATCGAGATCAAAGTCGTTGTCATCAATATGTTCGAGGTGGGCGCCGATACCGGCGATACACCTGGTGAGTACCAGTACTGGGTTGAGCGCGAGCACCTCGACACGGTTCTTCCGTTTCCGCAGGGCTATCACGACCTTCGTCTTAACGAAAAGGCTGGAGTCCTCGGTGTTCTTACGGGAGTAGGAACTGCGCGAACGGCCGCAACTATTATGGCCCTGGGCCTCGATCCGCGTTTTGATCTCAGCCACTCTTATTTCCTCGTTGCCGGGATCGGAGGAATTGATCCACAGATGGGTTCTCTGGGTTCGGCTGTCTGGTCCGACTACATTGTCGACGGCGACCTCGCTCACGAGATCGACGCCCGCGAAATTCCTAAAGAATGGACTACGGGTTATGTTCCTCTGGGCAAGTCCATACCCTATGAGCAGCCACGCACTGCGCGCTTCGGCGATGACGGAAATATCTATCACCTCAACACAGCGTTAGTCGATTGGGCTTTCAATCTCACCAAAGACACAGTACTCTTCGATACCCCACAGATTAAAGAACGCCGCATGCAATATGAAGGTGCCCCGGCTCACCGTCCGCCCTTTGTTCTTCGTGGCGATAATCTTTCGGCCGCAACCTTCTGGCATGGCAAGCTGCTTAACCAGTGGGCACGCGACTGGGTCAAATATCAGACTGACGGCCATGGCACTTATGCTATCTGTGGCATGGAGGATACCGGAACGATGCAGTCACTTACCTGGCTTGCTCACGCTGGCAAAGTTGATATCGGCCGCGTCCTCGTTCTTCGCAGTGCATCGAACTACGATCAACAGCGAATTGGTATGACGGCTGCCGAGAGTCTCTCCGAAACCAAAGTCCGCCAATACAGTGCTTACTTGCCGGCGCTCGACTCGGCCTATCGTGTCGGACACATTGTGGTTGATAGTATCGTCTCCAACTGGCCTCAAACGAGAGTCCACATCCCAATGAAGTAGAGTTTTAGCCTTTGGACAACCGTTCGACGGCCTGGTCGATTCGATCGCTAAAGCTAAACTGCTTCGATCGCGGATTTTGCTGTAACAAACGAAACTTCTGGAGTGCTTCCGCTCGCTTTCCAGAAACATCGAGAAGAGTCGCATAGACGAAGTCGCGAGCAAGCGGATCGGTATTATCGTCGCGATTATCACCGAGCCAAAGATAGGTCTTCCATGCATCGTCTTCGGGAACGGCGGATAGGGACTCTGCAAGATTGTCCTGTTCCATGTTCAACGTGCTGAAGCAGAAGCTGCGGATGCGATACTTTTCATCGTTATCTAACGGCTCACCATTTTTCCGCATATCGTTGACTGATTTGACCAGTTCCTTTCGAGCTCCCGGAACTTGGTCATCAAGCAATCCTCCAACCTGCATCTCTCTTACAAGTGACCGCGCTTTCCCTGACGCGACTGCAGTATTGAAATGTTCGATTGCCTCGGGAAAGGCACCTCCGTTTTGAAGCATCCAATTACCTAGCATTGAATTGGCATAAGGATTGGTCTTATCCAACTGCACCGCAGCACGAAGGTTTTGTTCGGCGAGATGACTAATTTCTCTTTGAGCAATATGCCAATTCAACCAGTGTGCCCAACCGAGATGGGCCTGAACATCTGCAGCTCGTGATCCCGTGGATCGTGCCAGTCCGGCATCGAGAATGGGCATGATCTCGTCCAGCAGAACCCCTGCAGCCTGCGCAGTTCTGTCCTCGTCATGTTCTTTACCAAGAACACTGAAGTTGTCGACCCACAACATCGTCGCGTCTAACTGCCCTTCAAGCGCAGGGGCATAAAGAGGATCTGACTTCAGTATGTTTCCGTAGCTATGGACAGAGGCTTCATACTCCTGTTGTTTCATTTGCGTGGCTGCGACTGCCATCTGCGACGCTAACTGGGCGCGTTGTGTTCGGTGAGTCGCGAGCCAATGGACTCCACCCGAAAGACTTCCGATCAATCCAATTACTGCCGTAACGCCGCCAACCCAGCTCATCACGAGCTTCAGAACACTGGCTTTTTCAGATTTCTGGGCGCCTTGTCCACCTTGCGGAACGCCGTTCTCCATTGAGACCCCTGAAACTTGTAGTCGCGCCAGACCCGGGCATTATGAACAAAAAGCACTCTCAAGCATCTTACCTAACCGAGCATCCGCCGCACCACTCGCCGCACCGTCTCGGTCACCACTCCATACACTACGTGGGTGGCCAGCTCACTTGTCCGCTCACGTGCTGTCTGTTCCTCCGGTTCAGACGCAAGCCCCATCGCTGGCAAGACGGTTCCCTGTGTTAAGGAGCTGAGCGCCATTCCAAATCCGGCTCCGTCTTTGGCCGTGGCGGCGGGGTAATACTCCGCCAACGCACCATACGCTGCGCCCGTCAATGCGCCAAAACCCCAACGGACTCCTTCCGCTGCGACCCCTTTCTCATGTCCCATCAGTTCGTGTCCTGCAATTACTTCTGACAACACTTCGTAAGGTTCAGGCTCGCCCTGAGTTCGCGGAGGATAGATTCTCTCGGCGAGTGTCTTCGCAGCCGTCGCGACCAAGCCACCTATCAGGCCCGCCACCAGCCCTTTTACCAGAGAACGCTCGGTCACTTTGTCAACTTCATTTGTTTTGCTCATCGAACCTGCCTTCATCAAGTGATCTAGCGGTGAGATGCATTTTCCGCCGTTTGAGGCTGTGTTGAAGGTCTTACATTAGCCGACATAAGCCGTTGCGTCGGTAACGTCGGTCCCGCGATTCAACTTGATTACACGGAATAAAATCGTTAATACTGCGGAGACTGTCAGATTCAGCAGCAATGCCGGAACTGCCGCATACATGGCGTAGGTTCCGCCGCCAAGAAACGCAGGCAGGTGTAGCGGATAAACCGAACCCTTCATCTCCAACGCTACTACCATTGCCGTTCCACAAGACATTCCTGCCAGCCATCCGACGAAGAGCGCCCAGGGATGAAACCAACGCGTGAATATTCCGAATACGACCGAGGGAAAGAGCTGCGCTATCCAGATTCCCCCCAACAACTGCATCTCAATCGCGTAGGTTACGGGCAACTCGAGAACAAAAAGGAGCGCGCCAAATTTAACAGCTAGTGAAACGATCTTCGCCAACTGTGATTCTTCTTCCGGCAGCATCTTCCTCCGAATTATCGCCCCATATAGATTGCGCGTGAACAGGTTCGAAGCTGCAATCGACATAATGGACGCCGGTACCAGTGCGCCAATCGCTACCGCAGCGAGACAAAATCCAGCAAACCATCCCGGAAACATCTTCAGAAACAGGAGCGGCACGGCCATGTTTGCATCCTTTGTTACGATACCTGCAGCCAAAGCGACGTAACCCATCAGCGCAATCAAGCCAAGTAAAAAGCTATAAGCTGGCAGCATCGCCGCGTTTCTTCGGACAACATTTGCACTCTGAGCGCTCAGAACCGCGGTTGCGGTGTGTGGATACAGCATCAGCGCAACAGCCGAGCCAATCGCCAGCGTTGAGTATCCGAGCACCTGTCCCTGACGAAGGAAAATTGTACCCGGTGGCGTGTGGAATGCGAGAGACTGATTTGCCAACTCAAAGATCCGAGCATAACCGCCAAGCCTAAACGGGATGTAAATCAACGCGGCCAGCACCATGATGTACAGCATCGCGTCCTTCACAATCGCGATGACCGCAGGTGCCCGTAGTCCGCTGGAATAGGTGTAGGCTGCGAGGATTACAAACGCTGCGGCCAGCGGCCACTCCCCACGGATCCCCATCGCGCCGATAACAACACGGATGCCGACTAGCTGGAGGGCGATGTATGGCATCAACGCCAAGACGCCGGTCAGTGCGATTGCAATGGTCAACCATTTATTTCCGTAGCGACCTGCAACGAAATCTGCAAAGGTTACGTAACCATGCCGGTGACAGATCGTCCACAACCGGGGAAGCACCAGCATCATGTACGGATAGGTGATCACAGCGTAGGGCAGAGCGAAAAATCCCATCGCTCCTGTTCCATACAGAGCAGCTGGCACAGCGATGACCGTGTATGCGGTATAGAGGTCGCCGCCGATCAGAAACCACGTCACCCAGGTCCCGAAGCTACGACCAGCCAATCCCCACTCTTCGAGTGAACCCATTCCGGCTTTTGGCCTTCGCCACCGAACCGCCCAAAAGCCAGCCAACGTTACCAGTGTGAAGAAGAAGCAGAAGACCACTAATGCCGTCGTATGCAGATGCAATCGCTCACCAACTTATAGGATTTGCTACATGCAGAAGTATGAGCATCTTAGCCCAATCAGCGTTCGAAGATGAAACGCGATGTTCAATTGCAGATCAGCTTCGGCCGCTATCGCTCCACTCATAGACCACCACACCCAGATCAGTCAGCGTCTTGATTACTTTTTCCATATTTCGCCGCACCTCGGGACGCGCACTTACAGGAACTTCATGCGCCTCTTCTACCGCAACGACCCGTCCGTACGGCCAGAAATTTTGAGGAACAGCATTCAGCGCCACCGGCAGATCGCTGACACGCACATTCAGATCCTGCCGTCGTGCACCGATCGGGCGTAGCATACCGCCCACTCCCAAGCCGGTTGTGTTAGCGTCAGCCTGCACGACATGAAGCGTCACCATTCCCCCTTGAACCGTCAGGTATGGGTTTTCCCAGACTGACAAACTCTTGACCGCCATGTATCGGGTCTTCGAAGGTGGCGGAATCAATTCCATCTGCTGCCGCGCCAAATCAATCTCGTGGCGTTCCTCAGCCGCAGCAGCTTTTGTGTCAGGAACACTGGGCGAAGCAGATCGAGAACAACCATTTAACGAGAGGGAAAGCAAAAGCGCAGGGAACAGCAATAAAGATTTATGCACGAATATCAGCATACCAAGCCCTTCCGCGCTTCAGAAGCTGAAAAACTTTCGTGAACCGCGGTATTTACCGCCCGGTCCAGACGGCCGAGCGCTTCTCGAGAAAAGCCTTTGTTCCCTCCGCTTTGTCGACAGTGCCGCACAGACGCCCAAAGATCTCTGCCTCCACGTCCGTTGCAGCGACCAGCCCAAGTTCGCCGCCCCATCGCACCGCTTCAATGCACCCTGCAACAGCCAGCGGTGCCATGCTGACGATAGTTTTCGCCATCTCTCCAGCACGTTCCATTAGTTGACCCGCCGGCACGACCTCATCCACCAGACCGATCCGGAGAGCCTCAGCCGCGCCGATCATCTCGCCTGTCAGCAATAACTTCAACGCCGTCGATGCACCGACCAACCGCGGCAGTCGCTGCGTTCCTCCATATCCGGGGATCAGGCCCAGCTTCACCTCCGGCTGCCCCAAACGTGCCGTTTCGCTGGCGAGCCTGATCGTGCAGGCCATCGCGACTTCGCACCCTCCGCCAAGAGCAAATCCATTGATACATGCAATAACAGGCTTTCCACAGGTTTCGATGAGACGGAAAACCTCCTGTCCGCGCCGAGCCTTTGCTTCCCCGGTAGCTACGTCCAGGCGAGTGATTTCGTTGATGTCGGCACCTGCCGCAAAAGCCTTCTCACCGGCACCTGTCAAAAGAATGACTCTGACACCCGCATCTGCCGTCAGCGTCATAAACACTTGCTCAAGCTCGTTAAATACCCGAGCGTTCAATGCATGCAGCACCTCTGGGCGGTTCAGCGTCACTGTCGCGACTTGGTCCTTCACCTCACAAAGCATAGTTTCGTAATTCACAGGCATCTCCCGTCGGCAGTTCAATTTAGTCCAGCAATTCCCGCACTCCCAGACGATACAATCGAATCTATGATTAAGGGAATCACGTTCCTCAGCCCTGTAGCCTCTGTCGGCACGTCAGGCGCTGAATTTGATCGTCTTGTTACGCTCTTTTCCGCGCTCGGCTTTGAACGGGGTAAGGGCTGGCAGGATTCCCAAGGCCGCGGCGCTGCCTTTCTTGCGCCGATTGGAAACATCGAGTTCATTACCGGTCGTCTTCCCGCAGATGGCGACAAGACGCCGCCAATTCTTGTTGAAGCAACTCAGTTGGACCATCTTCGATCCCTCGTCGAAAAGTGGCTTCTTGCAAAGCATCGCACCGAAGAGATTGGCACTCTTCTTTCTCCGATAGAGCCGACCCACTGGAACAGCCGCCTTTTTTCCGTGCAACTTACCCCTGACCTGAAGCTGGGCTTCTGGCAGTCAGAAAATCCTTTTCATGGTCAGACCTCAGCGATTGAAGGCGATCTAAGCGCTGCGGGCATGAGTTTTGGTGTCGTGACGACGCGCTGGAATACGGTGATTACCGACCGTCTTCTTCAGGGTTCGCTCGATGCTCTTCACCGCAGCGGCGCCGCGAAGTCAGATATTGAAATCGTCCGCGTCCCTGGCGCATGGGAGGTTCCATCTGCTGCGCGAACTCTCGCCGAATCAAAAAAATTCGACGCAATCGTTACACTCGGCTGTCTTCTTCGCGGTGAAACTGCTCACTATGAGGCAATCTACAACGAAGTTGCTCGTGGTATTGGCCAGTCCCAGCAGGACACCGGAGTCCCGCACGCCTTCGGGGTTCTTACCTGCGAAACTCTTGAGCAGGCCCTCGATCGCGCTGGTCTCAAAGCAGGAAACAAGGGCTTTGAGGCTGCCATCGCAGCTATTGAGATGGTCTCCATTCAACGCAAGCTTGCGGCACAAAACAATAAGGGGAGCCGGTAATGGGAACCCGTCGCAAGTCTCGTGAACTTGCCATGCAGATGCTCTTTCAAGGTGACCTCGGTAAACAATCACCCGAACAGGTGCAGAAGGTCTTCTGGGCTTCAGCCGCCGATGTTGACCCCGAAACCCGCACCTTCACCGAAGATATCTACCGAGTGGCCACCGCACGTGGAGAAGAGATTGATCAGCTTATCGAATCGCATGCGCAAAACTGGCGCATCGAGCGTATGGCTGTCGTCGATCGCAATCTTCTCCGCACGGCCGTTGCCGAGATGCTCGGCTTTCCGAACACTCCGGCAGCAATCATCATCAACGAGTCGCTCGATATCGGCCGCCGCTACGCAGCCCCCGAGTCCGTCTCCTTTCTCAACGGAATTCTTGATGCCATCGCTCGCGATCTCCTCAAAAAACGTCTCGGTTGAATTAATTTTCTAAAAAAGACAAATCCACTTGCCAATCGTCGGCATCCTAGCTTTGACCACCGATTATTTTCTTCAAAGTAGAAGCTCGTTCGGCATATTTGTGGGCTATATAGGGGTCAATCAGACTGCTTCAATCGGAGGTGTCTCTCTTGTCGATCCTCATCTTGGCATTTCTTATCGGAATCATCGCCGGTCTTCGTGCTCTCATGGCTCCTGCAATTGCAAGCTGGGGCGCCGGCCTTGGCTGGTTCAGTCTCGCAGGCACGCCACTTAGCTTTATGAGCCACGCCATCACCCGCTGGATCTTCACTATTGCCGAAGTCGGTGAGATCATTAACGACAAGCTTCCTAAGACGCCCAGCCGCAAAGTCCCGCCGCAGTTCATTGCCCGCGTCGTCATGGGCGGCCTTGCCGGCGCAACCCTCGGTGCGGCGCATGACGCTCTCCTCGGCGGCCTCATCGCGGGAGCCATCGGCGCTGTCGTTGGCACTCTCGGCGGAGCCTCCGTTCGTGGAGCGCTCTCCAAAGCCTTCGGCAAGGATCTTCCGGCGGCACTGCTTGAAGACGCCGTCGCTCTCCTGGGTGCTATCTTTATCGTCTCTAGAGTCTGATGCCGACACACTTCGACGCCATCATCATCGGGGCCGGTCAGGCTGGACCCTCGCTCGCCGGCAGGCTCACGGGGGCTGGTCGCACCATCGCTTACATTGAGCGTAAGCTCTTCGGCGGCACATGCGTCAACACCGGCTGCACTCCCACCAAGGCGATGGTTGCCAGCGCCTACGTCGCTCAAAAAACCCGCACTGCTGCGGAATACGGTGTCCAGGCGCCCGGCCCTGTCTCGGTCGATATGAAAGCCATCAAAGCCCGTAAAGATAGAATCGTTCTCGCTTCCCGCACTGGACTCGAAGACTATGTCCGGAAAATGCCAAACTGCACCGTTTTCAACGGCCACGCGCGCTTCGAATCCCCCAAAGAAGTTCGCGTCGGGAGTGATTTGCTCTCCGGCGATCAGATTTTCATTAACGTAGGCGGGCGTGCTGTTATCCCTTCGTTTCCCGGCGTCAACGAAATCCCATATCTCACAAACGTCAGTATCCTTGAATTGGAAACTCTTCCGCGCCATCTCGTCGTCATTGGCGGAAGTTACGTCGGCCTCGAGTTTGCACAGATATTCCGTCGCTTTGGCTGCGAAGTTACGGTCATCGAAAAATCCTCGCGCCTTGTCTCACGTGAGGACGAAGATGTTTCCGCCTCAATCCGAACCTTCCTCGAAAAAGAGGGTATTCGCGTACGCACGAGTGCCGAATGTATCCACTTCCGCCGAGAGGCCAACGATATTGCCGCGGGAGTGAGCTGTGAAGATGATCCATCCGAAAGCATTGGCTCGCACGTTCTTCTTGCCGCAGGTCGCCAACCCAATACCGATGACCTCGACCTCGACAAAGCGGGTATCGCCCAGGATGAACGTGGCTTTATCACCGTCGATGACCAGCTGCGTACCAATGTCCCCGGCATCTGGGCGCTCGGAGACTGTAATGGTCGTGGAGCCTTTACCCACACTGCGTACAATGATTTCGAGATTGTCGCAGCTGGTCTCCTCGACAATGACCCGCGACGCGTCACGGACCGCATTCCCTGCTACGCTCTCTACACCGACCCTCCGCTTGGTCGCGTTGGTCTAACTGAAGATGCTGTGCGCAAATCCGGCAGACCGGCTCTGATTGGTACACGTGCCATGACTCGGGTCTCTCGCGCAATCGAAAAAGGCGAGACCGAGGGTTTCATCAAAGTGCTCGTCGATGCGAAGACCAATGAAATCCTGGGTGCTTCGATTCTAGGAACTGGTGGCGATGAAGCCATTCACTGCATCATCGATACGATGTATGCCAAGGCCCCTTATACGAATATCCTGCGTGCCGTCCACATCCACCCAACGGTCTCGGAGCTCCTGCCGACTGTCTTCGGCGATCTCAACCCGCTCACGTGAGGTTGTCCCCTTGCTTCTTTCCGCTCTGCGCAAATCTTCCGGTATCATTCGCTCTGTTCCCGCAATCCATACCGGAGACGATGCATGCGTCTGTTTTCTTCAGCCAGGATTCTCGTTCGATCAATTTTCCTTATATCGCTCTTAGTCTTTACGCTCGCGGCTATCGCATCTCCAGTCCATCTCCGAACCGAACATCTGACCAATCCGATCGGCATTGACGCGAAGTGTCCACAGTTCGCATGGCAAAGCGATGCGACGACTCCAAACTGGATGCAGTCCGCCTATCAGCTTCTCGTCGCAAGCAGTGAGAAGAATTTATCCGCGGGAGAGGCCGATATGTGGGATTCCGGCCGGGTCAACTCTTCGGATTCTATTAATATTCTCTATAACGGCCCTACTCTCAGGCCGCAAACACGCTACTTCTGGCAAGTCCGTGTATGGGACAACAACGGTGGTACCTCCACATCAGATCCTGCTTGGTTCGAAACCGGGCTGCTCTCGCCTTCCGACTGGCGAGCTCAGTGGATTCGCCATGTCAATGCAGCTGATGAGCGCGAGCTTGCTTCTGTTCACTGGCTCTGGCTTTCCAATACAGATGCAAAAGCGATTCCATCGGAGACAACAGTCGAGTTTCGCTATCCTCTTCACCTCGATTCTGCTCCTGCTCGAGCCAGCCTGCATGTGCTCGTTACGGGCAGCTTCGTCGCGACAGTCAACGGCGTAGCCACCGGACAGCACCGGGACTTCGGCGCATTCGACTGGGAAGAAATCGGCCCGCTTCTCAAGCCGGGGGACAACGAGATCCTCATCAAAGTAACTTCACCGCGCACCAGGCCTCCTGTAACCACAGGTCCCGCAGGTTTCGCTGCCTCGCTTCGCATTACCTCTTCGAATGGCATCGAACGCCGCATCGCCAGCGACAGCACCTGGCTTGCCCGTACAGGTACTGCAGCTTGGCAGCCGTCACAGCAGATCGGCTCGCTTACCACCCCGTTGGTCTTTGCCAACGATCGCCACACTATTGTCGTCGGTCCCAATCGTATTGCTTCTGAGGCTTCGCTCTTTCGCAAAGATTTTCTGCTTCTCAGCGCGATCCAGTCGGCACGCCTCACAATAACTGCTCTCGGAGCCTACCGCGCGTTCCTGAATGGCGAACCTCTCGCTCCACAGAATCTTCTCGATCCCGGCTTCACCGACTTCGGCAAGCGGGTCTTATATCAGACTTACGATGTCACCTCGATGCTTACCCACGGCGATAACACTGTCGCTGCAATTCTCGGTGCGGGATGGCACGGCTCACCGATGACGTGGGCCGGTACTCGCGCCTATTCCGGGCCCGACGCGCTTCGCGCACAACTCGACATCACTCTCGCCGATGGATCCCATCAAACCATCGCTACTGACAACACATGGCAAACCAGCCCGGCCCCAATCCTTTTCTCAGAGATCTATGCCGGCGAAGTCTATGATACCCGTCTGGAAGCGTCTGGATGGAACGCTCCTCACTATCACGCCAAAACGTGGACAAATGCTATTTCGGTCAAGGCCCCTGACACTGTTCAACTTACAGCGCAGCCCAACTTTTCTATCGCGGTCTCTAACACAATCCATCCTATTGCGATCACGCCCGCCAACGATGCCCATCCTTTCATTTACGACATGGGGCAAAACATAGTGGGCAACATTGTGCTTCACGTTCATGGTCCTCGCGGCGCTGTCATTCGCATGCGTTTTGCCGAACGGCTCAATCCCGATGGAAGTATCTATACCGAAAACCTTCGCAACGCCACAGCGACCGACACCTACATCCTCTCCGGTTCTGGTGAAGAAACCTACACTCCTTCCTTTACCTTCCACGGTTTCCGCTACGTAGAACTCTCTGGCTACCCAGGTACTCCTACCAGCGCTAGTATCGAAGGCGTCGTCCAGAACAGCCTCGCTTCGACACCTTCAATCCGCTTTCACAGCTCGAGTGAGCTGTTGAACCACATGAGCGAGCTCGGAATTTGGGGTCAGCGTGGCAACTTTGTCTCCATCCCCACCGATTGCCCTCAGCGAGATGAGCGTCTGGGCTGGATGGGAGACGCTGGCGTCTTCTGGCGAACTGGCGCTTACAACTTCGATATCGCGAGCTTCACGCGTAAATTCATGCTCGACATACTTGACGCCCAGACTGCCGACGACTCCTTCACCGATGTCTCTCCGAACCTCCTCGGCCCCCAACCTGGCGCACCTGGATGGGCCGATGCAGGCATTCTCGTCCCCTACGCTGCATGGCAACAATACGGGGACAAAACTCTCATCGAATCCTCATGGCCCAGCATGCAGCGCTTCATGGACTTTATCCTGAAGACAAATCCTGACTATATCCGCCGCAACCAGCTAGGCAACAACTATGGCGATTGGCTTGCCCCCGATCAGAACACGCCCAAAGACCTCATCGCTACTGCATATTGGGCCATCGTTGCGCGCGACATGAAAGAGATGGCTCTTACTCTGGGCCGAAAAGAAGACGCAGATAAATATCAGATCCTGTACGACCGCATCGCCGAAGCCTATCGCAGGCAATACATACAGCCGGACGGTTCAGTTACCGGCAACACGCAGAGCGCCTATGTCGTTACTCTTTATTCCGGCATTGCTCCGGAGAGTCTTCGCGCAAGTATGACAGATCGCCTGGTCAAAGACATCGAGGCTCACAACAACCATCTCACGACCGGTTTCCTCGGCACACCGTTTCTGATGTTTGTCCTCGATGCCAACAACCGCACCGATGCAGCCTTCAAACTTCTGCTGCAGGATACCTATCCCTCGTGGGGCTACATGGTCGCGAAGGGTGCCACCACCTGGTGGGAACGCTGGAATGGCGACACCGGCGATCCTTCGATGAACTCCTACAATCACTATGCCTTCGGATCAGTCATGGCGTGGGTCTTTCGCCGCGCCGCAGGCATTGATACGGACCCTTCAGGAGCAGGTTTTCATCATCTCACCATTCAACCGCACATCAATCCGATGCTGCCCGCGCTCCACACCGAGTACGACTCACCCTACGGCACCATCATCACCGATTGGAGCCAATCTACTCACCAGTTCACGATAACGACGCCACCGAACACCACGGCCGCAATCGCATTGCCGAACGGTAAAGTCGACAACGTGGGCAGTGGTATCCATATGTATTCACTCGAGTAAAACCGGCCGCCTAAAATTTGACATTCGCGCCGTACAAGACCAAACTAAAAATCTCTCGACTGCCTCCGTGGCTCCCGGGCTCCCAGAAATTCGGACAGAACTTACTCCCGTCG
>Ga0210397_10000408_pt1 | contig 29276 bp, 31 predicted proteins | sample IncBWH2OmetaG_FD_160126 | JGI IMG/M metagenome (GOLD analysis project Ga0210397, IMG submission 160126) | Forest soil microbial communities from Barre Woods Harvard Forest LTER site, Petersham, Massachusetts, United States - Inc-BW-H-2-O ...
GCATCGACCTCGCGCTTGACATGACGCGCGACGTTGCGAATGCGTTCGATGTTGGCGACCGACGTGCCGCCGAATTTCATCACGAGGCGACCCATACGACTGGTGCATTCCCCTGCGGATTATTAATGTAGCCGGCGCAAACCTTCACGCGCCTAGCTCGAAAGGCGCGTATACATAGCGAGGCGGTCGGGGGCAAGCAACCGGTTCCGGATCGCGCTAGGTCATTGAGTTAATTGAGGCTGTTGTATGGGGCGCTATATCGACGAGATCCTGCAGCCGGGCGAAAAGGTGCTGTATTCGACCAATGCGCATTGGATCTTCTATCTGCCGGCAATCGCGGCCTGGATCGTGGCCTTGGTGCTTTTGATGGCCGCTGCCGCGGTTCCATCGCTGGCTCTGGCGGCTTGGGCGGGGGCCGCGGTGATTGCCGTGGCGGCAATATACTTCACGATCAAGGGCTGGTTTCACCGGTTATCGACCGAAACCGATGTCACCGACCGGCGGGTCGTGCATAAAACCGGGTTCATCAACAGGCGCACCTTTGAGATGAGCCTCGACAAGATCGAGAGCGTGGACGTTAACCAGAGCATAATGGGGCGCATTCTCAACTATGGCGACGTGACGATCCTCGGCGTTGGCGAGGGCAAGCAAAAAATCGCAACGATCGCGTCGCCCTTGGCGTTTCGTAGCGCCATCACCGCGCGATAGGAACAGTGGCAGCCATGGCCGTGCAATCAAATCCGCCCGCCGCGCTGTCAGCAGGGTCTACCGTCGACCCCGCGGAGATCGCCAAGTTCTCGAAATTGTCGGAACAGTGGTGGGATCCCAAGGGCAAGATGGCCCCGCTGCACAAGATAAACCCGCTGCGGCTGACCTACATTCGCGATGCCGCGTGCCGCAAGTTCGAACGCAACGTCAAAAGTCTGAACTGTCTTTCGGGTTTGCGCGTCCTCGACATCGGCTGTGGTGCGGGCCTGTTATGCGAGCCGTTGACCCGGCTGGGCGCGCAGGTGATCGGCGTCGATCCGTCCGCGAGCAATATCGCTGCCGCTAAACTGCATGCCGACAAAGGCCATCTGTCGATCGACTATCGCTGCACCACCGTTGAGGAAATGGACGTTCGCGAGCGCTTCGACATCGTGCTGGCGATGGAAGTCGTCGAACATGTCAGCGACGTCGGCATGTTCCTTGGCCGTTGCGCGGCGATGCTCAAGCCCGGCGGGCTGATGGTGGTTTCCACGCTCAATCGCAACTGGAAGAGTTTTGCGCTCGCCATCGTCGGCGCGGAATATGTCCTGCGCTGGCTGCCGCGCGGCACCCATCAATGGGAGAAATTCGTCACGCCCGACGAATTGGCAGGGCACCTTCTCGATAACAGGCTGACGATCACTGAACAGACTGGTGTAGTCTATAGCCCCTTTGCCGATCGTTGGGGTTTGTCGTCGGATATGGACGTGAACTACATGGTGATCGCGGAAGGCATGATTTGATTCTCGCCTCACTCCATTTTCTCTTTCCGCAATCCCCTGATGTTCACCGTTACCTCGCTCTGGATTCCCTTCACGATCACCGCCGCGATGGGCCAGGTCGCGCGCAACGCCATGCAGCGTCAGTTGACGGGGCCACTGGGCACCTGGGGCGCCACCAACATCCGCTTCTTGTTTGGTTTTCCCTTCGCCATCCTGTTTTTCATTGGCGTGTTGGTTGCCACCGGCGACGCCTTGCCGCGGCCGACGCCAGCCTTCTGGCCCTGGCTTCTGCTCGGCGCGCTCTGCCAGATTATCGCTACCGGGCTGATGTTGCTTGCGATGAACGAGCGCTCTTTCGTCGTGACGACGGCTTATATCAAGACCGAAGCGATCCAGACCGCGATCTTCGGTTTCGTTTTCCTCGGCGATCATCTGACCGCCTCGAAGGTGATCGCGATCCTGATCGCAACCGTCGGCGTCGTCGTCACCGCGCTGCGGCCGGGCGGCGAAAAAGGCTTTACCGATTGGCGGCCGACCGCGCTTGGCCTGGTTTCAGCCGCTGCCTTCGCGCTTTCGGCCAATGGATATCGGGGCGCGATTATCACGATCGAGGGCGCGTCCTTCGTGACGGCGGCGACCTATACGCTGGTGTTCGGGCTGTTCGTGCAGACGCTGATCCTGACGATCTACCTGCTGGCTCGCGCGCCCGGCGTGCTCAAGGCAATCCTCGGCCTGTGGAAGCCTTCTCTGCTGGCAGGGTTCATGGGCGCCTTTGCCTCGCAATTCTGGTTTTTGGCATTCGCGCTGACGGCAGCCGCCAATGTGCGCACGCTGGCGCTGGTGGAGGTGCTGTTCGCGCAAGCTGTCGCGTATTACTCTTTCAAGCAGCCGATCTCGGCGCGTGAATTGGGCGGCATCGTGCTGATCGTGATCGGGGTCGGGCTGTTGGTGGCGGCGTAGAGACCACTTCGAAAACGCCTAAGTCAGCCCTTGAAGGCAATCAGCACGGCGCCGGTGGCAATCAGTGCGATTCCCGTCCAGCCATAAAGTGACGGGCGTTCGCCGAGGAAGGTCACGCCGAACAACGCCACCAGCACGACGCTCAGTTTATCGATCGGCGCCACCAGCGTCGCTGGACCAAGTTTCAGCGCGCGAAAATAACAGAGCCACGACGCGCCGGTGCCAAGCGCGGAGAGCACCAGAAAAATCCAGCTTTTCGCCGAGATCTCCCCCGGATTGGATAACTGTCCGGTCGCAAACAGGATCAGCGACAGCGTGATCAGCACGATCACGGTGCGGATCAGGGTCGCCAGATCGGAGTTGATGCCCTCGACGCCGACCTTGGCAAAGATCGCCGTCAGGGCCGCGAATACCGCCGACAGCACCGCCCAGAGTTGCCACGACGACAGGGTTTCAGGATTCATCGGGCGGCCTCAGCGGGAAATTATTTCGCCGTTCCCTGATCGGAGAATTTAATTCCTGTCCTCGGGCAACGCCGGCAGCGGCATGACCTCGACGCCTTCGTCAATCAAGGCCTTTGCCTCGTCCGGCGAGGCCTCACCGTAGATCGGGCGATGTTCGATGTCGCCATAATGCATCTTGCGCGCTTCGTTGGGAAATTTTTCGCCGACATTGTCCGCGGTCTTGACGATGTGGTCGCGCAACTCCTTGAGCTTGGCGCGCAGCTCGACCTCCTGTGCCATCAAAAGCGGCGTAGGCGAAGCAGGCGGGATGACTTCTGCGGCCGGGGCAGGCACCGGCAACTGATCGGAAGGCTTGGTGTCCCGGCCCTTCTTGCTGACGATCCGCGGAGCCATGATGGCGCGTTCCACCTTGGTCGAGCCGCAAACGGGGCAATTGACCAGCTTGCGCTTTTCCTGGGCTTCGTAGGCCGACGAACTTTGGAACCAGCTTTCGAAAGCGTGGCCCTTGGCGCAACGCAAATTGTAATGGATCATGCCGATCCTCTGACGAGGTGCAGATGGTCGGGACCTGACCTCGGATCGGCGACGGAAAAGCGCCGGCCATGTTGCAGCGACGGGACGGTCTTGCGCGCGGTCTCAACCAGCGTCGGATCGATCTTTGCCATGAAGACACCGGGCTCGACGCCGCCCTCGGCCAGCACCTCGCCCCAGGGGGCGATAATCAGCGAATGCCCGAAGGTCTCGCGCTTGTTCTCGTGCAGGCCGCCTTGCGCCGCGGCGAACACGAAACAGCCGTTCTCGATGGCGCGGGCGCGCAGCAACGTATGCCAATGGGCCTCGCCGGTTTTCCGGGTGAAGGCGGAAGGCACGGTGAGGAATGAAGCGCCGCTTTCGGCGAGCGCGCGATAGAGCGCCGGAAAGCGGACGTCGTAGCAAATCGTCAAGCCGATGCGCCCCCAGGGCAGGTCGGCGATCACGGCCGTCTCGCCGGGCTGATAGTTGGCGGACTCCCGATAGCTTTCGCCGCCTGGCAGATCGATGTCGAACATATGGATCTTGTCGTAGCCGGCGATCACCTGGCCGTCGGGTCCGATCAGGAACGAGCGGTTGACTGCGCGTTCGGAGGATGCGCGCAGGGCCAGCGATCCGATATGCAGGTGAATCTTGAGCTCGGCCGCGAGCGCACGATAGGCCTTCAGCGAAAGATCGTTCGCCTCGTCGGCCAGATGCTCGAACAGCGCCTTGCGGTTCAGCTGCATCATGTTGCTCACTTCGGGTGTGAGCACATAGTCAGCGCCTTGGGCGGCAGCCTGACGGATCAGTTTGGTGCCTTGTTCGAGACTCGGCTCGGGCAGCAAGCCCGTGCGCATCTGTATCATGGCAGCGGTAAAGGAGCGGTCGGTACTCATGAATCGGCCTTTTCACCGGCGAGCAATGTATCAAGCTTGCCGGCGCGATCGAGTGCATACAACTCGTTGCAGCCGCCGACATGGGTCTGGCCGATGAAAATCTGCGGGAAGGTCGAGCCGGCGCCGGCGCGATCGTACATCTGCTGACGAAAGTTCGGGTCGGCCGCGATGTTCAGCTCGGTGAAGTCGGCCTTTTTGCGCGTCAACAGGCTTTTGGCGGCGGTACAATAGCCGCAGCCAGGACGGGTGTAGATTTCGATCGCAGCAGCCATGACGCGCTCTAAAGCTCCGAATTCCGACGTTCGCAACCTGATTGAGATGGCCGATTATATGGGAGTTCGGTGGCCGTCCACAACCCGGGCGAAGACCAGCACGTCGACGGCGGCGGCCTTCGCACGCAAAAGTGCCCGTGCGCAGGCGTCTACCGTCGCGCCTGACGTCAGCACGTCGTCGATCAGGACCACGCGGCGGTCACTGATGAAGTGTTGCCGCTCGGGCGCGACCTTGAATGCGCCCTGCACGTTGCTCGCCCGTTGCGGCCGCGACAGGCCGATCTGCTGTTCGGTCGGCCTGATCCGGCGCAGTGCTTCGGCTGCGACCTTAACGCCGCTTTCGCGCTCGATGATCCGCGCCAGCGCGCCCGATTGATTGTAGCGACGGCTCCATCCGCGCCGCCAGTGCAGCGGGACGGGAACGAGCACGTCGGCGTTATCGAGCAGTTCCTGTCCGGCCCGCGCCATCCAGCGGCCCATCGCCGGGGCCAGATCCGTGCGGTCCTGATATTTCAAGGCATGCACCAGCGTCCGCGCCACGTCGTCGTAGCGCACCGCCGCGCGAGCCCGCGTATAGGCCGGCGGGTTGGCGATTGCCTCCATCGACAGCATGTCGGGCCCGGGATCGTAGACAAAGGGAATGCCGAGCCGCGGGCAGAACGGCGGCGCGATGAACGACAGTTTGGCCCAGCAATTGGCGCAAACACCTTCGCCATCGACGGGATCGCGGCAGGAAACGCACAATGTCGGCAGCGCGACGTCGAGCGCCAGTTTGGCGGCATGCGACCACGCGCCCCGGCACGCACTCAGCGCACTGTGCAGATGCGAGGAGATGGAGCGGGATAAGGAAGGCTCGGCGTCCATGCGTGGCAGGCTATCGCCCGGCCTGGCAACGCTCAAGCGGCAAGAAAGCCCTCAACGTGGCGAGAGGAGGCCTGCGGCAATCTTGCTTATGCGGCTATTCATCGCCAATTGAACAGGATTACGATCTGCATCACCCGACCATCAGGCCGGATCGCCATGCTTCAAATTCTTTTTCCGCATCCGTACCAGATCGAAGTCTCCAAACTTCGTCAGCAGCTCAACGAAGCGCATCTGGCCTGGGTGAGCGAATGGAAAGCCCGGCAACAAGAATTCAAGATTGAGAATATTCGCTTCTCCCATGATCCGCTCTGGAACAAGCGGATCTTCAGTATTCAGGCCGCCCATGACGGCGAACTCTGGTTCTGGCGGGCCACCCGTGTGTTTCTCGGGTGGGGCGTGGCGTCGATCTAGGGCTGAACGGCTTCATCCCGCGCGGCGGTAAGCGAGCCGGCTGTGACCGGCGCAATAGGGCAGGCCATCGAGTGGCCGGTTGCCGCAAAAGCAGAAATCCTCTTCGCCGGGATTGCTGATCGGCCAGCGGCATTTTTCTTCGCTCAGTTCCAGTAACGAACAGTGCTGTTCTCCGTGAATGGTCTGGTCGGCTTCCGCCGGCGGCGCCTCGTTAAACAGCTGTCGCAGTATCCGGTACTGCAATCGCGGCACGGATCGCGAGCGGTCTGTTCTGTCCCTCGTTCGTCGCGTCGTCGGCTTCTTTTCGCGGGTCAGGCTGAGGCGGGAAAGCTTGCCGATTACGGCGTTGCGGCTCACCCCGATTTCACAGGCGATTTCGCGGCATGAGAGCCCGGCCGCGAAATGGCTTTTAAGGAGTTCGACGCGCTCGATGGTCCAGGTGTTGTCCGGCATTTGAAAGTCCCAAAGTATGAGCCGCCGTCACTGCGGCTCCCCCAATGGCCTCCCAGTTGCCGATCCGTCCCGAATGCCGCCTCACGGTGTCTTGCCGTTGTCGCGGATCGAAAGCAGCCCGTCCTTGATGGCGAGACGAATACCTTCCTCGATCAAGGTCTTCGCAACGCCCGGCACGCTTGTCCCGTGGGTACCCTGTCGAACCAACTTTTCGAGATAGGTGATGGTCGAAAGGGCCAGCGTGACTGGAACTCGGTCGGTTTCGGCTTTTTCTGTGGCCATACAAAAACGCTAGCCTCTAAAAACGATACAGAAAAGTATCTATTAAGAGTCTATTTACACTAGAAGGGGACGGCTTGTCAGCCCGGGATCGCGGGCCTACCAACCGGCATGGTTTACGAGCCGACCGCAGCCCCCGTTCTGTTCGACCGCTATCTGTTGCGTTCCCGCTTTGACCGGGCGCAAAGGCTTGGGCCTGCGACCTTCTTGCTGGACCGGGTTACCGAAGACATGGCGGAGCGGCTCAACGCCGTGTTGCGGGATTTCAAGAATGCGGCCGACGTCGGAACGCCGGGCGATCAGGTGGGTCACGTCCTCGCGGCGCGCTTCGATCGATACGCGCGGGTCGATTTGCCGGTGCGAGAATCCGAGCCGCTTTCTCTTGAGGCGGGAACACTCGATCTTGCGATTTCCGCACTCGCCTTTCAATTCGTCAACGATCTGCCCGGCGTGCTCGCGCAAATCCGCCGTGCGCTTCGTCCCGATGGATTATTGATGGCAGCGATGACGGGCGGCGACACGCTTACCGAATTGCGGCAGTCGTTTGCCGCGGCCGAAGCCGAATTGGAAGGCGGGATATCACCGCGCGTCGCACCGTTTGCCGATCTACGCGATGTCGGCGCGCTGTTGCAGCGTGCGGGTTTCGCGCTTCCGGTCACCGATGTCGACCGCGTCGTCGTTCGTTACGATAGCGTGTTCGGCCTGATGCACGATTTGCGGCGGATGGCGGCGACAAATGTCCTCGTCGAACGGCGGCGGATGCCGACCCGCCGCGCCACGATGCTGCGAATGGCGGAGATTTACAGTGAGCGCTTCGCCGATCCCGATGGTCGCATCCGCGCGACCTTCGATATCATCTGGCTGTCGGGTTGGGCGCCGCACGAAAGTCAGCAAAAGCCGCTGAAACCTGGATCGGCGAAAGCGAGTCTCGCCGAAGCGGTCAAGAAGGCGAAAGATTGAGACGCTTGCTCCGTCGTCCCGGGGCGCCTTGAAGAGGCGAACCCGGAATCACTGCGTCACATCAACAAGTCGATCAGATACGGGATCAGCGGAATGTCGGCCGGCGGCATCGGATAGTCGCGTAACTTGTTGGCGCGAACCCAGGTGAGGTTCTGGCCCTCGCGCGCGATCACGTCGCCCTCCCAGCGCCGGCAAATGTAAAGCGGCATCAACAGGTGGAAGTCATCATAGGCGTGGCTCGCAAAAGTCAGCGGTGCGAGACACGCCTCTTTCACGGTGATGCCGATTTCCTCGTGAAGTTCGCGGATCAAGGTCGATTCCGGCCGCTCGCCCGGCTCGAGCTTGCCGCCTGGAAATTCCCACAGGCCTGCGAGCGTCTTGCCTTCCGGCCGCTGCGCGATCAGCACGCGCCTGTCGGTGTCGACCAGCGCGCAGGCGACGACCAGGGTCAGTTTGGCTCCAGCCATGTTTTGCGCTACCTCAAACAATCTCAATCGACATTGGTGGGAGAGCGTGATTCACGCTGTGGCTCGACCTCCGTCACGGCGATAAGCCATGCTTGGGGCCGGCTGCCGAACTAGAGCACAAACTCGAAAAATCGAAAAGGCTACTACCTGAACAAGTCACGCTTCGCCTGGCTCAAAATCAGATCGGCCAGGATGCAGTCGCATCTGCTCACCCCTCGCCAAGAAGGGGTAGTTACGCCGTCGCCGCTGCGCGTTGAGCTAACAGGTCTTTTGCTGCAAATGCTGGGTACAGGTGCACGTCGTCGTCGAGGCGGTGTATTTGACGTCGTAGTACGCCGGACCGCTCGAATTCGCGGGGCTGTCGGTCGAACAGCGCGGAAACAGCCAATAGCTGTCCGCAAGATTGACGGTCCCGCTGATCGTATAACCGAGATTGGGTGTATAGGCGTAACTGACTTCACTCACAATGAACGAAACCTGGTCGTTTTGATTGTTGGCATTGTTTGCGTTGCCTGCCGCTCCGTTGAGCGATGCGGGTCTTGTCAAGGCTGCGTAGGGCGGGTTTGTCGAACTGCCAAGGCTCGACCTTCCCGGTCCGAAGCTCGCTCCGTTGTAAGATTGACTCCATTGAAGGGTCAGGTTGCCATTGGCGTCGCTGGAGACTTCGGACACCGTAACCGTGAGTTGGTTACTGTTGACGGGATACGGTGCAACGATGGCCGTCGCACCGGTCAGAATGTTCTGCAGCGAGGCCGTACTGAGCGACGTGTTCTGCGTAACCATATCGGCGACGGAGTGTGCAGTCGCGCTGACCTTGACGTTGATCGCCATTCCGTCCCCGAGTTCGACGCCGCCGACCAACAGCACCAACATGAACGGCACCACGATGGCGAACTCCGTCGCTGCCACGCCGTCGGCGGCGGTCGAAAATTTCCGTACGCGAAATGACAGTCTGGTCATAGGTTGATACCTCTAGGGAACGGCCGGCTCGTTCTGGAACGCGGCGGATGCCATGATCTCCCGGCTGCCGTTGGCTTGGTTGCCCCAGTTGTAAGCGAGGGGCCCGAAGAAAACTGGCCAGAGATACATCACGCGGACAACAACGATATCGCCCGCGTTTCCGGGATTGAATTGCCAAGTGTTGCCGACACTTCCGTCGCTATTGTAGGTCAGTACCGGCATGCCGGTATTGGCTGAGGACCAGTTGTTGGCGACCTGTACGTCGACCATCAAGCCAGTGCAGTTGAAAAGGACGTTGGCGTTATTGCAGACGGTCTGGTGAAATGCCGCCATGGCTAGGGCTGGGCTCAGGCTCGCATCCGCGGTTTGCGTTTGCCCGGTCAGAATTTGGCGGGCCGATGCCCGGACGGTATTTTGGAGCACCGACTGTGCAAAGAGAATCAGAAACGTCTGGATGAGACCGGCGATTAGGGCGAGAAACGGCACGGCAATCAGGGCGAATTCGACCGCCGTGGCGCCCTTGCTGTCCCTGATGAAGACGCCAAAACGGTTGCGGCGTCTCGTTCCTGCTGTGGTTTCCATTTGGGCCATGGCGTTTTTCTTACTGCGAGAGGCTGGCGGTGCTCGAGGCGACCTTGATGAACAGTTGCGTCAGCGCCCCCGTAATGTCACCGCCGCTTGTCACGTCGGAGAAGAAGCCGGGCGAGGCGCACGCCTGCAGATTTTGTGCGATCTTGCCGGTTGAGGGAGCAGGCTCATCGTACGGGTCCACCCAGCTCATGTACCAACTGTCCGTTGTCTGGATGCCGGTGGTGGCATTGGCGATAAGTTGCAGATACTCCGTGTAGAGGATCGCGATCTTAATGCCCCGGTTCTTGAGCGCCGTGCAGGCCGTCGTGTCGAGCGGCTGCTGGCAGCGCTTGCTGGGGGCGAGGGTCGCGTTGGGACAAGAGCCTGTGCTACCCGAGACGATCTTGTCCTCGACGCCGTCGGTGACGAGGAACACCACCTCCTGCGGCGTATCTCCCACCGCGTTGCTGCCAAGGCCTGGGGTGGGCATGATGGCGTTGAGGCTGTTGAGCGCGCCGGCGATATCCGTGCCGTAGTCGGTGGTGCAGGATCCCAAAACGACGCAGTTCTGGTGGTCGACCGGCATCAGCGCGATATTGCTAATCTTGGTTCCAGCGGTCGTCGGGGTGGTCAGCGTTTGCATTGTGTTCAGGCCAACGTCGAACGTGTAGAGGGCCGCTTTATAGGTGGTGTTGTTCAAAGCCGACATGCACTGCATGACGCCGCCCGATATGCCTGACTGCGGGCAGTTCGCCCAGCTAACGAGCAACTGGTTCAGCGCATTCGCCACTAGGTCGATACGCAAGGTGACGTTGTTGGCGCGAGCGATCGTAAGGTTGTCCTTGGTCGAAGAGTTCGCACCGCTGTCGGAATTGGGATGCGTTTCATGGCAAGCAAAGCCGCAATTCGCTGACGACGATGGCTGATTTTTGGTAGCCGTGATAAGTTTGGAGATGTCGCTATTGGTCGCGCCAATCCCCATCGACGGCGAGTCGTCCATCAGCAGATACCAATTCATATTAGGCGCGGCCGCCGCCTGGGCTGTCGCCGAGCCATTGAGCGGCCACGACGCGGTATTCAGGAGGACTTTGGGAAAATTATTGAGGGATGCGGCATTATATGAAACCGAGACGGTGCGCCCAAGTCCCACATCAGTGACGATGATCGTGGGCGTCGGTGTCGCGGCCAAGCCGGGAATGCTGTTTGCCACTGACATAAAGATGGCGTTAGCGGTGGCTTGGGCCACCGCATCGGATTGCATCAGCATGGCGGGCCTGACGGCCGCAATTGCGGCGGCGTCGGCAGCCGCGTCCAATTGCTCCTTCTTGCGCAGCGCCTGGGTGAAATCCAGCGTCATGCCCAGCAGAAAGATGATGGGAACCAATACGAGCGCAGTGATCACGGCGACGTTCGCCTTGCGATCTCTGGCGAAGCGGTACAACCAAGCACGAAGCATAATCTTCATCCTAATCGCCGTGGGTCCCGGCAGAGGCAATTCTCTGGCATTTCAAGGGTCGAGGACGGTAGAAGGCGATCGAATAGCCTCCGCCGATCTCTCGGCAGAGCGGAACCTTGAAGGTTGGCCGTTAAGCAATGCTTACGCCGATCGCGGGAACGTGAGGCGGTCGAAAATCGACGGCTGCGATCAAGCCGGATCGTTAACCGGCCCTAAATGCGGCCAGCAAATCCGAGCAATTTGTCGTGGGAAGAGATTTGCGTAGACGATACGCCGTGTAGCTCTTTCACCGGGCGCCCCTTCAGAAGCGCATCGCGCAGGCACGCATAGACGATTAGTTTACCCTCTACTCCCCGCGAGGGGCGGGAAGGAGAGGTGCGTCACGACCGGTAGTCGCCGTTGATCGCGACATATTCCTTGGTGAGATCGCAGGTCAAAACGCGGTCGCGGCCCTTGCCGAGGCCGAGCGCGACCTTGATCTGGATCTTCGGCTGCTTCATCGCACTTGAGACTTCCGCCTCGTCATAAGAGGGATCGCGCGCGCCGCTTTTGGCGACGCGGATGCCGTTGAACGAAATCGAAAGCTTGTCGCGGTCAGCCGGTTGTCCGGCCTTGCCGACTGCCATCACCACGCGGCCCCAATTGGCGTCCTCGCCGGCGATCGCTGTCTTCACCAGCGGTGAATTGGCGATCGACATTGCGATTTTACGCGCTGAAGCTTTTGACGTTGCACCCTCGATGACGATCTCGACCAGCTTGCGGGCGCCTTCGCCGTCACGCGCCACCTGTTCGGCGAGGTCGGCCAGCACCGCGTGAAAGGCTTTCGCGAAAGCCTTCAGGCGCGGGTCGCCGGCGCGGCTGATCTTCGGGGCGCCGTGGTTTGCGGCAGCACCGGTCGCGAAAGCGAGCAGCGTATCCGATGTCGAGGTGTCGCCGTCGATGGTGACGGCGTTGAAGCTGTCCTCGACGCCGGCCTTGAGAAGCGACTGCAGCGCGGCGGCCGTGATCGGCGCATCGGTGAAGATGAACGAAAGCATGGTCGCCATATCGGGCGCGATCATGCCGGCGCCCTTGGCCATGCCGTTGATCGTCACCTTCGCCTTGCCGAGTTTCACGGTCGCGGTCGCGACCTTCGGAAAGGTATCGGTGGTCATGATGGCACGCGCGGCATCCATCCACGCGTCAGGCACGGTCTGCGTGGCGAGGTCGCCCAGCACGCCGTCGAACTTCGTGGCGTCGAGCGGTTCGCCGATGACGCCGGTGGACGCCAGAAAGATTTCGCTCGGCTGGCAGCCGACCGCTTTCGCGGCGATCGAGGCGGTCAGCGAAGTTGCCTGACGGCCGGTTTTGCCGGTGAAGGCATTGGCGTTGCCGGAGTTGACCACCAGCGCGCGCGCCTGCCCCCGGCCGAGTTTGGCGCGGCACCATTCGACCGGTGCGGATGGGCATTTCGAGCGGGTGAAGACGCCGGCAACGGACGTGCCCTTGTCGAGGACCGCGAGCAGCACGTCGGTGCGGCCCTTGTAGCGGATGCCAGCAGCCGCGGTGGCGAGCGTCACGCCCGCGACGACAGGCATTTCGGGAACGTCGGTCGGGGCGAGCGGGGAGACGGTGGATGACATGGTCGCGGCCTTATCGACAATGAGCAAATGAAATCGTCGTGGCCGGACTGGTCCAGCCGTCCACGTCTTTCAGCATCTGTCGATGAGGCTTTTAAGACGTGGATGCCCGGCACATTGGCCGGGCATGACGTCAAATACTGAAATTCGACTCTTAAGTCGATTTACTTCTTCGCGGGCGCCATTTTCGAGTCCGACGGCTTGGCGGCGTCGGGCGCCGGTGTATTCGAAGCCTGGTCCATGCGCTCGACCTTGGCGCTTTCGCGCAGCTTGGCGACATACTCGGCCTGCGCCTTGCGCGTCACATAGGTCTCGATCTGGGCCTTGACCTGGTCGAAGTCGGGCGCCTTGCGGCTACGCTTCTCCTCGACCTTGATGATGTGCCAGCCGAACTGCGATTTCACCGGATCGGAAATCTTGCCGGGCTCCAGCGCAAAGGCGACGGTGGAGAATTCCGGCACCATCTGATCCTTGGTGAAGAAGCCGAGGTCGCCGCCATCGGCCGCACCCGGATCCTTGGACTTCTTCTTGGCGAGCTCGGCGAAATCAGCGCCCTTCTTCAGCTCGGCTTCGATCGCCTTGGCCTCGTCTTCGGTTTCGACCAGAATATGCCGCGCATGCACTTCCTGCTCGCCCTCGATCTGCTTGGCGGCCTCGTCATAAACCTTCTTCATGGCTTCGTCGGTGGTCGCAGCTTTGCCTTCCACCGCCAGGAGATTATCCATCAGGAGGCGGTTGCGGGTGAAGGCGAGCCGAGCCTTGAAGTCAGGGCGATCCTCGATTTTCTTGTCTTCCGCGGCCTTGGCGACGATCTTCATATCGATCAGGAACGCCAGCACATTTTCCTTCTTGGTCGCGGGATCCATCTGCGCGAGGCTCGGTCCGAGTTCTTCCTCGGCGAGCGCGACGTCGCTTTGGCGGATTTCAGCGCCGTTCACCTTGGCAAGCACCGGATTGTCGTCAGCACGCAGTGGCAGGCTCGCGAACAGGGCAATCGCAAGTGCGCCGGTGGCGACGGCAAAGCGGGCGTGCGCACCGCGTCGGGCGTCTGATGACGAAGTAGTCATGGAAAATCCTTATCTCCAAAGCCATAAGGCTGTTGCGGCAGGGCCGTTGAAAAAGCGGCGCGACACTCGCCCAATCACACCGCCTTGGCAACGCGAAAAGTCTGTCAAAATGATGAAATCCCGGAAAGGCAGGCCCCTCCGACAGGCACACCCGGCCGGTTGGCCGCGGCCCCCAAGACGCCCCTCGCAGGCCCTGAGGGTTAACGCCGATTACGCCGGTGCGAGGGATCAATCCGAAGCCCGCAAATGAACCGCCCTGTGACCCCCGCTAGCTGCGCCAACTGCGGGCCTTTGGCGGCGTTGACAAGCCCCAAGCCCAGCCATATCTCTGCGAAACCTTGAGTCAGCGGCGGGACGTTAATTTTGCTGCGTTTTTGACGTTGAACCCTGGGTTGCCGACCTCCCACTCATTTGACGATCGATCCCCGGTCAGGGCGGGTCAGCATCGCGTCACGATGAGTTGATAGGCAACCCGGCGGACCACCTCACGGCAGCTTTGCCGAACGCTAGAACAGGAATTTGGCATGATCGGCGCGCTCGCCCGCAAGTTTTTCGGTTCCGCAAATGACCGCCGGGTCAAGGGATACCAGGGCCGCGTCGATGCCATCAACGCGCTTGAGCCGGAACTGGCTGCGCTTTCGGACGAGGCGCTGAAAGCGCGTACGGGCGAATTCCGCCAGCAACTCGCAGAGGGCAAGACCCTCGACGATATTCTGGTTCCGGCCTTTGCCACGGTGCGAGAGGCCGCCAAGCGGACGCTCGGTCAGCGGCATTTCGACGTGCAGCTGGTCGGCGGCATGGTGCTGCACGAAGGCGACATCGCCGAGATGAAAACCGGCGAAGGCAAGACGCTGGTGGCGACGCTAGCGGTCTATCTCAATGCGCTCGCCGGCAAGGGCGTCCATGTCGTCACCGTCAACGACTATCTCGCCCGCCGCGACTCCTCCTGGATGGGGCAAATCTACAGTTTCCTCGGCCTGACCACGGGTGTCATCGTGCATGGCCTCGATGATGGCGAGCGCAAGGAAGCCTACGCCTGCGACATCACCTACGGCACCAACAACGAATACGGCTTCGACTATCTGCGCGACAACATGAAATACCGGCTCGAGGACATGGTCCAGCGCGGGCACTTCTACGCCATCGTCGACGAAGTCGATTCGATCCTGATCGACGAGGCGCGCACGCCGCTGATCATTTCCGGTCCGCTCGACGACCGTTCGGATTTCTACAACACCATCGACACCTTCTTCCCCAAGCTCGACAAGAGCGATTACGACGTCGACGAGAAGCAGCGCACGGTGACGCTCACCGAAGGCGGCATGGAGAAGCTGGAAATCCTGCTGCGAGACGCGGGGCAGCTGAAGGGTGAGTCGCTTTACGACGTCGAGAACGTCTCGGTCGTTCACCACGTCAACCAGGCGCTGCGCGCGCATACGCTGTTCGCCCGCGACAAGGACTACATCGTTCGCGACGGCGAAGTCGTCATCATCGACGAGTTCACGGGGCGCATGATGCCCGGCCGGCGCTATTCGGAAGGCCTGCATCAGGCGCTGGAAGCCAAGGAGCATCAGCCGGTTCAGCCGGAAAACCAGACGCTGGCTTCGATCACCTTCCAGAATTATTTCAGGATGTACGAAAAACTGGCCGGCATGACCGGTACCGCAGCGACCGAAGCCGACGAGTTGTTCGACATCTACAAGCTCGAAGTGCTGGAAATCCCGACCAACCTGCCGTTGTCGCGTCTCGACGAAGACGACGAGGTCTACCGGACACAGAACGAAAAATACGCCGCCATTCTCGCCGAGATCGAGCGTGCCAATTCACGCCTGCAGCCGGTGCTGGTCGGCACCGCCTCGATCGAAAAGTCCGAAGTGCTTGCGGAATACCTCAAGAAGAACGGCTACAAGCAGATCGACTTCGGCAACGAAAAGGCGATGGAGAAGCTTTACGCGGCGGCCCGCGCCGGCAAACCGGCCAAGCTGTTTGCGGTTTTGAATGCGCGCTTCCATGAGCAGGAAGCCTATATCGTGGCCGAAGCCGGCGTGCCCGGCGCGATCACGATTGCGACCAACATGGCCGGCCGCGGCACCGACATCAAGCTCGGCGGCTCGCTGGACATGCGCGTGCAGCACGAGGCAGCCGGGATTGCCGACGAAGCTGAGCGAACTGCGAAGATCGAACAGATCAAGGCCGACATCGAACGCTTCCGCGACATCGTGCTGAAGGCCGAGGAAGTCATCGAGATCGAACCGGCCAAGGGTTCGAAGCCGGCGAAGACGGTGACCAAGCCGGGCGGACTCTACATCATCGGCTCGGAGCGCCATGAATCCCGCCGCATCGACAACCAGCTCCGCGGCCGTTCCGGCCGTCAGGGTGACCCCGGCCGCTCGAAGTTCTTCCTGTCGCTGGAAGACGATCTGATGCGGATTTTCGGGTCCGACCGGCTCGACAGCATGCTGACCCGGCTTGGCCTGAAGGAAGGCGAGGCCATCATCCATCCCTGGATCAACAAGGCGCTGGAAAAGGCGCAGCAGAAGGTGGAAGCCCGCAACTTCGACATCCGCAAGAATCTTCTGAAGTTCGACAACGTCCAGAACGATCAGCGCAAGGTGATTTTCGATCAGCGCGTCGATCTCATGAAGGACGAAAGCGTCGCCGAGACCGTCGCCGACATGCGCCACGCCTTCGTCGAGGACGTCGTGACCAAGCATGTGCCAGAGCATGCTTACGCCGAGCAGTGGGACACTGCCGGCCTCAAGGAAGAACTTAAGCGCGTGCTCGATGTCGATCTGCCGGTCGATGAGTGGGCCAAGGAAGAAGGCATCGCCGACGAAGAGCTGCTGACGCGGATCGAAAACCACGTCGACCAGCATATGGCGGCCAAGGTGGCGCAGTGGGGCCCCGAGGTGATGCGCTACGTCGAGAAGACCATTTTGCTACAGACACTCGATCATCTCTGGCGCGAGCACCTCGTGATGCTCGATCATCTGCGCCAGGTGATCGGCCTGCGCGGCTACGGCCAGCGCGATCCGTTGCAGGAATACAAGTCGGAAGCGTTCAGCCTGTTTGAAGCCATGATCGCTCACTTGCGAGAAGCGGTGACGGCGCAGTTAATGCGCGTCGAAATCGTTCCGCCTGAAAATCAGCAGCCTGCACTGCCGGAGATGGAAGCCCACAAGCTCGATCCCAACACCGGCGAAGACGAAATGGCGTTCGCCAATGCCTCGCTGGTGCCTGCTGCGACCGCCAACCGCGATCCGAAGAATCCCGCGACTTGGGGCAAGGTCGGACGCAACGAGGATTGCCCGTGCGGTTCCGGCAAGAAATACAAGCATTGCCACGGCAAATACGCGTGAGAGCCTAAGCTCTCACGCCGCAATTCATCGACGACGGTAGATCGTTCTCAACGCGCTATCTTCAGCAGCGGGATGCTGTTCGGGTCAGGCGTCGCCGGCATTTGCCGCAAATAAGCGTAGATATCGGCCGCGTCGCTGTCGGAAAGAACGACCGCCTCATAGGGCGGCATCTGATTGGTGGGATGACGGAGCTGGCCGAGGAAGCCGTCGAAGGCAAACTCGGTGCGCGACACCCGCGGGCCCGTCATGATGGCGCCCTGGCCGGCTAGGCCGTGACATTGATAACAGCCGACCTCGCGATAGAGCGTCTTGCCGTGCTCGGCATTGCCTGAAGGCGTCGGCGCTTGTTGCGCCGATGCCGACCCGGCGGTCAGCATCAAAATCATCAGCGCGTGGCAGAGATGCTTCATGGCTCGCTCCTTACCGCGGCTGAGTGACGACATCGATCAGCGCGGGCTGGCCGGCCTTGACGGCCGCAATGCCCTTGCGGAACGCCTCGGGCAAATCGTTGGGATCTTCGATCGGCCCGATGCCGAGAGCACCATAACCCATCGCGATCTTGGCGTAATCGATATTCGGATTGTCGATCGTTATGCCGATCGGCGTGTTGCGTATGCCGCGATTGTGCCGGTTCGCCATGCGCTGCACATGCATCAACTCCTGATGATAGGCGCGGTTGTTCTGGATAACGGTCAGGTAGGGGATGCCATGATGTGCCGCGCTCCACAGCGTATGCGGCGCCATGTTGAACTCGCCATCGCCGCAGACATTGATCACCACGCGTCCGCCGGCGTCGCGATGGGCGAGCGCTGCGCCGAGCGCGGCGACAGGCTGATAGCCGACGCCATAGCCGCCTGAACCGCCGATGAAGCGGTAGTGTTTTTCCAGCGGCCACAGCCGGTGCGGCCATCGGGACGAGAAATCGCTGTCGGCAACCAGCGCCCAGTCTTCTTTTTGCAATTGCCCCCACAGCTCCATGTAAAGCCGTGCTGTGGAGATCGGCTTTGCATCCCAGGCGAAGCTTGCCTCCGTGCGCGCTCGCTCCATCGCACCATGATAGGCTTGGCGAAGCTTCTCGCCGCGCATCTCGCTGGCGTTCTTGCTGCCGGAAGCAGCCTCGCGCTGTACGGCCTCGATCAGGTAAGGCAGCGTCGTTTGTGCATCCGCTGCGATATTGAGGTCGGCGCCGACATAGCGCTGGAAATCCTGATAGTTCGAATGCACCAACAGATCGTGCGTCGAGATGCTGATGACCTTGACCCCCGGCTTGATCCTTGGTGCGTCGGTGCGTTCGAGCTGGTCGCGCAAGGTGTTGAGCTGGCCAAACAGATCGACCGGCTCGAGCGACAGGATGCAATCGGCCTGGGCGACCAATGTGCCGGCACGTTCCGACTGGCAAAGGTAATGCGTGTTCGGCATGTTCATGCGCGAACGGTTGTCGATCACCGGCGCCTGCAGCAGTTCGGCCAACCGCACGAGATCGTCCATGGCGCTTTGCGAGCGCGCATAGCGGTCGGCGATGATCACAGGGGATTCGGCCGCCACCAGCATTTTGGCGGCTTCGCGCAATGCGTTTGGATCGCCTGCGGTTTGTGACGGCGTGGTCAGACGCGGAATCCTGAGCTTGCGCGCATCCCGTTCCTCAAGCGGATCTTCCTGCAGCTTGCTGTCGGCGACAATGAACACCGGTCCGGGCGGTTCCGCGCAGGAAAGCGCATAGCCGCGCACCGTCGATTCAGCGAAATGCTGCAGTGACATCGGATAGTCGTCCCATTTGACGAAGTCGCGTATCGTGGCCGCGCCGTCCTGCACGCTGTGAAACCATTCGACGCCGGGCCGCCGCTCGTTGAGCGGGCCGGCATTGCCGGTAAAGAGCATCATGGGAACGCGGTCGCAGTAGGCGTTATAGATCGCCATCGAGGCGTGCTGCGTGCCGACGGTGCCGTGCATGATCGCGGCCATCGGCTTGCCCGCCACCTTGGCGTAGCCATGTGCCATTCCGACCGACACTTCCTCGTGCAGGCAGGTCAGCCATTCCGGGCGCTTGTTCGCCCCGTAATTGATGAAGCTTTCCTGGAGCGCCCGGAAGGTCGAGCCTGGGCAAGAAGCGATGTAGTCGAGGTTAAGCGTCTTGCAGACATCGACCATGAAGTCGGAGCCGGTCTTTTCGGTCGTGAGACGTTCCACTTCCGGCGGGCGGTCGCGCTCTTTGGCTTGCGCCGCCGCGTTCGGCGTTGGGGCATCGGCTTTGGTCGGTTGGGAAGCCTGCGCGCTGGCGGTTTTGGGAGCGGCCATCGTGGCTCCGCCGGCCGCGACCACTCCTTTGAGAAATCGGCGGCGGTGCAGGCCTGAGGTGTCCGATTTGGCCATAGGCGTCCTCCCTTTTTTTCACCGGCCATCGGCGAGGATGGTCCGGCGTTCTTGTTCGTTTGGGAGAGACTAAAGCATGATCGGCAAAAGTGGGAATAGGTTTTCCCTCGCGACAAACGCGAATGCGCTTGCGCGGAGGTCATGCCTGAGACGGGTAGAAAGCTTCAGCCCGGTAAGTTGATTGACTTACTTGCCCGCCGAGAAGCGGCTCTCGAACGAATTCGCCGACACGACGGGCTGGGCGCCGGCCACCAGGCTGTTCGAAGCGGCGGGTGCGGCCGCTGGAGCAGGCGTATCAGCCGCGGGTTCGGTCACGGCCGGCTTGAGTGCCGGCTTGGCGGAAGCCTGCTTGTTGTCAGTCTTTGCAGGTTTGGGCTTGACGTCGGCGACCTTGGGTTTGGCGGGAGTTGCCGGCTGGGTCGTGGTAGTCGTGCCGGTGGCATCGGCCGCTGCGCTGCCGCCAAGGCCGACCTTGCGGGCGAGGCTGGAGAAGAACCCTTCGGACTCGCCGCTTTGCGCCGCCGGGGCTGCAGATTGCGCCGCCGGGGCCGCGGAAGCCACGCGCGTCGACGATGACGGCGCTGTCGACAGCGATGCGGTAAGCGGCTCGGTCGGCGATGTGACTTGCCCGCGCGGCGGATTGACGTGGTCCAGCGGAATAGTGCCGGGCGCCCTCTCAGCCGTGGCAAAAGGCGACGGAGCTGGGCCTGCTTCCGAAAGGCCGGTGCTGCCGTTAGGGACCCCGGCTGCGAATATCCTGTGCATGCCGCCGTCGATACCGGTATTGAGCGCAGCCATCGGCGTGCCCTTCGCGACCAGCTTGGCGAATTCGGCGTCGTCGGCTTGCTGTTTTTCGCGCACGGCGTCGGCGACTTCGTCCGGCACCACATAAGCGGGGCATTTGGCTGAGGCGTCGAACACCGGATCACGCTTGGCGTCGGGCGTCTTCACCGCGTCGAACACGTATTTCTTTTCGCAGAAATCGACCTTCGGCTCCTGCCGCGTCACCTCGAAATGATCATAGCCTTCCTTGATCATCTTCCAGAACGCCATGTGCGGACTGTTACGATGCCGCGCCATGTTCATTGCCGTCATGTGGAACGGATAGGCCTGGAACTGAAATGATTTCTGGCCGCCGAAAAAAGACTCGCGCCCAAGCGAATAGATTTCCGCGATCTGTTCGTCGGTCATCGCGTAGCAGCCGCGCGACGAGCAGTCGCCATGGACCATCAATTCCGAGCCGGTATGTCCGAGCGATCGGTCATACGCGTTCGGGTAGCCGGTATTGAAAGAGAGGTAGTAGGCCGACGTCGGGTTCATCTGCGCCGGCGAGATCGCATAGAAGCCTTCCGGCGCCTGGCGATCGCCCTCGCGGACCTTCGGCCCGAGATCGCCGGACCAGCGACAGATCGGATAGGTCTTCAACAGCGCGAAGCGGCCGGTGCGGTCCTGCTTCCAGACCTCGAGCTCCGCCTCCTGTTTGAACAGGCGGACCAGGATCGGCGATTGCAGATCCATGTTCTTTTCGACCATTGCCGCGATCAGCTTGGGCGGCACGGGCTGATTAGCCTTGGCATTGGTGGCAAGCGAGCCAATCTCGTCGCTATTGCAGCCGGCCAGCAGCACGGCTGCCGACAGCGCAACAGACGTCAAGAGCGCCCGAACCAATGAGCGGCCGATCAATGCAAAGCTCCACACCCAACAGGCAAATCTCGCACCCCAAACCAGCGTCGACGCCCTGAAGCCATTAAGTAAAATATTATCCTTAAAGACCCTGCCGTCGCAAGCCGCCACTGGTCGCGCGGCCCGTGGCTCCTCGGGCCGTGGTGAATCAAATTTAAACAGTCGGCTGAAGGCCCAATTGGGGCCAAGATGGCGAAAATCTGTAAAAAATAGGGCAGCGAAATCCGTGCCCGGCTCCGCAAAAGCCGCCTTCAGAACGGTTTCCGGCCGATATCGAGGAATTTCTGCCGTCGTTGTTTGCGGATGGCGTCGGCGTCCATCTGTGCGAAGCCGCCGAGCGCCTGGGCGATTGCCTCGCCGGTGCCTGCAATCATGGCGGCGGGGTCGCGGTGGGCGCCTCCGACCGGCTCTTTGAGGATCTGGTCGATCACGCCGAATCGCAGCATGTCCTGGGCGGTGATCTTCATGTTGGTCGCCGCCTCCTGGGCCTTGGTCCCGTCGCGCCACAGGATCGAAGAGGCGGCCTCCGGCGAAATCACGCTATAGATCGCGTGCTCGAACATCAGCACGCGGTTGGCCGTCGTGATGGCGATGGCCCCGCCGGACATTCCCTCGCCGGTGATGATCGCGATATTCGGGACGCCAAGCGACAGGCAGGCATCGGTCGAGCGCGCAATGGCTTCGGCCTGCCCGCGTTCCTCGGCGCCGATGCCGGGATAGGCGCCGGCCGAATCGACAATCGACAGCACCGGAATGCCGAAGCGATCCGCCATCTCCATCAGCCGTACCGCCTTGCGATAACCCTCGGGGCGCGCCATGCCGAAATTATGCTTGATGCGGGAGTCAGTGCTGGCGCCTTTCTCCTGGCCGATGACGCAAATGCTCTCGCCCCGGAAGCGCCCAAAGCCTCCGACCAGGGCTTCATCCTCGGCGAACTTGCGGTCGCCCGCGAGCGGCGTGAATTCGGTGATGAGACCGGCGATGAAATCGGTGAAATGCGGCCGCTGCGGATGGCGCGCCACCAGCGTCTTTTGCCACGGCGTCAGATTGGCGTAGAGATCACCCAGCGCCTGCGCAGCCTTTTCCTCGATCCGCGTGATCTCCTCGCCGATGTCGCTGCCCGATGCCGCAAGCACGCGCAGTTCGTCGATCTTGGAATCGAGTTCGGCGACGGATTTTTCGAAATCGAGATAGCTGCGCATGTGATCCGGCATCAAATCAATATAGGGGCGAAGCTGTCCTGGAGCGAAGCGACTCCTGGGTTGCACGAAGAAAGTACGCATCTTCAAATATTTAGCGTGCGCTCCAAGGTCACCATTGGCTCCCTTGGGCCGACATTGGGTTCGGGAGTGAGCGGGAAGGGCTCTTTCGGGGGAGAAGGCGCTGAAGTCAAGGAGTTCGCCATGATAGGGATAACCATCAAACCGGGCGGGCGCGGAAGGCGTGGCCAGTGTCCAGGTTTCGAAGTTATCTCTCCGCCAGCGGATGCAGATCGCGCACCAGGCTTTTCAGGCGCTCTTCGACCACGTGGGTGTAGATCTGGGTCGTCGATATGTCGGTGTGGCCGAGCAGCGTCTGCACGATGCGCAGGTCGGCGCCGTTGTGCAAAAGATGACTGGCGAAGGCGTGGCGCAGCACGTGCGGTGAGACCAGCCGCGGCGCCAGCCCCGCCAAAGCCGCAAGCTCTTTGAGGTCGCGCGCAAAATGTTGCCGTGTCAGATGGCCGCTCTCGCCGAAGGAAGGAAACAGCCATTTCGAGGCGGCCGCATTTTTCTTTTTCGACGCGTTCAGCACCTCTATCGCCGCAAGATAATCGGCCATCGCGCGGCGCGAAGCCTCGTTCAGCGGCACCAGCCGCTCCTTGTTGCCCTTGCCGCGCACCACGATCATCCGGGCGTCGCTGCGAGCAGCCGACAGCGGCAGCGCCACAAGTTCGGAAACGCGCAAACCCGTGGCGTAGAGCACTTCGAGCAGGCAATAGAGCCGTATCGTGCGTAGCCGCTCCTGGGGCGACGCCTCCAGCTCCTCGGTCAGGGCCTTGGCGTGCGTCAGCAGCCGGTCGACATCTGATATCGACAGCACCTTCGGCAGGCCGCGTCCGCGTTTGGGTCCCGACAAAATGGCGGCCGGATCGTCGCGGCGAATCCGCTCGTTGAGCAGGAAGCGAAACAGGTGACGCATCGCCGACAGCCGCCGCGCCACGCTTGAGGATTTGAATCCTCTGGTGTCCAGTTCGCCGAGATAGTCGCGCAAGAATTGCGTCTCGGCGCCGACAAAGCTTTGGTTATTGGCGGCCAGGAACGCAGAAAAATCCATCAGGTCGCGGCGATAGGCGTCGAGCGTGTTGTCCCCGGCGCCCTGTTCGGCGGCGAGCATATCCAGGAACAGGTCGATCAGCTTGGCGTCAGACGGTTTGGCGGGCATCGGCAAACCCTAACTCGCAAATGCTTGACGAACCCTCTCTTGGATAGGTCCGTCTCGCGCCTCTATTTCTTGAGGAACTTGTCCGGTGGCACGTTGATGGTCATCTCCCGCGGTTTCGGGGTGACGAAGTTCGCCAGCGCGAAGATCGCCCCGTAGACGACCCCCGCGATGACCGCGACGACGGTTAAAAAGCGGAACAGGCTCGGCATGCGGCTGGTGGTCCAGGCGAATTAACCATCGGATTCGTTAGGATTGGCCCAATTTGACTACCACCATGTTCGACATTTCGTTGCAAGGGTTTATGGCTCTGTTGGCCGGCGCACTAGCAACGGCATCAGCGCCGGTAGTATGGTCAACCCCATCGCCACATCCAGTTAATTGATCGAGGAAATGCCCGATATTGTCTCGCCCAATGCTGTCAGCACGACCCAGGACGCCGAGATCGCGGCCGCCTTGGGCGGGCGTTCGGTCGTGCTGGTGGGAATGATGGGGGCCGGCAAATCCACCATCGGACGCCGGCTGTCGGTCCGGCTCGCTTTGCCGTTCCTCGATGCCGATACCGAAATCGAGGCGGCGGCTGGCATGTCGATCCCCGACATTTTCGAATCGCGTGGGGAAGCCGATTTCAGGGACGGCGAGGTACGGGTGATCGCGCGGCTGCTCGATGGCGGACCAGCGGTCATCGCCACCGGCGGCGGCGCCGTAATGCGGCAGGAGACCCGCGACCGCATCCGCGACAAGGCCGTCTCGATCTGGCTCAAGGTCGATAGCGACGTGATCATGCGGCGGGTGAAACGGCGCTCCGATCGGCCGCTGTTGCAGACCGTCGATCCCGAGGCCACCGTCGAGCGGCTGATCAGGGAGCGTGAGCCGGTCTACGGTCAAGCCGACGTGACGGTCTGGTCGCGCGACGTTCCGCACGAAAAGATCGTCGATGAATGCATAGGCGCGCTGTACGAAAAGCTTTGCGCCGCCCGCGCCACACAAAGCGGCAATAGCCTGGGCGTCACATCATGACCGCACCGCTGAAATATACCGATTCTACCATTGTCGATGTCGCGCTCGGCGATCGCGCCTATGACATCGTGATTGGCCGTGACGTCCTGCCCTCGCTCGGCAAGCGTATCGCTGCGTTGAGGCCGGGGGCACGCACCGCTGTTGTCACCGACCGGACCGTTGCAAGCCACTGGCTCGCCAGGACCGAAGCTTCGCTGGCGGAGGCCGGAATTGCGACTTCGCATGTCGTTGTCGGCGAGGGCGAGGGCTCCAAAAGCTATGCGGTCCTCGAACAGGTGAGCGAGGCGCTAATATCGGCGAAGATCGAGCGCAACGATCTCGTGGTAGCACTCGGCGGCGGTGTGGTGGGCGATCTCGCCGGTTTTGCGGCCGCTATCCTGCGCCGCGGCGTGGACTTCGTGCAGGTGCCGACCTCGCTGCTGGCGCAGGTCGATTCTTCCGTCGGCGGCAAGACTGGCATCAATTCACCGCAAGGAAAGAATCTCATCGGTGCGTTCCATCAGCCAGTGCTGGTGGTCGCGGATACCGCGGTACTTGATACCCTGTCGCCGCGTCAGTTCCGTGCCGGCTATGCCGAAGTCGCCAAGTACGGATTGCTGGGGGATGAAGCCTTCTTCGCGTGGCTGGAAAAAAATCACGGCGATATTTTCACAGGCGGCGCCGCGCGCGAGCATGCGGTCGCGACCTCCTGCCGCGCCAAGGCCGCGATCGTCGCGCGCGACGAGCGCGAGAACGGCGAGCGCGCTTTGCTCAATCTTGGCCATACCTTCGGCCACGCGCTTGAGGCCGCAACCGGCTTCTCGGACCGGCTGTTCCACGGCGAAGGCGTTGCCGTCGGCATGGTGCTGGCCGCGGATCTGTCGGCGCAACTCGGAATGATTGCCGAGGCCGACGCTGTCAGGATCAAGCGCCATCTGGCCGAGGTCGGCTTGCCGACCGCTTTGCAGGAGATCGCTGGCTTCGCTCAGGAGGGCCTCGCCGATGCGGACGCCCTGATGGCGCTGATGGCGCAGGACAAGAAGGTCAAGCGCGGGCGACTGACCTTCATTCTGCTCGAGGCGATCGGCCGCGCCGTCATTGCGCCCGACGTCGAACCGTCATTGGTTCGTGATTTTCTGAAAGCCAAACTGGTTTGATGATTCACACGCCGGACCTGATCCGGCCAATTAGATAGACGCGCATGGACTGGATCACGGTTTCCATCGTTTTGTTCTGCCTTCTGGTGTCAGCGTTTTTCGCAGCCAGCGAAACCGCGCTGACCGGCGCCTCGCGTGCCAGCATGCTGCGGTTGTCGAAGCAGGGCAATCCGGATGCAGGCATTGTCTCAAGCCTCTCGGCCACGCGCGAGCGATTGATCGGCGCGGTCCTGCTCGGCAACAACATCGCCAATATCGGCGCGTCGGCGCTGGCGACCGGCATCTTCACGGCGTGGTTCGGCGACGTCGGCGTGCTCTATGCCACTGGCGTGATGACGGTTTTGGTCGTCATCTTCGCCGAAGTGCTGCCAAAGACGATTGCCATCAACGCGCCGGACCGCGTGGCGCTGTTGGTCGCCCGCCCGATGAAGAACATGGTGGTCCTGCTCGGACCGCTGTTGAGCGTTGTCGAGGTCATCGTTCGATTTCTGCTGCGGATGATCGGGATCAAGGCCGACCACAACCAGCCCATGTTGTCGCCGTTCGAGCGGTTGCGTGGCGCGGTCGATCTGCTTCATCACGAAGGCAAGGTCGAAAAGCAGGACCGTGACATGCTTGGCGGGCTTCTGGACCTGCGCGAGCTCGAGGTCTCCGACGTGATGGTTCATCGCACCGAAATGGTGATGATCAACGCCGACCTGCCGGCGGAAGAACTTGTGCGCGAGGTGCTCGCGACCGAGTATACGCGAATCCCGTTATGGCGCGACAAGCCCGAGAACATCGTCGGCGTCCTGCACGCCAAGGATCTGCTCCGCGCCATCCGGGCCGCTGACGGCGATACATCCAAGATCGACGTTTCCACCATCATGCTGCCGCCCTGGTTCGTGCCGGAAATGCGTCCCGTCTCCGAACAGCTCAAGGCCTTCCGCCGCCGCAAAACCCATTTCGCGCTCGTGGTCGACGAGTATGGCGAGGTCGAGGGCATGGTGACGCTGGAAGACATTCTGGAGGAGATCGTCGGCGATATTTCCGATGAGCACGATGTCGTGGTGGCCGGCGTCCGCGCCCAGCCTGACGGCTCAGTGGTCGTCGATGGCTCGGTGCCGATCCGCGACCTCAACCGTGCCATGGATTGGCACCTGCCCGACGAAGAGGCGACCACCATTGCGGGTCTTGTGATCCATGAGGCGCGCTCGATTCCCGATCGGGGCCAGAGCTTCACCTTCCACGGCTTCCGTTTCCGTGTGTTGCGGCGTGAGCGCAACCGCATTACGGCGCTTCGGATCGTGGCAGTGCCGCGTGATTCCGAGGTCGCCGAAAAAAAGCCGAGGCGAGCAGGCACGGCGTTTTAAGCAGAAAGCCTTTTGATCCCGGCAACCCCGGTCAAGCTAGCCATCTTCACCCGGCGCCTGCGCCTTGATCGCCAGCGCGTGCACGCCGCCCTTCAGTTCCGCCTCCAGCGTCAAATTAATCATGCGGTGACGCTCGATCCGGCTCTTTCCTTTGAAGGCCGCCGATACGATATACACTCTGAAATGTGTCTCGCCGCCGGGCCTGTGGCCGGCATGGCCTTCATGCAGATGCGATTCGTCCGACACGTCGAGGCTTTCCGGAGAGAAAGCTTCGCTCAACTTGTTTGTGATAATGCCTTTGGTGTTCATGGTGGCGGCAATACGTCTTTTGGTTGCCTCTCGTCAATGTCATCCCGGGAGTGAAGGGTTTCGCAATGTCAAGACTTGAAGCCGGAAGCGTTGCGTAGTCAAAGAGAGCATGCCAATCGATTCATCCAAATTCTTCGATTCCATTCGCATCAAGCCTGCCAAGGTGAACGCGAAGCGCCAGGCGCAGGCCGGGAGCGAAGCTCCGGCTTGCGAATGGGCGGGGTGCAAGAACAAGGGCGCGCACCGCGCGCCGAAGGGCCGTGAAAATTCGCGCGAGTACTGGAATTTCTGTCTCGACCACGTCCGCGAGTACAACCAGTCCTATAATTTTTTCCAGGGCATGAATCCGGACGATGTCGCGCGCTATCAGAAGGATGCGCTGACGGGCCACCGTCCGACCTGGAAAATGGGCGCCAACAGCGGCGCGAAGAAGGGTGATGGCGACCTGGACGGTGCGTCCGATCCGTTCCAGATGTTCAGCGAGCTCAACGGCCGCGGCCGCTGGCGGCCCGGTCCGGGCGCACAGGAGCAGACCAAGCCGGAAACGCGCAAGGTGATGAACGCCGAGCGCAAGGCGCTGCAGGTGATGGGACTTGGTGCCGGCGCCACGCTTGAAGACGTCAAGGCCAAGTACAAGGCGCTGGTGAAACAACATCACCCGGACGCCAATGGCGGCGACCGTTCGACGGAAGACCGCCTGATCGAGATCATCAAGGCGTATAATTACCTGAAGACGGTCGTCCGCGCGTAAGCCAGACTGACCAGACTGAATCTTCTCAGAGCTTTCCACGATCCGGCTGAACCGCGGGCTCTATCGCCCCGCGGTCATGCCTGCGCCGTATCACCCAACTAGCAATGGCAATGATCAACGCGCCGATAAGGACCGCGAGGATCCAGTAGTGCCTGGCTACCCCGGCATGAGGCGCAAAGCCTGCGTAGCGGTGCAGCGCTGAAACGGCCAGCACTCCCGGCAGTACATGGGCGGGTGCCCACAGCAGAACCGCCGGTATGTTGACGGCGTAGAACATCGGCGGCCTCATCCCGAGCGCCCCCGCGGTGATCGGGACAAAAGCCCGGATCGGCGGCACGAAGCGCGCAAAAAATACCGCGAGCGAACCCCAGCGATCAAAGAAGGCTTCGCTCTGTGACACCAGCCGTGGATAGTTCGAAAGCGGCCAGGTTTTCAGGATTTTGCGCTGCTCGCGGTATCCGAGCAAAAAGGCGGACCCGTCGCCCAACAGGGCGCCGGCGATTGCGGCCAGCAGGACCCATCCCAGCTGCAACTCGCCGCCGGGCACGAGCGCACTCAGCGCAAAGATGATGGTCGAGCCCGGAATGACGGCGCCGACAATCGGAACCGCTTCCAAAAGCGCCGCCAAAAACAAGGTCAAATAGGCAAGCCAGGCATGGGCCGAGACGAATGTAATCAATGGGTCGATCAATGAGGCCACGAAAATCCCTATATTTGGGGCCGGTCGCCCGGCGCGCAGACCTATCACAACTCACCGGGAGGCTGGATAGTGCCGGAAGATGCTCCCTCACCTTGGTCGCGCGAGCACACGACTAAAACTTGTCGGGATTTGCAGGGCAGCCTTCCAAAACTGCGACTCCCGACTTATCTACATGAAAATTCAACGGAACTTTGATTGCGGGCTGGGCTTCTGCCAATCGCAGCTCTCTGATACGGTTTCGTGAGGTAACCATCCGCAGCCACACCCAATAAATCTGGTTTCGGGAGCGCCCGAGACCCTCGGAGGATTGATGACGACCGCCGCCATGACCAAAGCTCAGGAACCCGCCGGAATGCCCGACATGAAGGTGTCGGTGCGGCAGGTATTCGGCATCGACAGCGATCTTGAAGTGCCCGCTTATTCCGAAGTCGATCCGCATGTGCCGGATGTCGATGCGGATTACCGGTTCGATCGCGCCACGACGCTGGCGATCCT
>Ga0210397_10000413_pt1 | contig 28977 bp, 58 predicted proteins | sample IncBWH2OmetaG_FD_160126 | JGI IMG/M metagenome (GOLD analysis project Ga0210397, IMG submission 160126) | Forest soil microbial communities from Barre Woods Harvard Forest LTER site, Petersham, Massachusetts, United States - Inc-BW-H-2-O ...
CGGCGGCGTCATCGAGCTCGCCCGCCGCGCCCAGCCCGGCCTGCGCTTCGAGGGCCACCCCGTCTACCCCAACGACATCTTCGACCTCGACTACGGCCGCACCCCGCCGCTCAAGCACAAGCCGCACCTGGCCCGCCGGCCCGCCAAGCCCAGGGGCGGACCGGCGGTCGCCTGGTACGTGAAAGTCACCTACCCCGACGGCTCCGAACAGGTCCACGCCCTCGACGAGGAGCAGGTCGAGTACCACCGCTCCTTCTCCAAGCAGCCCGACGGCGACATGTGGTCGAAGAGCTACGACGCCGCCGCGCTCAAGTCGGTCGTGATGGACATGAAGCGCTGGCTGCCCCACAGCCCGCAGCTCACCCAGGCCATCGCCTCCGACGAGCAGGTCTTCGACGTGCGCACGATGGACCACGCCGGAGACCTCACACCGACCCGCGAGGAACTGGCCGCGCCCGTCCCTACAACCGGCGATGACGAGGACGCCGCCGACGAGGCGTGGGTCAACGAGGCGAAGGGCGACCAGCGATGATCCCCGACCACTCCATGACCGGGAGGGAGGACCTCATCTCGGAGATCCTCGACGTCGAGGCGCACCGCTGCCGCACCGACATCGAGCGGCTCACGGCCGAGATCGCCGACCGCGCCAGACAGCTCGCCGATCGCCAGGACTGGCTCGACACCTATGAGGAGCTGAGCCGGGCGTGGACCGAGTTCCGGCTCGAGCGCACCGCCGTGGCCCGGGCGCCGATCGAGGGCGGCGACCGGTGATCGAGCTCGGCCGCCTCCCGGACGGCGCGCCGGTCACTTTCGCCGACTTCAACGGTCTCGTCGCCGTCGTCAACGCCCTCACCCGTCTCATCGACGGCATCGACGCCCGCTTCGAGCTGCTCATCGAGTACCTCGGCGTCGACGAGCCCGCCGAGATCATCGACCTGCCCGACCTGTCCACCTACCAGCCCGAGGAGTCCCGATGACGACGCTCAGCCCGTTCGACGACCACGACGTCACCGAAACCGCGGTGCGCATCACCGGCGCCGGCACCGGCCTCCAAGACGCACTCGACGTCGCCCCCGCTGAGCTCCACGTCGGCGATCAGGTCCACATCGTGCTGCGCGGCCAAGTCAGCGAAGTCCGACACGTCCCGATCAAGAACAGCGACGACCTCCGCCGCATCCACGTCATCTCGACCAGCTTCGGCACGATCGTCGACGGTGGCGCCGTCGCCAAGGTGCTCGACGCACAGCGCAAGGCGATCGAGAAGGCCAAGGGCGTTAGCCGGCTCCCCGGCGTCGACGGAGACGGTGATGAGTGATGAGTGACACGACCGAGCTCGACCCGCTTGTCGAGGCGCTCATCTGGTGCCTCGAACATCTCGCCCACAGCGACCAAGCCAACGCCGCCATGCACTGCGCCCCGGTCCGCTACAGCCCGATCACCTTCCGCGTCGCCCAAGCCCTCGAGCACGCCGGCTACCGCGAGGAGTCCGACACCCTCGCCGACGTCCTCGACCACGTCGGCCACTACGAGCTGGACGCCGGCCGATGAGCGCGCCCGCCCCACGCCCGGTGCGGCCGCCGTCGCCCGACGTGCCCGCCGACCCCGTCGAGCTGCCCGTCCCGCTGCGCCCCGTCGCCACCATCGACCAGCGCATCGCCACGCTGCTCACCATCCGCCAGGACATCCGCGACGACGTCCAGGCCCTCGACGGCCGGCCCTTCGACGGCCGCACCGTCGCCGTCGCCTTCGGGCAACTCTCGGCGATCGTCGACGCCCTCGCCGGCATCGTCCTCGACCTCCTCGTCGACGAGCGCGGCCATGGCTGACAACCCGAAGGTCGCCGCGCTGCTCGAGGGCTTTCCCGGCTACGTCGTCGAGGTGCTCCGCGAGATCCTCGACGACCTCGCCGTCGAGCTCGGCGAGAGTCCTGAGGCCTGGCGCGGCGCCTGCAAGTTCGCCGCTTACGCCTGCCAGCTGATGAACACCGGCGTCGAGGCCGACGCCCATCCCGACCAGCTCATGGCCCTCGTCGGCGCCTTCGCAGCGCTCACCGTCGACCACCCACTCGCCCACGCCGCCCGCCAGGCCCGCTGATGCCGCTGCTCAACTACTCGACCACGGTCGCCGCCGACAAGACCGCCGCCGAGGTCATCCGCAAGCTCGCCGCGGCCGGCGCCACCCAGATCCTCACCGACTACCAGGCCGGCCGGCCGACGGGGCTGGCGTTCGCCCTCGACACGCCCACAGGGATGCGCCAGTACCGGCTGCCCGTCGACGTCGCCGCCGTCGAGAAGGTAATGCGCGCCTACCGCTCCGGTGTCCCCAACCGCTACCAGAACCGCGAGCAGGCCGAGCGGGTGGCGTGGCGGATCATGAAGGACTGGATCGAGGCGCAGCTGGCGGTGACCGAGACCCACATGGTCTCCGTCGACCAGGTCTTCCTGCCGTACATGCTCATCGACGGGGCGACCGTCTACGACCTCTACCTCACCCAGCAGCTCGCCCTCGGAGCCGGCGATGCCTGAGGTCACCGAGTACGTCCGCGCCTGCCCGTCATGCGGCGCACGCCACGACGGCGACCCCTACGACATCGGCGACGGCCCCGAGTTCTGCTGCCCCACCTGCGACTGGTGCTGGGGCGCCCTCGGCCAACCGCTCACACCGATCCGCCCCGACGAGGCGCGCCGTGGATGACCACGAGCTCACCATCGCAATGTGGGAAGATCTCATCCACCTCGCCGCGTTCCAGATCATCCACGGCAGGGAGGCGGGGTACCGCCGGTTCCGGTACCTCCGCTTCGGGACGCCGGAGACCGAGCCGCTGCCGCCGGGTGTCGACCTCGACGGCCCGATCCAGCTGCCGATCTGGAGCGCCCGCCGTGGCTGACACGTGCCGATCCTGCGGCGCGCCCATCGAGTGGGTCGTCACCGCCAAGGGCTCCCGCATGCCGCTCGACATCACCTCCAGCCCGGGCGCCAACATCATCGTCGACGGCCTCATCGCCCGCGTCGTCAAGCCCGGCGAGGGCGTGCGCACCTCCCACTTCGCCACCTGCCCCAACGCCGACCGCCACCGCAAGCGCGACCGGAGCCGGCGATGATCACCAAGGCCGAACGCACCGAGCTGCGCTCCCTCGTCCGCAACCAGATCCGAGTGCTCCGCCACGAGGTCCTCCAGCGCGCCAAGGAGCTGACAGCGGACGTCGACGTCCAGCTCGAGCGGCGCTACGCCAACGTCGACAAGGCGTGGGCCGACGCCGCCTTCCTCGCCGAGCAAGCGGTCCAGGAAGCCAACCGCGCCGTCAACGACGCCTACCGCACGCTCATGGGCGAGCACCACCTCGAGCGCCGCTACGTCGACTGGCACCCACCCGAGAAGCCCGCCCGCGAGCGCGCCATGCTCCGCCAGACCGCGCTGTCGCGCATCCAGGCACAGGTCACCGCCGCCATGCTGCGCCTCGACCGCCAGGAGGCCGACCTGCTGCGCGACCTCGCCATCGGCGCGCTTGAGTCCGACGAGGCCCACGAGTTCCTGCGCGCCATCCCCACCGTCGGCGAGCTCGTGCCCGCCGCCCGTCTGGCCGAGATCGAAGCCGACCTCGGAGGCGAGCGATGACCTCTCGACAGAACCGCCATCGGCCGAGCGGGGAGGAGACGACGGCTCACCGTCTTGCCGTCGCCGCCGTTGATCCGTGTGAGGCGATGGGTCAGCTGGGCGCCACACCGACCCCAACCGGTGCGGCGAGTACCCGAGGGCGCCGATCCATCGGCCTGGCGCCCGAACCCCAGCACACCCACCTCGACCAGCAACGCCGCCCCCGCGGCGTCTGCCCTGGCTGCGACGCCCTGTGGGACTGGCAGCAGCAACGAGTCGGCGACGACAACCCCGGCCGCGGCGTCGGCGCGCACGACTCAGCCGACCGCAACCGGCGCCGCGCCCTGTGGCAGCTCGGCGGCCGCCGCTACGGAGGCCGCCAGCGATGACCTACTCGGCGCGCACCACCGGCACCAGCGGCCTCTGGTCACTGCGCCGCGACGCCAAGGAGATCGGCTCCATCGCCATCCTCCCCGGCACCGTCGAACACCCCCAGCTCGTCGTCGACGCCATGGTCCATGGGCTCAACCACCCGCCGCCGCTCGAAGGCTTCGGCGGCAAGGGCGGCGAGATGCTCGCCGGCCGCCGCCACGCCCGCGCCACCATGCTCGACAACACCGCACGGGGCGAGCGATGAGCCACCCCTACGCCGCGGCCGCCGCCAACGACGTCCTGCGCGCCGCCGAGGCCTGGCGCGACGACCTCCTCCCCGGCACCTCCACCGCCGGGGCCCGCACCACCCGCGCCCTCAGCGAGGCCGTCGACCGCTACCGCGAGGCGGTCGCCCGCCCACAGTCCACCTCGGCCGACGAGTACGTCATCGTCTGCACCCGCACGGACATGGCCGGCTGATGTCGCTCGCCACCGAACGCCAGGCCGGCAAGCTCATCTGCACCTGCCGGCACCCGATCCACCGGTGCGTGGTCCTGTTCGGCGCCATCCACCTCAGCGACGTCCACGAGTGCGCTCGCTGCGGCCGGCTCATCGTCAGGAGGTCCTGATGCCCTGGTTCCGGCTCGAGGACAGCTTCTACAACCACCCCAAGGTGACCCGCGCCGGCAACGCCGCCACCGGACTCTGGGTGCGCTGCGGCACCTACTCCGCCCAGTACCTCACCGACGGCGTCATCCCCGCCGAGGTCGCCCACACCTTCGGCCGCGCCACCGAGATCGACAAGCTGCTCCGCACCCGCCTGTGGGTCGAGACCAAGGAGGGATTCCTGATGCCCGACTACCTCGAGTACAACCCTTCCGCCGAACAGGTCCGCGCCGACCGCGCCGCCGCCCGCGACCGACAACGCCGAGCCCGCGAAGCCGCCCAAGCCCGACGCAACGGTCACCCATGAACAGCCACCGCGCGACACGCCGCGCGTCACGCCGTGACTACAGGCAGCGTCACGGTCCCCCCGACCCAGCCCTGCCCAGCCCTGCCCGACCCGCGCGGTCTGGCTCTCATCGGTGGACCGATACTCTCATCTCGCGCGACGTCGCTGACCAGGGGCGATGATGACTAACGACGACGCAGCGAGGCTCGTGAACCTGCTCGTGGCCACCTGGCCCACCGGCCCGAAGGCGTACGTCTGGACGCAAGCCGTCAACGAGCTCGACGCCGCGGGCGCCAACCGCGCCTACGCCAAGCTGCGCGATACCGCCGAGCGTGTCACCGTCGCGAGCTTCCTCGAGGCGTACCGCGCGCTGCGCACACCGACCGAGGCGCGCCGGCACGACCCCAGCGCCACATGCGAACACTGCGACGGCTGCGGCTACGAGCCGGGCCCGCCCGAGTACGAGACCGTCAACGGCGAACAGCACGAGTACTCGACGCTCGTGCCGTGCCGCTGCACCCGCCCCCGCTCCGCATCCCGCGCGCCCACACCGGCCGCCCTGTTCGAGGAGTTCTGACCGATGACGACGCGGCTACGGCAGTCGACGCAGGCGGACGCGGGGGCTGTCGGGATCCTCCACGAGACGCCCGGTCTGACGCCCGGTGACGGCATCACCGAAGCGCTGCCGGGCCGCCTGACGGCTCACACCGAGCATCATCGCGATCTCGGTCCACGACAGATCGGCGGCCCGGGCTGTGGCCACGGCGTCAATCAGGTTGCGCTCGGCGGCGTCGGAGACGATCAGCGCCGAGGCGATCGCCCGCAGCGGCGACGCGTCCCGCCACTGCGCGGGGTCGACGTCGGTCTGCTCGATGCGGTCGGCGAGCTCCTCGTCGGTCATCTGCTTGGTCGTGGGCATCGGTATCACCTCAGGTACTTGTCGCGGGCAGGCATGGCGTGGAAGATGACGAGGCCGGTGGCGGTCTCGCGGATCCCGATCTCCAGCGGGTTGCCGGCCTGGTCGGGGCCGGTGAGCATGACGAAGCCCTCCTCGATGGCGGTGCGGAAGGCGTTGCGCACGGCGTGGCGGATGTCGTCGTCGCTGATCCCGTGGTGGTGGGCGGCGGGCATGATCTCCACAACGACAAGGATACCTTGTCAACCACCGATTGACAACGTGAGGTTGCCAGTATGAGTTCTCCGGTGATCACCTGCCCGCGCTGCGGCCGCACCTCGCACCACCCCGACGACGTCCGCGAGGGCTACTGCGCGGCATGCCACGACTGGACCAGCCCACCGCCCGAGCAGGTCCCCGCCAATGGATGACAGGCCGCTCGAGCTGCTCGGGCTGTCGTTCGAGGGCAAGCTCAACCCCGCCGACGTCGCGGTCGCCGCCGTCCTGGTCGTCGAGGTCATCGACGCCGACACGTCCGACCCGACGCTGCGCGTGCTGTCGACACGGATGCCGGTCTGGCACCGGCTCGGCATGCTCAGCGCCGTCGTCGCCAGCGACCAGGTCGACCTCATCGGAGCGTTCGAGCGTGATGACTGACCGATCCGATGCGAGCTCACGAGGAGGGAAGACTGACCCGCCATGACCATCGCCTGGACCCCGCCCGCCATCGACGCCGCCACCCGCAAGGCCGCCCGCCTCACCTTCGAGGCCCAGGACCTCGCCGCCACCGCCGACACCCCGGCCCGCCGACGCATCGCAGATCTCATCGCCGAAGACTGCGGCCGCATCCTCGACGAGCTGCCGGCCGGCTTCCCCGAAGCCATCGAGCCCGGCGCCAACCCCGGCGGCTACGTCGCGATCTACGTCGACATCTCCGGCCGCCAGCTGCGCATCCCGCTCCCAGCAGACCCTGCGCGCGCCAGCGCCGCCATCGGCGCGGTGTGGACCCCGGCCGTGATCGCCGGAGTCGCCTGGCGGCTCGTCATCTTCGACGGCGACGAAGGCCTGTGCCCGCTCGAGGTCTGGACCCGAGACCAGTTCGCCAACCTTGTACCGACGTGATGCGCTGGCGTCGCCGACCCGAGCCACCCGAGGACGTCCGCATCGTGCGCCGCGATGGCACCCAGATCGGCGCCGAGGTCATCTACACCGGACGCAAGCACGGCATCCACGAGTGGCACATCGTCGGCGTGACCCTGCACCCGGGCGACGCCGTCCACATCGAGCGGCTGCCACCTCACACATCCGTCGGCGGGGACTACGAGCCGTGACACCCGAGGGCGCGCGCATGGGGGGGCGTCCCCACCCGACGCCGGGGGGGAGGGGGCTCGCTCCGCCGGTCCCGCCCTCGGCCGAACCCGGCGGCCGACTTTTTCTGTCCACCAACCCAGCGGACGTCGTCCGTGCACTTCTGCCCCCCCTCGGGCCGGATCCGGCGTGATCCGGGGCGATCGGGCTGGTTCGGGCTGATGCCGCGTCGGGGCTCGCCGTATGGGCCGGATCATGAGGCGGCCCGGCGCCGGCTGCTGGGCCGGCCGTGCGCGCTTCGGCTGGTGTGCGCGGGGGCGCCAGCGACGGAAGTGGATCACGACCCGCCATTGTCTCGGCATGGCCCGCGGGGTCATGTTGAGGGTTCGGGGTGTTGCCGGTATCGGCCGGCGTGTGGTCCGTGTCAGCGGCGCCAGGCGGCGATGCTGGCGAACGAGACGAGGGCCCGTCGGGTCGAGCCGGTCGATGACCTGGTCGCGCTGGACGACGAGCCGTTGGGACTCGACGTGGGCGACGGGGTGTGGGATGTGGCGTGGCTGGATGAGCTGCGCGAGGTGCCGGACGACGCACAGTGGCCGCGGCTGATGACGGTGCCGCATCCGGCGGCGGTGGACTCACTGGGTCGGGAGTTCGAGTGGTGGGTCTGGGCGCGCGGTGGTCGCCGGTTGCGCTGGTTCCAGCGTTTGTTCGTGCGACGGTTGCTCGAGATCGACGGGGCGGGGCGGCTCGTATGGGAGACGGCGCTGTTATCGATGGCGCGCCAGTTGGGCAAGTCGTGGTTGCTGCGCGAGGTGTTGATGTGGCGGCTGCATCAGGGCGAGCGGTTCGGTGAGCCGCAGGAGCTCGTCCATGTTGCGATGTCGGTCGCGCACGCGCTGGCGGTGTTCAACCCGGAGCAGTCGTGGGCTGATGCTCGGCCGGCGGAGTACGCAACTCGCAAGGTGCAGACCGAGGAGGCGATCACTCGCCGGGTCGACGGTTCGTCGTGGCTGGTGGCGTCGAAGGGCACCCGTCAATCCGGCGGGTCGTATGGACGGTCGGCATCGCTAGCGGTGGTCGATGAGGCGTGGGCTGTGCGGGCGACGACAGTCGATGATGCGCTTGAGCCGACCACAGTCGCGGCCAGACAGTCGCAGCTGCTGTTGGTGTCGACGGCGCATCGGATGGCGACGTCGCTGATGCTGGACCGGCGCGCCGCCGCGCTCGAGGTGTTGGACGACGGCTCCGAGGGTGACCTGATTGTGGAGTGGTCGGCGCCCTACGACGCCGAGCTCGAGGACCGTGAGGCGTGGCGGCAGGCGTCGCCGCACTGGTCGGCGCAGCGTGAGCGGCTGATCGCCAAGGCGGTGCGGCGGGCGTTGTCGGGGCAGGCATCGGAGGACCCGGACGAGCCGGACCCGGTGCAGGCGGTGCGGTCGCAGTGGCTGAACATCTGGCCGCGGCGTCTGACGGTCGGGGGCGGCGAGGCCCTCGTCGACGTGGCGGCGTGGCGCAGTCTGCGTCGACCGGCCGACGCCACCCCAGGCCGGCTGTGGGTGGCGGTGGAGGACAACTACGGCCACGGCGCGGCGGTCGCCGCAGTGGCATCGCTGGGTGGCGACGTGTTCGAGGTCGACGGCTGGCTGTGCGTCGACCGGTTCGACGCCGTCGCCCAGGCCGAGGCGTTGATCGCCGCCCATCCGGCGGCGGCCACGCTGATCCTCGGGGCGTCGCTGAACCAGGCGCGCCGGTCGTGTGTGCGGGCGAGCTCGGCCGAGACCCGTTACGGGCTGCCGCTGCTGCGCTCGCTGGTCGCGCAGCGCCGCCTGGTACACGACGACACGCCCGAGCTCGACGAGCAGTTCGCCGCAGCGCGCGTCCGGGAGGTGATCGGCGGGCTGCACCTCGTGGGCGGCAAGCGGTCGGACCTCGTGCGCGCCACATGCTGGGCCCTGCGCGAGGCAGTCGTACGGCGGCCCTCACCGGCGATCTACGCGTGATCCACGGTCTTGCACGATCATCCAGACAACCCGCTGGCGTAATTCGATCTGACCAGGTGGTAGGCAAATTTGCCGCGTGCGACCCCGGTGGATGTCATTTGATCGCTGCTACTGTGGCGCTCGTCATAGAGCCCGACAACGAGCAAGGGGCCGCCCGGCCAGGCGACCCCTCCTCGACCACACCGGAAGGACTGGTTCCGTGCGGTCCCAACTGCATCGCAGTGTAGAAGGGTCTACCTCGTATGGACGCCATCCCCCTAATCCGGTGCTGGTGACGGCTGCCGCCACCGAGCCATCGGAGAGGAGGTGAACAAATGGCGACAACTGGGAGCCGGAACACAGAGTCCGGCATCTACCAGAGCACGTGCAGCTGCCGGCTGCAGATCGCGCTCTCCCGAGGTGATGTCTTCCCGCCGTGCCGCACGCACGGCGCCGTCAGCTGGGTGCTGATCCAGCGGACGGTCAACTAGGAGAACGTGACCTCCAGCCAGTCCGCGCCGAGTTCGTGCGCCTGGACCCGGGTGCCGGTCGCCTCGGCGAGCCGGAACAGCATCTCGGTGTTGCGCGTATGAGCGATGGCGCGGACTGGCTTCGGCTCGACCTGCAAACGGACGAGCAGCATGCCGACTTCGGCCCCTCGAGCGAACATCTCACTGTCGGTGTCGAAGGCGACGACGAGCTCGTATCCGCAATCCATCGGCCGAGCGTAATGCTCGAGGCCAAATCTGGACCTCACGTGCTCCAGATAGCGCAGTGCTAACTGAGACGAGCGCTGAGACGTAGCCTGGAGGTCCGTGGCTGAACGGGTGACCTCAAGCGGCCTCGCCGTCGTTGAGCACCGGTCGCTACGGCCGCCGTCTGGCTCGGTGATCCCCAACGACAACGACCCGGCCGACGTTCCACCGGCGACTGTCGGCCCACCCGAGGCCCGCCCCGGCGATCCCAACGGTGTCGAGATCGTCTCCGATGGGCCGGGGCGGCCGTGGCCGCCGTCGATCATCCGTCCCTCGGCGTGGTCGGGATGGCCGGCCGACTGGGCGACACCCAACTGGTGGGGGCAGCTCGACGCGCTCACCGACATCGCCTGGTCGTGCATCGACCTCAACAGTTCGCTGCTATCGACGATGCCGCCCTATCTCGTCGACGCCGCGCCGACTCTGCAATACGGGTGGATCGACAATCCGGACCCGGACAAGTACACGTCCTGGGAAGAGTTCGCCAAGCAGCTGTTCTGGGACTATCACCTCGGCGAGGTATTCGTCGTCTCTACCGCCTACTACTCGACCGGCTGGCCGGCGCGGTTCCATGTCGCGCCGCCGTGGACCGTGAACGCCGAGCTCGTCGACGGCCGGCGCCAATACTCGATCGGCTCACTCGACGTCACCGCCGACATCTTGCACATCCGCTACAAGTCGAGCGTCGACGACGCCCACGGCCACGGCCCCCTCGAGGCCGGCCGGGCCCGGCTGATCGCCGCCGCGATGCTTACCCGCTACGCCACGAACATTGCCGCGTCCGGCGGCATCCCGAACAGCGTGCTCAAGCACCCTGACGACCTCGGCGCCGAGCAGGCCGCCGAACTCCAGTCGCAGTGGATCGAGGCGCGCCTGTCGTCGATGGGGCTGCCAGCCGTGCTGTCGGGTGGCGTGACGTTCGAGACGATCCAGCTCGACCCCGAGAAGATGGCGCTGGTCGACCTGGCGCAGTGGAACGAGGCGCGCATCGCCATCCTTCTCGGCGTCCCGCCGTTCCTCGTCGGTCTGCCGTCGGGCGGCGATTCGATGACGTACAGCAATGTGATCAGCCTGTTCGACTACCACTGGCGCGCCGGGTTGCGGCCCAAAGCCCAGGCGGTGATGGCCGCGCTGTCGGGCTGGTTGCTGCCGCGGGACACCCGCGTCGAAGTCAACCGCGACGCCTATGTGCAGCCGGGTCCGCTCGAGCGCGCCCAGACCGACCAGATCTTCAACCAGATCCGCGATGACGAGGGCAACCCGGCCATGACCGTGGAGGAGATCCGCGCCTCGGAGCGGCTCGACAACAGCCATCCCACCGACCTCGCGGCAGGAGTCCTGCGATGAGCGACGACGACATTGAGCAGCAGCGTCCGGCGAGCCCGGTCGAGTTCAGGTCCGTGTTCGACATGGAGGTCCGCCACGCCGAGCGGACGATCGAGCTCGTTCTGATGCCCTACGACACCGACGCCGCCGTCATGATCAACGGCCGGGCTGTGCTGGAGTCCCTCGCGCCCGGGGCGTTTGACGGGGTCGAGCGCCGCGCGAACCGGGTCAAGGTGAATCGGGACCACGACACGATGCGCACCGTCGGGCGCGCCGTCGGGCTGCACCCTTCGCGCACCGAGGGTCTCGTCGGAGAGCTGCGGATCGCCCGCACCCCGCTCGGCGATGAGACGCTCGGCCTGGCCGAGGACCAGGCGCTTGAGGCATCCGTCGGGTTCGCCGTGATGCCGGGTGGAGAGCGCTGGCTCGACGGCCGCACCCGGCGGCGCGTCACCAAGGCGTTCCTCGACCACGTCGCGATGGTCCCGGAGGGCGCCTACGAGGGACGGGTGTTGTCGGTGCGGACCGCCGCCGTGGCGGTCGACACGCCGCGCGCCGCCACGCCGAACATCGATGAGGTCCTCGCCTGGATGGCGGCAGAGTCGTTGACGCGGCCGCCCACGCCGCGCGCATGATGCCGGCCGAGTAGAAGCGACGCCACTACCTGCGGAGGAGCGACGGCTAGGAGCCGGCCGCAGTAGCGGGTGACGAAGCCCTGCGAGACCCGTCCGTGTGTCCGTAGAGGAGTCACCCATGCCCGCGCAGACCGACGCGATGATCGCCCGTCTGGAGTCCGAGCTCGAGGAGCGCAACGCATTCATCGAGGGCCTGATCGCCAACGCCCAGCAGGCCGACGAGAACCGGGGCCGCGATCTCAACAGCCAGGAGATGGAGCTGGTTGCCAGCGCCCGGGCCCGGATCGGTGCGCTGAACGAGCAGCTCACCCCGCTGCGCGAGACGTCCCGCATCTCGATCGAATCCCGTAGCCGGGCCCGAGAGATCAACAGCGAGATCGTCGGCGCCCGCCAGCGCGCCGGAGTCGGACCGGTCGAGTACCGCTCCGCGGGCGCCTACATCACCGACTTCGTGCGCGCCGCCCTCGGCAACCATGACGTCGCGGAGCGCCTCGAGGTGTTCAACCGGGCCGCTGCGCACCAGACGACCGGTGACAACCCGGGGCTGCTCCCAGAGCGGCTCATCACGCCGATCCTGTCGAGCCTCGACTTCGCCCGTCCACTCGTCGGCGCGCTCGGCCCGCAGCAGCTCCCGTCGGGATCGTGGTCGCGGCCGCGCATCACGCAGCACACGCAGGTCGGCAAGCAGACGCAGGAGAAGGCCGAGCTGCCGAGCCAGAAGATGGTCATCGGCAAGATCCCGATCGATGCGGACACGTTCGGCGGGTACGTGAACGTGTCCCGCCAGAACATCGACTGGACCCAGCCCCAGGTCGTGGACATCGTGATCAACGACCTGACGTCCGAGTACGCGTTCGAGACGGAGGAGGAGGCGGGGGCCGTGCTCTCGGCCGCCGCCGTCGCCGGCCCGGCGCTCCCGGCCACGCCGACCGCGCAGGACATCGCCAACGCGCTATGGGCCGCCGCCGGGCTCGCCTTCGGGAACATGTGGACGGCGCGTACGCCGGTCGGCCGGCTCATCCTCGCGGTGGCGCCGGACATGCTCGGGCTCATCGGCCCGTTGTTCGCTCCGATCAACCCGCAGAACTCCCAGTCGGTCGGGTTCAACGCCGGGGCCTTCGGGGAGGGCGCGCAGCCGCAGGTGTCCGGTATCACGCCGATCGTCTCCGGCGCCCTCGCGGCCGGGACCGCTCTGATGGTCTCCACGAACGCCGTGGAGGTCTACGAGGACCGGATCGGGTCGCTCCAGGTCGTCGAGCCGTCCGTACTCGGCACCCAGGTCGCGTATGCCGGCTACTTCGCCATCCCGGTCCTGGAGCCGACCGGCGTGATCAAGATCACGAAGACCCCGTGACGTTCTGGGACGCCCCGAACCAGCAGGTCGTCCGCCCGTCCCGCCGCCCTCCGCCGGAAGGCGTCGGGACCGGGCGCGAACCGCCCACCGAACCCGAGGAGCCGCCCGTGGAGCCAGAAGAGCCGCCCACCGAGCCGGAGGAGCCGCCCACCGAGCCGGAGACGCCTGAGGAGCCGCCGGACGCACCGGAGGAGCCCGAGCCCGAGCCCGAGCCGGTCGTAGAGCCGTGAGTGCGACGTTCTACGACATGCCGAACAAGGAGTGCGTCGGCCTCGCTCCGTGCTGGAGCGAGGACAACGTCCCGGACCCGCCGCCGGCTACCGGCGCGACGGCGGGCATCCCGGGCACGTGGACGCCCGCCGGGGCCGCGCCTCCGGCGAGCGTGGCGGCGCTCCAGGCCAGCTCGATCACGGCCACGCCGGCCACGCCGTGGACGACGGGCCAGTTCGTGCAGACGGCGACGGCCGGGCTGCCCGGCCAGGCGTGCTGGACCGGCTCCGCCTGGGTCGGCGGGAAGGCGCCCTGACGGATGTCGTACGCCCCGGTGGAGGACCTCGCCCGCGCCCTCAACGATGAGCGGCTCGCAACGAGCGACACCGAGCTCCTGCAGGCGTGCCTCGACGCGGCCGCCACTGAGATCGACCACTGGCTCCAGCGCAACACCGACACCCCGCTCCCGGACCCCGCGCCCGCGCTCGTGGTCCGGACGAACGTCAACCGGGCCGTCGAGTGGTACAAGGCGCCGGACGCCTACAACGGCGGCGTCGGCTTCGACCAGACCGGAGCGCTCCCCGCTCCAGCGTCCGGGTTCGAGCGCCACGCCGCAGCGCTCATCCCGCTCAAGCAGCTGTGGGGTGTGGCGTGACAGACCTCCTCGACGCCCGCGCCAAGCTCGCCGCCGCCCTCGCGCCCGTCGAGGACGGGGACCCGACCGTGCTCGTGGACCTCGTCGACTCGATCACGCCGCCGGCCCTCATGCTCGGCTGGGCGGAGCCGTGGATGACACCGGACACCGGCTGCTGGTACTCCGGGCGGATCGTCGTCACGGCGGTCGCCACCCGTCTCGTCCCCGGCGCCGGGATCGCCTCGCTCGAGGAGCTCGTCTCGTTCACGCTGAACCGGCTCCGCGCCTCCGGCGACCCCTGGCCGCTGGAGTCTGTCGGCGGCCCCCGCGTGTTCGTGGTCGCCAAGACGAGCTACCTCGCCGCCCGTCTCACGTTCCGAGTCAAGGTCACCACGTAGAGGAGCCCTCATGGCCGATCCAGAGCCCGTCATCCTGTACAGCCCGTCCCTCACCATCTCAGGCTCCGAGCTGAAGTGCCTCCTGTCGCACATCGAGCTCAACCCGGACGTCTCGACCGTGGAGGTCAAGACGGCGTGCGGCATCCGGGAGTACCCCGGGACCGTGAAGTGGACGCTGAAGGCGTCGCTCTACCACTCGTTCGACCCTGAGGCCACCAACGAGGTCCTCACGGCGGCAGTGGCCGGGCGCGTCCCGGTCCCCTTCACCGTGCTGCCCAACTCGAACCAGCCGATCTCGGCCACGAACCCGGAGTACACCGGGGACCTGATCCCGCAGCCGTTCACGCCGCTGTCGGGCGACATCGGGGACTCCTCGAGCGTGGACCTGGAGTGGTCCATCTCCGGCTGGCTGGACGTACCGGTCACGAACATCACCCCGGCCGCCGGGCTGGAGGGCGCCGCGGCGTGAGCGATCCGGCCCGCGTCGAGGTCATCGGCGGGCCGCAGGCGGCGGCGGATCTCCGGCGCTGGGCCGACCACCTCCCCGCCGAGGTCGCCAAGGCCGCCGGCCCGTTCGCTGAGCGCGTGGCGGACCAGGTCCGCGCCCGGGTCCCGGTGCTGACCGGGACGCTCGCCGGCTCCGTCGAATCGGGCGACTCGGAGGACGGCGGCGTCGAGGTGTCGCTCGGGGACGGCGTCGACTACGCGGGCTGGATCGAGTTCGGCGGCAGCCGCGGCCGGCCCTACGTCCCGGACGGCCGCTATCTGTACCCGACCGCGCTGGAGGAGCAAGACCAGTTCGCCGAGACGGCCGCCAAGGCCGCCGAAGAGTCAGTCACGAGGTTCTCATGGTCGACACCATCCCTGTGAACGGCGCCGCCGCCGTCGCCGCCCCCGCCACCGTCCTGCCTGACCTCATCCACCTGACGGCGGCAGAGGCCCGCCGCATCCCGTCTCCCGGCGCGCAGCGCGAGCTGAAGGCGCAGACCGGCCGCTCGTTCGACCAGCTGTGCGGGCCGGACGCGGAGGGCGCGGACCGGCACCAGACGCTCATCTGGATGAAGCTGCGCCGGGACTTCCCGGGCCTGCGCTGGGATGACTGCGCGGAGGTGACGGTCGAGGTCGATGACGACGTCGCCCTCGCCGTGGACCCTACGAAGCTCTCCGACTTCGTGACCTCGCCGCCTTCTGCCGGTTCTGGCGACTGAGCCCGCGCGAGGTCTACGAGATGGACGACGACGTGTACCGGGCCTTCGTCACGTACATGCGCGACGAGATCAAGGCCCGCGAGCGCGCCGCCCGGAAGCGCCGGTGACCCGTGGCGGCCGGCCCGTCGATCGTCACGAAGTTCATCGCCGACACCTCCGGGATGACCGGGGAGGTCGACAAGGCCGCCTCAGGGATGACGTCCTCGCTCGGGTCGTTCGCGAAGAAGGCCGCGCTGACCATCGGTGGTGCCTTCGTGGCCGACAAGGTCATCGAGTTCGGGAAGGCGTCCGTGGAAGCCGCCGCCGCCGACGCCGAGTCCCAAGCGCAGCTCGCCGCCGCCCTGAAGAACACCGCGGGGGCGACGGACGCTCAGGTGGCCTCCGCCGAGAAGTTCATCTCGAACCTGTCCCAGCAGGCCGCGATCGCTGATGACGACCTCCGCCCGGCCCTCGCGACGCTGGCGCGCGGCTTCGGTGACACCGGGAAGGCGCAGGACGCCTTGTCGATCGCGACGGACGTGGCCGCCGGCACCGGCAAGGACCTCAACACGGTCGTCGCCGCCATGTCCAAGGGCGCCCTCGGAAGTACTGGCGCGCTCTCCAAGCTTGGCGTGGCCACCAAGGACGCCTCCGGTCACGCCCTGTCGATGGATCAGATCATGGCCAACCTCGCGTCGACCTTCAACGGCCAGGCTGCGATCGCCGCCGACTCGACGGCCGGGAAGATGAAGGCCGCGCAGATCGCCTTCGGCGAGTTCCAAGAGCAGATCGGGTCGGCGCTCCTACCCGTAATCGGGACCCTGTCGACGTTCCTCACCGGGACCCTGATCCCGGCCCTGTCAGCCGTCGCCGACTGGGTGACGGGGCACAAGGAGGTGATCGTCGCCGCCTTCATCGGGCTCGCGACGACCGTCGGCGGGATCGTCGTCCCGGCCTTCCTCACCTGGGCCGCCGCGGCCGGCGCCGCCGCCATCGCCACCCTGACCGCCGCCGCCCCCTTCATCGCCATCGGCGCTGTCATCGCCGGGGTCGCCTTCCTCATCATCCACAACTGGGACACCATCGTCGCGGCGACGCAGGCAGCGTGGGACGCCGTCGTCGCCGCCGTCCGGGCCGTGTGGGACTGGATCGTCAACAACTGGCCCCTCCTGCTCACCATCATCACCGGGCCGATCGGCGCCGCCGTCGCCCTCGTCATCCAGCACTGGGACACCGTTAAGGCGGCCGCCACCGCCGTGTGGCAGTGGGTGGTCGACAAGTGGAACGCGATCACCTCGGCCATCGGCGGAGCCGTGTCTTCGATCGGCGGGTACATGCAGACCATCGGGTCGTGGTTCGCGACGGTCCGCGACGCCGCTACGGCCACCTACAACTGGGTGCGGGACAAGTTCAACGCCATCGCCGACGCCATCTCGAACGTCGTGGGCACGATCTCGAGCGCGATCTCCGGGGTCGTGTCGGCGATCAAGGCGCCGATCAACGCGCTCATCACCGGGTGGAACTCGATCGAGTTCCGGGTGCCGACGATCACGCTCCCGTCGGTCGACCTCGGCCCGCTCGGCTCGTTCGGCGGCCAGTCGTTCGGCGGCTGGAGCTTCGATTTCCCCAATATCCCGCACCTCGCCACCGGCGGCCTGCTCACCACGGACGGGCTCGTGTTCGCCCACGCCGGCGAGATCGTCGCACCGATCGACAAGGTGCCCGGCTTCGGCGGTGGGCCGGCGGTCATCGTCGAGCACGCCACGTTCGAGTCCGGCGTGGATCTCGACCTGTTCATGGATCGGGTCGCCTTCGCCATCAGGAGCCGCACCCCGTGACCGAATGCGTAACCCGCGCCTGGCTCGTCCTCGGCGCGCTGTCGATGCCGCTGGAAGACGAGGACGGCGGCTGGTTCATGACCGAACTCAACCTCGGCTACCCAGAGGTTCGCGACGTTGTGACGAATCGCCCGGACCAGCACGGGGTCGACGACCGTACCGCCTACTTCGGGTCGCGGGCGATCTCCGCGACGGTCAAGGCAGTGCAATGGGCCGGCGCGGTGATCGACGACGTCGCCACTCGCTTCGCCCCGTTCATGGTCCCTTCGGCGCGCCCCGTGCTGCACTACGTGCTCGACCGCCCCGGCACCCCCGAACGCACCGTCACGATCCGCGCCGCGGGCTACGGGTTCGTCGTCGACAACCCCGATAGCCGGGAGATCCACCTGCAATGGATCGCCGCCGACCCGATCGCCCGAGACCCGACCGTCCAGACCGTCACAGCGTGGACCGGGGCGTCGACCGGTGACGGCCGGCGCTACAACCTGACGTTCCCGCGGGTCTACCCGGCCGGCGGCGGTGGCCCCGTCACGGCGACGGCGACCCCTGACGGCGACGTCACCGTGTGGCCGACCCTGCGCATCTTCGGGCCCGTCACCGCGCCCGTCGTGCGCTTCACCCGCGGCGCCACCACGTACGGCTTCGCCATGCTCCCGACGATGAACATCAGCGCGGGCCAGTTCGTCGAGGTCGACTGCGCCGCCAAGACAGCGTGGCTCAACGGGGACCACACCAAGAGCGTGCTGGCGTTCGTCGACTGGGCGGCGATCCTGGCGACCAACGGCGGCTGGCCCCAGCTCGTGCCGCACGAGACGACCACGATCCAAATGACCGGGTCGTCCACGTCGGGCTCGACGCAGACCCAGGTGTCGTGGCAGGACGGGTACCTCTCGTGACGCTCGACGTGCTCGACGCACCGGCGCCGGCCGCGGCACCCGGCACCTACCCAGTCCCGCCAGGCCGCGGTCGCTGGCGTCTCACCGTGCACCGCCGCAGCTTCAGCGCGGCCCGCTGGGACCAGACGATCATCGCCGAGCTGACCGGCGCCTACAGCCGCCAGCTCGTGCAGAAGCTGGGCGAGCCCGCCGAGCTGCGGTTCTCCATCGACGGTCGATCCGATGACGCCGCGACGGTGCAGGAGCTTCAGCACGACGTGTTCGCCTGGCGCTGGGACGACACCCGCGGCTCCGACGTGTGCATGTTCCGCGGCCCCGTCGATCACAGCCAGGACACGATCAGCCAGCAGGCGCACACCGTCAACTTCGTGGTGCACGACTACTTCGCCACGCTCGAACGACGGTTCATCCTCGACGCCCTGCCGATCGTGCTCGCCGGCTACGACCAGGACGCCCTCGTCGGGAACCTGCTTGCACGAGCAGGCGGTGGCGCCACGCCGTTCGTGCCGTACCAGCCGGGGTCGATCATCCCGCTCTCCGCGGTGATCGTCGACCCCTCGGGCGCCGGCCGAGCCCGACTCGGCGCGACACGGGATCGCACGTACCAAGGCGGGAAATCGATCGGCGAGGCCATCGACGAGCTCTCCAAGGTGTCAGGCGGGTTCGACTACGACGTCATCCCAGAACCCCAGGCCGCGGACACGCTCCCGGTCGTCGACCAGACCCCCGGCTCGGCGCTCGGCACGCTCGGCCCCGGACGCGACGCCCTACGCATCTTCTACCCGTCGCGCGGGATTACCCGGACCGACATGGCGCTGATCTACGGCGGGAACGTCTCGACCGTCTCCCGGACCGTCAACTCGTCGGACTACGCCAACTACATCCGGTCGCTCGGCAACAACGCCGCCACCGACCCGAACGCCGCCCAGCTCATCGGCGTAGCCGCGAACAGCGACGCCGCCACCGCGATCGTCGGATGGTGGCCGTTCGCCGACTCGGCCCCGTCCGACGTCAACCAGCAGGCCACGCTCGACCAGCGAGCGGCGGGCCTGCTCGCCTCGATGGGTGTCCTCGTGCCGTCGTACACCATCGACCTGCGGCCCGGCACCTACGTGTGGGGCACCCCGAACATCGGGGACTCGTGCCCGCTCGTGATCCGCTCGGGCCGGCTAGCCGTCAACACCACCGTCCGTGTCGTCGGGATCACCTACGACGTCGGCGACGACGGCGAAGAGGACGTCGAGATCACGGTCGGCCGCTCGCTCACGTCGCTGGCCGACCTGCTCGCTCGCACCAACACAGCCGTCGCGTCGCTCGGCCGGAGGTAGATCCATGACCCGCTTCACCCCGCTCTGGCAGCAGGCCGGCTCCTACGTCGCCCAGGTCGACCGGGCCCTCATGGGCACTCTCTGGCCCGCCCCCGGCGCTCTCGGCTCCGCGGCGACCGCCGTCGCCAACACGATGAACATCAGCGTGCCGCCCGGGGCGATCGCCGTCCCGTTGCAGTCGGGCCAGTTCACCGCCCTGTGCCGCTGGGACGCCGCCGAGATCGTCACGTCACCGACCGCGCCCGGCGCCGGCACGTCACGGATCGACCAGGTCATCGCCCAGGTGCGGGACCCGGCGATCGACGGCGGGCTGAACAACGACTTCATCTTCACCGTCAACTCGGGCGTCGCCGCCAGCTCCCCGTCCCCGCCGGCCGTCCCGGCGAACGCCGCGCTCGTCTGCCAGTACACGGTGCCCGGCGGCGCGGCGAACCTCAACGGCGTCACGCTCACCGACATGCGCCGCTCCATCGGCGTCGGGCTCACGTTCGCCACCACCGCCGAACGAGACGCCGTGCTCGGGGCCAGCCCGCCGGACGGCACCCAGTGCTTCGTCACCGGCACCGGGCGTGACTACAAGCGGGTCGCCGGCGCCTGGCAGACCGTCCCGATCGTCATCGCCGCCAACGCCGCGATCACCCCCGACGCCGGAGGCAACGGCGGCTTCACCTACCCGCGGGCGTTCCCGGCCGGGACCATCCCGGTGATCAACGCCATCTGCATCTCCTACGCGAACGTCGGCTGCGTCCCGTTCAACGTGAGCGCCACCGGAGCGAGCGTCGGTCTGCGTCGCCCGGCCGACAACTCGATCGTCACGGCGGGCGTTTCGATCAGCTACGTCGCCACCCTGATGTGAAGGAGCACCCATGTACCTGACCCAAGGCGAGATCGCCGCCGACCCGTCGATGCTGACCCGCGTCGCCCAAGCCGCCGCACAGGAAGGCGTCGCCGACGCCGGACTCGACCCCGATTGGTGGACGAACCAATGGCGGCGCATCTGGGCGAGCTCGCCCGGCTGGGAGACCGCCTGGGAGTCCGCCCTCGCCTCCGGCAACGAGCACCCCGGCGCCGACCCGGCCGTCATCACCGACGCCATGATCCTGGCCGAGGTCCAGTCCATGAAGCCGTTCACGTCGATCATTCCGCCCCCGTGACCATTGAGTTCGGCGACATCGAGCCCGACGACGTCTACGCCGCCGACAGCGAGCCCGATCCCCAGCAGGTCGCCCGCCGCCTCCACGAGCTGCGCGCCTACCTCGACGACCTCACCGGCGGCGACCGCCTGGCCCGCTTCGAGGAGCTCACACCGGATGAGCGCACCCTGGCCGACGCCGTCGGCGCGGTCATCGTCTCGTGGCTGCTCGAGCACGAGCCCGACGACCCCGAAGGCCTCGCCCGCGCCCTCCACAACGTCCGCCGCTACTGGTCGGGCGATGTCCTCCCGGCGTGGGACGACCTCCCAGCCGACCAGCGAGACGTCGCCGTCGACGTCATGGCCCACATCATCGCCTGGCTCCAGGCCGAAGGCCCGCTGTGAGCGGCACCTACCTCACCTGGCTCGCCGACGCCTACCGCGCCGCCGGACTCACCGTCGTCGAGTTCCAGGGCTGGCAGACCCGCGCCCGCAGCTCGGGCGGGTTCGCCGCCGGCCGCCCGGTGTGCACGATGTGGCACCACACCGCCTCGTCGACCTCGCCGCAGAACGACGCCTCGTACATGTGCAACGGGTCGAGCGATCGGCCCATCGCCAACGTGCTCATCGCCCGCGACGGATCCGTGTGGGTGCTCGCCGCAGGCGCCACCAACACGAACGGCAAGGGCAACCCCATAACGTTCAGCACCGGCAGCGTCGCGCAGGACTCGATGAACACATCGGCCATCGGCGTCGAGATCGCCAACGCCGGCACCGGCGAGCAGTACCCGCAGGCGCAGGTCGACTCCATGTTCACCGTCAACAACGTCCACGCCGCCCGCCTCGGCTGGCGCCCCGACGACCTCGCCGGCCACGTCGACTACGCCCCGACCCGCAAGATCGACCCAGCCGTCAACTCCGTCGCAGGGCCCTGGGCGCCCGGCGCCATCAACTCGAGCGGCTCGTGGCGCGTCGCCGACGTACGCAACGAAGCCATCAGCCGCGCCACCAACACCCCGCAGGAGGTCGACATGACCGACGAACAGGCCGCCCAGCTCGCCGCCGTCTTCGCGGCGGTCGGCTCGACCCAACAAGTGAGCGACGCCGTCTGGCACCAGACGGTGCCGAACTACGCCGGCGCCGAGTCGGCCATGTGGGCCGAGGTGGTCAACACCCGCGGCGATCTCAACGCCCTCATCCAGCGCCTCACCGACGCCGGCGTCATCCAGTGATCGCCGACATCGCCCACGGCGACCTCGCCGCTGCAGACGTCTCGTTCCTCGTCGGGCTCGTGCTCGCCGTGGTCGCCGGTCTGTTCGCCACGGTGCGACGGCTGTCGACGACCAGCTACCACATCGGCATCGGCTGGCTCGCCGTCGCCGCCATCGCCCTTGGGCTCCTCCTCCTCTGAGTACCGCGGCGCCGAGCTGGTCGCCGTGATCCTCGCCGCCTCCCTCGGGCTGGCCCTCAACCTGCTCATGTTCGCGGTCCTGTGGGACGCCCTCCGCTCCGACACGCCGGGCCTCTCGGAGAACGCGACGCAGGTGATCATCGCCGGCTTCGGCGGCATCATCGGCCTCCTCGGCGGCTACGTCGGCGGCCGCGCCGTCGAGCGCTCCCGCCAGGAGCGGCTCGGTCCCATCCCTACCCAGCCGGCCGACGACGCGCCGCCGGACCCACAGGAGACCAGAGTCGCCTGACCTCAGCCGATCGCTGCCTCGACCGCGTCACGGAGCGCGGTGAACTCGTCGAGCGACTTCTTCACGAACGAGGCCTCGACGTCGTCCTCGTCACCGGGGATCGTGAAGCCGATCGATCCGCGGCCCAGCCGCAGTGGCTTCCACTCGACCGCCGTGATCGAGCTCACCGGAATCCGCCTCTCCTTCGTTCGTAGCGCGGTGCGCCGGGCGATCGTCACGATGCGGCCATCGAAGGTGACCTCGACGTTGATGCCCTTGGCTGTGATCAGAGGTGGGTCGCTGCTCATGCCGACCTCCACCATAAACGCTCAGCGTCACTCAGCTGAATGCATGAAGCCGCAGGTATCGTCGCTGAGACTCCTGAAAGTGCGTGGATGACCATGACACGGTGGAGGTCCCGGGTTCGAGTCCCGTCGTGCCCACGAAACCCCAGCTAGACCGGGGTTTCGACAGCAGGTCGGGGCATCGAGAGGCCGACCGAAACCGGATCTAGTCCTCCACCAGACGGCTAGACCGCCACCATGAAAGGCCCTCGCGATGCCCGAACCCGCTCTGATCCTGCCGACCAACGACGCCCACTGGTACACCGACGAGCTGATCGACGAGATGCTCGCGGCGTGGGGCGCCAAGCCCCGCTCCCAGGCCAACTCCCGCTCGACGCTGCGCATGTTCGCGGCGTGGCTCGACGCCCGCGGGACGACCCTGCTCGAGGCCACCACGCCCGACTGCCGGGCCTGGCTGGCCCAGCGCGCCAGCGACGTCGCGCCGACCACCTGCGTCAAGAACTGGACCCAGCTCGTCGCCTTCTACCGCACCGCAGAGCGCCACTCCACCGACCCGCTCGGGGGTCGGCGCTCCCCGATGCGCGACGTCGCCCAGCCCGCAGCCCCCGAGTGGGCCGACACCCACGCCTGCACGCCGGGCGAGTTCGAGGCCCTCATCGCCGCCTTCGACCTGCGCTCCTCGGTCGGGCTGCGCAACGCCATCGCCGTGTCGCTGATGTTCCACTCCGGGCTGCGCGTCGGCGAGCTCGCCGGCATCGACATCGACCAGGTCGACCTCGAGCGCCGCAGCGTGCACCTGCCGATCACCAAGACCGGTCGGCCCCGGCGCCCGCCGCTGCACCCCGACACCCTCGACCTGCTGCGCCGCTACCTCCACCCGCGCCGGCGCGGCGACGGCCCCGGCCCGCTGCTCGTCAACGTCGGCGGCCGGCGCGCCTCGGCACGGCTCACCACCAACGCCATCCAGAACGTCATCAAGCGCGCCGCCGGGCGCGCCGGCGTCGACGTGTCACCCCATGCCCTGCGGCGCGGCTGGTGCGTGCAGTTCATGATCAACGGCGGCGACGAGACCGCGGCCATGACCATCGCCGGGTGGACCTCGCCGGTGATGATCCACCGCTATCTCGCCGACGCCCGCGCCGAGGCCGCGCAGGCCAGCTTCGACCGCGTCGCCGCCCGCCAGACCGGCGCCAGCCGCGAGCAGCGCGCCCTGCGGGCGGTGCGCTGATGGACGACGGCGTCGCCTGGTTCGGCGCCATCCTCGACGAGGCCGTGCGCGCCGGTATCATCACTCGTCGTCAGGCCGCCGACGTCGCCTTGCTCGTGCCGCCCGCCCCACCAACCGAGGTCTGGGCCGGTACCCCCTACGCCGCGCCCACCTCGGCAGGGATGGCGCTCGGCGACGTCTTGCTACTGACGCATGGCAGTTGGGCCGACCTGGCCGACTGGCTCAACGACGCCGGTGTGCGCACACCGCGCGGCAAGCGCTTCACCGCCGCCACCGCCCGCGCCAACCTCGTCGACCGCTTCGAACGCCGCACCGCCGAGCTCCACGCCGTCCTCACCGACGATGACCTCGACCGGCTCGAGGTGCGGGCCTTCGCGTCTCGCCAGGCGCGCTAGCCCACGCTGCGACGGCGGGCGAGCACGAAGTGCGCGAACGCCACCACCTCGGCCAGCTCGTCGGGCGAGAGCTCGCTGGTCACCGCCTCCAGGTGGTTCGGCGGCTGACCCCGCAGCGCCTGCAGCGCCGCCTCGAGCTCGTCGAGCCGGGTCCGGACCTCTTCAACGCTGGCCGCCGACGCGGCGGGGACGTCGTAGCCGGCCTCGTCGGGCTGCTCGTAGAGCTCCCAGGCGCTGCGCCCCAGCATGGCGTCGAAGTGGGCCAGCGTCTGGGGCTGGTAGTTGCGCTCCTTGCCCTGCTCGATGGCGCACAGCGTCGAGTACGGCACGTTCCAGTGGGCGGCAGCAGCCTTCTGTGAGCGCATACCCCTGGCCTTCTTGAGCTCGTTGCCGAGACGTCGAAGACCCATCGCTCGGCGCGAGGCTATGACGCCGCCGCCCCTCGGGCTCATTGCCGCTGCCCTGCGCTCATCCATCCCGCCCGGCGAAAACTTACCCACAGCGCTCCGCTGCTCCCTACTGCGGCAACGTGAGCATGGATGCGTCGAGGTGATACGGCACCGCTGGCAGCGCCGAGTTGTCCACTTGTTCCCCACAGGGCGGCGGTGATTAGGTGACCGCCAGATTGCTTGTGGATGAGCATGGGGGAATCTGAGTGACAGCATCATCCGTCCCGCAGATGTTCACGGTCGAGGAGGTCGCCGAACGCCTCCACGTCCACCCGCAAACGGTGCGGGGCTGGATCCGGCGTCGCGAGCTCGGCAGCCACAAGGTCGGCCGCTACGACCGCATCTCCGACGACCAGCTCGCCCGCTTCCTCGACGCCCGCCGCCAGGACGACGCCTGATGCTCCCCGCCACCTCGCCTGTCGGCGGCGCGCCTCTCGACCGGCCCGCGCCGCCGACAGCCGTCCCGCAGCCGCCGCTCCCGCTCGCCGATGCTCCGGTGTCCTTCACCGTCTACGGCGTGCCGGTCACTCAGGCCGGGATGCGCTCGGTCCCGACCCCGGCCGGTTACCGCCAGGTCACCGTCGGCGGCAAGGGCTTGCTGCCGTGGCGCCAGGCCGTCGCCCGCGCCGCGCGCGAGGCCGCCGAGACCGGCGGTGCCTTCGGCGACCAGCCGGTCGTGGTCACGCTCGACTTCCGCTTCCCGATGCCCAAGGCGCGCACCAAGGCGCAGCGGGCCCGCGGCGTCTGGTACCACCTCGGCCGGCGCGACGACATCGACAAGCTCGAGCGGGCGATGCTCGACGGGCTCACCGAGGGCGGCCTGATCGCTGATGACGGCAACGTCGTCGAGGTCCACAAGCGCAAGCGGGAGTACTCCGACGGCTGGCTCGGCTGCGACGTCGCTGTGCGCCTCGCCGACCTCGCCGGGGTGCCGCTGTGATCTGCGAAGAGGACGGCTGCAGCGTCGAGGCCACGACGTACCTGTGCACCGAGCACAGCGCCGCCAGCGGCCAGCTACTGGTGTCGTCCGGCCGCACCGGCGTCATCGTCGCCACGTCTGGCCCGCTCACACGCATGCAGGCCGAGGACATCCGCACCACCCTGGAGCGTCGCTTCCCTGGCGTCACCTTCGGGGTCGTCGACCAGTGCTCCGGTGTCGCCGCCTTCACCTTCGACGACGAGGCGCCGTCGTGAGCGTCGAAGTCGTCAGTGCCCACGGACGCCTGTACGTCATCGACGGCACCCCGGCCGACGGCTACGACATCCACGCCGTCACGGCCACACCGTTCGCCCACTACGACCGCAAGTACGAGGCCCGCCGGGACCTCCTCCACGGCCGCCTCGAGGGCCCGTCGTGATCGTGCTCGTCCTCGTCGTGGTCGCCGGCCTGGTCCTCCTCGGCGTGGCCATCGACGCGCTGCGGGCCCGGGCCGACGGGGTCGAGCACGCCCGGTACGAGCGGGCCCGCCACGCCGCGCTCATGCGCGAGGTGAGGCGCCAGCCATGAGCCCTGATCTGGGCGCGCCGGTTGCCGGGGGGACGATCGGCGCGTCCACCACCCGCGCCGACTGGCTCACGTGGCGGCGCGGCGGCATCGGCGCCAGCGACATCGCCGCCATCACCAACGCCTCCCCCTGGGGCTCCCGGTGGAGCGTGTGGGTCGACAAGGTCGGCCTCGCCCCGCTCGACGACGACGACCCGAGCGACGTCATGCAGCTCGGCCTCGACCTGGAGCCCGTCATCGTCGCCTGGTTCGAACGCCGCCATCGCGGCCTGCACGTGATGGCGCGCCAGTACCGGGCCACCCACCCCGAACACGACTGGGCGCTCGCCACCCTCGACGGGCTCATCGTCGAAGAAGGCAGCGACGACCTCGACTCCGCCGTCGCGGTCTTCGAGTCGAAGTACGACGCCGGCAGCCGCTGGGACGAGATCCCCGACCACTATCGGCTGCAGGTGCAGTGGCAGCTGGCCGTCACCGGTCTCGACGCCGCCTTCCTCGCCGTGATGCACATGGCGTTCGGGCGGCCCCGCTTCGAGGTGTACGAGGTGGCGCGGGATCAGGCGATGATCGACCGGCTGCTCGCCGAGGGCGAGCGGTTCTGGATGGACCACGTCGTCGCCGGTGTCCCGCCGCTCGCCGACGGCCACCCTGCGACCAGCGCCGCGCTCGCCGGCGCCTGGACCACCCCCGAGCACATCCCTGCCGTCGACGTGCGCTCGATGTCCCACGTCGTCGACGAGCTGCGCGCCCTGCGCGCCACCCGCAAGCAGCTCGAGGCCGACATCGAGCGCGACGAGAACCTGCTGAAGGCCGCCCTCGGGAACCTGACCGAGGGCTGCATCGAAGGGCAGGTCGTCGTGTCGTGGCGCGCCCAGCCGCGAACGGACATCGACCGCGACGCCCTGCGCGCCGACCACGGCGACAAGTACGACCGGCACGGCACCGTCCGCGTGCTGCGCCTCCACACCCCGCGCGCCATCAGGAGGACCGCATGAAGATCCGCAACCAGGACGTCTGGGACGGCACGGTCGCCGGCAACCCGCTGCCCGAGGGATTCGACGCCGACCCCGACCGGTGGCCCGAGGAGCTCACCCAGGAGCAGATGGGTGCGTGCTACGGCGCGGTCGTCGTGATCGCTGCCGGTCGCTGGATGGACGCCATGGAGACCGCGCTGGCCGAGCGCGATGCTCCGTTCGGCGACACCGCCGAGGCCACGTTCCGCGAGGTCGACCGCGGTCTGGGCCGCTGGGGGCTCACCGGCTTTCAGTACGGCGTCGCCGTGCACATCCTCGCCGACGTGTGGGAGCACGGCGAGGAGCTGCGCCGCTGGCACAACCTCGCCACCCAGATCCACGACGAAGGCGAGCGCGCCAACGAGACGGGCGGCGTGCTCAACCCCGCCCTGCTCACCTTCGAGCGCCCGACATGAGCAACGCCGCCCCGGCGGTCATCGAGCCCAACCAGGCGACCGTCGCCGTCATCAACAAGTTCAAGCCGGTCATCAACAAGCTGCTGCGCCGCACCGGCACCAGCGAGGAGACGTTCGTCGCCCAGTTCGGCAACGCGCTGCGGGCCCAGCCGAAGCTGTGGCTCTGCGAGCCCGAGACCGTGCTCGGCGCTGCGCTGCGCTGCGCCCAGCTCGACCTGCCGCCCAACACCGAAGCGAACCTCTCGTGGGTCATCCCCTACGGCAAGGTCGCCACTTTCCAGCTCGGCTACGGCGGCGTCATCGAGCTCGCCCGCCGCGCCCAGCCCGGCCTGCGCTTCGAGGGCCACCCCGTCTACCCCAACGACATCTTCGACCTCGACTACGGCCGCACCCCGCCGCTCAAGCACAAGCCGCACTTGGCCCGCCGGCCCGCCAAGGCCAGGGGCGGACCGGCGGTCGCCTGGTACGTGAAGGTCACGTACCCCGACGGCGCCGAGCAGGTGCACGCCCTTGACGTCGACCAGGTCGAGTACCACCGCTCGTTCTCCAAGCAGCCCGACGGCGACATGTGGACCAAGAGCTACGACGCCGCCGCCCTCAAGTCCGTCGTGATGGACATGAAGCGCTGGCTGCCCCACAGCCCGACCCTCACCCAGGCCGTCGCCTCCGACGAGCAGGTCTTCGACGTGCGCACGATGGACCACGCCGGCGATCTCACACCGACCCGCGAGGAACTGGCCGCGCCGGCCCCTACAACCCCGGACGATGACGCCGCCGACGAGGCGTGGGTCAACGAGGCGAAGGGCGAGCCGGGATGACGGCCGACCGCTCCACGATCGAGTCCGAGGGCCTGATCTCGCAGATCCTCGACGTCGAGGCGAACCGCTGCCGTGCCGACATCGGACGGCTCACGGCCGAGATCGCCGACCGCGCCAGACAGCTCGCCGACCGGCAGGACTGGCTCAACACCTATGAGGAGCTGAGCCGGGCGTGGACCGAGTTCCGGCTCGAGCGCACCGCCGTGGCCCGGGCGCCGATCGAGGGCGGCGACCGGTGATCGAGCTCGGCTGCCTCCCGGACGGCGCGCCGGTCACTTCCGCCGACTTCAACGGTCTCGTCGCCGTCGTCAACGCCCTCACCCGTCTCATCGACGGCATCGACGCCCGCTTCGAGCTGCTCATCGAGTACCTCGGC
>Ga0210397_10000415_pt1 | contig 28943 bp, 26 predicted proteins | sample IncBWH2OmetaG_FD_160126 | JGI IMG/M metagenome (GOLD analysis project Ga0210397, IMG submission 160126) | Forest soil microbial communities from Barre Woods Harvard Forest LTER site, Petersham, Massachusetts, United States - Inc-BW-H-2-O ...
GAGCGCGCGCTCCAGCAGTATCTCGTCAACGAAATCCAGGAAGTCTACCGTCTGCAGGGCGTCGCGATCTCCGACAAGCACATCGAAACCATCGTTCGTCAGATGCTTCGCTGGGTCAAGATCGAAGAAGTGGGCGATACCACCTTCCTTATCGATCAGCAGACCGACCGCTTCCGCTTCAACGCCGAAAACCAGCGTGTGTTGATGAACGGCGGTAAGCCTGCCATCGGCCGAAGCCTGCTCCTCGGCATCACCAAGGCATCGCTCTCGACCGACAGCTTCATCTCGGCCGCCAGCTTCCAGGAGACCACCCGCGTCCTCACCGAAGCCAGCATCAACGGCTCCGTCGACACGCTCCGTGGCCTCAAGGAGAACGTCATCGTAGGCCGCCTCATTCCCGCAGGCACCGGAATGGAGTACTACCGCAACGTTCAGCTCTCTCCAGAGCTCGAAGAAGCGGCAGCGCAGGTCCAGGCCGAGGTCCAGGAGGCCCACGACGCCGAAGAGCGCGAACTCGAAGCCATGCGGATGGAAGGCGAACAGGAAGAACTAGCTGCCGAGTAACGGTCGTGTAAACGGCACAGCTTCAGCCATGCCGTCTACGTAATCAACTCTAAACATCAAAGGGCGGACTCGAAGGAGTCCGCCCTTTTGTGTTGTGTTCATTCATGGCACCGCTCAGCACGCGGCGAAGCTGGGTAAGTTGGAATACCTACTTGGCGAAGAAGCGCTGTGTAAGAAGACCTTGATGGTCTCAACAGCCGACTTGATCGGGTGCTCCTTCATGCGGTTTCATCGCATGAAGGAGCATTCGCGTTTGTGCAAGCCGCTTTTCATCTCCCGTATTTGTGGTGATCCACTCATCAGCATGAGAAGACCAAATGCCGCTTTCCGCTCAAACTCCAAGGCTCCGCGCCGCACGCTTCATCCAGAGAGTCGAGCAGCTCAGCCGATCGCGAAGAGCTCATCTTCCGCGCGAACAGTGCGCCGCTAGCGGTGATCGCTTCCAGATCGCTCAGCTCCAAGGTCCGCGGCAGGTTCGGGTTTCGATTCGTCCAGTCAATGTAATGCAGCGCATGGCGATGCATGCCAAACGGAGGCTCACCCACCCGCGTCCCATCAAACGCGATCTCTTCCGAGCGCGATGACGCCTTCAGGATCGTGTGAAACAGGCTCTCATCCGGCACGCGTGCCCCGGCAAACCACCGGGCCACCGCCCGATTCTCCGCAACATACCGCAACACCTCAGCGGCTCCGTCCCGCGTCACTGACCACCAGGTCGGCCCATAGAACACCCGCAGCCCCTTCGGATACAGTCTCACCCACCGATTCTCCAGCCTGCGAACAACCTGATCCACCTTTGCCCGCGCCGTCCGCGGATTCAGCAGCCGGTTATCACCCAGAAACCGCCTGTTCAGGCACAGATCATACTGGCTCGTACCATCAGGGTCAGTCTCACGATCAATCTGGATATACTCCCGATCCTCCGAGATCACCTCCCGGATCCGTTTCATTGGCAGAACCGGATAGTCCACACCCGATAACAGAACAAATCGCGAGAAACGCGGATTCGACGCCATCGCATGACGCAGAAGGTTCAAAATCGCAACCGAGGTGCTATATCCGCACCAATGCACATTGACGCGTTGTCTCATCGGCAGAAATGTCACGTTCTCCGAGTCATCGCCTTGAAACTGGCGTACATCGACCTTCCTGTCGACATGCACAAAGCAATGCGACCACTCCGTCGAGAGTCTCGACAAAAGCCGATGCAGTAATACTGGCTCGTGATGTGCCAGTATCAGAAACGCGACCTGCTTAGAACGACCCAAGGAAGAAATTCAAGTCACCTGACGGACAGTGAAATTTGTGCAGATCTTTACTACTGTATTGCCACTCTAGCCATGTTGGGCCTTGTTGAAAATAACCGTTTTAGGCCATTTACCCAGCAGAATCAAGATATTCATCAAGACTATTTGGGAATCTTCGTTTCAATCGGCGGGATCGACTTCAACTCCCGGGCTCGCTGCTCCACCGCACGCATCACGCGAAGAAGGTTCCCTCCATAAATCTTCTTGATATCGCTGGCCGAATATCCCTTCTCCAACAGCGCCCGAGTCAGAGCAGGAAACTCCGCATAAGAACTAAGCTCCTTCGGTACGCACCCAACCCCGTCAAAGTCCGTCCCAATCCCCACATGGTCGATCCCGCCAACCTTTACCGCATGGTCGATCTGCTCCACAACATCCGCCAGCGTAGCCGGCGGCAGCCTCGCCGTCGATTCTTCCTCAATCTTGTCGATCGCAGCAGCCCGCGCCACGGGATCCTCAATCTTCCTCGCCTCCTGCAGACGCGGCCGCAACTCCGCCATGATCGGCTTTGAAGCATCCAGGTAGCGCTGCGAAAGATACGCGCAGTCGAAGTTGATTTGCATCGTTCCACCCTTCGCTGCAAGCGCGCGAATCATATCGTCTGTCAGATTCCGCGTATGATTCGAAACCGCGCGGCAGCTCGAGTGCGACGCAATAATCGGCGCTGTAGAAACCTCAAGTGCATCGTAAAAAGTCTTATCCGCCGTATGCGAAATGTCAACCATCATGCCCAGTCGATTCATCTCGCGCACAACGTCTTTTCCAAACGGAGTCAGCCCATCATGGTGCTTGACTTTAGGATCGTCAAAGTCCCCCTGCGAATCCGCCCAATTGTTCGTGTTGAAGTGAGTCAGCGTCATATAGCGCACGCCGAGCGCATAGTAGTCACGCAGCAGCCGCAACGAATCCTCAATCGCATGGCCACCCTCAATCCCCATCAGCGCTGCAATCTTATGTTGGTTATGGACCGCCACGATCTCATCGGCTGTCGTCGCAAACACAAAATCATTTGAATGCGCCGCAATAATATCCGTGCGCGTCGTATCAATCATCTGCAGCGCGCGATTCGCGGAGTGATTCCCATCTACATACTCCGCTCCAACATAAACGGCAAAAAACTCAGCTCCCAGAAAACCCTTCATCCGCGCCAGGTCCGTCTGCCCACCCTTGTTTGGAGTGGCGATGTTATATCCGTCCACAGTCTTCGAAGTCACGTCGTCATGCGTGTCAATCAGAATGGCATCTCGCGTAACGGCTGCGACCTCCGCATCGGTAACAGGCTTAGTACGTGGCGTTTGCGCAGCGCCGGAGAGAGAAGCACAGCCGACAAAAACGACGGCAAGCACGCGAGATCGGATCAAAGGAGCTTCCTTTCAAAAAGAGGGTCCTCTAATCATACTGGCGGCAGCTCCTATCGTTCCCAAAATCATTCACGACGCCCGTCAATTCGCCGAGGGCCGGTCCGCCCTATCCACCACAAGCGCATCCACCGGTCCCCTCGTCGCAACCAGTCGCAACCCAAGCTGTTCCTGCATCGCCCTAAACAGTGGCGGACTCGGTGCATCCGCAGATGCAACCGGAACCTCCCCACCAAACTGAGTCTCATCCGGAGCCCACTCCAGATCGAAATCGTATCGTCCCGGAAGACCAGTTTTATCTACCACGGGACGATCGAGAATCGCGCGTTGCATCAACCGCGTTAGATCGCTCATCGTCACATTTCGTGCCGGCATCACAATCTTCTGCGGATAGACCGTACTGATCAGTGCCGGAGGATCATCCGGCGGCGAAGCGCTCGTCTTCAACTTCGGTCCACTCTTCGCAACCTCCAGCTCATAGATCGAAAACACCTTCTGCTCCCGATGAAACGTCAGCTTGAACCGGTCGGTTAGCAGATTTCGCAGCATCGACATCTGCTCATCATGTGTCGGCCGAACTTCCCCTGGAGTCATAGCAACAATGTCGTAATGGTCCGAAACAATCCACCCCGGCCCGCCTGAGATCTCATGTGGATTGAGGTCGTAAGCCGCAGCAATCAATAGCTTCAGCGTGTAAGCCTTCTCCACAAAACGATTCGTGCCCTGCATCACGATGTATCGTCCGGCTTTGGCATCGGGATTCACCGGCTTAATCGTGGCCACCTCAAAGGCGTCGAACTTCGGGCGAGGAGACGCAGGACGAGGAGCGACACTTTGTCCCCATCCACACATCGAAACGACAAAAATAACGATTGCAGCCGGACGAATCATCAGATCTCTCTATTCAAACATTTCTATACTCAAGGGCAACAACGACGCCGTCAATCTTCGCTAAGCCCCCAAAACCAACTGTCCCAAGACGAATCACGAAGAATAGACTTAGAAATTGCTAAATGATCACTTCTGATAAATCGAACGGCTACGAAACTATCGCCGAACAATTCATTCGAGCTCGCAACACCCGCATCGGCCCCGCGACGGTCTCGGAGTGGAGTCGTTCCCTCAAACCGAACGCCACGATCCTTGAGCTAGGTTGCGGCCACGGAGTCATCTCGCAAACTCTCGTCGACCGAGGCTTCGACCTCTACGCCATCGATGCATCCCCGAAACTAATCCATGCCTTCCGCGAGCATTTTCCGCTTATCCCAACCGAATGTGCAGCAGTCGAAGAATCCAACTTCTTCAACCGCGCCTTCGATGCGATCCTCGCCTGGGGTCTCATCTTCCTCATGCCGCCTGAATCTCAGAAGCTCCTCATCGTCAAATCCGCCAACGCCCTCGCACCCGGCGGACAGCTCCTCTTCACTGCGCCTCAACGAGCCATCGAGTGGAAAGACTCACTAACCAATCTCCAATCCATCTCACTTGGCGCGGAAACCTACGAAAAACTCCTCAACACCAACGGCTTCACGGTAATCGGCGGCGACAAAGACGAAGGTGACAACTTCTACTACATTGCTCAAAAACCATTTACGTCTGTGAAAGGTTAACTTCGCCTCGCGCATCGTTTTCCGCGCTGTTTGAAAACATCATGATCCTGTCACCGCAATGTAATTAATCGCTCCATCGCGGACTTCAACCGTTTCCACCTGAATCATCGCCTCACACGCTGTCATCTTTAGAAGTGGGACAAACAGTCTGTTGAAGGAGTAATTCGAATATGAAAATCTACTGCAAGACACTCGCAATCTTGACCGTCATCGCGACTTTTTCCATGCCGGCCTTTTCGCAAGTTGCGAGCGATTCTGTCTCTCGTCACATGCTGGCAACTGCGGATACCTTAGGTGCCACGGAAGCGGCGACGATGACACCCGCAATCGCGATCCTCTCGCGCAATTTGGACGCAGGCAAGGATCCTGTCGACTCCACAATTACAGCAGAACTTAGAAACAAGGTCACCCTGTCAGACGGAACGGTTCTCCCATCGCGTTCCGTACTGACTGGGAAGATAACTCTTAACGAGATGCAGCAGGCAGGCACGTCCAAGTTCGCCGTTCGCTTTGATCAGGCTCAATTGAAGAGCGGCAAAACGATACCAATCAAAGCGACCATCGTCGACATCTTAGGTCCGGGCGTCTATCAAGGTACGGGCAACGACATCAACGAAGTCGAACCAAACGACTGGACAGCGCAAATGTTGCAGGTTGAGCAGCCTGGTGTCGTCCCCGGGGTGGATTTTCATAGTGAAATATCGAGTCACGACTCCGGTATCTTTGTCTCGACAAAAAAACACGATGTAAAAATCCCCGCCGAGAGCGAATTGAAACTCGCCATCGGCCCCGATAACAGCATGTCGACGTCTGCAAATTAAATCTCAACCTGAACTCTTCAGCCGATCGTGTTGACTGCAACTCGAGACGCGCTTTCTTGCCTGTGACTCCATTCTTCCCATGACGGATGGAGTTACAGGTCGGCTTGAATGAGCATCTCCCACGTCAGGTCAAGCCTTCGAACCTATCCCAAATGTGAAAATCCAAAAAATAAATCTCCTGGAAGAGGAAGATTGTTAGCACTGAAAAATATGCGCATAACCACCACACGTCGACCACAGAAATGCGCTTAGCGCCAGCGTGAAATCAAGTTTTTTGCGCTGTGGCAACCTCCAAATCTCAGGCAAAACGCAGCTTCAATATGCCCGGAAAAAATAGTTCATGGGGGTCTCAATGCTCAGCCGTCTTCTTGCTCCCAAACCCTGATAGAGCTACACTTGCGAATCTCAAAAAGTCAGGACGGGCCGCCTGGCAATCCAACAGGAGGTTTTGACATGGCATCTGCATCAAGTATCGTCGGGACCTGGTACGGCTACGTTGCATGGGGCTGTTCCGGGGCACCAGTTGAAAACGCAGCAACCACATGGACCTTCAAGAACGATGGTAGTTGGTCCTACGAGTTCGGGGGAGGCCGCTGGTTCCAGCTCGAAGGTCTCGTAGCATGGACCTTCACCAACGCAGCAAATCTCGTCTACACCGCCAACGTCACACTCAATGCACTCGACGGCATCATGGGCTATGCACAGGCCAATGGCAGCACCGGTTGTTTCTACGCTGTCAAGCAGAAGCCGCCAGGAGCCGCAACGGAAGCTGCCGCGAAGAAGGGCGGACCTGATCTATCAATCGGACCAGCCAAATAAAAAGCTCCCAAACGATCTCCCAGAATCACAACAGGCGGACTTAATTGTCCGCCTGTTGTTTGCGCGACTTTTGTAAGGAACGCCAATTCACAGAAGCTCCCCAAATTGAGGCCGCTCCAGATCGAGTTCAGAACGACGCAAATATTTACCGATCATCGATTGAATCCCTGCATCCTATCCTCAACTCACAGCATTCTGGAGAAGCCGTATGAACGAAACAGCGCTGATACCCGTCACCTCAATACGTCGCGTGCAAGCCGATGGAGTCACCATCTTCTATCGCGAAGCCGGTCCAGCCAACGCGCCAGTTGTCCTTCTCCTTCACGGCTTTCCGTCATCGTCGTTTCAATACCGCGAGCTAATTCCTCGCCTCGCCGATCGCTATCGCGTCATCGCACCCGATCTTCCCGGCTTCGGCTTTACTGTCGTCCCGCCAGAACGCAACTACAAGTACACCTTCGACGCGCTGGCCAACACTATCGGCGCCTTCACTGATACCCTCCAACTGACGCGCTACTCTCTCTATGTCTTCGACTATGGCGCTCCCACTGGCTTTCGTCTTGCCATGGAGAGTCCGGAACGAGTCACGGCGATCATCTCCCAGAACGGCAACGCTTACGAAGACGGTCTCGGTAGCTCATGGGCTCCCATCCAGCGCTACTGGCAGGACCCATCTTTCGAAAACCGAGAAGCGATACGCAAAGCCCTAACTCCGGAGGGAATGCGCCACGAATATTCTGTCGGCATCCCGAATCCCGATCAAATCGCTCCCGAAGGCTACACTCTCGACGCCGCCCTTCTTTCGCGTCCCGGCAACGTCGATATTCAACTCGACCTCTTCCTCGACTACGCCAACAACGTTAAGCTCTATCCTAAGTTCCAGGAATTCTTCCGCCAGCACAAGCCGCCGCTACTCGCAATCTGGGGTAGTCGCGATACCTACTTTATCCCCGCCGGGGCCGAAGCCTTTCGTCGGGATATCCCCAATGCTATCGTGCAGTTCCTTGATACCGGGCACTTTGCGCTTGAAACCCACCTTCAGGAGATCACCACTGCCATGCGACAATTTCTCGCGAACAAAGCCGACTGAGCTGCGATCTGCATCTAAATCAATGATGGATCAGCCTATCCAACAGTCGGAGAAACGACCCAGCTTTGCTGGTCCCATGATGATCTATGTCATTGTCGGCATCATCGTCATGACGTTTGTAATGTTTCTGATCTTTCGTCCCAGCTGACTCCCACTCTCTCTCGCGCGCATACTTGGAAACACGCTCGCGATCACGAGAAGAAAAGAGGCAGACTCCATTTAGAGTCTGCCTCATATTCGAATCTCTTCGGGGAGGGCGCTAAAGTGATCGTCTTACCGAGCCGAGTTGTGCAGAGTGATCTCGAGATTCACAGGAACCTTTGCCGGCTGACCATCCAGCGTGCCAGGAGCAAAACGGTACTGGCTTACCGCTGCGAGAACATTCTTATCCATGACGGGATTGATTGGCTTAACGATCTTCAACTCACCTGGCCTCCCAGTCGCGTCGACCGTCATTGCGACAATAGTCTTTCTGTCATAGGAGAAGCCGGAGCGGGAAGAATCACTATCCGTCTCGATCTGCACGGTGTAGATCAACTTCGGAGCCGTTACGCCGGTCGAAATGCGAACCGGAGCAACGTTCGCTGTGCCGCGATCCGCTGGAGAGACTTCTGCGGGCGAATCGAGCCGAGACTGCAGGGTATTGGCGGTACTGGAGCTTTGAGGTTGGGCAGGCGAATTTGCCTGAGCGTGAAGAAGCATCGGGGTCAGGGCGAGGGTGGCCACAATTACTTTACGCATGAGAATTAATCTCCAAGGGCAAAGGTGCCCAACATCACCTTAATCTGCCGCGCGTACGATTGTCAATAAGTTTTTGTTGAAAAAGATAAATAGCTGATTCATCAGTGTCTTGAGTTTGAAAGCCTTTCGCGAAACACGAAAAATTCAACGGCATACGTCAAAATCCGCATATCCAAGAAAACCGCACGATACTCTGGGTGCATGGTCTATCTGCTCTCATTGCTGCTTGCTCTTTCCTTCGGCCACAACCAATCTCCCGAGGTGTTTCGCGCGAAGTTCGAAACCACCGCCGGTAATTTCGTTATCGAAGTTCATCGTGACTGGGCTCCCCGCGGCGCCGATCGTTTCTACTCACTCGTCCGGTCGAAGTACTACGACGACTCACGTTTCTTCCGCGTCGTTTCCGGCCGTTGGGTGCAGTTCGGAATCAACGGAAACCCAAAAATCGCTCAGAAACAACGCAAGGTCACCATCTCCGACGACACGCTCAAACAACACAACACTTCCGGCTACGTGGCCTTTTCGAACACGGGGCCCAACACGCGATCCACGCAGGTCTACATCAACCTTGGAGACAACAGCGCACGTAACGACGGGGAAGCTGGTTTCGCCCCATTCGGCAAAGTTGTCGAAGGTATGGGCGTAGTAGAAAAACTCTACGGCGGCTATGGAGAACACTCCGGCGGAGGCATGCGCGCGGGCCATCAGGACCAGATGTTCGAAGGTGGCAACGCCTATCTCGACCGCGAATTTCCCAAACTCGACAAACTCATCCGCGTGACAATCGTCTCAGTGGAGCAGCCGTAATGTGTATGACGCTGATAACATCCAAGCCACAATGAAAACCCTTGTCATCGATATCGGTGGTACCCACATCAAAGTCGCGTCGACAGACATGCGTGTTCCCATCAAGATTTCCTCCGGACCAAACATGACGGCGGAACGAATGACGAGAGAGGTTCTCGCAGCCACGGGAGGCTGGAATTATGACCGCATCTCCATCGGTTACCCGGGCCCTGTCGCTCACGACCATCCACTCGCGGAGCCCCATAACCTTGCTCCAGGATGGATCGACTTTCCTTACGCCAGCCGCTTCGGCAAGCCACTCCGCTTCATCAACGATGCGGCCATGCAAGCTCTTGGGGGCTATAAGGGTGGTCGCATGCTGTTTCTCGGCACAGGTACTGGTCTGGGCTCTGCCATGGTGTTTGATGGGGTCGTGATCCCGCTCGAGCTGGCTCATCTGCCTTATAAAAACGGCCGCACTTATGAGGAATATGTCGGCGTCGCCGGTCTCAACCGCCGCGGCAAAAAAGCCTGGAGAAAATCGGTCCTGGACGTTATTAGCCGTCTTCAAGCCGCGATGGTCTGCGATTCCGTTTTGCTTGGCGGCGGCAACGCGAAACTGATGAAGGGTTTGCCCGCTCACGTGGTCCTTGGGGCCAACAGCAACGCCATCGATGGCGGTTTGAAGCTGTGGGATGATGCCACGGTCCCGCTGATCGCGCCTCCGGCTGCAAACAGAATCGATGAGCGGGCCTTCTACAATCTGAAACCCCGCCCGACCGAAGGAATCGCGCGGCAAAGTACGGCTCCATTCAGTGGGAAGCCACGCCGCTCTAAGAACTGAGGACAAAATTTCTGCTGATTCAGATAGTTGCGCTCAGCCTCAGCAGGAGTATGCTTATCTCCCAACAACCGAGACATGCCCGGCAACGCCGGGAAACCCAACACGGAGGATCAACCATGTTGCATTTGCTCTGGACGGCTCTGATCGGTCTCGTCGTCGGCGCTATTGCCAAACTCATCATGCCTGGCAAGGATCCTGGCGGCATCTGGATTACTATGCTCATCGGCATCGTGGGATCATTTCTGGGGACATGGCTCGGTCGCCTCGTCGGCCACTATGGACCGGAAGATTCAGCCGGCTTCTTGATGTCTCTCGTCGGGGCTCTTATTCTGCTCGGTATCTACCATCTGATCAAGCGAAGCACCGCGACGTAGCCCAGCACCCTGTCACGAAGTTGATCGGATCTGGATGGTAAACGAGTCCAGACGCCACTACTTCATCATGCTGCTCATCAGTTCGATCGCACGCAGAGGGACTTGGCTCGTGTAGGTTCGCACAGCCTCGCAAAATTCATCTGCTGCCACCGGCTGGCCGATGAAGTTCCCTTGCGCCTCATCGCATTTTCTCCGTAACAGAAAACGAAGCTGCTCATCGGTCTCGACGCCTTCCGCGACCACCTTAATGTTCAACCCATGCGACATCGCAATGATCGTGCGCACCACAGCCGCAGCGTTCGCATCGGTTCCGGCTTTCTTCACAAAGCTCTGATCGATCTTCAATCGGTCAACCTGGTACTGAAGCAGATAGGAAAAACTGCAGAATCCCGTGCCAAAGTCGTCGATCGAGATCCGCGCGCCCAACTCTCGTATCTTCTGAAGCTTTTGCAGAACGCCTTCGGAGTTGGACATCAGCATGTTCTCTGTAATCTCGATCTGAAGTCGTTCCGCAACCAGGCCACTCTTCGCCAGCGAGTTCTCGACGATCTGCACCAGATTCTTCTGCTGAAACTGTCGCGGCGACAGGTTCACCGAGACCGTCAGATCCCAACCCAACTCATCCTGCAAAGCCTTGGCCTCGCAGCACGCCGTCATAAAGGCCCATTCGCCGATCGGTACGATCAGTCCTGTCTCCTCGGCCAGTGGAATGAACTGAGCGGGAGAAACGCAGCCCAGCTTCGGATGCGTCCATCGCAGCAACGCCTCCATGCCTGTTACTGCACCGGTCGTCAACGAGATCTGCGGCTGATACTTTAGGCTCAACTCACCATTCGCGAGTGCATGACGAAGCGCATGCTCCATCGTCAGCCGTTCCGTCGTCTCCTTCAACATGTTTTCGCTGAAGATTTGATATTGGTTGCGACCGTTCTCCTTGGCGACATACATCGCCGAATCCGCGCGCTTCAGCAGATGCTTGGCATCGCTCGCAAAATCTGGGTAAATACAAACCCCTACGCTTCCGGTCATCTGCACAAGGTGTTCGTCGATCGATATCTCAGGCGCCAATCTGGCTACCAGGTTGGCCGCGCACTGATCGACATCATGAACACTCGTGATGTCGGGCATCACCACGACAAACTCGTCACCACCCACTCGCGCTACCACGTCGGTGCTGCGCACAGAACGGCTCAGTCTCTTCGCCGCTTCGATCAGTAACTGATCGCCGGAAGCATGTCCAAGCGAATCGTTGATCCTTTTGAAATGATCAAGGTCGATAACGAACACCGCAACCTTCGTGCCGTAGCGCCGCGCCAGTTCTACTGCCTGCACTGTCTTGTCCTGCAGCAGCGCACGTCCGACGAGTCCTGTCAGTTGGTCGTGACTCGCGAGATGAGTTACATAATCCAGCATCTGACGCCGCTCCGTCACATCGAACGCGATGCTCACATAGCCGCTCACCTCGCCTGTCTCGGACATCACGGCACGCATTGCAAGATTGATCGGAGTGCGTCCTCCATCATGCCGAACCAGCGTCCACTCCTGCTCCGTTTCGCCGTCAGACATACCTGCCGTCAGTACCTTGAACCCAACGTGCTCAATATTTGCGGCAGGGTCAAGACCGAGCGCCTTGCCCGCCAGTTCGCGCTCGTCGTGAAGCACTGTCAGCGGAACCTTTCCGACCAGTTCTTCGCGGCTATATCCCGTCAGCTTCTCCGCTGCGACGTTCATCGCAGTAATCAAGCCATTGGTATCCGTTGCCACGATGCTGAAAGGAGCATTTTGGAAGACCGAATCAGTAAACTCCGCCAGATGCACATATCGTTCCTGAGCGATCTTTGCCTCGGTGATGTCGCTGAAGGTCATCGCCAAACCATCATTCAGCCTCACCACCTGGCTTCGCAGCCATTTTGCCTTGATCCCCGGGAGGTCAGTCTGGAACTCTTCATTCAACGGGTCACCCGTCTCCACCACCCTGCGGAATCTACCAAACATCAGGCTATCGCTTTTAGCTGGAGTCACCGAACACAACATTTGTCCAAGCAACTTCGATCGGGGTTGTCCCACCAGTCTTTCTGCATTCGCGTTCACATACAAGATCCGAAAATCGACAATCTCGCCGGCCTCATTTCGCACCGACTCGAGTATTCCGAAGGCATCGAGACTGGACTCCGCCGCCGCAAGAAACTGCGAGTGTGCCTCCTTGGCGCCTTTCAACTGAGCCGTGCGCCCATACTCCCGCCACAGCGCCCACACTGCTACCAAAACCCCTGCGAGTGCCACCACACCGCTGATTACCGTAGTCAGATGAGCCCCATGATTCATGCGCCAGTACAACTCAAAAGCGAGCCAGGCTGACAACGCGCACAACGCTGCCCTCCAAACACGCGGCCGTGGAAAATCAAGTGCCCGAGCCTTCAAGAAATACCTCGAGCAACGTGCCCTGAGATCACCAACACCATCATAGAACCCCGTTCGCTAGCCTAACTGAACAAAACCACCTGTTTTGCGATCAAAAATACAGATGTCACGTGAACCATTCCAGATTTCGAGTCACTGCGTCATATCTATTCCGCTGCCATCCATCCGTGGACCTCCATCCAGTTCGCCAGTAACGTCGGATAGATCGCCAACTCAGGCAGATTCTTCATCCCCTGCGCCATTCCTACTCCGTGCCCTCCGCGCTCGAAGATATGCAATTCCACTGGAACTCCCGCTGTCTTCAACGCATCGTAGAGAGCGGTCGCATTCATCGCGTTCACGGTTTGGTCTTCGGTTGTGGAAAAAATAAAGCACGGCGAAGTGTTCTTCGTAACGAACTTCACCACTGAGACGGAATCCAGCATCGCCTGCGTCGGATGCTCTCCGAGCAGCCCTTCCATATTGGTCTTGCGCGGGATGGAATCGTCCAGGCTGAACCGGCCATACGAGACGATCACAAAGTCCGGCCGGTCGCTGACACGCTCAATCGGGTCGGCCGCACCGGCGGCTCCGCCATCATGCACGGCGGCCAGATAGCCGGCCAGATGTCCTCCCGCCGAGAACCCCCACAACCCAACCCTATCCTTTGCCACGCCCAACTCTGCCGCATGACTCCGCACATAGCGCATTGCCCGGGCCCCATCCAGCATTGGAGAAGGGAAGTGATACCGCGGTCCCAGCCTGTACTCCAAGACGAATGCCGTTACACCGTGTTCGTTCAGCCATCGCGCCTCGGCGCCGCCCTCTTTCTCAATTGCCAGATGCGTATATCCGCCGCCCGGCATCACAATCACAGCCGTATGAACTCCTTCGCCCTGCGCCGGATAGACAAACATCTTCGGAACATCACCATCCCCGTTGCCCAGTGCCCCCGGAGCACCATTTGGCCAAAGCACAATCGTCTTCGCATAACCTGTTGGAGGTGTCGTCACCGTTGCAGCGGGGACAGCCTTCGCAGCAGTCGAAGCTGTTGCCGTAACCGGAGCGCAGCCCACGCAAAAACACGCGCAAAGGCACGCAACCGCCAGCAAGAGGAATTGTTTCATCGTGCCGTCAGCATACGCTCCCTAGAGCCGGGCATCCAGTAAAAAACTACGTGTCCCTCTTGCTAGCAAACTTGCCAGACCGATTTCGACTATCCACGCTTTTCGTGGTCAGTTCCCGACAAGCCAGCCGCTCCGTGGTTAGCCTCTGCGTTGAGCCAGCCTGAAACCCTGTCCAGCCAACCTCGTCTAAACCCACATGAACGTCCTTCGCCCTCTCCGGCCAACTTTTCTGGCCGTGCTTTTCTCTGCGCCTATCCTCGTCGCGCAACAAAAACCTGTCGCCCCCGATAAAACTCCCTCTCAGGCATCCGACAAGGCTCAGGACAGCACTTCCTCTCAAACTCCCGCGTCAACCGCTCCCACCATCGCCGTTGATGCCCGCCTGGTCAATCTCCCTGTCGTCGTCCGCGACAAGAAGGGAGCGCTGATTCAGAACCTTACCAAAGATGACTTCACGCTTCAGGTCGACGGCAAGCCACAGACCATCCGCTACTTCGACAAAGACACCAATCTCCCTCTCACTCTAGGTCTCCTCGTGGACACAAGCCTCTCCCAGCGTCAGGTCATCGATGAGGAGCGCACAGCCAGCGGCACCTTCCTCGATCAGATGCTTACCACACCTAAAGACAAAGCCTTCATCATGCAGTTCGCGCGCCAGACCGAGCTTCTCCAGGACACCACCTCATCCCGTCCCTTGCTGCAGGCCGCGCTCCGGGAGATCGACACACCCGGAACAGGAACCTCCGCCTCCTCCGACGACGACAACAACGGCGCCAACCGTCGCCGCGGCGGCGGGACAGTCCTCTTCGACGCCCTCTTTCTCGCCTCCGACGAACTGATGAGCAGGCAGACTGGTCGCAAAGCGGTCATTATTCTCTCTGACGGCGGCGACAACGGCAGCAAAGAGACCCTCGTCAAATCCATCGAGGCGGCCCAGCGCGCCGACACCATCATCTACGCGATCTACTTCAAAGGCGAAGAGTCTTCGCAGAACTTTCCCCAACATGGAGGGCGAGGCGGCGGTGGGTATCCTGGCGGTGGCGGCTACCCGGGCGGCGGCCGCTATCCTGGCGGCGGATACCCAGGTGGTGGCGGTGGTTATCCCGGAGGAGGAGGCAACGGAGGAGGACGCAATCCCAACGGCCAGCCCCGCGTCGACGGCAAAAAAGTCCTCGAGCGTATGGTTCAGGAGACGGGGGGGCGTCTCTTCGAAGTCAAAAAAAACCAGACCGTCGCTCAGATTTATAACCAGATCGTCGAGGAGCTCCGCGCTCAGTACCGTCTCGGCTACACTCCGGCAGGTGACGTCGCCTCAGATGGCTACCACCAGATCGACCTCAGTCTTCACAACAAAAAAGATCTTTTCATCCAGACACGCGACGGCTACTACACCGGCAAGTAGGTTGACTGGCGACATGGCTTTGCGTCGCGCCACATTCTTCGTGCATCATCATCAAGTACAATCGCAGCTCGCCAAAAGCTGCTGCGCAATCCCGAGAGAACTATCGGGGCAAGGTTACCCATGAATCAGAAATCCCATAACACGCCAATCGCAGTTATCGCCTTGACTCTCACCATTACGGCGATAGCACTTATGCCTCTGTCGCGAGCCGCCGCGCAGATCCTGCCGAACAAAAACCTCTACTCCGAGACCGCTAATCCTACCGCAGACATCGCCGCGGCTCTCGCCAGGGCTCGTCGCGAACACAAGCGGGTCCTCCTCGATTTCGGCGGCAACTGGTGCGGCGACTGTCAGCTCCTTGACATCTACTACCACCAGAGCCCCAACGCTGAACTTCTCGCCAAAAACTTTGTTCTGGTTCATATCGACATCGGACACATGGATAAAAACGTCGACGTTGCGAAAAAATACAATGTTCCCATCACCAGAGGGGTCCCTGCCCTTGCAGTTCTCGACTCGCACGGCAATCTCCTTTACGCCGAAAAAGAGAAGGAATTCGAACACACTAGCCCCGAAGCAATCACCGCATTTCTCAAACGGTGGAAAGCCTGACAACGAACTGCTTCATGCCACAATTACCGGGAGGGGTTCCACAGCATGAACGTCAGTGCCTTGTCGAAACGAAACCGGGCAAGCATCGCCGTCGCATTGATCTCGAGCGTCGCGATAGGTTTCGCACTCGGCTGCAAAAGCAGACCTCCAGCCGAGGTCGAGAAGCGCCAGCCAGTCACTCCTCCGCCAGCGGTCAGGAAGCACCTCTATTCTGCCGAAGCTGATCCTAAAACAGACATTGCCGCCGCTCTCCAGCAGGCCATTACCGAACACAAACGTGTCATGTTGGTCTTCGGCGGTGATTGGTGCGGCGATTGCCAGGTTCTCGAAATCTACCTTCACCAATCTCCTAACCTCGATCTCTTCGAGAAAAACTTCCTCCTCGTCCACGTCGATATCGGCCATTACGACAAGAATCTCGACATCGCCGAAAAGTACAACATCCCCCTCAAGAAGGGAGTGCCTGCTCTCGCCGTTCTTGACTCCGGCGGCAAACTTCTCTACTCACAGCAGGATGCGGAGTTCGGCGATATGCGTTACATGTACCCAAACTCTGTCACGGACTTCCTCAACAAGTGGAAGGCATGATCCGTTCTCATCGCGGATCGCGGGTGAATCCCATAAGAGCATTGATGCGTCTTTCCCGCATCTTCCACGGCGCGGTCCTTCGAGCAGGCAGGCACGACAGTCTGAACCTGGCCCAATCTACCGCCTACTCAGCGATGGTGTCTCTCTTTCCTGCGCTCATTGCTGCAGCTGCCGTCGTCAGTCTCCTTCCCGACAACGCTCCCCTCCGCTTTCAGCTCTCTCTCTTCTTCGATCGCATTCTTCCACCAGACGTCAGCCCGCTCCTCCAGAGCTACTTCGTAGAAACCCACAGCAGACGCTCCACCAACGCGCTTATCGCCGCATTCGTGGTCAGCCTCATCGGAGCCTCCAGCGTCATCGCCACTCTCATGGAGGGTGTTCGTCGTGCCAACGAGCTTCCCGTCGATTGCTGGACATTCATCGAGCGTCGCAGCCGCGCGTTCCTTCTCATTCCCCTCTCGCTCGCACCCTTCGCCGTCGCAACGGTGCTTGTCGTCTTCGGACAATTCATTACCGACTGGTTTGCCGTGAATATCTTCCCTGAAGTCCAGACATCGATCTACGCAGTCTCCCTTGTTATCCGCTGGGGCGTGGCCCTCACGGCAAGCGTTGGCATCATCGGCCTTATCTATCATCTGGGGTCGCCTATGCAGCAATCCTGGAAGCGCGTGCTTCCGGGTGCCTTCCTCGCCACCGCATTGTGGTTCCTTACGACGCTCGCTTTTGGGTGGTATGTGACCCGTTTCGCCAATTACTCGCAGGTCTACGGATCTCTGGGAGCAGGCATCGCGCTGCTCTTCTGGCTCTACATCATCTCGCTCTGTATCCTTTACGGCGCTGAGTTTAACGCCGAATTTCACGCCCGCGTAACGCGTCCGCATGCGATTCGATCGACCCCCGCTCCCCCAAATACCCTCCCGCCCGTTTAGAATGGCCTCGGTAGTTAAAACTCACAGGTCATACCATCGGTAAATCGCGATGGCCGGAAGGTTCCAGCAAAAGCGACTCATGAAGACATCTTTAGACCCAAGTTCGAACATTATCCCTGTCGCTTCGACGGAACGTACCCGTCGCGCCAAGATCGTCGCCACTCTTGGCCCAGCCTCCAACACCCCGGAAGTCTTTCGCAAACTCGTCCGCGCCGGTCTCGACGTCGCCCGCCTCAACTTCTCTCACGGAAGCCACGAGCAAAAGGCAGAGCTCATCCGAATGGTCCGCACGATCGGCAGGGAAGAGCACAAGCCAATCTGCATACTCGCCGACCTGCAGGGACCCAAGATCCGTACTGGCAAGCTCAAAGGCAACAAACCCGTCCAACTCGTCGCCGGCAAGCGCCTCACCATCACTCCGCGCGAGATCGAAGGCGACGCCGCCCTCGTCTCCACCACCTTCAAGACCCTCGCTGAAAATCTCGAGTCCGGCTCGCGCATCCTCCTCTCCGACGGCCTCATCGACCTTCGTGTTGAATCGGTCAAAGGTGTCGACGTGATCTGCGAGATCATCAACGGTGGAATGCTTGGCGAAAACAAGGGAATCAATCTTCCCGGCATCCCCGTCAAGGTTCCATCACTTACCGAAAAGGACGAAGAAGATCTCGCTTTCGCAGTCAGTGAGGGTGTTGATGTCGTCGCTGTCTCCTTTGTTCGCACCGCTGCCGATATCCGCCATGTCAAGAGTCGGCTCGCTGCCCTCAACTCCGATGCCTGGGTAGTCGCCAAGCTTGAAAAGCCTCAGGCGATCGAGCATCTCGACTCGATCCTCGAAGTCACCGACGCCATCATGGTTGCTCGCGGCGATCTTGGTGTTGAAGTCCCACCTGAAAAAGTTCCGGCGCTGCAGAAACACATCATCCGCCGTGCAGCCGAGTATCGCAAACCGGTCATCACGGCCACGCAGATGCTCGAGTCCATGATCGACAATCCACGCCCCACTCGCGCCGAAGCCTCCGACGTCGCCAACGCCATCTACGACGGCACTGACTCCGTCATGCTCTCCGCAGAATCCGCCGCTGGCAAGTATCCTGTCGAAGCCGTCGCTATGATGGCGAAGATTATCACTGAAACCGAACACCAGATTCGCATCGATCCGCCACCGGCCCTCGGCCACCACCCCAGCGTTCGGCTCTCCATTGCTGAAACCATCTGTGAGTGTATGTCCCATGCCGCAGATGACCTCGACGTCGCTGCCATCGCCATCTTTACCGAGTCCGGCGCCACCGTCCGCCTGCTCTCCAAGTACCACCCCGAACCGCCCATCTTCGCGCTCTCACCCTTCGAGAAGGTCATCAGCCGCTGCATGCTCCTTTGGGGAACCTATCCGATCCTCTGCGGCCGTTTTCACGACACTGACAAACTAGTAGAGATGGCGGAGGACATCCTTGAAAAGGAAGGTCACGTCCAGCAACGTCAGATCGTCGGCATCGTCGCCGGTACCCGCACTAAATCAGGCGCTACCAACTTCATGCGCCTTCATATGGTGGGCGACCGGGACGACGAAGAGATTTCCGCACTGGCAAAATCAACAGAGAAGAAATCTGCGCCCGTTGCAAAAACGAAGCCCGTAGCGAAAAAGAAACGGCGCTGAACAGCCTTCAATGCCGCTTGAAGTACTGAATAGCTTTCTCATGCTGTTCAGCTTTCTCGCGCGTTGCAAAGGTTCCAAGGTTCTTTCGTTTGCCTGTTCTCGGATCCGCATGTCGCGAATAAATCCGAAATTCGCCTGTTTTCAACTTTCGAATCATCCCAACCTCCGCTCGCCGCTACGGACGTAAGATGTCCATTGCGGTATCCTCGTTTACCGGTTCTAAAATCCAAAACCTCAATAGAGAACCTGAGGAAGAAGGTTAAGCGCGAAAAGGGATAGCCGGAGCCATCCCTTACGCAAACCCTTTTGTCACCGTAGCCGAAGTGCTGCAGTCGAAACGCTGAAAACTAGAGAGGCTGAACGTCGGACGCCTGCCAACCCTTGGGTCCCTTAACTACGTTGAACTGAACTGCTTGGCCTTCCTGAAGGCTCTTGAATCCGTTTGAATTGATCGCCGAGTAGTGAACGAATACGTCCTCGCCGTTCTGCCGGCTGATAAAGCCAAACCCCTTGGCATCGTTAAACCACTTTACTGTTCCCTGTTCCATGTTCGTTATTTCCTTAGGTGTTACTGAATTTGCCGTAGATCCAAATCGGGGTTCGTACAGTACTAGCTTTGCAGAATCCAATCTGTTTCAAACGATGAATGAAGGTTAGCACATATGCCCAGTTTTTTTTATGAAATCGGCTAAATTGTGACAATTGCACAATTTATAGTGCAGTATCTGTGGAAATTTACCCCAAAAAGAGGAATTTTTGCCGTTTCCGATTCGACAAACGTAGTGTAACGATGTTAGATATCACGAGGATTCACGTGGAAGGTGGGAGCGCACAATCTCCTCGGCTCGAGCCAGGACCTCTTCGAGCGTCATTGAAGTCGAATCAAGGATGACAGCATCCGGCGCAGGACGAAGCGGCGACTCGGCTCGGTGGCGGTCGCGATAGTCCCTGTCTTTCAATTCGCGAATCACGGCTTCTTCGGCAAGACGTTGCTCCTCGGCGGTCATGGGATCAGGTTTTTGCTGATCTGGATTTTCTTTCGGTGAGTTCGAGTCTTTGAATTCCGGAACACTTTGCCGGAAGCGACGGTTGCCGCGAACCTCCGGGGCTGCATCGAGGAAGATTTTGACCTCGGCATCGGGAAAGACAGCGGTGCCGATGTCGCGGCCTTCCATGACGATCCCGCCAAACTCGCCAAGCGCACGCTGCTGTTGCACCATCCACGCACGCAGACGCGGGTGCACAGAGACTTTTGACGCGGCAGAGGTGACGTCCGTCTCGCGGATCCTCCGTGAGACGTCGACCGTATCGAGCAGAACACGGTTGCCTTCCAGTTGCGGCTGAAGCCTAATGCTGGTTCTCTCAGCAAGGTCCATCAGCGGAGCTTCTTCGTCGAAAGCGTAATCATTCTCGATAGCTTTCAGCGCAAGAGCACGGTACATCGCTCCGGTCTCGAGGTTCAGAAAGCCGAAGCGGCGGGCAAGGTGTGCGGCAAGCGTGCTCTTACCTGCCCCGGCAGGCCCGTCGATCGCAATAACAGGCCGTTCGCGTTTTGTGGGCGTGGTTTCACGCGGCTTCGCATCATTGGGTTGCGGAGTTTCACTCATTCGGACGATTTGTTCTCTTCAGGTTTGAATTTGCGAGCCGGTGCGCGTTTGCCGAACGGCTTTTTATTCCCTTTAAACTTATCGAAGGTGTTGGCTGGTTTGCCGAACGTCTTTTTGCCGGCGAAGCCGCCGGGTTTCTTGGCGAAACTGCCGCCGGATTTTCCAGCGAAGTTTCTACTGCCGACGAAGTTCTTCTCGCCTCTTTCGAATCCCGATTTGCTAAATCCGGATTTGTTGAACGGTTTCTTCGCGCCAAAGTTGCCGCGCGGCGTACGCTGATGTTCGCTCGATCCTCCCTCAGCGCGAGCAGGACGAGAGGGGCGTTCGGGACGATCTTCAAAAGCACGTCTCGGCGTACGCGGAGCATCGAATTTTCGGAAAGGCGGCCGTTCTAGGCGCCCTTCGTCGCGCGCAGGTCTCCTCTCGCGGTCTCCGCTGAAGTTCTTGAATGCAGGTTTATACGGTCTATCGCCAGAGTCGCGGCGAGGCGGCCGTCCTTCTCGATCGCGAGGGAACGAAGGCTTGCCAGCGAATCCCTCGCGTTTGTCTGAAAAGCCCTCGCGTTTGCGATCGAAGGTCCCGGATTTTGAGAACGATTTGCGCGGCCGGTCGTTCGCAAAGCCACCGCCTTGCGGGCGTGGCGTAAACTCCCGGCGTGATGGACGCTCAGCAGTGCCTTCTCGTGGGGTAAAGCCAGTGCGTTCCTTTTTGAAGGATGGTTTTCCACCTTGAAATGAAGGACGCTCACCAAACCGTGGCTTGCTGCCAAAGGTACCCTTCTCGTCGCGATTGAAGCTTGGTTTGCGGTCGAAGGTTCGTGGCTCTGCCTCTCGTGCGCCTTCCTGTGCTTCGCCTCGAACTCTTGAGGGTCTTCCTCCGGCAGAGAAACTCGCTGCTCTCTCTTCGTCCCATGGTCTGTTGAAGGTCTCTCTCTTCTTTTCGAGCTTCTTCTCGAATTTTTTCTCGAAAGGAGGACGGCCACTATCCCGAGTAAATGGGCGGCGCTCGCGGTCAGCTGGTTTGTCTCTGAAATTAGAACCAGTTTTGGTTACAAATCCCGTGCCAACCTTGCGGGGCTTTGGAATAAATTTTGTAATCCGTTCTTTAGATTCCGCCGGCGCGGCTGCATCAGCTGCAGGATCGCCTTCGCCAGTTACAACTAGAAAGTCGATGTCATCATGTGCAGGCTCAGAGGTAGTCGCCGCAACGAACACAGGAAGTTCGCCCGAAATATGAAGAACAGTGCGTCCTTCGATCACCACGGTCTCCAATTGTCGAGCAGAAAGAAGCGCACGAACAACTTCACGAATTCGCGAACGCGAGGCGACAGGAGACAGGAAGGTCTCGATTTCGTCCTCTGAAGCGACGATCGCCTGTCCAAGATAAAGCGAGATGAGAGCTGAAAGCGCCGATGGCTGTCCGGCATTGGCACCGGCCTTGATCTGTTTCGTAAAACGGGCCGCGGTTAGCTCCCACAAGGTGGCTGCGCCGTCCGGCTGAGGCACAGGAATCACCCGAAGATGTTGCCAGAGTTCGGTAAGAGCGCGAAGCACAGCAGTCTCAGTAACCTCTTTGCCCAATTGTGTCGCAAGATCGCGAGACGTCATGCCCGCACCAGTATCCTTCGCATGATCTGCAATCAAGACGAAGGTATTGAGTGCAAGAGGTGAAACCTTGCTTGCGCCGCTGATTGTGGGTGGCTGCTTCCAGGCCTTATCGCCGCGCAGCGTAAAGACGTAAGGAAACGCAAGCGGCGAGACGAGGAAGTCAGGAGTTTCAGTGCCGATGCCGGTAGACGAGCCGAGGAGATTGAGCGGAATGGCTCCGCCGTCAAGAATGAGGCGCGTCAGAAGCGCTCGAGGCTGTTCGGTCTCAGCGATCGAGGGTTCAGCATTCGCTGCGCCAAGCGTAGCTTCCACGAAGGAAGGTCCAGGGGCGGGAAGCTGGCCCGCCAAAGGAGTGAAGAGCACCAGTCCGGAAGTGTTCAGCCAGTCGCGCAGCATATTGACCGTAAGAATAGGATCGGCATTGTGGTGCCAATGATTGCGGCGGGCGGCTTCGAGCTGATCGGCCGTGGGAATCGTTGAGGTACTCAAGGTGTTGCCTTCCTGCTGAGCAATCGTGCGTGCAACAGCGAATTCAGCCTGGGCTGAATCGGTGATAGGTGCAGTATTTTGTGGGAGCTGCGGCGCGGCTGGATTCGCGTCAAGGGACCGCTGCACGTCTTTATTAAGAATACCGCAAATCAAGGTCCGGGAGGGCTCTCAGGTCGCAAACAGAGTCCCTGAGGGTTACACGGTGCCACAGCCGACTAGATTCGCTGGAAAGCGCGTTGAATGTCTCTATGCGAGTAGCGCAAAGCGATCGGCCTGCCGTGAGGACATGCCGTAGGGTGCTCGGTCTTGCTGAGCTCCGTCAGAAGCCAGTCGATCTTCGCATAATCCAACGGCTGATTGATCTTGATCGCCGCATGGCAGGCAATCGATGCAGCGATGCGTCGTCGTCGAGCCTCTGCATTTTCGTTCTGCTGGTTGCGATCAGGAACAGCGAGCACCTCTTCGAGCATCTGCTCAAGTTCACGTCCTTCAAGGCCCACGGGAGCAGCTTTGACCGCGAGCGTTCGAGGCCCGAACGGTTCAGCTTCGAAGCCGTTCCGGTCAAGTTCATCGGCAATCTCAGCAAAGGTGATCATCTGCGCCGGAAGCAGATCGATCAGCAACGGCATCAGCAGCCGTTGTCGCTGAACCTGCTCGGTATCGCGCTCGTGAAGAACTTTTTCGAAAAGAATGCGCTCGTGAGCAACGTGCTGATCGATGATCCACAGTCCCTCTTCGTTCGTAGCGAGGATAAAAGAGTCACGTAGCTGCCCGAGAGGCTTCAACGTTGTCAGTGCATTCAGCGTGTCTGTCTGTTGCGGAGCGGCACCATAGGCCCCACCTTCCGCCTCGTCATACCCAGTCGGAATCGAGTGCCCGGAAAAAGCAAAGCGCCCCGGCGAAGGAGGAACAATCGGTGCCGACAGGTCGAAGGTAGGAGACCTAATCGCAGCTACATGAAACGTCTCAGTGTCCGCCGCGTTGTACGCTTCCGACTGCGGAACGAGTCTCGGTTCGGCGACAGGTTGAGGAATCGCGCCTTCACCACCGGGCAGCGGGCGCACATCGAGAAGTAGGGAACTGGACACACCATGCGGGCCGCTACCCACAGCATTTGCAAAACTGGCCGCAGGCCGAGCCTGCATCAGAATTGTGCGTACCGTGTCGCGAATAAAGTCATGCACAAAACTGGGCTGGCGAAAACGAACCTCAGTCTTCGCAGGATGAACATTCACATCAACCTCCTGTGGCGGCATCTCAAGAAAGAGAAGCACTACAGGGAACGATGTTGGTGGCAGAATATTGCGGTAAGCCTCACTCAGCGCATGCAGCACAAGCTTGTCCCGAATCAACCGCTGATTGACGAAGATGTAGATAGAATTGCGATTCAGTTTCTGCAACTCCGGCTTGGAGAGGAATCCCGTAATGCGCAGAAATCCAGGCTCAGGCGGAGTCCAATCTTCGTCGCGTTTCCAGGGCGGAGGTTCCGGCACTCCACTGCGAGTAAAGTCCATCTCCGCTGTGATCGGCAGCATGTAATTGCTCGTATCTTTGCCGAAGATCTGGAAAAGCCGGTCAGCCGCACCGGCCACAGCGGGCGCAATCAGAAGAGCCTGCGTCGCGGAGTGCAACTCAAAATGTTTTGTCGGATGAACAAGAGCATAGTGCGTCACAAGTGCCGCGATGTGCGAGAGCTCCGTCTGCTCCGATTTCAGAAATTTCCGCCGAGCCGGTGTATTGAAAAAGAGATCGCGAAGAGTGATCGTAGTGCCAACGGGAAGCCCTGCATCCTCGACTCGCTGAATCGAGCCTCCTGCGATCTCAAGTACGGTGCCTGCGTCATCTTCAGTGGTCCGGGTCTCGAGTTGCAGACGCGACACGCTCGCAATCGAAGGCAACGCTTCACCGCGAAATCCTAAGGTAGCGATTGACAACAGATCATCCGAGCTGCGGAGTTTACTCGTAGCATGCCGTTCAAACGCCAACAGGGCGTCGTCGCGACCCATCCCATGGCCGTTGTCGATGATGCGGATGAGTTTCCGTCCACCGCCTTCAACTTCAATGCGAATCCGGTTCGCCCCCGCATCGAGCGAGTTTTCAAGCAGCTCTTTGACAACAGAAGCGGGACGTTCGACGACTTCTCCGGCGGCGATCTGATTCGCCACGACGTCAGAGAGAATTCGAATGCGGCCCATGGAAAGATTGTAAGGGGCGGCTTACTTTTCCTGAGGATCAGGCCTCGGATTCACCGTGCTCATCCCCGGCAGAATTTTCGAAGTTGCCTTGAACTTCCTGTAATCCGAGTCCACAACCTTCACGGTTCCATTCATGCCGGCGAACAGAAGAAAACGAAAAGACCCCTGACCCTCAAACCGCGCAGGTAACCACACCTCATCATTGACCTTCCGTTGCTCCATCGAAAAACTCGTCCCCTTCTGAACATTCACCACAAGGCCGCCACCAATTTTGAAGTTATTGATGAAGCGCCCCTCCGCCTTTACCAGCACCTTGTCCTGCTCATCCATCCACGCGGTTCCTGCTACATTTCGAATCACATCCTCCATCCGGTTCTTCGTCTTAGCCTTCGGATCACCTGCAAAATCGACTGCAATCACATCACGCCCGTTCACCTGTTCGCGCCGCGCATTCGTGAAACTTCCCAGCTCGAGTAATCGCGACACGGTCACCAGATCCTCTCCACGCGAGTCGGTCTCCTTGCCCTTTGCGTCGGCCTTCGCGCGTCTCTCCTTCGCTTTGGAGACTGCTTTATCGATCCTGTCACCCTCTTTTTTCTGCTCGTCGGCACTCAGCTCTTTGCCATCTTTCTTCATCAGCCGATGGACTTCGACACCCTCCAGCCAAAACACGTCATATTCCGTAGTTTCGGTCTTCTTCACTCCTCCATGCCCGTCCATCTGTGCTCCCGTCACAGTTGACCGGTACAGATAATCCTTCTCGACCGCCTCAGAAGTCTTCTCGTTCGCCTCGACGGCTCGCAGCAGGGCCGTAATATCCGGCAGCGGTCGCATCTCCGGTACCGTATTCTCAGGCTTCGCGTCAACCGCCTGCTGTTGTTTTGGAGATGCTGTCGACCTCTGACCAAATGCGACCCAACCAGATGGATTCAGGATCCCAAATCCAATCGCTATTACCAACGCTCCTCGAACCACCCCTGCCATATTCCCACTATAGTTGGCTAACCTCAACGCCGAAACGATGGTCCAATCAACGACCCTGCTCGCGGACAAATATCGGATATTTCAACTCTCAGACCCGTCCAAGCCGGAAAGCTGAGTTCCAGCCCTAAGCATACTGGATCCAATACTTTGTCAGATTGTCTTACTCCGGACATTCTGCGCTTAAACCCTTCTCCTATCCCCAAAGGATAGAAGAATTTGCACAAATCTATTACCCGGACATACAACACTATCCTTTTGTCATCGAATTAGAGTACAGTGTGGTCGTACCACTATTCGTCTCGGGCTCGCTCCATCGTTGAGACACAAGAAAGAACAGGATCGTTTGAGCCACCAGACACTCAAACTCGGAAACTCCGACGACGTCATCGTCGCACTCAAGCCCGTCACTGCGGGGCAGTCGCTCAACGGGTCCCGCCTGGTCGCGCTCTCCGACATTTCCGCCGGCCACAAACTCGCCATCCGCCCCATCGCTCACGGCGAACCAGTGCGTAAATCCAACCAGATCATCGGCTTCGCATCCCAACCCATCGCGCCCGGCGAACTCGTCCACACCCACAACCTCATCACCCACGACTTCGAGCGCGACTATGCAATCGGTTCCGACACTCACTCCGTTGCACTCCTCGAAGCCCCCGCCACTTTCCAGGGATTCATCCGTCCCGACGGCCGCGTTGCCACCCGCAATTACGTTGGTATCCTCACAACGGTCAACTGTTCCGCTACCGTAGCCCGTCGCATCGCGGCCCATTTCACTCCAGAGATCCTCAGCGCCTTCCCGCACGTCGATGGAGTCGTCGCCATCACCCATGGCACCGGTTGCGGCATGGCCGAGCACGGCGAGCCAGCCGACCTTCTCCGTCGCGTCTTCGTCGGCTACGCGACGCACCCCAACTTCGCCGCGGTCCTGCTTCTTGGCCTCGGATGCGAAACCAACCAGATCGAACCACTCATTACCCTTACCGGAGACACCGGCGCGCTCCGCACTGCCACTATTCAGGAAGACGGCGGCACAGCTCCGTCAGTCCAAAAAGGCATTGCCACGGTCTACGAGATGCTCGCCAAAGCAGATCAGCGCCGCCGCACCGAAGTCCCCGCATCCAAACTCATTCTAGGCCTTCAGTGCGGCGGTTCCGACGCCTACTCCGGCATCAGCGCCAATCCTGCGCTCGGCGTGGCTGTCGACATCCTCGTCCGCAACGGCGGCATCGCCATCCTCTCCGAAACCCCCGAGATTTACGGCGCCGAGCATCTCCTTACCCGTCGCTCCTCCACTCCCGAGGTCGCGCAGCGCCTCATCGATCGCATCCGCTGGTGGGAGGAATACACCGCCCGCCATCGCGGCTCCATCGACAACAATCCCCAGCCCGGAAACAAGACCGGCGGCCTCACCACCATCCTCGAAAAGTCGCTGGGCGCGGTCTCCAAAGCAGGCACCACTAACCTCAATGACGTCTACCTCTACGCCGAGCCCGTCCACACCCCTGGCCTCGTCTTCATGGACTCCCCCGGCTTCGATCCAGTTTCGGCCACCGGCCAGGTCGCCAGCGGGGCTAACGTTATCTGCTTCACAACGGGCCGCGGCTCGGTCTTCGGCTGCAAGCCCACCCCCTCGCTCAAAATCGCGTCCAATACTACCCTCTACAACCGCATGTCCGACGACATGGATATTAATTGTGGCACCATCATCGATGGCGAAGAGAACGTAGAGCAGGCGGGCCAAAGAATCTTCGAAGAAATCTTAGCGATGGCCTCCGGCAAACTCACCCGCAGCGAAATTCACGGCTTCGGCGAAGAAGAGTTCCAACCTTGGCTCCAAGGTGCAACACTATAGCGAGTACCGGTCAATAGTTTTTTAACCTCTTTTGCGTGATTTACTTTTACCGCAAAAGCCGCAGGCCCTCGACGGACGGCACGAAGTAATAGGATCCGGTCAGCGGCTCGGTAAAGCGCGTGAGCGCATCGCGCGTGCCGTTGACCAGCCCCGCCATACTATCGAGCATCTTGGAAAGCCGCTTCTGATCTGCACTGAATCCAACAAACACGGTTCCGTGATCCTCTACATTTCCATACGGCATGTTGCGACGAAAGATGTGGCCAAATTCGTCCTGATCGGTGCGAGCAACATGCGAATCTTCTGGCTTGTTCTCGAGCTCGATGCTGTCGGGCTTGGTGCGTCCCATGATGAGCTCTTGCTGATGGGCCGGAAGAGCTTCCCAATGAGCCGTTTGGTGTCTCCATTTTTGAAGCAATAATACAGAGCCTGCAGCACCGGGAGTTCCCTCGGGCAAAAGTGCATAGGCTGGAGCATCGAGTAGCGTTGGATTTTCCGACCCGTCGATGAAGCCCGTAAGGTCACGATCATGCCGGTAAGCCCAACTCGAGGTTTCCTCCGCTAAGGATGCGAGGCCAGCGAGGTCATGAATCACTGAGCGGGCCATATCGAAGATCACATCATATGCACTGCCGGAGAGCCATACGAGTGCGTCGTGCTGCGTAGCTGGCATCACGAATCCATCAATGCCTCGAACTTCACGATTGAAACCCTCCACGCCGGGAGGAGTATCGTCTGGCGCTAGCTCGTGCCACAGCTCAGGCCGGAAGCCGATGACGAAGTTCACCCCTCCTGTAGTGGTGCGTGGTTCACGAATAGCGGAGATTGCCGAAGCGAACTCGTTGCGGTTCTTTGCGTCCAGAACATCGAACTCCAGGTAAGCGTGAGAAGAGGTTCCAAGAGCGAAGATTCCTGCCTGAGGCGTGTACATTCGCGCATTATATCGGGCACCAATCTCAAGCTAACCTGATGCCTTTCGGACACGTGCGTCTTCTCGCCAAAAGGGCTAGCATAGAAATAGTCGCGAAAATCAATTTTTCGTGCCACACAGACCTGAAGCGAGGAAACAATGGCCAGCAAGGCAGAAACACTCACCGCACCAGCCGCGGGAGTGCAGGATCGCGAACAAATCTTTGACACATTTCGCCGCTGGGGATATCTCCAGGCTAGTCTCGATCCGCTA
>Ga0210397_10000417_pt1 | contig 28861 bp, 43 predicted proteins | sample IncBWH2OmetaG_FD_160126 | JGI IMG/M metagenome (GOLD analysis project Ga0210397, IMG submission 160126) | Forest soil microbial communities from Barre Woods Harvard Forest LTER site, Petersham, Massachusetts, United States - Inc-BW-H-2-O ...
ACCGATTTTTTACGGTTAGGCAATGGGCCGTTGGATGGAAACGCGCGGGCGAAAGGACGCCATGAGCACCAAGTTTCTTAGTAATTTCTCCTTCCGGGATCGGGTGACGATTGACGCGGACGCTTCAATTACTGGTGTCGTCTCGGGCTTCGCGTGGAGCACGGACGAAGGCGAGACCATTAAAGTAAACTGGATGCATAACGGTACTTCTCAGGTCGCATGGTTCGAGATGGCTGGCGTCTGACGAAGGTGCGTGCGAATGAGTGACGCCGCCGCCGCCGAGTGGCCCGCCGACCGCATCGAGCGCCGCACCGTCACCGGCCTGATCCCGCACGCGCGCAACGCCCGCCGCCACACCGCCTCGCAGATCGCCGAGATCGCCGGTCTGATCCGCGAATTCGGCTGGACCGTGCCGATCCTGATCGACGAGGAGGACCTGATCATCGCGGGGCACGGGCGCGTGCTCGCCGCGCATCAACTGGGCATTCCGAACATCCCCGTCGTCGTCGCGCACGGTTGGAGCGACGCGCGGAAACGCGCTTACATGATCGCCGATAATGAAGTGGCCACGCACAGCACTTGGAACAAAGAACTGCTGCGCGTCGAACTCGCCGACCTCGCGCAACAGGGCATCGACCTGGAAACGATCGGCTTCGACGCCGCCGACCTCGCCGCGCGCGACGCGCCCGACGATCTGCCGCAGGCGCTGCAACTGGAACCCGCCCGCGAGTATTGCGTCATCATGTGCGCCGACCTCGACGAATGGGAACGCCTCAAGGTCGCGCTGTCCCTGACACCCGTTCGTCGCGGCGGCTACAAGAAAGGGTCCATCCTCGACGACGTGGGCACGCAGCGGGTGGTGCCCGCCGGCGACCTCCTCCGGCTGCTGGACCGATGACCGCGCCCGCCCCCAGACTCCACATCGCCGTTCCGTCCAAGGGCAGGGCTGGGAGGGTGCTTACGCAGGCCGTGCTCCCGTCGTGCCATGTTTATGTGCCCGCCCTGGAAGCCGCCGCGTACGCCACGGCGGGCGCCCGCAACGTCGTCGCCGTGCCCGACACCGTGCGCGGGATCACCGCGACGAGGAACTGGATACTCGACAACGCGAAATCGACCCGAATCGTGATGATCGACGACGACGTGAAGATGCAGGGATACACGAAGTTGTTGCCGCGTCAGGCGATGCGCGTGTCCCTCGACGAACCGACATGGCTCGCCGAATTCGCCAAGCTGTTCGCGATCACCGAGCAACTGAAACTCCGCATATTCGGCGTCTCGACCGATGGCGCGACCCGCTCGGTCTACCCGTTTTTTCCCTTCCGCTTCCGTTCCTATATCACCGCTTCGTGCATGGGGATCGTCAACGACGGGCGCACCCGCTTCGACGAAACCTATCAGGTGAAAGAGGATTACGAACTGTGCGCGCGGTGCATCAAAGAGGACGGGGCCGTTGTGTGCGCGCAATATCTCAACTGGACCAATTCGCACTGGCACGACAAGGGCGGTTGCCATGATTACCGCACGCAGGCGATGGAACGCGACGCGATCCGCCGCCTTTGCAAGACCTATCCGGGTCTGGTCCGCGCCGTCGCGCGCGCCGGATCGCAATGGAACGTGGAGATCACATGAGCACCACAGATACCGAACCGCTGTTGCAATTCTTCGCGTATGCGCACTTGCGCGACGATCTGAAAATCGTTTCGGCGCCGTTCGCCGGTCTGGCGGAATTTATCGTCTCGACCCTCCCGCGCAACCCGGAGCACACGGTCGCGTTGCGCAAGCTCCTCGAAGCGAAAGACTGCGCCGTGCGCGCGCGGCTGTTCGTCTGATGCCCGGTCGCCGCGCCAAGCCTACCGCGCTGCACAAGCTGCACGGAACCTACAACGCGACGAATCACGGGCGCGACCGCAAGGGCGAGCCGGTGCCGATCGGCGACCTCGACGAACCGCCGCCCGATCTGACGGACAGCCAGGAAGCCGGATGGCGTTACGCCATCGCGCACATGCCGAAAGGCGTCGTCAAACTGATCGACCGGGGCATCCTCAAGGTCTGGGTCGAGGCCGAGGACCGCCACAACACCGCCCGCATGATGCAGGCGATGCTTGACCAGGACACGAAGTTGAAACTGTTGGTCAAAGGCCCGAACGGGCTGGAACCCTCGCCGTACAACTTCATCCTCGACAAGACCGCGCAAACGATGTTCCGCGCCGCGCAAGAGTTGGGCTTCTCGCCCGCCGCGCGCCCGCGTCTCAAGGTGCACGGCCACGACGACGCGAAACCGGCCGACGATGTGCGATCGAACCCGTGGGCCGCGCTGCAGGTGATCCCAGGTGGCAAGACGGGCTAAGGCCGCCTCCCCTCCCGGCGATGATCCGCGCCGCTTCGTGCGCGACGCCCTCGACTACGCCCGCCGCACCGCGGACGATCCCGCGTCCGCCTCGATCCACGCCCGCGCCGCCTGCGAGCGCTTCGTGCGCGACCACGCCGAAGCCGGAAAGGATTCTCGCTGGCGCTTCGACGACGTGAGCGCGATCCGCGCGATGTTGTTCGCGCAACAAATGCCCAACATCAAAGGCCCGGAAGCGAACAAGCCGATCCGCCTGATGGACTGGCAGAAGTTCGCTTACGCGAACATTTTCGGGTTCAAGGAAGCCGGAACCGATTCCCGCCGCTTCCGTCAGGCGGGCATCTTCGTCCCCAAGGGTAACGGCAAGACAACGATTTCCGCGCCGCTCGCGATGTATATGACCTTCGGCGAGGGCGAGGGCGGGGCCGAAGGCTACGCTGCCGCCGTGACCCGCGATCAGGCGCGCATTCTGTTCGACACCGCGCAGAACATGGTTCGCCGCTCGCCCGACATGCAACGCGAATGGCGCGTCGGCGTGCTGACGAATTCGATTTTCCAGGAACACACCGCCTCGCGCTTCATCCCGATCAGTTCGGACGCGAAAGCCCTCGACGGCCTCAACGTCGCCGTCGCCGTGTGCGACGAAATCGGATCGCACCGCACGAGCGAGGTGTACGACGCGCTGATCACCGCGATGGGGAAGAGGCGGCAACCCTTCCTGCTGTCGATCTCGACCGCGACCTCGAACAGTGCCGGGATCGGCAAACAGGTCTGGGATTACGTGCTTCGTGTTGTCCAGGGCGGGCAGGATGACGATCGCCTGTTCGGGATCATTTACTCGATCGACGACCAGGACGACCCGTGGGAAGAGTCGACCTGGATCAAGGCGAACCCCGGTTGGGGCCATTCCGTCCAGCCCGACGCGATCCGCGCGATCATGCGGCAGGCACGCAACAATCCCGCGCAGGAAGCATCGGCGCGGACCCGTCACCTCAACGTCTGGGTCGGCGCGGACGAAGCACTGTTTTCAACGCGCGCGTGGAACGCCTGCGGCGATCCCTCGCTTCACATTTCCGCTTTCGAGGGCCGCGAGTGTCATATCGGGGTCGATCTCGCCTCGCGCGCCGACCTCGCCGCCGTCGTGGCCGTGTTCCCGCAACGAATCACCGTCGAGGGCAAGGAGTCGCTCCTTTTCACGGTATTTTCGCGCTGTTACCTCAATGAAGCGGCGGTGATGGAAGCCCGCAACCCGTCATATCCGGGCTGGGCCGCGAACAATGAACTGATCATCACTCCGGGCAACGAAACCGATTTCGCGACGATCGAGTCCGACATCCTCGACCTGTGCAAACGCTTCAGGGTGAGATCGCTCGCCTTCGATCCGTACAATTCGGTCCACCTCGCGCAACGCCTCACGGCGGAAGGTGTGCCCTGCGTCGAATTCCGCGCCAATACGTTGAACTTCTCGCCCGCGACCCGCGAACTCGAAGCCGCGATCCGGGGCGGACGCATTCAACACGACATGAACGGCCCCCTCGGCTGGTGCATCGGCAACGTCGTCGGCCACACCGACGCCCGCGACAATGTTTATCCGCGCAAGGCCCGCCCGGAAAACAAGATCGACGCGGCGGTCGCTTTGATCATGGCGATCGCCCGCGCCACGGATCACGTCGATGCGACCTCGGTTTATGAAACGCGCGGGCTGTTGGTGCTGGAATAAGGAGTAAGACCAAATGCACACTTCAACATTCGATTACCTGATACCAACTGACGAGCAAATCGCGACAATGGCGCGGCTCCGAGAGGCCGCGCGCGTTTACTGCGAAGTATTGGATGCTGAATTGCCGAATGGTCCAGACAAGACATTCATCATTCGCGCGCATCGGAGTAATGCCATGTGGGTGAATGTCGCCGTCACCCGTCAACCTGATGGCACGCCGCGCCCCTAAATGACCTTACGCGAACGCCTCGGCCAGTGGTTGCTTAACGCCCCGCCCGCGCCCGCCCCTGCCTCGACGGAGACCAAGGACAGCGCCGCCGTGACCTCGACCCTCGGCGGGCTGGGCTGGCCCCAGCCGATGCTCTACGCCGCCCTGGGCGGGTATGCGTCGAACACCGGAGTCCCGGTGACGCCCTTCACCGCCCTGCAGGCGGCGGCGGTGTATGCCTGCGTGCGCGCGGTGTCGCAGGACATCGCCATGCTGTCGCCGTTCGTCCGCCGCCGCCTGATCGGGGGCGGCTACCGCCGCGAGCTACAGCATCCGCTTACCAAATTGTTCCGCCGTCCGAACCGCTGGCAAACGTGGTTCGAATTCATCGGCTACGCGGTGACCTCGATCTGTTTGCGCGGCAACGCTTTCATCGTCGTCGAGCGCGACCGCGACGCGAACCCGATCGAACTGGTCCCGATCGCGCCCGACCGCGCGACGATCATGCTGACCGACGACGGTGAACTCTGGTATCGCGTCAACTCGCGCCGCCTCGGCTACGGCCTGTTGGTGCCACCTGACGACATGATCCACATCAAGAACATTTCGATGGACGGATATGTGGGCGTCTCGCCGATCGCCATCGCCCAGGACGTGATTGGCCTCGCCCTCGCGACGCAGCAGCACGGCGGCGTGCTCTTTCGCCAGGGCGGACAGATCGGCGGCGTGATCTCGCACCCCGGCAAGCTGTCGAAGGAAGCCGCGGACCGGATCGCCAATAGCTGGCGCGAGACGCATTCCGGGGTGCAGAACGCGCACAAGGCCGCGATCCTCGAAGAAGGGATGAAATTCGATAAGATCGCGATCACCAATGAGGAAGCGCAATTCCTCGAAACCCGCCGCTTCCAGGTGATCGACATTTGCCGCCTGTATGGCGTGCCGCCGCACCGCCTCGGCGAACTCGACAAAGCGACACTCAACAACATCGAGCAGCAGAATCAACAATACGTTGACAGCGCCTTAAAGCCTCTGTCGCGTTCCATCGAACAATTGTTCGACCATCATTTGTTGTTCGACGACGAGCGTTCGATGCTGGAATGCAAATTCGACTTCGACGACATGACGCGCGGCGACCTGTTGACCCGGTATCAGGCGTACCAGGTCGGAACCCTCAACGGCTGGCTATCGCGCAACGAAGTCCGCGCGCGGGAGAACATGAACCCGATCGAGGACGGCCACGGCGACGATTATCGCGTTCCGCTCAATACCGCCGTGCCGTCCGACAACCTCGCGCAAACGACCACCGCGCCGAGCGAGACGGCGGCGAAGCCCGAGGCGACGCCGACCAAACCCGAACCGGGGCCGACCGAATGATGCAGATCGTCAGCGCGACCCACTTCAAAGCGTTGAACCGGGGCCGCAACGTGACCCGCGCCGCCGTTGGCGTGCGCAAGCAGATGATCGCCCCCGCCCAACAGATCGACGACCGGCGTCAACTGCGCTTCACCATCAGCACCGATGCGGTCGATCGCGAGCAGGACGTGATTTCCCTCGCCGGTTGGGACCTCGCGAACTTTCAGCGCAATCCCGTTGTCCTCTGGGGTCATGACGCCTCGCGCCTGCCGATTGGTCGCGCCTTCGATCTCCGGATCGAGGACGCCTGCCTGAAAGCCTCGATCGAGTTCATTCCGTCCGACACGCCCGAAGGCGGGCTCTTCGCCGAGTCCGTCTATCGCCTCGCGCGCGGCGGCTTCATCGCCGCGACCTCGGTCGGGTTCCGCCCGCTGAAATGGGACTACACCAGCGACCCCTCGCGCGGTGCCGATGATTGGTTTCCCGGCATCGACTTCGAGGCGCAAGAGCTTGTCGAGCTTTCCGTCGTCACCGTGCCCGCGAACCCGGAGGCGCTGATCGAGGCGCCGGGGCCGGGAGAGGGCACCGCCATCGCCGCCGACACCCCGCCCGTCTCGGGCGAGGAAGTGACCGCCTTCGACCCGGAGGCGATCGAGGCGCGAGCCGCCGCCGTCAACGAAGAATTAACAAGATCACGAGCACGCCGCCGCAGGCTGTTCCAACTCGCACAAGCCATGACCTAACGAATTCCGAGGTATCCCCCATGTCCACACTGTCAGAACGCCACCGCGAGTTGAAACGCCGCCGGTCCGAGATCGTCGGCAAGATGGGCGCGATCGTCAAAGCCGAGGACGACGACAAGCCGATCTCCGACGAAGAGTCGACCACCTTCGACGAACTCGCCGCCGCCCTCGCCGCGATCGACCAGCGCTTGCAGCGCGTCGCCGCCGCCATGCAGGCCGCCGCCGAGGGCGCGACCGACGGCACCGATGACGACGATCCCGATGCCGATCCCGACGACAAGAACCTTCAGCGAGGGAGTTTCCGCGTGCGATCCGATTCAACCCCCGCCCGCCCGAAGCGGGATCCATACGCGGGCCTCAAGGACAAACGCGGGGTGCACGCCGCGCGGTACGTGCTCGGCCTGTTGCATGCCCGCTTCCATCATGTGTCGATGGAAAAAGCGGCGGAATTCATTTCCAACCGCTTCGGCGACGACATCGTTGCCCGCGCCCTCAATTCGAGCGTGACCGGCGAGGGCGGCGCCCTGATCCCGCAGGACTTCATGGCCGATCTGATCGAACTGTTGCGGGCCTCCACCGCCGTTCGCGGCTCCTCGCCGATGGAAGTCGGCATGCCGATGGGGAACCTGACGATCCCGCGTCTGGCCGGTGGAGCGACCGCCAGTTACCAAAACGAACTCGACGACATCGCGATCTCGCAAGAGCGCTTCGACGATGTGAACTTCGTGGCCAAGAAACTGACGGCGATGGTCCCGGTCAGCAACGACCTGATCCGCCGCGCCCCGATCGGGGTCGAAGAGGTTGTGCGCGATGACCTCGTACAAACGATCGCCCGCCGCGAGGACTTGGCCTTCCTGCGTGGCGACGGGACCGACAAGGGGCCGGTCGGAATGCGGCACCTCGCGCTGCCCGCGAACATCATCACCGTGACCGCGATGCCCGCGACGCCCGCGCCGGGGGATGGCGTGACCGCGATCCTCGCCGGGGCGTCCTCCGCGATCCTGACCCTTCAAAACGGCATGTCGCGCATGATCCGCCCGACCTGGATCATGGCGCCGACGATCGCCCGCTTCATCGCCACCGCGCGCGATTCGATCGGCGGGTTCTATTTCAAGGACGAAATGGCGCAAGGGATGTTCGAAGGCTATCCCGTCAAATTGACGCAGCAAATCCCGACCAATCTCGTGATGAGCACATTCACGAAGGCGAGCGAGGTCTATTTCGTTGACATGGCGGATTTCGTCATCGCCGACACGTACAACGTCGTCGTCGATGCGTCCGACGTCGCGGCCTACAATGATGGCGTGTCGATGGTGTCCGCGTTCCAGCGCGATCAGTCGTTGTTCCGCGTCATCGCCGAGCACGACTGCAACATGCGGCACCTTCAATCGCTCGTGGTCCTGTTGACGCAGGACTGGGGCTTTAGCGGCCTGCCGGGTGCCGTCGGGGCGCCTTACTCGACGCAGCCGCTTAACCCCACATGGTCGCAGGCCCCCGCCATCAGGCCCGCCCTCGCGACCGGCGCGAACGCCCCGCCCGCGCTCAAAGACCCGGCATAAACGGAGGAGCCTTGCACAATGTCAGACTCACGCACGACGCCGCCGCGCCTCGCCCCCCTCGGCTCGATGCCGGGGGGGTTCGAATTCCCGCCGCGCCGCTATCCGCCCGATCCGCAGCACCTCGACATCCCGCAGACCTATGATCCGCGCGTGTCGGTGCAGCTCGAACGCACCGCGCGCGACATCGCGGCTGGCGCGCCCGGAACCGCCGCCCGCGAGGACGCCGAACGCGCGACCATCGACAACCCGCGTGGGTCACCCCCGTCGCCGCGCGAGGAGGTCGATGTCGTCACGGAACGCGAAACCGCCGTGACGTTCAATCAGCATTTCGCCAGCTACAACGCGGGCGAGTCCGCCGCTTTCACCGCGGACGAAGCCGCCCGCCTCGCTGAGTTGGGGGTGACCGGCGACGCCCCGCCCGATGGTGGTGGCGCTACCGCCCCGGTCAACACCGCGATTCCCGTCGTCACTCAGGCGGCGGATGTGCTGTCGTGCACGATGGGCCTGTGGGACGGCACGCCGACGACCTACGCCTATGCGTGGCAGATCGACGGCCTCGCGGTCGGCACCGACTCGTCGTCTCATACCGTGCTGCCCGCCGACGTGGGCAAGACCGGCGTTTGCGTCGTCACCGCGACGAACGCGGCGGGAACGACGGAGGCGCCGCCATCGGTCGGCGTCACCATCGCATGAGCGGCTTCGTTCCTGGGACGCTGGTGCAGATGCGGACGCTGCGCCGGTTCAGTCACTACCTGGCGGGCGAGGTCATCGCCGTGCCGTTCGACGCCGCGCGCGAACTCGACGCGAAACGCCTCGCCGCGCCCATGCAGTTGTTCGTTCCGACGCCCGTCGAGAAGGACGACGCCGCCCCCACGCCGGTCCGCCAGCCGGGCGGGATCGTGAAGAAGTAACGATGTATGCCGCGCTGCGCGTGATCACGCCGCCCGCGTCCGAGCCGGTGACGGTGGACCTCGCCCGCCAGCATTGCCGGATCGACGCGGACTATGACGACGCGCTGGTGGCGATGTACGTCACCAGCGCCCGCATGTGGGCTGAGTCCTACCTCAACCGCGCGTTGTTCACGCAAAAGCTGCAATTCAACGTGACCTGGGCGCCGCCGCCGACCGCGACGCCGCTGGTGCCGCAAAGCCTCATTGTTTTCCCCTTGAACTGGCCTCCCCTGGTGAAGCGCCCGATCGAGTTGCCGCGCGCGCCTTGCCGATCGGTCGAGCAAATCACCTGGGGACCGCTGGGCGACATGCAAATCGCCGACCCGTCCGACTATGACCTCAACCTGGGCGTCGATCCCGCTTACGTCGCGGTGAAGCCCGCGCTGCTGCCGCGCATTCCGCAACAATCCATGAGCATCGACTACACCGCCGGGTTCGACGACGCCGATCCCGCCGCGGTGCCCGCGCCGATCCGTCACGCGATCCTGATCCTGACCGCGTTTCTGTACGAACAACGCGGCGACGTGTCGGCGGAAATGCCCCCCGCCGCCTGCCTGCTGATGCAGCCCTGGCGGCTCTGGACCTTCGCCGGATGATCCATGCCGGATAATCCTTCCGGTGCCCTGACGGCCTCCGTGGGCCTCGGCTCGCTGCGCTGGCGGGTGACCCTCTACCGCCGCGACCAGGCGCCCGCCGACGACCTCGCGCTTCAAGAGTCCCTGGTGCCGATCGCCACCGTGCACGCCGCGATCGAGCCGACCTATGCCTCGACGTTCTACGCCTCGACTCAGGTCGATACGCCCGTGACTCACATGATCACGATCCGCTGGGCCGATTATCCCGCGACGATCGACGTGGTGATCCGCTCCACCGATCGACCGGGCGGCGGGCAACGCAGCGAATTGTTCCGCGTGCGCCGCACCAAGGAGGTCGGGGGCCGCAAGCGCTTCCTGCAAATGGAATGCGAACTCGAACACGCGCGCACCACGCCCGACGACGGCGACGGCACGCGGAATGCCCTGTTGACGGAACCTTATGACGGCGCGGCGGCGGCACCGCCCGGAGTGAACCCGCTATGACGTTGATCCTGATCGTGCTCGTGATCCTGATCCTCGCCGGGGGTGGCCTCGGCTGGCGCCGCGGATACCTCGGCCCCGCCGATCCGCTCGGGCTCATCCTGATCGTGCTCGTGATCCGGCTGCTGGTCGGCGCCTTCGGCGGACCGCGCTGGGGATACTGGTGAGCCAGCTAAAACTCCGCGTCACGTCCTGGGGCGACGTCGCCCTCGACAAGTCGGGCGTTCGTAAGCTGATGCGCGCGGCCGGCAACGACGTGAAGAACAAGACCGCGCGCCTGATCAATCAAAGCCAGGGCGGCGGCAAGATGTATTTCGGACCCGCTGGCCGCTATCGCGCATCCTCGCCGGGGGCACCGCCCGCGCGCGTATCCGGGGATCTGCGCGCTTCCCTCAAGACCTATGTTTTCAAGACCGGCGAGGGCTTCGCCGTGCGCGCGCGCCAGTTCTACGCGCTGTTTCTGGAAACCGGGGCGAAGGGCGGCGGCAACCCCGGCGCGCGGGCCGTCAGGCCGGTGAACCGCCGCACCGGACGCCACATGCGCGCGAAGGGTGTCTACACCCGCCGCGTACTCGAGCCTCGCCCGTTTCTTGATCGCGTGATGGCGGAGCAGGCCAAGGAACTCGATCGCCGCGTGCGCGCCGCGCTCGCCGCTGGCATGACCTGGAAACAAACCAAGACATGAGCGGCACCGCGACGATCTCGATCATGGGCAGCTTCATCGCGCAGCTTCGCGCGAATGCCCCGATCTTCGGCGGGCGCGTCGCGGGTGCCGCCGAGTTCTACGCGGGCCTGAAAAACTACAACACGTCGATGGCCCTGCCCGCCGCGTACGTCCTCCCGCTGGGGCAGGAAGCCGAACCGAATCAGGTCTGGAATGGCCTGATTCAGATCGTCCACAAGAGCGTGGGCGTCGCCGTCGAACTCGACGCGCAAACCGATCGCCGGGGGCAGGCGCCCGCGATGAACTTCGAGGAGATCGAGGCGCAGATTTTTGCTTCCGTGTTGAATTTGGAGATCGGCGATTGTCGCATGGTGCGCGGCACGTCGTTTTCCGGCGCCCGATACCTCGACCTCGATCGCGCGCGGCTGTTCTACCAATGGGAATTCAACCTCGACTGGCAATTGACGGACGCCGATGGCGTGCAACCCGTCTCGGTGCCGTTGCAGACGATCGAGGTGGACATATTCGGACCACACGGCACGCCCGCCCCGGGTACGCCGCCCGCCGCCGTCGTCGTGGTCCCGACCGGCGACCCGCCTTATCCCCCCGCGACCGATGGGCCGTGGCCCGATCCCCCAAGCACAACGGAGGCTCAGAAATGAAAGTGAAGCCGGTCGAGGGCCGCGCCGTGCGCGATCCCAAGAACATGCAATTGCTGCCCGAGGAGGGCCGCGAGGTGCCGGATGGCGATCCGTTCTGGGTCCGCCGCGTCCGCGACGGCGACGTGACGGTCGAGGAAGCGCCGCCGCCGCCCGATCCGCCCGCCGTGAACAAAGGAGCGTAACCGATGGCGATTAATTTCACCTATTACCCCACGTCCAATCGCGTACCAGGGGTGTACGTCGAGATGGACCCGTCACAGGCGAACACCGCGACGGTCCTACAAAAGACCCTGCTGATCGGACAGATCACCGCCGCTGGCGCCGCCGTTCCCGATACCCCGGTTCTGGTCGAAAGCCTCGCGCAAGTGCTCATTCTGTGCGGCGCCGGTTCGATCCTCGCGCAGATGACGGAACGATACCTGCAACGCGACAGCTTTGGCGCCCTCTACATCCTGCCGCTCGCCGACAATCCCGCGTCCGCCGCCGCGAGCGGAACGATCGCGATCTCCGGCACCGCGACCGCCTCGGGGACGCTCAATATCTACATCGGTGGCGTCCGCGTGCAGTCCGTCGTCAACAGCGGCGACGCCGGTTCCGTGGTCGCGACCGCGCTCGCCGCCGCGATCAACGCGAACACGAATCTGGCGGTCACCGCCGCCGCCGCGTCCGCGACCGTGACCCTGACCGCGAAGAACAAAGGGCAGGCCGCGAACGACATCATGGTCGTGCAGAATTACCTTGGCGCGGCGGGGGGCGAATATCCCGTGCCGGGGATCATCGCCGCGATCACGCCGATGGCGGGCGGCACCGCGAACCCGATCCTGACGAACGGCCTCGCGAACCTGTCGAGCCAGCCCTATGACTTCATCGGCCTGCCGTACAACGACACCGCTTCACTCGACGCCATGAAAACCTTTCTCGCCGACGACGACGGGCGCTGGTCGTGGCAAGAAATGATCTATGGCGGATGCTTTTGCGCGTTCCGCGGAACCCTCGGCGAATGCACCACCTTCGGCATGGGCCGCAACGATCAGCACATGTCGATCGTGGCCTTCCAGGGGTCGCCTGACCCGGTGTGGATATGGACCGCTGAGATCACCGCATCGAGCGCGGCCAGCCTCCGCGTCGATCCTGGGCTTCCGCTGCAATACATCAACACGACGCTGCAGGCGCCGCCGATCGCGCAACGCTGGACCCTCGGCGAACGCAACACCCTGCTTTATGACGGCATGAGCACGACCCGCGTCGGCGATGACGATACCGTGATCATCGAGCGCATGTGCACGACCTATCAAAAGAACGCGGCGGGGGCGACCGACAACAGCTACCTCGACGTCGAAACGATGTATGGCCTGATGTTCGTTTCCAGGGATCTGTCAAACTATCTGCTGACCCGCTACGCGCGCAAGAAACTGGTCAGCGACGTGACGCCGATCCTCGCCGGATCGAACTGCGTCAACGCCCCGATGATCCGCGCCTCGGTGATCGCCGAGTACCGCGCCCTGGAAGCGGCGGGCTATGTTCAGAACAGCCGGACCTTCGCGCAAAGTGTCATCGTCGAGAATGCCGGAAACGGTCTGGTGAAAATCCTCGCCCCCGTCGATCTCGTGAACCAGCTTCGCCAGATCGCGATTTTGTTGCAATTCCGTAAATCTTGAGGAGGTTCGCACATGGCCGCGTGTGAAAGGCTGGCCGGGATCACCGGCCTGACGATCGACGGAAACGCATACATGGTCGTTTCCGATGTCACATGGTCGCCCGCCAGATGGAAGCGCGAGACCCTGGTGGGCCTCGACAGCGTGCACGGCTTCTCGGAGGTGCCGATCCAGGGCTTCATCGAGGCGACGTTGCGCGACAGTGGTGAGATCAGCGTTGGCGACTTCAACGATATGCGCTGTGTCGAGGTGCTCGTGACCCTCGCGAACGGCAAGGTCGTCGGCGGATCAAATATGTGGAACACCGCCGCGCTCGAAGTCCGCGCCGCGGAGGGCACGTTCCAGGTCCGCTTTGACGGCATCGACGTATCGGAGGCGTGAGCGAATGGACGTCATCACCGCAGAGTTCGACCCGATCGACGACGACGGCGACGATCTGCCGCGCACGTTCGACATGGACATCGACGTGACGTTCCAAAAGAAACGCTTTGTGTCGCTGCACCTTGAAGAACCGACCGGCAAGCAGTTGGAGAAGGCCGAGATCGAACTTAACACAGCGCAGCCGACCGCTTACACCATGCGCCGCTATCAGGTCGCCTTGATCGCCGCCGTCGCGCAATTGCCGCGCGAGGTCGTGCTCGAACTACGGGAAAGCCAACTCGACGAGGCTTTCAGTTTTTTAGCCGACTTGCGCGCGCGTTCCCGCAAGGATGGCGCGACCTGATCGCCGACCTGACCCGGTTCTGGGGCTGGGGTCCGCACGACGCCTGGGGACTGACCGGATCGCAATTGGTCTGGTGGGCCGAACAGTCGCATCGGATCGTCGAGCGCGAGCGCGCCGCGCGCGAGGAAGGCCGGTAACGTGGCTGGCTACAGTGTAACCTTCTCGGTCGTCGATGACGCGACGAAACAGATCGACGCGATCAATCGCCGGATCGCCCAGATGCGCGCGCCCCTCGATCGCCTGTCGAAACAGGTTACCCGCTTCGTTGACGTGTCCGGGCTGCGCAAGGTCGCGTCCGGGTTCCAATGGATCGCGACGACGGCGGGGAACGTGCTGCGCACGCTCACCGCGATCGTTCCCGTCATGGGCGCGATCACGGGCGCCGCCTCGATCGCGGGCATGGTCAAGCTGGTGGGCCAGTACGCCGCGTGGTCACACGAACTTGTCGCCGCCGCCGACAACATCGGCACGACGACGCAACAGTTGCAGCAGTTCGAGGATGCGACCCGTCTCGCCGGGGGCAACGCCGCCGACATGCGCGACAGTCTCAAGGGCTTGCATGACAACCTCGCCGACTTCAATCGGGGGGGCGCCAGCGCCGCCCTGACCGGGCAATGGGCGAACAAGTTGGGCATCAACCTCAAGGATGCGAACGGACACATCCGCACCGCGACCGACCTGATGCCGGAATTGGTCAAGCGCATCAGCGAGTTGCCCGATCCCGCCGACCGCGCCGCCGCGTCCGCCGCGCTGCTGGGCGGTTCCGGGGATAAGCTGGTCGAGACGTTCCGCCAATCCAGCCAGAGCTTCGCGCAATGGTTCAACGACGTGAAGCGCTACAAGGATTTAACCGACGACCAGAAGCAAAGCCTGCAACGCTTCACCGAGGCGCAAGGACGCCTGGGCGTCGACTTTGACCGCCTGGGCCAGCAAATCTCGGTGATGGTCGCCGAACACTTCGGCCCACTGCTGACGAAGTTCGCCGAGTTCGTCGAAAAGCATACGCCTGACATCCTCAAGGCCATCGACGATCTTTCGACCCGCTTCGCCGCGTGGCTCGACTCGATCAAATGGGATGACGTTGAGACCGGTGTCCAGAAGTTCATAGATTCGCTCAAATGGGTGATCGACAACCTCGACACGATCAAGGTCGCCGCCGAAGCCATCGCCGCGCTCTTCGTCATCAAATGGGGCGTCCAGGCCGTCGCCGCGATTGCCCAGGTGACGAGCGCGATCGGATCAATGACCGGCGCGATCGGCTCCGTGGGCGGTGCCGCTGGCGCGCTCGAAGGCGGCGCGGCGGCTGCTGGCGGGGTCGGACTGCTCGGCGCCCTCGGCCTCGTGGCCGCTGTCGTCGGCGGCACCTATCTGCTGTTGAAAAAGGGTCTACCCTTGCTCTTCGGTGATCGTCCGCTCCCGCTCGCCAGACCACCGGGCGAGGGCGGGACGCCGCAGGCGACGCCGAACACCGCGCGCGGGGGCGGAGGGGAAAGGCACACCGAACGTCAGCCGATCCGCCCCGGAGGCTCCGGCCATGGCGGCGGGCCGCGCATGCCCCCTGGAAGTGTGCCCGGTGTCAGCGGGCTTGGCGCGACACCGTTCGGCGACCTGATCGCGCGCGGCGAGGGTGATTATAACTCGATCAATTCCAGGAACGATCGCGGCAGCTATACCCCCGGACACGCCGACCTCGCCGGTATGACTGTCGCCGAAGTCCAGGCCCAACAGGCGGCGGGAAAGATATTCGCCGTGGGCCGCTATCAGGCGATCCCCAAGACCCTCGACGCCGCCGTTAAGGCGATGGGTCTCAAGGGTGATGAGAAGTTTACCCCGGAACTACAGGACCGGATTTTTGGCGAATACCTCGCCGGGGCGAAGCGGCCCGAGATCGCCGCCTATCTGAGCGGTCAGAGCAACGACCTGCAAGCGGCGCTCAAGGCGACCTCGGCGGAATGGGCGTCGGTCGCCGACCCGGAAACCGGACAGAGCCACTACGCGGGCGTGGGCGGTAACAAGGCGTCGATCTCCGTCGCCGAAATGACGCGCGCGCTTGAAGCGACCCGTAAACAGATCATGGCGCGCACCGTGCCCCCCGCCGCCCCGCCAACAACCCAGACGGCACAGGCCACCCCGCCGCCCGCATACCAACCGCCCGCCCCGGTCGGGGTTAATCCCAACGCGAAGGTGCAATTCCCGCCGCCGCTGGCCGCCGCGCCACCCGTCGCCGTGCCGCCGCAGACCCCCCCGAATGGCGCCGTCGATGTCAACATCACACACAAGAATCCGCCGCCGAATTCCGCCGTCACCGCGACCGGCTCGGGTTCTGTCAACGTCGCGCCCGTGCGCGTCGAGCAACAGGACATGGCCAGCATATGAGCGGCATCCTCGGTCAGATCGGCGGAACGATCCGGGGCGTCAATCAGATCGTTTCGACGACCGGATCACTGGTCAATGACGTTGCCCGCATCGGCCAGGGCTTCACCGGCTCCCAAACTCCCGACAACTCTGGACTGTCCTGGGGCGCGGGCGCGTGGTTCCAACAACTGCAACCCGGATCGTGGCGCGGCGTGGGCTTCGTGCTTGACGCGGGCGAGACGGCGGCGGGCCGTCGCGTGGCGATCCATGAATACCCGTATCGCGATGACGCCTGGGCCGAGGACCTGGGCAAGTTGCCGCGCCGCTTCACTGTCCAGGCATTCATTGTCGGCGACGATGTTTACCAGCAACGCGACGCCATGCTTCGCGCCTGCGAGCAGGCGGGGGCCGGCACGCTTGTCCATCCGACGATGGGCAGCATTCAATGCGTCCTGCTTGAATTCGGCTGCGCCGATCGCCGCGAACGGGGCCGCGTGGTGGAGTTGCAATTCACCTTCATAATCGCCGGAGACGTGCTCTATCCCGCGACCGCGACCGCGACCCTTCAAGCCGTGGCGAGTGCCGCCGCGCACCTTAATATCGCGTCCGCCGCCGACCTCGGTTCGTCGCTCCAAAGCATCGGCACCGTCGCCAAGGCGGTGACCTCGACGGTGAGCCACTATGCCTCGATCGCGACCGGGCTCGTTGGCGACGCGACCCGTATATTTAACTCCGTGCGGGGACTGGTTGGGTTCTATGGGCGCTACGCGACCGGAAGCCGCACGACCCTCCAATCCGTCAATGCGACCGTCAGCGGTGTCCTGGGCGCCGCCACGACGGCGCGGACCCTGGTCAATTCGTCCGCCTCGCTCGTGACCCGCCTCGCGAGTTTCCTGTGAGCGCCGAGTCGGACGCCTTCGCCCTCGCCGGGGTCCAACTCGCCGCCGCCCTCGCCGCGTCCGCGAACGATCCCGCCGACGCGGTCCGCATGCTCCTCCCGCTCGCCGGTTGGGTGCCGCCGCCGATCGCCGGAACCGGGCCGCTCGCCGTCAATGCGCGGGTCGCCCTCGACGCGATAGCCAGCAACCTTCGGTGTGCCGCGTGCGCCGCCCTGGCGACCGCCGCGACGGCCTATGCGCCCGCGTCCTATCAAGACGCGCAGGCGGTCCGTGTGACCGTGTGCGGCGCCCTGGACGCCGAGGCAACCCGCGCCGGGGATGCCGGTCTCGACGCCACCTATCAGGCGTTACGCGACCTTCGCGCCGCTGTCGCCCTCGACCTCGCCGTGCGCGGCGCGAACCTCGCGTGGCTGGTGGAGATCGACACGCGCGCCTCGATCCCCTCGCTCGCCGAAGCCTGGACACTCTACCAGGATACGCCGCGCGAGCCGGGGCTGGTCGCGTCCGCTGATCCGCCGCACCCGCTTTTCATGCCGACCAGTTTTCCGGCGCTAAACCAATGAGCGACGTCGCCGGATCAATCGCGCATGGCGTTCCGACCAGAGGCCCGCCGCCCGGTGCCGCGGACCTCCTGACCCTGACCGTCGGCAACGTCTCGGTCACCGGCTGGCAACGGGTCTCCGTGACGCGCCCGCTCGCCGCGATCCCCGCTTCCTTCTCGATCGAGGCAACCGAACGCTATCCCAACGCCGCCGACGTCGATCTCAAGCCGGGGCAACCGTGCACGGTGAAGATCGGCGCCGATCTCGTGTTGACCGGTTACGTCGATCGTTACACCTCCTCGATCAGCGCGTCGCAGCACACCGTTCGCGTCGAGGGCCGCAGCAAATCGGAGGATTTGGTCGATTGTTCCGCGCTTGTCGCGAACACCAGCGCCGGAAGCGAGAGTACGCCGGGGATGCAAATCCTCAACGGCGATGCGATCTCGATCGCGCGCAAACTCGCCGCTCCTTACAATGTCGAAATACAAACGAACTTCACCGGGCCGTTGCAGCCGATCCCGCAATTCAACATCAACCTGGGCGAGACCGTGTGGGAGATCATTGACCGGATCACCCGCTACGCCGAACTGATCCCCTACGATCTGCCGGATGGCTCGTTGATGTTCTCCGCCGTGGGCACCGAGTCGATGGCTTCGGGCTTCACCATCGGCGATAACGTCGAGGCCGCCGACGTCATGTTTTCGATGGATCAACGTTACCAGGAGTACGAGGCGCACGTCACCGCGATGATGGCGCTCGGGACCGATGCCGGGGTGAATTCGCCGGGGGTGGGCGAGATCGTGAAGGACGAGGAAGTGCCGCGCTTCCGCAAGCTCTACATCGTGAGCGAGCAATACGTGCTTGGCATGCCGCTCGCCGGAAAGCGCGCGCTGTGGGAGAAAAACCACCGATGGGGTCAGTCGTTCAACTTCACCGTGACAACGGACGCATGGCGCGACGCCGCCGGTAAACTGTGGTCGCCGAATTACCTCGCCCCGATCGTCGCGCCGCAATTGAAACTCGCCGACAAGCACTGGCTGATCGGCACCGTGACCTACACCCGCGACGAAAGTGGGCAGCATGCGCGTCTCTCGCTCTGGCCCAAGGAGGCGTTCAGCGTCGAACCGACCTCGCCGAATTATCTCGTGACGCAAGAGGACGTGAACAAGAACAACCCGACCAAACCGAACCCCGACACCCCGCCCGCGCCCGCGCCCGCGAAGCCCTTCGGCGGCACGCCGCTCCCGCCCGGTCAGGTCGAGGTGGTATGAGTGTCGCCGACCGTCTCTATCGCCGGGTCATGATGGCGATCGCGCCGATGAAAATCACCGCGACCGACGACTCCGGTCCGGTCCACCGCGCCCAGGTGCGGGGTTTTCCGCCCGAGACGATCGACTCCATGCCGGTGTTGCAGATTTACGGCCTCGCCTCGCACGCCATGCCGGGATCGGACGCAATGGCGTTGTTCGCGTCCGGCGACCGGTCAAACGGCGTCATCGTCGCGACCGGCAATCAGAAGTTCCGCCTGCGTAATCTCAATTCCGGCGAGGTCGCGCTGTATGACAATAACGGCAGCGTGATGAAGCTCGCGAACGGCGGTAATGTCGAGATCAAGGCGACCGGCACGCAGACGACGACGGTCCCGCAGATCAACACGAACGCCACGGGCGGGGTTAAGATCACGACGCCGCTCGTGCACGTCGAGGGCCGGCAGACGATGGCGTATCCTCCCGCCGCGCCGGATGAGGTCGCGACGAAATCCTATGTCGATGCGCACAGCGCGAGCGGACCGCAGGGACCACCTGGGCCGACCGGCCCGCAGGGGCCACAGGGACCGCCCGGATCGACCGGCGCCACGGGTCCGCAGGGACCGCCTGGGGCGGCTTCGACCGTGCCCGGACCGACCGGACCGCAAGGCCCGCAGGGCGTTCCTGGCGCCACCGGGGCGACCGGACCGCAGGGGCCGATCGGCAACACCGGAACGACCGGCGCGACCGGGCCGCAAGGCCCGATCGGACTGACCGGCGCGACGGGACCGACCGGCGCCACCGGACCGACCGGGCCGCAGGGCGCCGCCTCGACCGTGCCCGGGCCCGCGGGGCCGACCGGACCACAAGGCCCACCGGGCACGACCGGCGCCACTGGGCCGCAGGGACCGACCGGGCCGACCGGACCAGCGGGAGGGACCACCGTCAGCACCGACGCGAACAATTCCGCGCGTATCGGCAGCGACGGCAAAATTTGGGTTCCGCCCATCGGCGCCTCGCAATGGGACGGGCACGCGCTCGCCTTCGATACTTCGCCGTCCGCGCTCGACGACATGCGTGCGACCATCGCCGACCTGACCGCGCGCGTCGCCGCGCTTGAAGGTGCCCGCGCATGACCGGATGGATCGAGCAAGCCGGATTGCCGTTGCCCGCCGCCGATGGCCCGCTCCCGCCCGCGAACGCGACCGGCGACATTTACATCATGTGGGATAATGGAAATGCTGAGGGCGACTGGACTCTTGCGGTGGGTGATCTGCAAACCGGACAAGACCTGGAAACCGCCTGCCTTGTGTCGCTCTTCACCGATCGTCTCGCGACGCCCGACTTCACGCCGACCGATGGATCGAGCGACCGCCGCGGCTGGTGGGCCGATCCCTACAATGATCAGCCGCTCGGCTCGAACCTCTGGCAACTCGAACGGGCGAAGAAAACCCGCGACACGCTCGGGCTCGCGCGACGCTACGCCGCCGACGCGCTGCAATGGCTGGTCGATGACGGGGTGGCGAAAGAGGTCATCGTCAACACGTCCTGGTTGGGCAACGCGGTCGGCTCAACCTTCCTGGGGATCGGCATCGCGATCGTGAAGCCGGATGGCTCGATCACCCGCTTTACCTTCGGCTGGGCCTGGACTGGCCTCGCCGTGCTCGCTTCGCCCGCGCGGGTGCCGCCGCCGCCCATTCAACGTCAACGCGCGATGGTGAGGTGATCGAATGCCTTTCGCACGCCCGACCCTGACCGCGCTGCGCAACACCGCGATCCAGGACGTTACCACCAGCGGCATTCCCGGCCTCGACGGATTGCTTCGCAACGCGGTCCTGCGAGTCCTGAGTTGGGTCATGTCGGGGCTGGCTTATTCCGTCTACGGCTATCTCGATTATATCGCCCGCGAAGCGGTGCCGTTCACCGCGACCGACGAATACCTCTACGCCTGGGCCGCGCTGATCGGGGTCTATCAGAAGGACAGCACGCCCGCGTCCGGCTCCGCTCAGTTCACCGGCACCGCCGGTCTCGTGCTGCCTGCCGGGGCGCCTCTGACACGCCAGGACGGCACCCCCTACACGACGACCGCCGATGGCACCGTTGACGCCACGGGGCTTCTGACGGTGCCCATCGTCGCGGCTGTGAACGGTGCCGCGACGAACGCGGATGTCGGGGTCGCGATGTCGATCGCCTCGCCCGTGCCGGGGATCAATTCGGGCGGCGTGACCGTTACGCCATTGAGCGGGGGCGCCGACCAGGAAACGCAGGACGAGCTTCGGACCCGGATGCTTTACCAGTACGCGCAGCCGCCGCAGGGCGGTTCCGCGTCCGATTACGTCACCTGGGCGCTTGAAGTGCCGGGGGTGACGCGCGCCTGGATCGCGGCGAGCGGCGGACAGGTCCAGGTCTATCCCATGTTCGATGTCGCGAATGCCGCGCATGGCGGCTTCCCGCAGGGATCTGATGGTTGCGCCGTCGAGGAGAAGCGAGGGCCGACCGCGACCGGGGATCAACTGATCGTCGCCGAACATATCTGGCCGGTGCAGCCGGTGACCGCGCTGGTGTTCGTCGCCGCGCCCGTGCCGCTGGCGATCGACGTGACGATCGCGAACCTCGATCCCTCGACCGTCGAGATGGAAGCCAGCATCCTCGCTTCGTTACAGGATGCCTTTTTGGTCATCGGCGAGGTCGGCGGCGTCGTCTATCCCTCGCAGCTTTATCAGGCGATCAGCGCCACGCCGGGGGTCAATCGTTTCGACATGACGATCCCCGCCGCGCCGATCACGGCGCCTGCCGGGGCGCTGCCGGTCATGGGAACGCTGTCGGTGATCTGATGCCTTTGCCCCTCGCGACCGCGACCGATTACCTCTGGCAGTTTCAACGCCTCTTGCCGCGTGGCCGCGTCTGGCATCGCGGCTGGGGCACGATGCAGGCCGCCGACCTGTTGACCCTCATGCCGACCTGGGCGCGCCTGCACACGCGGGCGGGGGAGGTGATCGCCGAAACCTTCCCTTGCACCGTCGCCGCTGAAATGCTGCCCGAATGGGAAGCGACCCTCGGCCTGCCCGACTGCGAACCCCTCGGCACGATCCAGCAACGGCAGGCGGCGGTCTGCGCCAAGTTCTCGATGCGCGGCGGGCAGTCGATCAATTACTTCATCGACCTCGCCGCCGCGCACGGCTTCGCGATCCAGATCGAGACCTATTCCGCGTTTCGCGTTGACATCAACCGCGCCGAGGACCCGCTTTACGACGGCGCCTGGGATTATGCCTGGACGGTGTTTTCCGCCGAGGAGACTTACGTTTACTTTCGCCCCGATGTGTCGCACGCCGACGAACCCTTGGTGGCATGGGGCAACGCGCCGCTTGAATGCCTGATCAAAACATACGCGCCCGCGCACACGATCCCGATGTTTGAATATCATTATCCCTTCGCGGTCTGGGACGCGGGCGCGTCGATCTGGGATGACGGAACCTCAATCTGGGATCAATGGTCACCATGACATCAGCGATCGACCCGACCGTTCCGGTCGCGGGCACGCCGACGACCGCGAGCGTGCGCGGCAATTTCCAGATCGCGCATGACGAGATCACCGCGCTGCAAGCCACCACCCCCGCGCCCTCGACGACGCCGCCCCTGATGGACGGAACGGCGGCGGTCGGAACCGGAACGACATTTACGCGCGCCGATCACGTCCACCCGACCGACACCAGCCGTTACGCCGCGTCGAACCCCGCTGGCTACCAGACCGCGGCACAGATGGCGCCCGCGTTCAATGGTGTCGGTAGGAACTTACTGCACAATCCGCTTTTCAATGTGCAGCAAAGAGGCGCGGGGCCTTGGACGGCGGGCGGATATACCGCTGACCGTTGGGGTGTGATCAATAACCTCGATGCGGCGACTTACGGCATTGTTTCTCTGACGGATGCTGACCGCGCGGCCATTGGCGACGAGGCGGTGTTCGCGTCGTTACAGAATGTGTTTACGGGGTCCGGGACGGCGGGCGCGTTCAATGTCCTGTCGCAAAAGATCGAGAACGCGCGGCGACTGGCGGGCAAGACCGTCACGGTGTCATTCTGGGCGAGGTCGTCGGTTGGCACGCTAAAGCTTGGCGTTGGAGCGCAACAGAATTTCGGTTCCGGAGGATCACCGTCCGGTACCGTGGTTGTGCCCGGCGCGGCGACGGCTCCGATGGGCACGGCATGGGCGCGTTATTCGCAGCAGATCACATTGCCATCGGCGGCGGGCAAGATTTTCGGCACCACCGTCGGCACCGATTATACGCAGTTCAACATTTGGTATTCATGCACGACCAACGGGACTCTGGATTGCCCTCCGATTGGTCAGCAATCGGGCACGATACAATTGTGGGGCGTGCAACTTGAGATCGGCAGCGTGATGACGCCGCTGGAAAAGCCGGACCCGCGTTATGACCTCGCCAACTGTACCCGCTTTTATTTCCCTTCGGGGTTCATTCTGTGGGGCGGGTTCTGCACCGCGACGGCGCCTTACTACGCGGGAACCGCGTTGCCGACGATGCGGGCGCAACCGACGCTGACCGTCATCGGTGACACGTCCACCAATTTCGGGGCCAGGACACTGAACGCCGCGTCACCGAGTGCCGCTTACGTCACCGCGGTCGCGGTAGCCACGGGGGGAGGAACGTTGAACATGGCCTTCAGTGCATCGGCGGACTTGTGAGGATGTGATGGCGGATTATCAACTTACCGATACAACGACCGTGCTGCGCCGGGCCGACTCGGCCTACATCCCTGACGATCCGGGAAACCGAGACCGTCAACAATACGAAACATGGCTGGCGGATGGCAACACGCCCGACCCGGCGCCACCACCGTCTCAGGCGGGTGTCATCGCGCAGAGCGCGCAGTCGCTCCAACTCTCCGACGCGAAACAGCTTGCCGCGCAGGGCCGCACCGACGAAGCGCTCGCGGCGCTGATCAACATCATCGAAGGACAAACACCATGACCGCGACAATAATCTCCAATACTCCGCCTTTCGGCCTGATGACCAATCAAAGCGTGGCGGGGCTGCACACGCTCAATGACGCATTGCTCCGCTTGCAGGAAGCGGTCGCGACCGCCGCCTCTGGCTACGAGGGCGTCCCCGGCACCGAATACGAAACCGATTCGAACTTCGGGGTGCAGCCGGATGCCGCCACGCCAGGGGCCAAGGGGTCGGATTATGCTTTCGCCGTGAACAGTCTGACGACCGCCTGGGCGACCTTCTGGACTGCGGCGCTTCCGTCGATCCAGCAACTCGACAATGGCGTGAGAAATCCCTGAGCAGGAAGGTACCGTCCCATGCATCGCATAGACGATCCGACCGCCTCCCCGACGCTGCCCGCCCCACGCCCCGCTGGAACGCCGGGATACTTCACCGGAGGCTCGCCGGGATCGAGCGGGTTCGCCGCGACCGTGGTTCGTTACGAATTCATGAACGCGGTGCAAGAGGAGCTTTCCGCCGTCGTCGAGGCTTCCGGGGTCACGCTTGACAAGACGAACAACGGCCAGTTGCTTGCCGCGTTGCGGAAGATGCTACGCTTCAAGCTGACGCAGGACGAATATCTCTACATTAGTCCGACCGGATCAGACACGAATGATGGCCTGACACCCGCGACCGCGTTCAGGACCGGACAGGCGGCGTGGGACTTCGCGCTAACCGTCGATCTGAATAATCACAGCCTCATTCTACAATTCGCCGACGGCACATACACCGATCCGATTAACTGCTTCGGCACGCCACTTGGGATCGGCGGGGCGAGCGGTATCGTGATCCAGGGCAACACTGTCACGCCAGCCTCGGTCATATTTTCGACCACAAACATATCATGCGTTTCGGCGAGCGCCGGTGCGAACCTGATGGTTCGGGGTGTGTCGCTTGCCGCGACCGGCGTTCCTGGTTCCTATCAGAACATGGGCGCTGGTCTTCAGGCTACCACGGGCGGTTCGATCCAGTTCGGAAGCGTGATTTTCCAGAGGTGCGATTTCGCGCACATCGCGGCGAACGGGAGTGGTGTCGTACAGTCCAATGGCAATCCTTACCAGATCGCGGCGGGGGGTGGTCGGCACATGGTCGCCGGGCTCGGTGGATACGTGGCCAACGCCAATTCGGCGGTGTCGCTTACCGGCAATCCGGCATTTTCAGCATGTTTCGCCGACGCCGAATCCCATGGCATCATCGTGACCTACGGTGCCGCCTATTCCGGCGCGGCCACCGGCAGGCGATACCTCGCGGGTACTGGCGGGATGGTCCACACTAATGGTGCGGGTGTCAATTTCCTGCCCGGCGACGCGGCGGGCACCGCGGATGCCGCGACGTTCGGGCTTTACCTCTGACCACCCGAAATGACCGGATGACCGACACGCCACCGCGCCGCGACGACCGAATCCTCGTGTCAATCAGCGAGCGCCTGATCCGCGTGCTGCCGCCCGCCTTCCTGCTGCTGATCGTGATCAACATCCTGTTTCTGGGCACGATCGCGTGGGTGTTCGATCACAATTCCGAAGCCCGGAATACGATGCTGACCCGGATCGTCGATCGCTGCTTGCAGATACCGCCGCCGCCGCCGCCCCGCCCGCAATGACGGATCGCACCACCAGGACCGAGCAGATGACGGTCAGGATCAGTCTCGATACCGAGGCTCGCTTGCTCGCGGTGATGAAGTGGCGACACATCCCGTCCAAGCAGGAGGCGGTCAACCGCGCGCTGGCGATGTGGCTCGAACACGAGGAACGCTGCCCGCGGATACCGCCCCGCCCGCCTGGGTGATCCACGCCGCCCAAAAGAAAAGGGGCGCCCGATCATGGACGCCCCTCGACCCTCCCGGCCCTGGTGCCGTCCAGGGACCGCTATGCGTCGAACCGCCCAAACAGGACGAGCCGCCGCAACGCCTCGATCGTGACCCGCGGATCGAGGTTCGTGTAGCCGCCCGGGTACTGCTCGCCCTCGATCTCGCGCCCGACGACGACGCCGTTGCCCGCGAGGTCCTGGCCGCCCGCCGCCCGTAACGCGAACCGGAAACCGACCGTGGGCGCTTTGAGGAACCCCTCCTCATCGACATAGAGGGTTTCCCCATCGGGCCAGTGGAACGCGCCCTCGATGTACCCGCCGAGCAGCCGGTGCAGATCGGACAGTCCCGCCGATCCGTGCGCGATCTCGACCCTGGTGATCGTCCGCGCCGTCGCGTCGATGAAAATCGCGCCGGGCATCATGCGTCCCCCGTGTCAGGAAACCGCGCCCCGCCGCGCCCCTCGGCGACCGCGCGCTCGCATGCGTCCGCGTGCGCCCGCAGCCGTTCGATCAGCGTCAACGCCTGACTCGCCGACAGCCCGATCATCACCTGGCCGCAGTTGCCACCGGGCCGCGCGTTGAACGTCAAAAGCACTTTGCCGGCACTGCCGAACGTCGTCACGTTCACATGCTCGGGTTCGTCGATCAGAACGATCCCCCCTGGGAGGATCGAGCCGGGTGTCGATGCCATCACTGTTTCCCCTTCCGCTGCTGCTGCCAGATCGAGACGAGCACGACCGCGACGCACACCGGCGCCGCGACCGAGAGCAGGACGTGACCCGTCCATATCGCGAGATAGAACGGGATTACCGTGACCAGCGCGAGCAGCAACGCCACCCGCGCCAGCGTGACGAGCGCGGCCATCATGCCGCCTCCCGCAACCGGACGACGTTGCCGCCGCCCTCGATCGCCTCGACCAGTCCGACCAGGGCCATCGCCGAGGGCGCCCCGTCGAGAAGCTGATCGGCCCATGCGCCCGCCAGTCTGCGGCGCTCCTCGACAAACGTCGCTTTGTTGTAGCGCCCCTCGACCTCGCCGAACGTGCGATGCGCGAGCATGACGTCGATCACCCGGTACGCGCCGGGATCTGCCTCATTCATCAAGGTCGAGAATGTCCCCCGCCACCCGTGCACCGTATGCCGCCCCCCGAGGCCGACCTGGGGCAACCAGCGTGCCAGCGCTTCATTCAGACACGCTGCCGATAAGGCGCCCCGTCCGACCCTGCCGGGGAACACGAAGTCGGACGCGACGCCCGACGCCGCCTGGATCGCCCGCGCCGCGCGAAACACGTCCGCCGCCTGCACTGACAACGGGATCACATGCGCCCGCTTCGCGCCTCGACGACCCTTCATCCGGTGGCCGGGGATCGTCCACGTCATGTCGTCCGCGCCTTCGGTGATCTCGCTCCACCGCGCCTCGACGCCCTCCATCTTGCGCACCGCCGTCAGTGCGATCAGCCGATGCGCGAGTTTGGTGTAGGGGTGGACGTCGCTCGCCTCGATCGCCCGCAGGACCGTCCGCGCCTCCTCGATCGTCTCGACCCGCGCGCGCCCGACCTCCTCGCCGACCACCCGCTTCGGCAGGTCCGCCGCGATCTTGCGCACCGGATTCACCGCCACCATTGAACGCCGTTCCGCGTAGTCGAACAGCAATTGCAAATGGTGGCGCACTTCCACCGCCTGGGCGGGCAGGCCCGCTTTCACGATCGAGTAGATCACCGCCTCGACCTCGACCGCACCGACGCGCCCGATCGCCCGATCACCGATCACCGGGTACACGTGCTTGGCCATCCGTTGCCCGACGTTCCGCGCATAGGCCGGCGACCATTTGCGGGCGGTTGGGGCGCTCGCGAGCCACGCCGCCCCGATCACCCGCACCGTCGCCGCGTCCGCTTCCTGACGCTCGGCACGCCGCTCGTGACGGTCCTGGGCCGGATCGCCCCCATCGCGCACCGTGCGCGCGATGTCGTCGCGCCGCTGCTTCGCCTCGCTGACTCCGAGATCGGGCCACCGTCCGAGGATGGTCGCCTGATGCCTGCCCGCGACGTGGTAGTGCGCCTGCCATGACTTCGTGCCGGTGGCCGAAACGAGGAGGTAGAGCCCGCCGCCGAAGCGCAGCTTGGCGCCCGCCTTCGCCGTTTTGATGTCCGCGCCGGTCGCCAGCTTGCCCGCTTGCCGGGGCGCGTCCTGAATGGTATTCGTCGTCATCGGTTGAGTTCCTGTTCCCATGTTGGAAGAAAGAAACGGCGCCCCCGCCAGAGGGCGCCGTCGCTTTGTCAGTCGTTGAAAACCTTGAGGACGATGCAGCCGTTGGCCTGCCGGTATGTCGCCTTGTCCGCCGTCGCCGACCACAACAGGAACGCCAGCCCGTTCCCGATCCCCGTCGTCTCGACCTTCCGGGGCCATTCGCCGCGCCAGGGGCGCCAGCCGAGATCGGACGCCTCGGCGACGAAGGTGTGAACCTCGATCTCCTCGATCATGTCCGAGGTGATCGGGGCCGGGGTGAACGCCGCGCCGCTCATGTGCGCACCGCGTCGCGTAGCGGTTGGATCAACCCGTCCGCTTCGTCGTGCAATTCCGCTGGAAGCGCCGCCGCGATTGCCTCCGCTTGCGCGATCTTCCCTGGAAGCCATGAGGCGGGGCCGAACGCCCAACCCTTGACCGCGTACCGCACCGCGGAAAGCGCTTGCCACCGCTGTTGCCGATTCATCGGACGATCCGCGCCGCTCATGTGCACACCTTCACGATCACGTCGCCGCGATAGTCGGCGGGTGCCTCGCACCGGATGTGCTCTTTGACCCAGCGCTTCGCGTCCGCGAACGTCGAGGACGGCGCCCAGACCGGACCGCGCCCCTCGAAGCAGAATGCCCAGGCACCATACCCGCGAGGGGCCTTGCCGTGGGTGAGCCGGAAGGCCCGATCGTCGAAAATAATGGTCATTGTCGTGTTCCCGTCGTGTTGAAAAAAGAAAACGGACGCCCCCGCCAGAGAGCGCCCGCCGCCGTGTCAGTCGTTCATGCCGGTCAGATCGTCGATCGCGTTATCGACCGCGTTGACCGCGCGAAACAGATGCGCGCGGACTTGCTCGCTCTTGCCCTCGCTCGCCTTGAACGCGCGGACCAACTCGCCGCTGATCCTTTCCAGATCGCGCGCGAGATCGTGTGCCGTGTCGGTCGTCATCGTGTGTTCCCTTTCATGCGAAATTCATGCGGTCCCGAGAGTCATTCCCTCGCGTCGGCTTGCATTCCGTGCAAGGCAATATGGACCCGAAACCCAGGAAACACAACGCTTAGCGGGTGTTTATGTCACCCCCTGACGTGCACTGTCCGACCGTCCATATTGCCTTG